>Ga0193751_1000382_pt1 | contig 36036 bp, 24 predicted proteins | sample L1c2metaG_FD_143050 | JGI IMG/M metagenome (GOLD analysis project Ga0193751, IMG submission 143050) | Soil microbial communities from a riparian zone of the East river system, Colorado, United States - L1c2 | ecosystem: Environmental > Terrestrial > Soil > Riparian zone | place: USA: East River...
AATAGCCTGTGGAACCAGGAGCAGCATTTGCTCGGTGGTACGCGCGATGGTCGGAATCATCATGATGGCCAGCGCAACGCCACCGGCCAGCGCCGAGAAGTGTTTCTGCGGGAGCACGACGAGCCCGTAGGCCACAATGCCGATCACGATGGAGGGCACACCGTTCAGGACATCGGAGATAAAGCGCACGATATCGCCATAGCGGTTTCGCCCGTACTCGGAAAGGAAAATGCCTGCGCCGATTCCGAGCGGCACTCCGAGCAGACTGGCGATCGCAAGAATGACCATCGAGCCGACGATGGCGTTCGCCATGCCGCCGCCGGACTCGCCCACAGGCTTCGGAGTCTGGGTCAGGAAGGCAAGATTGATCGAGCCGATGCCTTTATAAACCAGGTAGGCGAAGATGGCGAAGAGCGGCACCAGCACAACGACGACGGTAAGCGCGGCGACGCCAGTCATCGCATGGTCCACCACACGCCGCCGTAGAGTAATGGGCGGAACGCTGATGTGCGGAATCAGATCCGCTGCCGTATTGGAGTTCGTATCAGACATGTGATGTCAACGTCTTATGTCAAACATGTTTCAAACTATGCTTCTCGCCGGTTGCCCTCGCGTAACGCTCCACACCATGAGCCGTGCCAGGGCGTTGACCACGATGGTGACAAAGAATAGCGCCAAGCCAATCTCGATTAAAGCAGAAAGATACAGGTTGCCGGTCGCTTCGGTAAATTCGTTGGCAAGCACGCTGGCCATGGTGTATCCGGGAGCGAACAGCGACTTGGCAATTTCGGGACGGTTGCCGATCACCATGGTGACCGCCATGGTTTCGCCAAGCGCGCGGCCCAGGCCCAAAATGATGGCGCCCACGATTCCGGCCCGCGCATTGCGCAGTACACCCATGCGGATCATTTCCCAGCGCGTTGCACCCAGCGCCAGCACCGCTTCGCGCTGGTGTTGTGGAATGACGGTGAGCACTTCGCGGGTGATCGACGAGATGATGGGAATGATCATGATCGCCAGAATTACGCCCGCCGCCAGCATGCCGATGCCGTACGGCGGTCCGCTGAACAATCCCGTCCAGCCCAGTGTCTTGGCAAGAAACGGCTGCACATAGGAGCGAAGTACCGGTACCAAAACGAAGATTGCCCAAAGGCCGTAAACAACGCTGGGGATGGCGGCTAAAAGTTCAGTGGTAAAGGAAAGAGTTCCGCGCAGTCCGGTCGGGCACATCTCGGTAATGAAGACAGCTACGCCGATAGACAGCGGCACCGCAATGACGAGCGCAAGCAGCGAGGACACGATCGTGCCGTACATGAACGGCAGCGCGCCATACTGATCCGACACCGGATTCCAATCCGATTGACCAAAAAACTTCCAGCCAAAAGCATGCCAGGAGAGCTGCGAACCCACCACCAATTGGTAAACGATCAAGCCGAGCAGCGCGACCACCGCCAGGCCGCACAGGCGCATCGCCCAGCCAAAAAAAACGTCGGGGATTTCGCTGACCTTCCCCTGCAACAGCGACGTGGTTCTGGTTTCGATTTTCAGGTCGGCCTTCGAACCCCGCTCCGGTTCGGGAGCGTTGAAACGCGGCCGGGGCAGAGCTTGATTGGACATTCCGTGCTGAGGGTACCAGAGCCTTGTTACAAATCGGTTAAAAAGTTTGCAAATGAGCCATTAGCCATTAGCACTTAGCATTTAGCTCAACCCCAAGGGATTCTTGGCCAACTGCTAAAGACTAACTGCTAAGAGCGGGTTTGCGGCCCCCAAGCAGCTGAGCTTGCGCGACCCGCCCCGGTTGTGAGAATACTGATCGTCACCTCTATGCCTACCTTTGCCGCCATCGACATCGGATCGAATTCCGTTCGTCTGAAAATTGCGCGCCTGCAAGCCGGGCGGCTGAAAGAAGTCCACGAAGACCGCGAAGTCACCCGCTTGGGTGAAGGCGTCTTCAGTGGCGGACTGCTTTCGCCCGAGGCGATGTCAGAAACGGTGCGCGTGCTGCGGCGCTTCCATCGTGCCACGCAGGAATGCGGCACGGATTCGGTGAAGGTGGTGGCAACGGCTGCCCTGCGCGATGCCCGCAATTCACGCACGTTTCTGGAGTGGGTACGCTCGACAACGGGCTGGATGATCGAAGTCATTTCCGGGCTGGAAGAGGCGCGCCTCATTCACCTCGGTCTCGTCTCTACCGGCCGGCTGGGCGGGCACAGCGTTCTGCTGGTGGACCTCGGCGGCGGCAGTTGCGAGCTCACGCTTTCGCGCGAGGGACAAATCCGGGATACGGTGAGCTTGCCGCTCGGCGCCGTCCGCCTGACCGGCGAATTCCTCCAGCACGATCCGCCGCGCAAGAGCGAACTGAAGCGACTCTCTGGATTTGTGGCGCGCGAGATCACCCGCATTCAAGATCGGATCAAGTCCGCGCGCGTCAGCGCAGTGATCGCAACCTCCGGCACGGCGGCTGCGCTGGTGGGCGCTGCCAGCCACATGGCCCGCCCAAAAAAGCGCCGGGCGACGAGTTACGCCACCCGCGAGATGATACGCCGCATTGCCAAACAGATTACGCGCTTAACATTGGAGCAGCGGCAGAAGGTCCCCGGGATCGGTCCGCGACGCGCTGAAATCATTTGCGCCGGCGCGGTGGTCTATGCGGAATTGCTGGAGCGCTGCCATCTTCCCGGTTTTCGTTACTCGGCGCTGGGGCTGCGCGATGGCATCCTGGCCCAGATGGCGGCGGAATACGATCGCAGCACGAGATCAGGCCGGGCAATTGAATCGGAACGCTGGGAGTCGATCAAGCGCGCCGTCGAACACTATCGCGTCGACCTGCATCATGCCTTGCATGTGCGCGACTCGGCATTGCTGCTGTTTTCCTCGTTGAAATCGGTACACCAGCTTCCGGTGGAATATCGCGAATGGCTTTCGGCCGCCGCCATGCTGTACGAAGTGGGCGACTACGTGAACCGCAACGGACACCACCGCCACACTTATTACATCATCGCGAACTCTGAAATTCTTGGATACACGCCGCAACAGCGGCGAATCATCGGCTCTATCGCGCGCTACCTGGGAAAGTCGCGCCCCACGCCGGGAGACGGGCCGATGAACGCCCTCAGCGCCGAGGAGCAGGAGAACGTGACGAAGGCGTCAGTGCTGCTTCGCATGGCACGGGCAATGAATATGGGGAGGAGCCAATCGGTGGGGAAGGTTGGAGTCTCGGCGCGCAGCGGCAAAGTCTCCATGAAACTGACTCCGCGCGCGAAAGCGAGTGTCGACCTGGAGGTATGGGCGATTGAGAAAGACCGATCTTACTTCCGCGAAGTTTTCGGGCGCGAGCTTTCTGTAGCCGCCGCGTGAAGCGTGCGCAGGATACGCGGCGTGATGCACCAGCTCAGGGACCCGGAATTGCGCCGCATTTCGACTTTGGCCACGGCCCCTTTCTTAAGCTCAACTACGGCCTCGCATCCACTGTCGCTGATCACGCGTCCAAGAAACTCGCGCAGGTTCGGATTATGCCCCACCACCAGTAGGGAGTCCTGGCGCGCATACTTTTCCAGCATCTTCTGGAACTCTGAGAAGTTCGCCTGCGGGCGCAGCGCGCTCTCGGTAACCAGTTTGCCCTCGTGCCCCATTTCGTTTCCCACCAAAGCCGCGGTTTGCGTGGCTCGTTTTAGCGGACTGGAGACGATGATTTCCACCTGCACACCCAGCGCGGCCAGGGCGCGGCCGATATATCCGCACTGCTCGATGCCGTCTTTATCGAGGCCGCGCTTTTCGTCCTTCTTCGCGCTGCTCAACTGTTGCCCGGCACTGGCGTGGCGCAAAAAATAGAGAAACATTTCGGAGCGATTATTCCTTTCCGATCATAGCTTGTCCAATTAAAGCTCGATTGGCAGATGATCGCCGCGGGACGGGAATCTCCTCGGGCGTCTTGATGCCTTCCGCAAGTCCGATGAGAAAATCCTGGGCGTTGAAGGCGGCAGCGCCTCGAGGAGGACTCTTGCTGCGTCCGCGTGACGATTGCCAGGCGCGCAAATAGCGGCCCTCCTTTTGCAAAAATCTTGCTTTCATATTGTCAGCGAGGTATGCCGCCAGAATCTCATGCACCACGCGGTCGCGGAGCAACGGGTTCTTAAGCGGGAACAGGACTTCCACGCGCTCGCGCAGATTGCGAGACATCCAATCGGCGCTGCCGAGGTAGACCTCAGGCTCGCCGCCGTTCTCGAAATAAAAGATTCGGCTGTGCTCGAGGAACCGCCCCACGATACTGCGCACGCGGATGCGGTCGCTGATGCCGCGAATCCCCGGCCGCAGCGAGCATATGCCGCGCACGAGCAGATCAATGTCCACTCCGGCCTGCGAAGCGTGGTAGAGAGACTGGATAATATCGTTGTCGACCAGGGAATTAATCTTGACAATCATGCGCGCCGGACGCCCCTCGCGGGCATGCTTGGCCTCTCGCTCGATCAGGCTCATGCACTTCTCGGCCAAATCCAGAGGCGCTACCAGCAGCGGCCCGTAGTTGGGATGCTCAGCGTAGGCAGTCAGAAAACTGAAAACGTTGTGAACCGCACTGGTAATTTCCGGGTCGGCCGTGAGCAGGCTGAGATCGGTATAGATTTTTGCCGTGGTCGCGTTGTAGTTGCCGGTGCCGAGGTGCGCATAGTGGCGGGTTACGCCATCGGGATCGCGCCGCACCAGAAGAGAAAGCTTGCAGTGCGTCTTCAGACCGACTAATCCGTGGAAGACCTGTACGCCGGCATCTTCCAGATCGCGCGCCCAGCGAATGTTCGACGCCTCGTCGAAGCGCGCTTTCAGCTCCACGACCGCAGTGACTTCTTTGTGTGCCGCGGCGGCCATCAGCGACGGAACAATCAGCGAATGCTCGCTTGTCCGGTAAAGGGTCTGCTTGATGGAGAGCACGCGCTCGTCTTCGGCAGCCGACTGAATGAAGGAGATGACTGCGTCGAAAGAATCGTAAGGATGATGCAGCAGAATGTCGTGTCGGCGCAACTCTTCGAACAGATCGCGGGACTTCGCGGTCAGGCGCAACTCCCGTGGCACAAAGGTGCGAAACTTCAAATCCGGCCGTGCCGCTTCCTCGTATATGTTGAAGAGCCGCGAAAGATTCACCGGGCCGTTGACTGGAAAGATCTGCCAGCGGTCGAGTTCGAACACCGTGCCCAGGCGCTCGATAATCTCGGGGTCGGCCTCGGACTCGATTTCCATTCGCACCGCGTCTCCCTTACGGCGGTTGTGCAATTCCGCACGCACCGATTCCAGCAGATTGCGCGATTCTTCTTCCTGCAAGTAGAGGTTGCTGTTGCGCGTGACGCGGAAGGCAGCCGAAGAAATGATGTCATAGCCCTTATACATCCGCGCGGCATGATACACGACCAGGTCGGCAAGAAAAATGAAATCAATGGTCCCCAGCGATGGCAGGCGGACCAGTCGCGGCAGCGCCCGTGGAACGGTTACAACTCCGGTATAAGTCAGCGACGAGCGACGGCGACGCCGCAGCAACAAGGCAACACACAGTGCCTTGTTGATGACACGCGGAAATGGATGTGCCGGGTCCACGGTCACCGGGGTGAGCAGCGGATCAAGCTCCCGTTCGCAATAGTCGTCGACGAAGGCTAATGCAGCGTCATCCAATTCGTTGATGCCGAGGACGCGAATTCCCTGCTCCGCTAGTTCCGGCCGCAGGCGCTCGTTCCAGCATGAATACTGTTCGTCAACGAACTCATGAGTCGCGTCTTTGATCAGTTCCCGCTCCTCCACCATAGTGAGGCCGTCGGGAGTGGTGGAGTTGTGGCCGTCTTCGAGTTGTTGCAACAGTCCGCCTACCCGAATTTCAAAGAATTCGTCCAGATTGCTGGCCGAGATGGCCAGAAATTTCACGCGTTCGAGCAGCGGATTGCGGAGATCCCCAGCTTCTTCGAGCACGCGCCAATTAAATTTCAGCCACGATTCTTCGCGGTTGAGGAGGGTGGCGCGATTGCTCAGAGTTTGCCGGACCATATCGTCAAGATCGTTAAGGTGGAATGTCTATCGGGCTGCTGGAAACATTAAGGCTTCGTATCAGGGCATCGCTTTAGCGGTGCCGCGATCGTTCAGAAATCATATGCGCCTTTTGGGGGCAGGCATCGACATTCGATTTTTCCACATCCTCTTCGCGCTATTCGGGGGATGCTTTGGTGCGGCGTGTAATGATGAACCGCACTTCGGTCCCGTTGGGCCGCCGTAAAAACAAATGACGCTTATCAACGCGCCCCTGAACTCTCGCACCGGGCTTCCAGTCCTGTGGCAGCATTTCATGCGCGTTCCGAGGCTCGCGCTCCCCTACGACCACGGTTCCGGCCGCTCGGACCGCAACTTCAAAATACGGATCTTCATGGTAAAGGGGAGTGTTTACTACCCAGTATACGACCCGATCCCGCGTCTTAAGGTCGGCGCGGACGATGGTGAGTGGGAAATAAGTGCTTTCGACCGCAAAGGATCTCGTTCCCAATCCCAGGAACAACACCAGCGCGACCAAGACTCTACAAGGCATCGGACCGAAAGTAGTATACCAAGAAGGAATAGGGCGCCGGTTTGCAACCGGCGCCCTATGGTCGAGACCTCGAACCGCACCGAGAGTGCGATTAGAGAGTGCGTTTAGAAGGTGTAGATCAAGTCAAACTGCAAGCGGTTGAGCCAAGGTTCCGTGGCACCGGTACCCGGCACGAGCACGCCCGTCCCCGGTGTGGTCGAAACTTTCAACCCGGCCCCCAGAGCGGCGTTCTCGAGGAACGGATCCAAAGTGCGACCATGCCACCAGGTGAATGACGCGGTGGTGTTAGGCGCAACTCGCCACAGACCGTAGAAGCGATGCTGCAGCACGTTCGTCGGTGCCCGCTGATCGCTCTCGCCCCAGGAGGCGATCGCCGCGTCCTGCTCTTCCCTCTCGAACGCGTATCCCACTTGGAAGTCGTTCTTCTTCTTTTGCTGGCCAACACTGATGTCAGCCAGGTAAGCGTGCGACTGCTTGCCGAGAGACGCATTTGGCGTGGACGTGGACCCCACACCCGTAGCGGTGTAGTCATACGGATGAGCCGCGGCATTGAGGTTGTTCTCGTATTCCAGCAGCAAGTTGATGGGCAGACGCGCCACCCCGGTCTTGAACTGGTTGTTGAGGATCATGTCGGCATAAAGGAAGCGCGAAAGGAAATGCGCGTTGCCATTGGCGTCGATGAAGGTTGAGTTCGTCATGCCATTGGCAGCGAAGGGGCATCCGCCCACCAGTGTGGTGGTTGCGGGTTGCGGAGCACCAGTCCCACCCTTGATTGTCGCGCAACCAGGACCTTCACCAGGAGCCGTGGTCGTTACTACAACCGTAATCGGGTACGTGGTTCCGGCGATGGTGACTGAACCTGTACCTGTACCGCCTGCGTTCGTTGCGCCCACAGCAAACGCGCTGGAATTCAGGATCGCGTCCGGATTACGCCAGTTCAAAATGGTAAACGACGGCGTCAACGTCCAGAACTTCCGTGGTTGCAGACGGCCGCCGATCTGCCCCCCCACCGCGAACGAATCATGGCCGTTACCACCCACTCCCAGGGTCTTCGTACTGGTGCCGGTGACTTCGTTGTACAACAACTGCATAAATTGCAGATTTACGTTCTTCACCACTGGCACGCTCTCGAAATCCTTCGAGAACTTCTCCACGAAACCCTCGGGGTTGACATCCGGATCGAAGGTCACCGAGGAACGCGCCCACGTGAAAGCAAATTTACCCGCAGTCGCCGAGAACCACTTGGCAGCCACCGGGTTGTAGGTGATGTAGCCGCGATCCAGTCCAATCGTCTTGCGGTCGAAGTTGTTGGTCAGGGTCTCGTTGGTGGTTGTGGGATCCCCAAGCGTTCCCGTCGCCAGCGAAACTCCCGCGTTGAAGTCGTCGTTCAGTTTGCCTTCGAATCCGAAACGAACGCGGACTCGAGCGCGGTTGCGGTCATTACAGATTGTGCATCCGCTGTACTTCTGGAAGTAGCTCTCACCGCGCACCCGCACGTCGCCGGTCCAGCGAAAGCGGCCGAGGGCGTCTTCCAGCCCTGAGAAACGCTTCTGCTGCTCCTGCTCGGTAAGCGCGCTATTGGTCAGCGTGGATCGCACATCGGCATACTCCGAGTTGAGCTTGTCGATGGAATCCTTCGGGGCGGAAGAAGCCGCAACTTCGTTGGCCTTCTGCTGGGCGTCCGTTGCAGCCTGCTGCGCCTGTTGCAGTTGCTGTTGCGTCTGCTGGAACTGCTGGTTGGTTACCAGCAGTTGCTGGTTGGTCTGCTGTAGCTGTTGCGACAGGGCCTGAATTTGTTCCTGTTGCGCCGCCACCGCGTCTTTCAAGGCTTGCACGTCCGCGTTAACGGGCTTAGGCTTGCTCGCCTTCTTCTTGGGTGGGGCTGTCTGGGCGTGCAGCGCAGACGCCAACAGCAGGATGACACTTAACTTGAGAACCGCTTTCATTGCTTCTCCTTTTTCCTAAATCTGTGGCGCCGGCTCGCTGGCGGCCCGGGTGTGCCATAATCCCTATAACCATACTAGACTAACTTGTATTTACAAAGCAATTCCCATGCCAGTTCTGTCCCTATAAGAAATAGCCGGAAAAACAAGGGTTTAAAGCTGCTCGAACCCATTGGCCGTCGGTCGCCGGGGGCCCATGTGCGCAAAGTTTTTGCTTTGGCTGCAGGCACACTTCTCCCTCGGAGGGTAAAACGCCCCTTCGTTGGATCAGTGTTGGACCGACGTTGGATCGATGTTTTTAGATCGGTTTTTTAGTGGATCTGCTTGATGGCCGCTTTCACTTTCTCCACTACGCTATCCGGGAGCGGCGCGTAGCTGAGCTGACTCGTCATCTTCTGACCATCGGTGACCATCCAGTCCAGAAAATCGGCGATGATCTTCCCCTTCTTCGGGTCCTTGGCCGGGGTCGCAATTAATAGCCAGGTAAAGCTGGAGATGGGATACGCCGTCTTGCCGGGTGCGTTGGTGATGGAAACGCGAAAATCGGCGGGCATCGCTTTCGCCGATGCAGCCGCTTCGGTCACTCCATCGAGCGATGCTGTCACGAAATTGCCGGCGGCGTTCCTCACTGATCCGTACGTGATTTTGTTCTGCACGGCATAGATCAGTTCGACATAGCCGATCGATCCCGGTAATTGCCGGACCTGCCCGGCAACACCTTCGTTGCCTTTGCCGCCCATACCGACCGGCCACTTCACCGATGTTCCCTTCCCCACGATATTGCTCCAGTCTTTGCTGACCTTGGAGAGATAGTCGGTGAAGATAAAAGTGGTTCCGCTGCCGTCGGAGCGGTAAATCACGATGATCGACTGATTGGGGAAGTTGACGCCGGGATTGACCTTGGCAATAGCAGGGTCATTCCAGTTCGTTATCTTCTGGAGATATATGCCGGCAAGAACTTCGGGAGTGAACTTGATTTCTCCGCTGACCCCTGGGACGTTATAGGCAGGCACCACCGCGCCCATCACGGTGGGGATGTGCAAGATCTTGGTTTTGGATTGCGCCAGTTGTTCGTCGGTCATGGGGCCATCGCTGGCTCCGAAATCGACAGTGCCGTTTAAGACCTGGCGGATGCCGCCTCCACTGCCGATCGATTGGTAGTTGATCTGCACGTCCGGGTGCAGCTTGTTGTATTCGCTGAACCACTTGGAATACATGGGATACGGGAAGGTGGCGCCCGCTCCGTTCAGTGTGGTCTGGCAATTGACCGGCAGTGCCAACGCGAGACCTGCTAACAGCAGCAGCAAGATGCGATTCATCAAAGCCTTCACTAGACGAGTCCTCCTCTGCTCAATTTAGGTGTTCAATTTTGTTTTATGGGCAAAATATTAAAGGAAGGTTACAACAGAATGAATTTCTGATGAACGCACTTTGTTTTCCAAGCAGTTAGCGACTGGCGGAGGAGGCCGACTTGTACAAGTGCGGCCCTCACCCGCTGCGGAAAAACTTGGGGTTCGTATCAGGGGAGCGCTAGCGATACCGTAGGTACTTCGAGATTAAATGCCCCTTTAGGGGTCGGAACTAACTTGTGTGGTAGCGGGGCTTTGCTCCGCTGGGACGGGGCAAAGCCCCGTCACCACACGATCTGGGAGTTTCGCCACCGATGCCTAGCGCTTGCCGTTTTTGTCGAGCCGCGCCAGTTCCCGGCCAAAGAGAGCGTTGTTGGGAAAGTCCTGTTGCAGGCCCATCAGAAGCTCGCGCGCCCGCGGCACATCTTTCTCACGGACGTACGCGATGGCCAGCAGGATGCGCGCGAATGGGGCGAGCAGATGGCCTTGCGCTGCGGTCTTCTGGAGTTCGGCAATGCCGCCAGCCTTATCGCCCCTAACGCCCCCGAGGCGCACCAACCAGCGCACCGGAGCAGCCATCGATCCAATGATGTAACGGCTGACGCCGCCCGCCAGGTGAGCATCGTAGCAACTCGGATCGACGGCGAGGAGTTGCTGCGCCCAGGCGGTTGCCTCCTTGGTGTAATGAAGCGACGCCAAATTGCGCTTTTCGATGAGGGCGGCAAAGTCCGAGCGCAAGCCGGCGGCAAACGTCATCGCCAGAAGCGCGTCGCGGTCTCGCGGGTCGCGGCTCAGCCTGGATTTTGCCAAATCTTCAGCACGGCTAAGTTGCTGGTCGAAACGTTCACGTTGGCGCGGGTCGGCCTCATATTTCTTCCGCGCGGCAAAGATCGAGTCGTCCACGTAGAATTGAGCTTCCAGCACGCCGAGACGGTCGAATTCGGAAAACAAGATACCTGCCGCCTCGCTCGCCGGACCCATGGGATTCTCGGGGTTCAGCTTCTCCCACGACTCGAATTCTCTTTGCCCGCCGGTAAAATCCAGATCGTAGAGCCGCCGGAAACCATGATCAAGCCCCGCCGACGGCAGATCGGCAAAAGCCTGCGGAATAGTCATCAGCACAAGAGCGGCTGTAACTAAGACGGCGACCTGTGCATCTCTTCTGCGAGGTTTAAGGCGACGTAGAACTGTAATGAGGAGTCCTGACATGTGTTGAGTTAGATGCGTCTTTCCACATTATCGGCGGAAGCCGAGCACAAATCTACATCTTCTGGCACACTGCTTGACGGTGACCCTTTGAGCGACGATCTTCGTTACGCGCCGGGCTGGCCCGGAATTGAACCCCGCTGGACTTCGAGCGCCAAGACCGGCGTAGGCACTGCGCTCAGCATGCAGAGCAGGCTTTGGTTCACGCTGAGTCATGGCATTCTCAATGAGATCTATTTTCCCCGCGTGGACCAAGCCTGCACCCGCGACTTCGGCCTGATTGTCACCGACGGTCGTGAGTTCTTGTCCGAAGAGAAACGCCATTGTACCTTCCAGAACCTTCCCCTCGAACCGGGAGTCCCTGCCTACCAACTGACAAACACATGCGAGACGGGCCGATACCGGATCGAAAAGGAAGTGCTGACCGATCCGTGGCGAAACGTGGTGTTGCAGAAAATTCGTTTCGTGCCGCAACAGGGAAATCTGCGCGACTATCGCCTGTACGCACTGTTAGCTCCGCACCTGGCTAATTTCGGATCGGGCAACACCGGCTGGGTTGGCGATTACAAGGGAACACCGATGCTCTTTGCCCAGCGCGATTCCTGCGCTCTTGCCCTGGCCTGTTCCGCGCCGCTGCCGAAACGTTCCGCCGGATTTGCCGGCGTATCGGATGGCTGGCAGGACTTGTCGCAACATTTCCAGATGACCTGGGAATACGACCGCGCGGAAAACGGAAACATCGCGCTGACCGCTGAAATCGACCTGGCCGCCTGCGACGGGGAGTTCATCCTCGCACTCGGCTTTGGCGGAATCTGGGCGGAAGCCGGGCAGCAAGCCCTCTCTTCCCTGCTCACTTCTTATGCGACGACTCGCAAAGATTACGTCCTGCGCTGGCAGAACTGGCAGCGGACGCTGAAGAAACTCGACGAGAAGCCGCGGGAAAAAGATTTGTACCGCGCCAGCGTGGCGGTTCTGCGGACGCACGAGTCCAAGGACTTCCTCGGCGGAATCATCGCCAGCCTCTCCATTCCCTGGGGCTTCAACAAGGGCGACGAGGATCTGGGCGGCTATCACCTTATCTGGCCGCGCGATCTGGTCGAGAGTGCCGGCGGATTGCTGGCGGCGGGCGCCCACGACGACGCTCTCCGCGTGTTGCATTATCTTGAGGCCACCCAGGAAGCCGGCGGATACTGGGCGCAGAACATGTGGTTGGATGGGCGTCCGTACTGGAGCGGCTCGCAGATGGATGAGACCGCCTTTCCGATTCTGCTGGCCGATCTGCTGCGCCGCGAATCGCCCCGCTGCTTCGGTGAAAGCGATCGCTGGTGGCCGATGGTGCGGAAAGCGGCGGCGTTCATCGTCGCCAACGGCCCGGTCACGCAGCAGGATCGCTGGGAAGAAGATGGCGGCTACTCGCCGTTCACGCTGGCAGCCGAAGTCGCTGCCCTGCTGGTTGCCGCCGATCTCGCGGAGATGATGGGCCAGGCTCAACCCGCCGAATTTCTGCGCCAGATGGCCGACACCTGGAACGACAACATCGAACGCTGGACCTACGCCGTCAACAGCGATCTCGCCCGGCAGCTTGGCGTGGAGGGCTACTACGTGCGCATCACGCCTGCCGACGGAGACGGAGCCGCCTCGCCCCTGCAAGGATTCGTTCCTATCAAGAATCGTGCCATGGGCATCTCCAATGCGCCGGCGGTGGAAATCGTTAGTCCGGATGCACTGGCTCTGGTGCGCTTCGGCTTGCGCGCCCCCGACGATCCGCGAATGTTGAACACGATCAAGGTCGTCGATCAACTGTTGCGCGTAAAACTTCCGCAAGGTCCAGGCTGGTATCGCTACAACGGCGACGGATACGGAGAGCACGAGGACGGATCTCCATTCGACGGAACCGGGGTTGGTCGCCCCTGGCCGCTGCTCGCGGGGGAGCGAGCCCACTACGAACTAGCCGCGGGACGCGCCGCCTCCGCCGAGGCCTTGTTAGCCGTAATGGAAAATTCGACAGGATCGAGCCGCCTGATTCCCGAGCAAGTATGGGACACAACCGACATCCCCGAGCGTGAGCTGTTCGCGGGGAAAGGGACGGGGTCGGCGTGCCCGTTGATGTGGGCTCACTCCGAATACATCAAGCTGCGGCGGTCGCTCGTCGACGGCAAGGTTTTCGATCAGCCTCCACAAACGGTGGAACGCTATTTAATCAGAAAGATTTCGGCGCAGTACTTCAACTGGCGCTTTAACAATAAAGCGCGCACGCTACCATGTGGAAAGAGGCTGCGCCTTCTGCTGATGGAACCAGCCATGGTGCACTGGAGTTTCGATGGCTGGCAAAGCACCCAAGACAGCAGCTCCAAAGAGAGCGGCTGGAACCTGCAACACGTCGATCTGCCAACAGAAACTCTCCCTGTAGGCCGCCAGATCATTTTCACGTTCTTCTGGAGGAACTCCGGTCGCTGGGAGGGGCGAGACTACCAGGTAACGGTCGAGTAACACGGAAGCCGGAGCCGAAGCGCCACTGCTAAACTCTCCATACTCGCAAATCCAACCCGAGGCACCATGCGCACTCTTATCCCGTTTGTTATGGTCGTAGTAGTGACAACGACAATGACTGTCCTCGCCCAGACTCTGCCTGCACCTCAGGCCATCACCGACCCCAAGCTAATCACCTCCAAGCCCGATGCGCGCGTAGACAAAAGTCTCTCCATCGAGAAGCTCTACATGACGCGCCAAGTGGGCGGTTCGACGTGGTCGCCGGACGGCTGGTCTCCGAATGGGACGACGGTCGCCTTCGTCAGCAACCTGAGTGGCCGCAATAATCTTTGGCTCGTCGCGTCCGAAGGTGGATGGCCGATGCAACTCACGGTCAGCGAGCAGCGCCAGACCAGCCCAACCTGGTCACCGGACGGCAAGTGGATCGCCTATATGTCCGATTACGACGGCGACGAGCAATGGGACATTTTCCTCGTGTCGCCGAAGACTGGACAGGTAGTGAACCTCACCAACACGCGTGAGATCGCGGAGGAAAGTCCCGCCTGGTCGCCCGATGGCCGCTATCTCGCCTACATGGTCAAACCGAAAACGTCATCGGTGTTCGAGATTGACGTTTACGACACGGTCCTGCGCGATGTGAAGCACCTGACCACCGGAACCGTCAAAGACCGCATGAACGTCGCGCCGATCTGGTCGAAGGACGGAAAGTTCATCGTCTACACGCAAGAACAATCGAAAGGGACGGATTCGAATGTATTTCTAGTTGACGTCGCCAGCGCGCAAAGCACGCTTCTGACGCCGCATGACGGCGAACGCACTTACTCAGCCAATGACGTTTCGCCCGACGGCAAAAGTGTTCTGATCACATCCAACGCCGGCGACGGCTACGACAACGTCGGCTTGCTCGACATCGCGAGCAAAAAGATCCGCTGGCTCACACAAGACAAATGGGAAATTTCCGGCGAGAGCTTTTCTCCCGACGGCAAGTTTCTGACTTACACCGCGAACGTGGATGGCAACACCGACATCTACCTGTATGACGTCGCATCCGGAAAAGCGCACGCGCTGCCTTTGCCCAAGGGTGTAAACCATGCTGCGGGCCGGCCTTCGCCCTTTACTCGCGACAGTTCACGTCTGCTTTATTACCACACCGGCCCAACCGCTCCCGGCGACTTGTGGGTCTACACCTTAGGCGGTGAAGAAGCATTGACTGATCAAGAAGCAAAAAACGAGATCAAGAGGACGCGGGCGGGGGCGCCCGCGCCACACGAGAAGTCGCGTCAACTCACGCATTCGCTCGTAGGCGGAGTGCGATCCGAGGACATGGTCGAGCCTCAGCTTGTTCATTACCCCAGCAAGGACGGCAAGTGGACCATCTCCGCCTTCGTCTATGTGCCCTACAACCTGCCGCGCAATGGTCAACACCCCGCAATCGTCTTCGTACACGGCGGTCCGACCGCGCAGACCATGAACACATTCAATCGCTTCGTCCAGTACATGGCGAACCAGGGCTACATCGTGATCGCGCCCAACTATCGCGGATCGACTGGCTACGGAAAAGAATTCCAGCACGCAAATCTTTTCGATATGGGCGGCGGGGATTTGCAGGACGTCCTCGCGGCCGCCGACTGGATCAAACAGACTGGCTACGTCGATCCGAAAAAACTGATTCTGATGGGCGGCAGTTACGGTGGCTACATGACCATGATGGGCGTCACCAAGGCTCCGGAACTATGGGCCGCGGGGGTTCCGATTGTGCCTTTCGTGAACTGGTTCACCGAGATTCAGAATGAAGACCCCGTGCTGCAGCAGTCGGACCTGGCGACCATGGGCGATCCCGAGAAAAATAAGGCGCTATACGAAGATCGTTCGCCGATCAACTTTATCGACAAGATCAAAGCGCCGTTGTATTTGCTTGCGGGAGGCCATGATCCCCGCTGCCCCAAGACCGAAGCTCAGCAAGTCGTGGATGCAATCAAGAAGCGCGGCGGCGTGGTCGAATACAAAGTCTACGAGAACGAAGGCCACGGCTTCTCCAAAGTAGAAAATCAAATCGACGCATACAAGCGCGTAGCTGATTTTCTGATAGCGCATGTGCCACCGGCGGATTGCAGTTGCTCGCTGAATGAATAACCGTTCACGTAGGGACAGACGCATTCGTCCGTCGAGCTGGCTCCACCGGAGCCCAGGCAAAAACGCTGGCGCCCCACCCTGGCCAAGAACGTTGAGGTCGGCACTCCCATTCGGTGAGATTGACGTTGACATGACCAGCGATGGAATCTAAGTTGGTCCGAGACTTTCCTCGCATCGGATGCGATGGGGCATGCCTCACGGAGCGCGCCCGACGCCTCACGGAGAGGACGAAACGCGAGGAGACGTAAAACCAAAATGCCTCTCGAAGCCCACACTTCCGAACAAGGTCTTTTCCCGGAGCTAGCTGCCTCGACTCGTGGCGTAAAGGCAGGGGTGCTCCCGTCCCAGGATATTAAGGATCTGATTTCCACTGGCAAGATAACGGCGCGGACTCCGATATTGGAAGAACAGATCCAGCCAGCCAGCTTGGATCTCAGGGTTGGCGATATGGCCCACCGGGTTCAGGCGAGCTTTTTGCCTGGACAGCACGCTACTGTGGAGCAACGGATCAACGAATTGAGAATGAGCCGCATCGATCTAACCAGCTCGACGGTTCTCGAAAAGGGATGCGTCTACATCGTGCCGCTCCTTGAGGAAGTGCATCTTCCAGACAACATGTCAGGTAAGGCCAACCCCAAGAGCACGACCGGACGGCTCGACGTGTTCACCCGGCTGATCACTGACTACGGAGTTGAGTTTGAGCACGTGCCGGCCGGTTATAAGGGCAAGCTGTACGCTGAGATTGTCCCTGGCACTTTCTCAATTCGATTGCCAGCGGGAACGCGGCTCAATCAGCTCCGATTTTTTCGCGGTAATCCGCTCGCCTCAGACACCCTGATCACTGAGCTGGATGGGCGCGAGGCTTTAGTCTATTCACGCGAGGACAATCCAGTGAAGGCGCAAGTGGATAGAGGCCTCAGGATTTCGGTGAATTTACATTCGGTTGCTCCTTCTGAGATCATCGCCTACAAAGCCAAGAAGAATGCGCCGGTGATCGACCTCAGCAGAGTGAACCACTACTCGCCAGAAGAGTTTTGGGATGCGAAGTACCACGTCGGTGACAAGGGACTGATATTGGATCCCGGAGATTTCTACATTCTTGCATCCAAGGAGCAGATTCGAGTGCCTCCTGATTATGCGGCGGAGATGGTTCCGTTCGATTCGTCAATAGGCGAGCTGCGGATACACTATGCTGGCTTCTTCGATCCAGGCTTCGGTTACGGAATGAGCGACCTTACGGGGACTCGCGCGGTCCTGGAAGTCCGAGCGCATGAAGTGCCTTTTCTGATTGAACACGGCCAGATTGTCGCGCGTCTGGCCTACATGCGATTGTTGAAGGCGCCCGAAAAGGTTTACGGCGTCGGCATCGGATCGTCTTATCAGATGCAGAGCCTGACCCTGAGCAAACAGTTTAGGAAGATCAGCTGACGACGAAGTGACGGGGTGGGGCACGCTGACACTTGGCGCTGTCCTGGATTGCTACGAATGCACCCGTGCCGCATGCCGCTTCTTGGCTGCTTCCAGCCGCAGCTTCAGCATGTAGAGAACGATCCCCACATTGATGACAAGAATCAGAAGTTGAAACCATCCTGGCCGCCGCGACAGGTCGGCTACCTCGAACGGGATGTAGATGGAGCCCGAGGCGATCGCCATCCACTCCGCCCACGGGCGTGTATACCACAGGCCGTAGGCCTCGACGAAGCGAATGCTCACATAGACCGTCGCGATCACTGCGATCTTCCAGAGGCGCAGGTCGCTGACTCGGTACACCAGGTCGATAAAGACTCCGACGTAGCGGTTGAGAGGGTTAACGTGGAAAAATTCCAAAAAGCTTTCGGCTATTCCCCAGATATCCATGCGCCGCATGGAGAACACTCCGAGCCCCGCGAGAACGACGACGATCCCTTTCGTAAACTCAACCGTGGCGACGGTGCGCACCCCTTTGATGTGCGCGGGATCGTCGATTTTGAGGTGCGGGATTATGGGATGCATTTGGCGAAAAGTTTCGAAAAGCTTGCTGTTCGTGGGTCAGTACGCGAAACCCTTAACCACAAAGGGCACGAAGGTACACGAAGGAAACCCTCGAGACGAAAAGCCTTCGTGATACTTCGTGACCTTGGTGGTTCATGTTTTTTTGTCGGCGACGGCGGCGCGCAACTCCTCTGCGATCTCTAGGGCGGCTTTGTGAGCGGCTTCACCCTGAGTGACGTCAAATGAGATTGCTCCTACGCGGGCGTGGCCTCCTCCGCCATAGCGCTCGCAGATCCTGGCTAGATTGACGTTGGGCGGGCGTTTCGACCATGGGTTCGATCCGACTGAAACCTTTACCCGGAACGAACTTTTGCTGACGCCGATGCTGTAAATCGAATCGGGATGAAGATAGTACGGAATGAATTTGTTGTAGCCTTCGAGTTCGAGATCGGTAATGTCGAAAAAAATCGTGCCGTCTTTTTCTACCGTGCGTTGCCGCAAAATTTCGATGGAACGCTGATGGCGTTCGAGCAGTGGCGGCAGGACGGCTGCGACGAATGGCTCTTCAAGAATAGTGGCGAGCGGTTGGTGCGCGAGCAGCGGAATCATGGTCTTGACGAAGTTGCGATCGGTGGCGGATTCGATGGCCATGGTCAGCTTCATGGCGGGAGCCTTCATCTCCACCGCTGACTTCGCATCTTCGTACATAGCGCCGTCGACGATGTCGGTCCACTGGACCAACTCCGCCACCGGGCTCGGATCAAAGCCGAAGCGTTCTTTCGCGATCATGGCAATGAAGCTGGTGCAGGATTTGAAATCCGGATCGTAGAATTTGCGGTTGCTCTGATCCTGCTCGAAGTGGGCGGCGTCGGCCGGCGAAAGAAAAGCGCTTTCGTGGTGATCGAACCACCAGATGATTTTCGGCGAACTGGAATACTTGAAATCGACGATGGCATTCTCGTCGCCGTCAAACTGCTTCTCGTCGAAAAGAGAACCCGCGCGATGCAGCAGGCCGGAGTAAACGAAGTCCACATCGCTGCGGATTCGTTCCCGGTAGAAACGGGAGAACAGGGCCGCCGAGCAGGCCCCGTCAAAACACTTGTCGTGATAAAAGACCCGTACTCGCAAATTGGCTCCCTTACCCGTTTCTCCGGGTGTGTGGTGAAAAACAAATAGAGTTGCTGGTTTGGCGACTTATGTCAAGGGCAAGATCCTGAACCACCAAGGACACTAAGGAACACGAAGGAGAACCTCGGGGAATTCACAGCGGCGATCACTTTCTCCTGCGCCGTATCTTGAAGTCGAAACTGACCACTCCGTTCTGGTCGCGCAACGCCACGATCGAAATCGTCCGCGTGATGTTGTACTCCACCTGGATGATCTGCTGGCTGGAAACTGAAACATTGGTGCTGTAGGTCAGGGTGAGATTGCTGGCCACTTGCTGCTCGACGGTGACCTGCGGTCCTCGAACCACGTTGGTTTCGCTGGCCAGTCCCTGAGGATCGATCTTGACGCGGCTCGCTCCGAACAGACGTTGCAGGCGGCTGTTGACAGTGCTATTGAGAGCCTGATTGATTAGGAGGTTGGAGGCTTCTCCGCCAAATCCAAAGGACCCGCCCGATCCCGCGGCAGCCGACTCTTCCCGCGTGCGGCCGAGAGCCAACAGGGCAATAACGTCGGCTTCGGGAAGCTGGGGCTCGGACTGCCAGGTAACTTTCAAGCCGTTGGCAACGCTGGCGTCTCCGCGGAATTGCACGGTGATGTCGTAATCGCGCACTCGCGTGGTTGCCTGGAGATCGATGATCGGCTGAGTCTTCGCCGGATTGGCGAAGGTGACATCGCCGCGTTCGAGGCGGTACTTGTTCCCGTTGAAAGAGATATCTCCTTCCAGAACTTCCACCCTTCCGAGAATTGCCGGACGATCGGCTGTGCCCCGCACCCTGAGGTCCGCGTTGCCGGAGAGCCTGGCGATGGCCGTTTGCATCTCCAGTTCAGGAGTTGTCACCACGTGTACATCGAGCTTGAGGCGGCTCTGGAGACTGTCATTCTGCGTGAGGACGGTCGCCTGCCGGCTCTTCTCGACATAGGCTCCGAAGTCAAATCCTGGGGTTACGGCTAGCTTGGTGACCACTACATCCCCGCTCAGCAGAGCGGAATTCGCATTGCCGGTGAGCCGGAGGTCCGCGTTCGCGGTCGAACTTACTCCTGGGGGATAACGCAGGCGAACACCGCGCGCAGTCGCGCCGAAATCGAGCAGGAGCACGCCGCTGTGGTAGGTCGCGGCGCCAGTCAGCGCCACCGTGCCTCCACCGGTGGTGCCGCTGAGGTTCTCGATCTGGATGCGGTTGCTATCGAACAGCAGGACGCCGTTCAGGTCGCTCAGGCCGCTGGGAAAATCATTGTGACTGACATAGGTGTTCTTTACATCCAGACGTCCTTGCAGCACGGGCTGCGAGAGCGTACCGCCGGCGTTGAGGTTTACGCCCAGAGTGCCGCGCGCCAGGATTTTGGGGTTGAGCGACTTCCAAAGCATCATGTTGACCGAGCCGTCCAGACGGATGTCGAGTTCTTTAGCGCCGGCCAAATGCGCCCGGCCATGGGCGGTGAAATCGGTTCCACTTCCTGCCAAGTGGAGGTTTTCGACCAGCACGACTTGATTCGCGACCTCGAAGCGAATGGGATCGACATTTTGTATCGGCTGGTGCGCGACCTCGAAGCTGAGAGACTGGAGTTCGGCGACCGCCTTTAAATCGCGTGGAGTGCGCAGGGGACCGCGAACGTGGAGAGTGCCCTCCAGAAGAGAGTGTCCCGTGATCTTTTCCGGGAGGTAAATGCGAAGAAGCGAATCGGCATCCAGATGATGGAAGACCAAGTTCAGATCGGCAGGAAAGTCGCGCTCCAGTCCGACGCTTCCCTGAATGGTCAAGTCAGCTTTACCGAAATCTGAGTGTGCATTGAGATCGAGCAGCCGTCCATGCGTGACTGCGTCAACGTAGAAATCTCCGGCGCGCTCCTTGTCCAGCACGAGGTCCTTGAGATGGACGTGCGCTTCAATCGAAGGCTGCTCAGGAGTACCGCTGGCTCGCACCGTGAAATCGGCGACGCCATCCGCCGTGAATCGGTTGCCCTGCAAGCGCGAGAAGCGGGCGAGATTGAGGTTACGTCCGGAAAGATTCAGACGAAATTGAATGTTCGACCTACCAACGTTCGTCATGCTGACAGCGGCGCTCCCGGAGAGTGGAGCATCGTAGGCACTGGCATCGATGTTATTGAACTGAAGCTCGCCATCGGCGAGGCGGAGATCGCTCTTCAACAAAGGCACGGCAACTCCATAGGCCATTCCATTGTGAATCTCGAGGTGACCATCCCCGTGAGGATTGGCGCGCGTACCCGAAATGGTGGCGGACATATTCAGAGTGCCAGCAAAGGGACGAGCAACTCTGGCCAATTGCGCCAGTTCCGCCACGTCGGCATTGCTGGCGTCAAAGTGCAGAGTAAAAGGAGCGCTCACCGGAAGTCTACCGTCCGTCAGCGTGGCACTGGCGTCGAAGCGCGCCGTGGTGTGGGCATGGATGAACGAGCCATTGTGCGCGGCGAAATGACTGCTGGAGTATTGAATGGCGGTAGAGAGCGCGTCCCAGTGGACAGCTCGAGCGGCGCCGCGTTCGGTCGCCGGCAAGACAGTGTCGAAGTCGTAGACTTCGAGATTTCCGCTGACGGAAAGCGCGGAGAGTTTGCCGCTGGCGTTGCCAGTAAAGCTTGCCCAGCCGTGGACGGCGAAGGGCAAATACGGTGATCCGTAGACCCCTTCGAGCAGGGGCGCCCATTCCCTCAGGTTACGGCTGGTGAATGAGAATCGCAGCGCTGAGGTCGCGGCTGGATTGCCTGCAGCCGTGATTTCAGAGGCTGGCGTTGTCAGATGAAGTTCGGTCACGTCTAATTCGTCGCGCGAGCCGCGATAGACGCCATCAATCTTCCCGCGCACCGGGATCTCGCCTGGGGTCTGCTTTAGCGGCGGCGCAATGCCAAGGTTCAGACGAGTTTCCGCATCACGGATCGAGCCCACCCAGAGCATGTCAACATTGCCGCTGGCGCGTCCGGAGAGGGCGAGACGATCCAGGGGGAGTCTTTTTGAGCTCAGCACTTCCAGGCCGGGGAGCAGCGGGAAGCCCGCCAATTGCAGGCGTACCGAGCCGCGCTGAAGGCTTCCGGGCGGGACTCTTCCGATTACATGGCGCCGCTTTGGGACTGGCGATGGTTCGAGAGAACTCTGCCAGTTCGTCACATCGGCATCGCCCAGCAGGTCGCCACCGAGCAGGTTCGCCTTGATCGAGAAAACGTGGAAGCGGTTCGGGATGACGAAAAAACCTGCTGCAATGCGGCCATTCCGCATCGACACTTTCCCGTTCGACCAGTCGATGTCTTTGGCTTGCACGGTTCCCTGGGTAGAAAAATCCCGAAGGTTCCAGAAACCTTTGCCCTCGAACTGGACTGTTCCTTTGCGAACTTGCGACTGCTCTGCCAGCGAAGCGAGTTCGCCGAGATCCGCGACCCCGTGATAATCACCGCTCAGCTGGGGATTGTGAAAGTCCAGCAGGTGGCCTGCGAAGTGAATTTCAGATTTACCGGAAGACATGGTCAAATTGCTGATATCGGCTCGCCCGCGGCTGAGAACCAACGAGGTATCGCCCCGCCATGAAAACGAGGGATACTGCTTAAACCGCGTGGCCACGCTTCCTGCGAGGAGATGGGCTTCATATTGCCGCCGGAGCAAGGAGTAATTCAAAATCAGCGCCACGTCGCGGGCGTCAAAATCAAACGGCATTTTCTTGTCTTCCCAGAGGACCTCTCCACGTTGCACCTCGATGTGCGAAACCGAAAATGAGATGAGTTCTTCCACGGGCCCCTGGCCGGGAGAAAAGCTCACCGGCGGTGCGGGGATATCGGTGGCGCCATTGGGATAGACAATAATGTGGGTGACAGGATGCTCGAGCACCAGAGAATGCAATCCGATCGTGGTGCTGAGGAGCGAAATGATTTTCATTTCCGCCTGCACGCGGTCGACCCGGAAAAATGGGATCTGATCCGAAGCTTCGCGACCGTGGATGGTGAGGTTGCGAGCATCCACGCGCAGGCGGAAAGGGATGGTGTGAAATTCGCCGAGTTCGACGCGGCCGCCCGTAACTTTCTCCACCGAGGCGATGACTCGGCGGCGAACTAACTGCTGAAAGGAATTCGTAGTGGTGTACCAGCCGAGCGCAGCAAATGCAATCAGGCAGAACGCGCAAAACGACAGAAAGAGTTTCCACAGAATGCGCCGGCGCTCAGGAGGAGGAGGCTCGCTCGATTGGTCGGTCGAATTCTCGGTCGATGGATCGGTCAAGGGTTTCGCTCTCCGGCGCTGGATTCAGGCGTCAAGATACGGCTCCCAGAGCGCAGATTCGCCAGCCACACCGAGAGCAATTCGTTCATTTTCCGCTCGGCCAGCAAATCCTTGATTTGGCCAAAGACTTCGGTCAACGGGGTTGCGGGGCTGCCGGCCCGCTTCATGTCCGGCAGCAACTGATCGTGGTAGTAGGTTTCCACCGCCTGTTGATCGATCTGGATCGAGGGCTGCAGATGGTCTTCAACGAGCTTCATGAGCTGGATCTGATCGCCCACGCTCTTCTCCAGCGACTTTTGCGTGAGCCCATAACGTTGCAGGGTGGCGCGCCATCTCTCGTCGGTCGTACACTCTGGATGGAGCTTGCGAAGGTCGGCAACGCGAGCGGCAACCTGGCCGGCGGGAGCCGATTCAGAGGGCCGAACCTGCTCCCGCAAGAGTTGCTGATCGATCAGACGATCGAGGGCTGTGTTGCGCTCGGCCGAGGTGAACGAGTCGGGATCGCGGGCATTCGAAAAGGCCTCGATGGCCACTTCCTGCTCCCAATCGCTCTGCAAAACCACGTGGCCGTTAACGCTGGTAACTACACGATCGACAATTTGACCGGCTACCGACGAGGGTGCCAGCGCCATGCTTAGCGCCAGCGCAACCGCGCAATGTTTCCCGAGTTTGACCCTTTCGAGTTTGACCATTCGGAATTTCATCAGAAAGACTGTCCGACGCTGAACGAAAAGTTAAAATGTCCGGCGCGTTGGAAACCAAACTGCCCGACAGAATGCCCAGTCACGGTGTTGGTCGTGATGTTCGTGTAGCTGGGAAAGTACGGCGGATTTAAATTGTATCCGAAGTCAAAGCGCAACGGTCCGATCGGGGTCTGATAGCGCACTCCCACGCCAATGGCGTGCGAGGCATAGTTGTAATTGCACTTCAGATGCGTAACCTCCTGAAAACAGAACTCCTGGTTGGGCTGGTGGAAGCGTCCCAGGCTGGAAAGCATTTCCTGGGGCCGGGCAAACACGTTGCCCATATCGTGAAAAATCGAAAAGCCGATGTTGTCCAGAAGGTATGGCACAGTAACGTTTGGAAAACGCATCTCCAGATTGTTGAGGAACACAGCGCTGCCCCCGACGGGAAATCCGGTGAAGGGGTCGCGTGGTCCTGCCTGATTCAACCCAAATCCGCGGTGGGAGTTGCCTCCACCGCTGAAGAAACGCTCCGGCAGAGGAACAAGAGTCTGGTCAGCGGTTGCGGTTTGCGAGGGGTCCAGCAGAACCGTGCTTCCGAAAGGGTTCTCAATCCCGACGCTGGTGGACCGGGCGAAAACGAATCCTTGTCTCGTGCTGCGATTTCGAAAAAACGTGTGATAGGTGGAATTCTTGATGAGCAACCGGCTGAAGTCGGCCTCGGAGCCAAAATAACTGGCGGCAACTCCACCTTCGACGGTGGAGTAGTTGCCACGCGTGCTTTCCAGATCGCTATCGCGCCGGTTGCGCACATAGAGAAAATTAGGAGTTCCTACACGGGTGGGCTTCGAGAGAAGCGGAATGAGGTTGTCGGTGACCTGAACGCTGGTCGCCTGTACGCGGCGGTAACTGAAACGGTAGGCGAACGTCGTTAGTTCGCGGCCAGTTGTCGCGTCTCGTTTCAGCGCTTGCGTGACTTGCAAAGTACCCTCCAGACGTTTGGAGGTAAAAGTGGATACGTCGACTGTGTTGTCGTAAAGCGTAGTGGCGGTGAAACGAAGGTCTTCCCGGTTCAGCAGTTTGGGGATGTCGTAACTGATGAGGCCTCTCTGCTGCAGGCGGCCGACGTTGGTCTTCATGGTGAGGGTTTGGTGGCGGCCGCCCATATTGATGCGGCTGACGCCGAACGACACTCTAGGACTCACGCCGGTCTGCCCGAGTGGCTGGTTGGTCCCGAATGAGGGCTGTCCGGTCTGGAATTCGATGCCAACGCCGTAATCGAAGGTATAGCGATCCGCTTCGCGCGCCGTGACGAGCACGTTCTTGCGGGACTCGGTGCCCTCCGGGTTCTGGATGGCTGTGTCCACCTGCTTAAAAAGGCCGAGATCGTACAGGCGGCGCTGGCTCTCCAGCATGTCTTTCTGGCTCAGCGGCCCGCCCGGTTGCACCCGCACTTCCCGGCGTGCAACTCCGAAGCGGGTGTAGTGCAGCCCATCCAGAAAAAGCTGATCGACAAAAAACTGCTCGCCTTCATGAATCGTGAAGGTCACTCCGACGCGCGGCAGGTTATCCGTTGACGGAACAGGAACATAGGCAACGTCGACAGTGGCATTGGGGAAGCCACTATCGAAATATTTTTCCAGAATCGTGTCGCGGTCATCCGCCAGACCCGATTCGTCAAAGCCCTGTCCTTCGGCAGTGGGAATTTCGGGAAGCTGTTCTTGCGGAAGCGTGTAACTGCCCTCGATGCGGACCCATTCCACGCGTGTCTGCAGGCCCTCTTTGATCACGATCTCGATGGCAAGTTGCGAGGGATCACCCTGGTACTTTTCAACCAGTTTGCTGGTGACTTCGGCCTGTCGAAAACCACTCGACCGATAGAGAGCCTGGATACTCCGCACATCCTCTTCGAGGAACACTTCGCTGTAGCGCCCGTGACTGAACAGGCGGCCCGCGGAGTGATTCTGCATGCGCGAGCGAATCAGATCGTCGGGAAAATATCGATTGCCGGAAATACGAATGGCAGTGAGTTTGTGGCGGGCCCCGGGATTGACGGTATAAACCACCTGCAGGCTCTTGCTATCAGGCGCGGTGTTCTGGCTTACGCTGACGGTGGCCTCGAAGTAACCAAGGGTCTGAAGATGGTTCGTGATGTTGCGCCGTCCTTCGTTGAGTAGATCATCGTCAACCGCGCCTTCTTCATAAATTGGCACCAGCTTCCGCAGTACACGCTGGCTGAGTTTGAAGCCCTCAGCAGCCATTTGCACCGCCAGACCGCGCTCTACTTTGAAGACATAGTCCACAGTGTTGAGCTCGGAATGGTAGGTACGGTTGGCCACCGAGACTTGGGCGAGCAGACGATCCTGCTTTTGATAGCGAGCGCGAATTCGCTGCAAAGCCCTTGTAATGCGGCTCGATATGACCGGATCGCCGGTATGCAGCTTGGCGATCTCTCTGATCTCTTCGATGGAATAGCCGGCATCACCTTCCAGCCTGATCTCTCCGACTACGGCACGCGGCCCGGTGACGACATGGAAGGTCATGTTGACCTGGTGTTGCTGCTGGTCGCGATCTTCGGAGATCGTCACCCTGGATTGGTGGAATCCATTCTCTTCCAACACTCGTTGGACACCCGCCAGAGCGCGGTCGATTTTCTCCCGCGCGTAGAGTTCGCCGAGTTGTAAGCGGGTGGCGCTTGTCAGTTGGTTCGCTGACGGATTGGTGGAAACGCCTTCAATGGTCAGCATGCCCACGAAAAAATTGGCGGTCGTCAAAAAGCGCAGGCTGACGCCGGCGGTTTCGGTGCGATCCGCTTCGGCCTGAATATCGGCGAACCGTCCGGTGGCAAAAAGAGCCTGCATCGCGTCGTGCAGGGCTTCGCGGGTGAGAGGTTCGCCGATCTTGAGCGGCGTGGCCGACAGCAGCGTAGCCGCCTCTTCCGGCGGCACGCCCGGCAACTCGATCCGATCAATCGTCAAGCCGAGGTACGGCGTGATGGTGCCGAACTTGGTTTCAGAACTTGCTCCCGACGTGTTTCCGACCTGGGAGGGCGATTCCGGAGGTTGCTGCGGGAGGGTGGGTGCGCTCTGCGCCCAACTTGCTCCGTAGGACAGCACCAACAAAAGGATCAACACAAATCGGACGCCGCTCACAGCGAACCCGAAGTTGCTGTGACCGCGGGAAGCTGCCGAGCGGCGCTCGGCTTGGACGGGCGAGGGCGCCCGTCCCCACACGAGCAAGGCCTCCCGAAATTCACGCTGCTTAACCATGAAACGCTTCGGGTTCGATGACTCGCAAAACGCCACGCGTTGCTCGCAAAGAGAAAGTTGACGACCGCGCACCTATAATACTGGTTTGAAAGCTTGGGAAAGGTAATCGCTAAGGTTATTGCCTTGGAAATGCACATGAACGACCGATACTCGCGGCAGGTGTTGTTTAAGGAGATCGGAGCGGAGGGACAAAAAAAACTGTCGCGGTCGCGCGTGATCGTCGTCGGATGCGGCGCCACCGGTTCCGCCCTGGCCTCGTTGCTGGCACGTTCGGGCGTCGGGACGCTGCGAATTCTCGACCGCGACTACGTCGAGTCGAGCAACTTGCAGCGGCAGTCGTTATTTGACGAAATTGACGCGCGCGAATCTGTGCCCAAGGCGATCGCGGGGGCGCGGCAAATCGCGCGCTTCAATTCGCAGATCGTGGTCGAGCCCCATGTCGCAGATTTGACTCCGGCAAATGTCGATTCCCTGCTCGGCGGCTGCGATCTGATCCTGGACGGCACCGACAATTTCGAAACCCGCTACCTGATCAACGACTATGCGCTGAAAAACTCCGTTGCCTGGATTTACGCGGCAGCGGTCGGCAGTTATGGCGTGACCATGAACATCCTGCCTGGAGATACGGCGTGCCTAGCTTGCATCTTTCCGGAATCTCCCCGTGGGACCGTGGAGACTTGTGAGACTGCTGGCATTCTGAATTCCGCGGTGAATCTGGTGGCGTCGATTGCGGCTACCGAGGCGCTGAAGTCTCTTGTCGGCGCGCGTTCGAAGATGCGACGGACGCTGCTTTCCTGGGATGTCTGGACGAACGAACGGGCGGAGTTGGCAGCGGCTCATCCGCGGGCGGGATGCCGACCCTGCCTGGGAAACTTTCTTCATCTAGCGGGTGAAGGGCGGCCTCATATCACGTTGTGTGGCAGGAATTCCGTACAGATCCATGAGCGACAACGACCGGTGGACTTTGTGGAGCTCGGCTCCCGCCTTGAGCCTCACGGCAACGTTCGCCACAACGAGTTTGTGCTGAAGTTCTGGCGCGAGCCGTACGAAATTACGCTGTTTCCCGACGGCCGAGCGATCATCAAGGGGACAACCGACACGGCTGTGGCGCGCAGTCTGTATGCGCGATACATAGGCAGCTGATGCGACCGCATGATGAGTTAAAAGGCGGAACCCTTGCTTGTCCAGATTCGAGGTGGCCGGGCGGGGACGCCCGGCGCTCCACTGGAAGCTGCGCTAATCGATTGCAGGTTGTGCGCAGCAATTTTCACCAGCGTCAACGACGAGCCTCGCTTGAACCTCAGTTTTTTAGCCGAGAGCGCCGCGAATCTCCGAACATCCTGGGCAGCTTTGGTCCAGTGGGAACTGGCCAGCAAACTGCACTTGAGGGAGAGAAGTGTTAGTCCGCAGTGGAGGCAGTATGCGACCCTATTTGGTTCTGATGGCGGTAGTTTTGTTGACAGCAGCGGCTTTTGCGCAACAGCCCTTTCCTCACCCAGGTTACAGCTCTTGCTTTTATGGATGCGGCCCCTTCGTCCCGCTTGTAACCACTCCTGAGGTATTTTTGGAACAGTTTTCGCCGAATCCGGTGGGGGCGAGCAATGCCACCACGGGATTAATTGCTGGCGCCACCAACTCGACGCTTTCGCAGATTCAGGGATCGACGAGCTCGGTTTACACCGTGCCCGTCTGGTACCAGGGCGGCGCTCCGTTGATCACGCCGGAGGTGCGTCTGTATCCCGAGTCGATTGGACGCGAAGGTCATCGTATGCACGACGCGATGCGCGAAGAACGTCGCTATGAAGAGCGTCGGCATGAAGAACGTTCTAACGAAGAACATGGCCGACGCGAAGAAGCGCGCGGCGGCTGGGCGTATATCTCGGGACCGGAGCACACCGCCAGCGCGGCGGCCGGAGCTGATGAATCGAAGGGCGTCAGAAAAGCCGGCCACGTCTATACCAACGACGACGTCACACGCCAGAATGACAAGAACGGCGCGGTGAAATACGACGGCAAGACGGAAAAGATGTAAAGGGCGGCTCTCAGTTATCAGTCTCAGTTTTAGGCTCTCGGTCGCGACCTTGCGTCGGCGGCTGAGAGCTTTTTTGTTCCTGCCCCGCGCTAATCTTATGTCCCCTCCACATGTTCCCTCCACGCACTTGTGTTTTCTTCGATAGAATCCTGACCTGCGGTTATGGAGGGACGAACCATGCGCAAACTGGTCGTTGGCATCCTCTTGATGCTTGCTTGCTCTGCTACTCTCACGGCCCAAGTTCTGTCGCCTCAGGTACGCGGCTTCGTGAAGGTGAGTGCGCCCGTGGTGGCCCTGACTCACGTGCGTGTGATTGACGGCACGGGTGCGGCCGCGCGGGAAGATCAGACGTTAGTCATCTCCAAGGGAAAGATCGAGTCGGTTTCCGACGCCGCGTCGCCGAATATCCCCAAAGATGCCCAAGTACTCGATCTGCATGGCTACAGTGTCATCCCCGGTCTCGTCGGCATGCACGACCATATGTTTTATCCCATGGGTAACGGCATCTTCGGCGAGATGGCGTTCAGCTTTCCACGTCTGTACCTTGCTGGTGGCGTGACGACCATCCGCACCACCGGTTCGCTCGAGCCTTACACCGATCTTGAGCTCAAGAAACAAATTGACAAAGGCGAAACGCCGGGCCCGAAGATCCACGTTACCGGACCCTATCTTGAAGGCGCAGGCAGTTGGGCTTTGCAGTTGCACCAGCTCACCGGCCCAGATGACGCAACTAAGACCGTCAACTTCTGGCTTGATCAGGGCGTGGACAATTTCAAGGCGTACATGTTCATCACGCCGGCGGAACTTTCGGCCGCCATCACCGCGGCCCATAAGCGTGGCGCAAAGGTTACAGGGCACCTGTGTTCAATCGGCTTTCGCGAAGCGGCTGCGCTCGGGATCGACGATCTGGAGCACGGTCTGCTGGTCGATACGGAATTTCTACCCGCGAAAAAGCCGGGAGAATGCCCAGCCTCGCCAGAGAATCCTGATCTGATTTCCAAGCTCGACGTGAAGGCAGGCCCCCTACACGATACGATCCTTGACCTGATCCAGCATCACGTTGCGGTCACCTCGACGCTTCCCGTTTTTGAGATGGGGAGTTTCCCCGGACGACCGACGATCGAGAAGCGCGTCCTCGAAGCGCTTTCTCCCGACGCGCGCAGCGCCCTGCTTTGGGAGCGAGTTCGCTCCACTGACTCCAGCCGGCTGCGCAAGCAATACGGGAGCGATGTTTCCCCGTGGCCAGCCGCCTTCAAAAAGGAAATGGAATTCGAGCATGCTTTCGCGCAAGCCGGAGGGTTACTCCTGGCCGGGTTGGATCCGACTGGCATGGGAGGCGTGATCGCGGGCTTCGGAGATCAGCGTGAGGTGGAGTTGCTGGTTGAAGCCGGCTTTACACCGCTGGAGGCCATTCATATCGCGACCGCAAACGGCGCACAGTTTTTGGGCGAACTGGATCGCATCGGCACCATCGCTCCCGGCAAGCGGGCGGACTTGGTCGTGATCAAGGGCGACCCGTCGAAGCAGATCGAAGACATTGAGAACGTCGAGACTGTATTCAAAGACGGTATCGGCTATGATTCGGCCAAGCTGATCGAATCGGTGCGCGGTGTGGTTGGGAGCCGGTGACCGGCACCAGTGCTGCGCACGCGTGAGTGGTGCTCCCAGGCTTGCTGGTGGAGCGCCGGGCGTCCCGCCCGGCTGGACGGGCGATGAGATTCTACCCCGCGTCCCGGCCGACACAAAGCTGGAGTAAGTAAACCCACGTTTACGCCGTCCCCCATCCGTTGGCGAGCCATTCCCTTCCCCAATCTGTTATCTTCTTGCGGTTGCTCTTCTTCACAAATGACAAATGAACGGCGGGCGCCGCCGCGCCGAGGATGAGTATCTTCATGCCTGAGCTTGCTCGACCGGAACCGTCTCGTCTTTACCGCTGGGCCGTGCTGCTGTTCGTCAGCCTGGCGATGGGCGCTAACTACTACATCTACGACAGCATCAACCCGCTGGAACGCATTTTCATCGACACGCTCGGGTTTTCCGCGACGGCGTTCGCGTGGCTGAACTCGTCCTACAGCGTGGCTGCGGTTGCTACATTGTTGATTGGCGGCATCATCATCGATCGAATCGGCACGAAGAAGGCGATCACGTTCTTTGCTGTGCTTTGCCTGCTGGGAGCTGCGCTCACCGCTGCGCGTGGACAGCCGGCGGTGATGATCGCCGGCCGCACTGTCCTTGGCCTGGGCGCCGAATCTATGATCGTCGCGGTCATCACCGTGCTCGCCAAGTGGTTTAAGGGCAAGGAGCTGAGTTTCGCCGTCGGGATCAACCTCACCATCGCCCGTTTGGCTTCGGTCGCGGCTGACAATTCGCCGACCTGGGCGAACAGAGTGTTTTATCCCAATGGTCCGGGTGGCGAACCAAGCTGGCAAGGACCGTTACTGATTGCCGTCGGCGCCGGGGTGCTCGCCGTGGTCTGCTCGGGAATTTACTGGGTTCTTGAAAGCCGGGCGGAAGGACGTTACGAACTTGGACAGGCCGGTTCGATTGACAAGCTGGAGTACGGGCAGATTCTCCGTTTCAACTCATCCTACTGGCTTGTCGTCGGACTCTGCTTCACGTTCTATTCGGCCATCTTTCCCTTCCGGACGTTTGCCATCGATCTCTTTACCAACAAGATTCTGGCTACCCATGGTGGCATAAGCGCATCGGAAGCAATGCGGGTATTGGCGCACGAACGGGCGGGATTCTTCAACAGCCTGCTTCCCCTTTCGGCCATGGTCGCGACCCCACTTTTCGGACTGCTCGCCGACAAAATCGGCAAGCGGGCGTTTTTGATGATGTTCGGTTCGATCCTGCTGATGCCGGTTTATTTGATGATGGGATACACGAATATTTCGCTCTATGTGCCTGTCTGCATGATGGGGATAGCGTTCTCGCTGATTCCGGCAGTCATGTGGCCGTCAGTCGCTTATATCGTGGACCAGTCCCGGCTGGGCACCGCATATGCTTTGATGACGCTGATTCAACAGATCGGCTTTTTCATACTCAACTTGTTGATTGGCAAGGCCAACGACTACGCCCACGCCGGTCTGGATAACCCGGGAGGATATGGGCTCGGCATGTGGATCTTCTCGATTCTTGGATTCGTGGGACTGACCTTTGCCATTTTGCTCCGGATTCGCGAGATCGGTCCACATGGCCATGGGCTGGAGACGATTACCGCGAAGGCGTAGCAGGCCTTCTTGTAAAGACGCGGGTTGCGCCTCCGGCGGCGACTAGGATGGTGCAGGCAAGACGGGGCAAGCCCCGTCTCTACCGGAGGGTGGGGCGTTACGAAAGTGATTTTTGTGTCCAGCTGGCGCGGTACTTTGGCGGGATGGATTATCCGGTAAGCTACTGTTTTTGGTATTCTGGCACCTTAGGAATGGTCGAGAGCGTTTCCGCAACTTCCTCGGCAAATTTGTACAACGAAAAGAGTTCGAAGCCGCATCTGAAGCACTAGCGGCCGGAAAAGGCGACTTGACCGACCCGAAGCAACGAATCACCGAATCAGAAGCCATTGAGCAGGCGAAGCAAGGCCAAGAAGCAGCCTTCGAAGTCTTGTATCACCTGCACAAACGCCGCGTGTACTCGCTATGTTTGCGCATGGTCTCCAATCCCGCGCAGGCCGAAGATCTGGCCCAGGAAGCGTTTCTTCAGCTATTTCGCAAGATCGGCACCTTTCGCGGGGAGTCGGCGTTCTCCACCTGGCTGCATCGCATGACGGTCAATGTTGTCCTGATGCAACTGCGCAAGAAAGGCCTGCCGGTGGTGTCGCTCGAAGAGACTCTGGAAGCGGACGACGAAGCTCCCAGGAAAGAATTTGGTACCAAGGACTTGAAGCTGACGGGCTCCATTGATCGGCTGCAATTGCAGCGGGCGATTGACCGGCTGCCGCCGGGCTATAGAACAGTTTTTGTGTTGCACGATGTGGAAGGATTCGAGCATAACGAAATTGCGCAAATTGTGGGATGTTCGATCGGCAACAGCAAGTCGCAACTCCACAAGGCACGGTTGAAGCTGCGGGATTATCTGAAGTTCATGAGAGCCGAAAAGGCCAAGACTGGGTAAACGTAATTGCGGTATTGGGGAGAGTTGCTATGACGTGCTTAGAGGTACAGCGAGCTCTGCCGGAGTTCCTCGACGACGCTCCGGACGTTGCGATTCAGACTGATTTTGAGGCTCATCTGAAGTCCTGTCCAGATTGCTCGGATCTGGTCTCGGACCTGAAGCTGATCTCGAGCGAGGCCCGGCAACTGGCGACATCCGAAGAACCGGCGCCGAGGGTCTGGGCGCGAATTGCCGCCGACTTGCGCGCCGAAGGGCTGATCCGCGAGCCTGAGTCCGCCCGGCCCATCCTCGTCCCAACTTCTCCGCGACGGCGATGGAGCGCGTGGTGGCTGGCGCCGGTTGCGGCGGCGCTGGTAGCGGCGGGTTCTTACGTGGTCAATCATAGGCCGGCCCCGCAGGTGGCGAAGCAGCAAGCTCCGGCAGCTCCAGTGACTTCCCCGGCTGTCACGCCCCCGGCTCCGGAGACTCCCGCGGTGGCATCGCATTCTGTGCCGATCCCGGCTCCTCAAGAAGTGGCTGAGAAGTCCAAGCCGACAGACATTGTAGGATCTTCGGCAGGACCTGCGGCAGGATCTGCGATGGCACCCGCGATAGAACCCGAGCCGAGCGCGGAAGATCAACAGTTTCTGAGCGCAGTTTCCACTCTTGCCCCCTCGACGAGGGCCACGTATGAGAGTCAACTGCAAGCGGTGAACGCCGACATCCGGGAATCGCAGGCCTACTTAGATCGGAATCCGGGGGACCCAGAGGCCCGGCAGCATCTGATGGATGCTTATCAACAGAAAGCACTTCTTTACCAGATAGCGTTGGATCGCATTCAATAGGGGAAGGGCGGACCGGCGTTCCCGGCCGCACGGGGCGGCGTTTTATGGCGAGTCTTCAGAAGGCCAGTCTTCAGCAAGCGGGCATTCAGCGAGCGAAATTTCAGAAAACCACGGTCGTGACTTTGGTTCTGGCAACGTGTCTGTCGCCGGCGGCCTTTGCCGAGTCCAAGAAGGAATACCGTTTCACGGTCGGCCCCAACGCGAATGTTTCCGTGGATACGCAGTACGGGGCGATTTCGGTAAAGCCTGGGAGCGCCACCCAGGTCGTGGTGACGGCCACGCTCAAGTCGGGCAACGTGGAAGTCGACAAGCAGCAAAATGGCAACCGCATTCAAATCGCTTCTCACCTCCTTCAAGGCGCTGACCAGCAAATGGGCCAGGTTGACTACGAACTGCTGATTCCTCCCGACGCTACTGTTAATCTCCATTCTTCAACCGGTCCGCTGTCGGTGGAGCGCTTGCAGGGCGACTTAACCCTGGAGGGCGCGGATGCTGTGGTGAACATTCGCAACGTGAGTAATGGTCATGTGCACGTCCGGACGATGGGCGGGCCGATCACGCTGACCGACGTTCGCAACGGCCACGTTGAGATCGCGTCCATCAGCGGCGACGTCCATTTGAAGTCGGTCACGGGACTGCTGGTGCAGGCGAATTCCGGGAGCGGAAAGATTTTCTACGATGGCGATTTCGGTTCCGGCGGCGACTACAAGTTCACCACCCACACGGGTGATATCGAGGCCGTTGTTCCGGCGGATGTCTCGGCCGATTTCAGCGCACACTCCGTGATGGGCCGGGTGCAACATGATTTTCCTCTCCAACCCAAGCATTCCCGGTTTTCGGTGGAAGCGGGACGTTCCTTCTTTGGCACGGTCGGCAAGGCGGCATCGGAAGTCGTCCTGCGCTCTTTCAGTGGTAAAATCCGCCTCAAGCAACGTTGAACCCAAGTAACGCTGAACAAAGAAAATCAATGGGAGCTGATGGGCACGGGGTGACAAAATCGCCCTATACGTGCCATGGAGTGCCATGGGAGTACACGCGGTGTTTCTTGTGGGATTCATGGCTTCCGGCAAGAGCAGCGTGGGGCAGGAACTTGCCCGGCGACTGGACTGGGATTTCGTGGATCTGGATGCTCGAATCGAGTCCCGTGAGCGGCAAGCCGTACCCGAGATTTTTCGGGACAGAGGCGAGCCCGGTTTTCGGCTCGCCGAAACCAGCGCACTTCGCGATCTGCTGACCGAGCCGCTAACCCGCAACCGCGTGATCGCACTCGGAGGCGGGGCTTTCGTGCAGGAGAGAAACCGCGAATTGCTTCGGCAGTGGCCATCAGTTTTCCTGGAAGCGACCGTACCCGAACTCTGGCGGCGGAGTCTGACGGATGGCGTGGAACGGCCGCTACGAGAAGATCCAGAGCAGTTTGGCAAACTGTACGCGGAGCGCCTTCCCTTCTATCGGCAGGCGAGTGTGGTCATAGAAACCACGGGCAAGCAGTTGGCTGCTATTTGCGTCGAGATCGAAGGTGCATTGCAACTTAGAGGAAAGTCCGAAGACGCGGGGTCGGGTTTATCCCGAATGGATGTCACAGGTTTCGGAACAGGAGAATCACAGTGAAGTTGAAGTTGTCCCATAGGCTGCTCACTTTCATAATTGCGTTCATGACGGTGTTCATGATGGCGCTCAGTTGGTGCGTTGCGGCGTCAGCTGCTCCCATGCCAAAAGAGAAAGAGAAGGAGAAAGAACACGAGGGGAAGAACGTCGACTCCGGCGCCTTCGGCGTGTTCCAGAATGGCCATCGTGTAGGAACCGAGACGTTTTCGATCTATCAGACCAACTACGGCAGCGTCATTAATTCCGAGTTCAAGACGGAGAATGCTCCCACCCAAGACGTGCAGACTTCGGAGATGCAACTTACTGCGACCGGGGATGTCCGGCGTTACGAGTGGAAGGAGCTGAGCCCGGAGAAAGCGGAATCGGTGGTGCTCCCTAATTCTGATTTTCTGACTCAGAAGTGGAGCACTGGCCCGCAGGAGAAAGAGCATGAACAGCCTTACCTGCTGCCGGCATCGACCAGCATCCTGGACGACTACTTCTTC
>Ga0193751_1000383_pt1 | contig 35993 bp, 38 predicted proteins | sample L1c2metaG_FD_143050 | JGI IMG/M metagenome (GOLD analysis project Ga0193751, IMG submission 143050) | Soil microbial communities from a riparian zone of the East river system, Colorado, United States - L1c2 | ecosystem: Environmental > Terrestrial > Soil > Riparian zone | place: USA: East River...
TTTCCGGATGAACTTCGGGCAGGCCGCCGAGTTGCTTCGCGCTGAAATTTTTCCCGGATTGCGAATACACATACAACCCGCAGGCGAACAGCAACGCCGCCGCTACCCACGGCCAGTCTGCTCGATAGAGCAAGATGACTCGCCAAGGCCGCGTGACCAGCGCGACCGCAACCCACATCGCCACCCATGCGGGCACCAGCACCAAATATGGCGAGCGCTGATAGGCGAGACGCCGCGCTCTCCAGCGTTCAGCAAACGGATGGATCATCAACCAGAAGGCGGGGATGGTCGAATAAACGACGCAGACCAGCCAGCCGATGATTTGTAGTCCATGCCGCACGGAAATGCTCGGTGTTCGCTGTTCGGCCCGTCGTCAGAATCTTAGCAGCGCGGCGTTCCGCTCGTGGCTCGCCCCGTCGCGTAGAGACGAGGCCTGCACCGGTTCCCGGCCGCGAGAGGAGACGCGACGAGCCGCGTCTCTACGGGAAAGCAGGGGTAGTGGTGCAGCGACGAGCCTTCCACCTGCTATTCTCTTTTCTTCATGTCTCCCATCCTGACCAGTTTGCTGCTGGGGCTGACCGCGGCGGGCGCGAATGTGTTCGGGGGCGCCATCATCGTTCAAAAGCATTGGGAGCGTTCCTACCTCCGCTACTTCGTCGCGCTCGGGGCAGGTTTCATGCTGGCGACGGCGCTGGTCGAGATGGTGCCGGAGAGCATCCATCTGCGTGGCGGGTACGCCGGGTTTCTCATCCTGCTCGGATACTTGCTCGTCCATTTCTTCGAGCACACCGTCACTCCCCATTTCCACTTCGGAGAAGAGACCCACGCCGACCAGTTCGTCCACTCTCACAAAAGCTACTCGGTTCTGATCGGCTTGCTGATTCACACGTTTTTCGATGGTATCGCCATCGCCTCGGGATTTCTTGTTTCCCCGGCGCTCGGCTGGATCATTTTTCTGGCGGTTTTTCTGCACAAGATTCCGGAAGGGTTCACCATCTCATCGGTGATGCTGGCCAGCGGCCGAAGCCGCGGGTTCGCCTGGGGAGCGTCCGTGCTTTTGGGCATTGCAACCGTGGCCGGAGTGATGACGATGGCAGTTTTCCGCCAGGAGGTCAGCTTCGGCTTGCCCTTGTCGGCGGGCGTTACGATCTATGTGGCTGCATCGGATTTGATCCCGGAAGTAAATAAGGAACCTGGCGTTAAGATGGCGTTACTGGTCTTCGTCGGAGCGGCTTGCATGTTTTTGCTGGATCGGTTTTTTCATGTGCATTGAGAGGCTGTCAGTAAGAGTTTTCAGTTTCTCCAGTGCCCGCAGGAGAGTGCTTTGAGTCAGTCGACGTGGAAGTCGAAATAGAAGAGCACTAAGCCAAACAGCATCATTAATAGGTATACCCACAAGGGGACATCGACGAAGGAGAACTTTTTCCCAGACCGCTTCACTCTGCCGCCCTGTCTGCCCGCAACCTGCTTGAGTCAGGCTAACGAACTATTCAAGCTACCCACTGTGCCGAATATGCATAACATCCCCATCCTGCACAATATAGTCTTTGCCTTCCAATCTTAGCGTCCCTTTAGCTCGTGCGTTTGCCTCTGAGCCCGCTTCGAGTAACTGATCCCAGCGGATGGTTTCCGCTCGGATGAAGTGCTTTTCCAGATCGGAGTGAATCGCGCCGGCGCCATTCTGGGCGCGCGTATTCAGCGGGATCGTCCAGGCGCGGCATTCGTCTTCTCCGGCGGTAAAAAACGAAATCAGCCCCAGCAGGTGATAGCTCTTGCGGATCAGGCGCGAGAGTCCGCTTTCTGTCAGTCCATAGCTGCCAAGAAATTCCGCCGCGTCTTCGTCGGTCATCTCCGCAAGTTCGGCTTCCACTTTGCCACAGATGGCGCTGGCCCCAGCATTCGGACGCGCGGCTACTTCGGTCAGCTTATATTTTCCCACCGCCGCTTCCAGGTCTTTGCCGAGTTCGGTGCTCTCGCCGATATTGAGCACGTAGAGCATCGGCTTTTCACTTAGAAACATGAAGCCGCGTATGCGCTTCTTGTCTTCGGCTGACATTTCCATTTCGCGGAGCGGTTTTTCGGTTTCGAGAAACGCTTTGGCTTTGATCAGCAACTCGTTTTCTTTTTCGAGTTCCGGCGTCTTCATCTTCTTCAAATCTTTTTCGAGTCGCTCCAGACGCTTTTCGATCTGACCAAGATCGCTAACCATGAGATCGAACTCGACGTTCTTGATGTCGCGCAGCGGATCGAGGGGTCCGACATGTGGAATCGCATCGTTTTCAAACGCCCGGAGAACGTGAATGAGAGCGTCTACCTGGCGCAGGTGGCCGATGTAGGCCGTTTCTTTGAGCGCGTCCTGGCCGATGGCGCCTACGTCTACATACTCGACCGAGGCGTGTGTCAGCTTCTTCGGGTGATAGAGCGCAGCCAGTTTTTCGAGGCGCTCGTCGGGCACCTTGGCGACTCCGATGTGCGCCTCGCGCGGGTTGGAGTACGCCTGCTCGGAAAGATGGACCTTGGTCAGGATGCCAAATAGAGATGTCTTGCCGACTTGCGGCAGACCGATGATGCCAGTTTTCATGGGGAAGTCTCAGCTCTCAGCTATCAGTTGTCAGCTATCAGTTCAGTCAAAAGAATAAATCATTGGGCGCTAGACGCATACGCAAGTGGACTGCATTGCGCCGTGCTACGCTGGGCAGAATGCAGTTGAAGCGGACAACTCATCATAGACAATTCTATCGCTATCTTGCTGGGGCGCTGATCGCTTGTGCCGCCTGGTCTTCGGCGCAAAGTCCGGCGCGGATTCACTTCCTCTTGCAGACCCGCGAGGTTGTCGAAGACAGGCTGAAGTCTTTCTCAACCAAAAACAGCGAACGCGAAGCGCTGATTCGGAAAAGGTTCGCCGAGTCTGGATGCAAGGCCGCGAATCTCTCTGAGCAAGCGCTTGACCGCAAGCTTCCACCGAACGTTATTTGCGTGTTGCCTGGCGAAACGCAGCAAGTTATTTTGGTCGGCGCACACACCGATAAGGTTGACAACGTTGGCGACGGCGTGGTCGACAACTGGACAGGAGCCGTACTGCTGACCGCCCTCCTCGATAGCCTGGGCGGGCAACTGCGTCATCATACGCTGATCTTCGTCGGATTTTCGGGCGAAGAAAAAGGGCTGGTCGGATCGCAGTATTACGTGGACCACCTCACTAACGCGCAGCGCGCGCACATCGAGGGCATGGTGAACTTCGACAGTCTGGGACTCGGTCCGACAGAAGTCTGGGCTTCACACGCCGACAAAGCGCTACTTGACGCGCTGGCTTTTGTTGCGGCGGCGAGTAAACTCCCGGTGACCGCCATGAACGTGCCAGAAGGCGCCACCGCCGATTCCGAATCGTTCGTTCGCTATGGGATCCCGCGCATCACACTGCACTCGGTGACAGAGAAGAGCTGGCCGATCCTGCATTCACCGTCCGACAAGTTGGCAGCCATCAAGATGAACGATTATTACGATAGTTATAAGCTGATCGCGGCGTATCTGGCGTATCTCGATGACGCGCTGAAACCGGCGTGGGCAGCGAAGCCAGGCAAAGCGGCGCAGTAGTGATATCTCTAACAGGTTGTCATCCCGAGCGGAGCGAGGGACCTGCATTTCCGGCGAACTGCAGATCCCTCGCTCCGCTCGGGATGACAAAATCTGGTGAATTAAGAACGAAGCATTGGCGGCTCACCGGAGCGCTTGCGCGGTCGTGTACAACGCAACCAACCCCAGCAAGAGCACCCCCACCTCAAACTTTTCCGACCACATATGCAGGTGGTCAAATTCCATGCGCAACGGATTGTCCAGAGGCAGATCGTCAATCACGCCGGCCTCAGCGCGAATGGCGTGCATCTTCGGGGAAATGGCGAACTGCGAGATCACGGTCAGCAGCAGCATCAGCACGATCAAAATGTGCCGCGCCGCCAGCGGGCGCGCGTTTCCCGAGGCCATCCGGCTGTAGAGCATCGACGCGATCAGAAAAATAATTCCGGAAGCGATGGCGATGTAGTGCAGTCGATCGAGCGAGCGGCCTACGATCGATCCTGCCATGTGGCGGGTTGGTAGAAGTCCAGGCGAAAATGCGGTGGGCGCGAGTCCGAATGCGAAAAAGATCAGTCCGCCCAGCCAGACCACGAGCGACAACAGCATGAGGAACCGGAGAAATGGCATGAGCGAGATTATAGAGGCGCGAGCGACACCCTTCATAGAATTGTCAGCCCGAGTGAAGCGAGGGATCTGCATCTTTCGGCGAACTGCAGTTCCCTCCTCTTCGGCTGCGCTCAGGGTCGGGGGGGCAATTCGCAGAGTGTCTTGTGAGCTGTCGGCATCCACGCAGAGTTTCGATCGGGCCAAGCAGTTTATCCACAGGCCGAACCAGCGCTGTCACTTACTCATGTGCGCGCGACTGTTTACCCTCATCCTTCCTCATCCGTCCGGAAGGAATCATTTGAATGCAGCGTTCGTTGACGGCCACCGATGTGAATTTTTTGTCCTTGCAGTCGGCAATATTTTGCGTGCAGTGTGAATTGCTAAGCGAAAACAACACGCCGCAATGTTTGGGCTGCGGCAGTGGCGCGGTGCTGAGTCTTTCGCGCGTGCTCGGCGGATCGCTTCGCGGGCAGCAGACGGCGCATCTCATCGCGGACGCGGAACTGGACCGACTGGTGCGATCGCTGCTCTATACAGTTCCGCAAGTTGCGGATGCCGGCGAAAATCAGGATGAGCATCAGATCGAGCTTCCCTCGCCGACAAGTCTTTCCCCCCGCCATCGCGCGTGGCCTCGTCATCGCCATGGACCTGTGTCGGCGCCGCATACGCTGATCCATACTGATGAAATCAATGCCGGAGAGATCGATCTGGAACCGGGGATCAGCATAATCGCGGAAAAAGCGCAAACTTTAACCGGCGCGACCGGGGCCGCCATCGCGTTGCGCCGCGGCAACGAAATTGTTTGCCGGGCTCGCACCGGCCGCACGGCTCCGGATGTTGGAGTCCGCCTGCAGACCGATACCGGGCTCTCGGCCGAATGCGTGCGCACCGGCGAAGTGCTGCTTTGCAATGACGCCGAGTCGAATCCGCGGGTGGATTGGGAGAGTTGCCGGCGAATGGGCGTGCGTTCGATCCTGGTTGCCCCACTGCACCATTTCCGGCGGACGCTGGGTGTTTTCGAGGTGCTGTCGTCAGCGCCCCACGCGTTCGACAACAACGATGTAGCCACCATGCAGTTTCTGTCTGGAATGATGGTGGCGACGATCTCGCGGCTTTCCAGCTTGCAGCCTGCGCCGCCGGTGGCCTCGGGCGAGTAAACTCGTCTTAGGAACTTAGCAATCGGTTTGAGTTCTCGCCTCGTGGACTCGGTTGTGGAAGCGAGGGTGTCCCGTGTCGGAAGGGAGATTCCGATGAAGTATGTATTCCGGATCGCTGTGATAGTGGCCGTTGTGTTCGCGGGCTGGACGATTCTTGAGCCTGAAATAACCAATATTGTGTTTCAGGATGAGCTGCATGATCTTGCGGCACAACCGAGCTGGCGGCCTGGGATGTCAGCGCCAAACTCGGACGAAGACCTTCGCATCATCGTGATCCGCAAAGCGGAGGGCCATGATATCGCGCTCGACCCAAAACAGGTGACAGTGCGACGCAACGAGACGCCGGAGAATCCGGGCCCATACATAGCAGTCGACTATACGGTGCCCGTGAATCTGTTCGTATATTCATACAGCCGGCACTTCAGACCGTCGAGCACCGGCGGCAGGTTCTGATCACAGGGTCTGACCGCGAACAGCAACCCTCGGCGGACAAAGTTTAAGGCGTCAGCCCCATGCGCTTCATCAGGTCGAGGTAGCGCGGATCAGAGCGCCACGGACTGAGGCAGGAACGGAGAAACTTTGAGGTCCGAGGTGCGGCGGAGGCGGGGCAAGCCCCGTCTCTACACGGGTACCGGCACGCTTTCGACGATCTCGCGGAGAACTTGTTCGGCTTGCTCGGATTTTTTCAGAGTGGAAGTGTAGAGCGACCCTACCACCACGCGGTGTGCGAAGACGGAAACGACCAGGGGCTTGAAATCTTCGGGCGTGCAGTAATCGCGGCCCTCGAGAAAGGCCATGGCTTGGGCGGCGCGGTAGAGCATCTGCGAGCCTCGGGGAGATACTCCGAGAGAGAGATACTCAGACTCGCGGGTCTTAGTGACTATGTTCAGCAGGTAAGTGATGAGCGATTCGTCCACGTGGACCTGGGCTACGGCTTGCTGAATTTCGACTACGTCGGCGGCGTTGAGCACGGGGCGCAGGTTTTCGAGTTGAGCGGCGCCGGCTTCGGCACGCAGAATCTCACGCTCGGCGTTGCCTTCGGGATATCCCATGCGCACTCGCATCAGGAAACGATCGAGTTGCGACTCGGGCAAGGGATAGGTGCCGTGGTGCTCGATGGGATTCTGCGTGGCGATGACCAGAAAAGGTTGCGGCAGAGGATAGGAATGCGCGTCGATGGTGACTTGGCCTTCGTTCATGGCTTCGAGCAGGGCGGACTGCGTCTTCGGGGTGGTGCGGTTGATTTCGTCGGCTAAGAGGACGTTGGCGAAGACTGGTCCGCGCTTGAATTCGAATTTCTGCTCGATAGCGGAGTAGATCGAGATGCCCAGTACGTCGGAGGGCAGCATGTCACTGGTGAACTGGATGCGCTGAAAGGTGCAATCGATGGCGCGGGCGAGAGCCTGGCCGAGCGTGGTCTTGCCGACTCCGGGGACGCCTTCGATCAGCAGGTGGCCTTTGGCGAAGATGGAAACCAAGGCGAGGCGGAGGACGTCGTCTTTGCCGCGGATGACGGTGCGGAGACTGTTCTCGAGTTCCGCGGCGCGGCGGGAGGTTGCTACCAGAGTTTCAGGGGCCATCAGGGGTGATTTTACTATGGGGGTGGAGGAGTGGCCGGTTACGGGAGTCATGGTCCAGTTCCTCAGTCGGCAGTTGTCGAGCTTCGCTCGACTGGACGGCCGAGGGCGGCCATCCCTGCGTGTTATTGGAAGAATTCCGCCGGCCTTCCCGTCAGCCGCTCGATCCTTTTCGCGGTGGGCGGGTGCGTCGAGAACAAGTTGCCGAAACTCATCCCTCCTAAGAACGGCGCAATAATGAAAAGATGCGCGGTGGATGGGCTCGCTACCAGAGGCAGCCGCTTGGAATAGGCTTCTATCTTTGCCAGGGCGCTGGCCAGGGCGTAGGGATTGCCGGTCCAGTGGGCTCCGGTGTCGTCGGCGCCGTATTCGCGGGACCGCGAGACGGCTAGTTGAATCAGCATGGCCGCGAACGGAGCCAGGATGATCATGGCAATGGCGGCGATCCCACTGCCTCCGCCGCGATCGTCGCGTTCGCCTCGCATGCCACCAAAAATCATTCCCCACTTGGCGATCGATGCGAGGTAGGTGATAGCACCGGCTAACGTGGCCGCAATCGAACTGATGAGGATGTCGCGATTACGCACGTGGCCGAGTTCATGGGCCAGGACGCCTTCCAGTTCTTCATCGTTGAGCAGTCCGAGGATGCCCTGGGTTACGGCGACGGAGGCGTGGTTCGGATTGCGTCCGGTGGCGAAGGCGTTCGGCGAGTCGGTCGGGATGAGGTAAACCTTGGGCATCGGCAGGCTGACTTTTTGCGCCAGGCGCTCGACGATGTTGTACACGCGCGGCAGATCGTCGCGACCGACGGGCTGAGCCCGGTAAGTGGCGAGCGCAATCTTGTCGGAGAAAAAGTAGGAAACGAAATTCAGGACGGCGGCGAAGGCGAGCGCCATCAGCATCCCGTTCTGCCCGCCGAAAGCACGGCCGGCCAGCATAAGCAGCAGCGTCATGCCAGTGAGCAGGAGTGTGGTCTTGAATATGTTGCTCATGATTGTTGCCTCAGTTTTGTTGGCTCGATCGATTAGATGCCGGGCGCTGGGCTTTGGGCTCTGTGTGTGCTCTGGCCACGGGCGGCTGCCGAGCTGCTCTCGGGTTGGACGGACGAATGCGTCCGTCCTTACGCGATACTACCCTTGCCGCTTCAGTGCGCGGTCGAGGGTTTGGTCGAGGGCTGCTCTGGCTTTTTCGTAATCCTCGGGCGTGATCTTGCCTTGTTTCTTTTCTACCTCGAGTTGGAACAGTTCTTCTTTCAGCGCTTCGAGCAGCATCGACGATCTAGCTACCAGAGTGGCCGCGGAGGTCGCGGGCGCCGTCGGGGTGGGCGGCGTTGAATGCACGGCCGCGCCGGAGCCGCTCGATGCAGGGCCAGGCTTTGCAGCGGAGGTCATGGCAACGGAGGGTGCGGGCTGCCGTTTCGTGACCACCCATCCGCCGATGGCGAGCAGCACGGCGAATCCCCCGAGGATGGGCCAGCGATATTGCTGCAGCGCATCGGGCGCATCAATGGGGACGCCGAGTCCACCGCCGGGACGATTGTCAATAGAACGATTGTCGCGGGTCTGCGTTTGGTCCGGTTGCTGCTGTTCTTGCAACTGATCCTGCTGCCGGGCGGCGCCGGAGGCAACCTCTCCCGGCGATTCGGTGATGACTCCGTTGCCGGTGAGCGTGAAGCCGAGCGGCTGGCCGGGCTTCGTCTGTCTTGCAACCTCCACTTGGCTGTCGCCCTGGCTGGGATCCTGCATGGACTGGAAGCTCGGCGGATTCGCCGCTTTGAACTGCATCGTCTTCGGAAGAACGACGACGAGGTGCTCGGCGGGATAGAGGGGCCTGGGATCGATCTTGATCTCGCCGGTGTAGGGCAGAGTGAACTCCAACTGGAACTGCGTTTCTCCGGGACGGAGCGGAAAGTTAATCGCGTAGCGGTTCTTCTCCGCCTGGGGCGCGGCTTCCGTGGCGATGGGCTGGCCGTTCGGGGCGCGGGCCTGTACTTGTTCAATCTTTGCGCCAGAGGGCAGATAGAACTCGAAATTGTGATCGTTCAGCTGTGTCTTCGCGGGAGAAGACTGGTTATTGACGACGAACAGGCGCACGCCCTGCATGCTTCCGCTGTCGGCCTGGAAGCGGATGACGTCGGCCGTGACGGTGAGGCCGCTTACTTTGGTTGTGACGTCATAGACGTTCACCTCAACCGAACTGACGCCGGGAGGCGCGATCTGATGATAGGTAACTCCCTGATGGACGGCGCGAATGAGGTGTGGCCCGGCTCCGCCGGTGAGTTTGAAGCTGAATTTCCCGTTGCTGTCGGCCTTGGTGTTGGCGGCGATTTCCATGCCGCTGGTGAGGTTGAGGAGAATGACTTCATCGCCGACGGCGGGCTTGTTGGTGGTGCCATTGGTGACGGTGCCGGAGAGGGTCTGGGCGGCGGCGGGTGCTCCGGCGATTGAGATGATCGTCAACGCGAGAACCGCGGTGAGTAGGACGGACGTCGTCAATTTGGTCAAAGCAACTCCCGGATTAGCAAACGGTAGAACTCTGCTCGCGAGCGACGACACCTCTGATAGGCAGGCGGTGCTCCTCGAGAACTAGTGTAAACCTGTTATAAAGGCGCGCATTTCGCGCAGCACGTCGTCCGCATTCGAGAGAAAAACGAAGTGGTCGGCGCCCCATAGTTCGTCGACATGCGCCCCGCCCGCGGCGCCGTTGATTCGTTTTATGCGGTTTCTGGTCATGCCCACGTAGGTGCCGTAAACGGCCGCGACGATCAAGCGCTCCGCCGGGTCAGTTACGTGATTTTCCTTCATCTGCTCTTCCGGAGTTTTTGGAAATCCTACCAGCGCAAGAACCGGCACGCGAATCTGGGAATAATCGTGCTTGACGCGACCGGCCATGATCGCTTGGGGAATGCTGCCGGGAATTCTGTAAGCCCCGACGCTGCCATCGGAATTCTCGGCAAACTCGGCACGCAGTTCGGATTCGGGGAACGGCTGTCCGGTTGAGGCACGCCAATCCCGATACGCCCGGAAGGACTTCAAATCCGAGGGAGAGGGCGATGGCGCTGTTTGCATCGATTTGGGCAATTTGCTGCAGAGTGCGTCGTATTCGGTGTAGTCATCGGTTGCGTCGTTCAGCGCCTCCAGATAAACGACGGCCCGAATTCGCTCTGGATGATACGTTGTCAGTTGCGTCAGCTCATCGCCCGCGATTGAGTGTCCGGCGACAACCGGCTTCACCAGCTTGAGTTCGTCAAAAACTTTGAGATCATCCTCAGCTCGACGCTGCTCCGAGTAGCCGGATGAAGGTTGGCTGGACGCCCCGTAGCCCCTCCGCGTGATCCCGTAAACATGGTAGGACGTGCTTAATTTCTCGGCGAAACCATCATAGATGTGCGCGGACATTCCGAGTCCCGCCAGCAACACAACTGGTCGCCCCGATCCGCCCCAGTCGAGCACTTCCAGCCGCACTCCGTCATCGACGGTTACGAACTCCACTTTGTGCCGGGATGGATCCTGCCAGTGCTGAGCGCAGGCCTGCATGCTCGGCATTACGCACAGAGCCAGCAAGCAGAGGGATTGTTGGAAAGAGGGCATCAGGCCGTATGCCCGGCGGCCTGCTCCAACCGCGCAATCTCCGCCATCATCGTGGCCGCTTCCTCTTCGAGCGAGGTGCGCATGGATTGATAGTCTGCGTCAGGCACCTTTCCTGCTTTGTATTCGAAATTCAGATCGCGCAGGTTCTCGTAGACCGCTTCCTTACGCTCGCGGAGATAGCCGAGCCGCGTCTTTTCTTCTCCGGCGTAAACTTCGCCGGGAAAGAAGAAAACGTAATAGAGAGCGGCGGCGGTGACGACGGAGCAGACGAAGGGAATCATCGGGCGGTCTCCTTTCGCCCGGCATTTTCTCCCGATCGCGGCTTTTCGCGGGCGGGGGCGCCCGCGCCACACTTACCTCTCTTGCCACACTTGGTCATCATAGGTCGGTCTCCTTACGGGCCTTGCGGCGGAACTCTTCGAGCTCGCTACCGCGCGGGATGGTGATGCCATCGGCTAGGGCCGGGGTGGGCCGATTCTTCCACGAGCGCACGACGTACACGACGAACGTGATGCCGAACGCCAACGCGGCGAAGGGCATGATCCAGGCCACGCGATTGAAACCGGTGGCGGTGGGCGCGGCGATTACGGTCGGTCCGTAGTCTTGCACGAAACCTTGCAGGATGAGGTCGTCGTTGTTGCCCTTATCCAGCGCGGCCTGAAGTTGGTCGCGCATCTTGTCCGAGTACGTGCAGCCGACGTGATTGCACTCGAGCAATATTTGTCCGCATCCGCAGGCGCACATCATGCGATGGCCCAGGTCTTTGAAGCGGGCGGAGTCGTCTCCTGCTCCCATGAAAACAATTACGGCGACGGCCAGCGTGGCGGCCTGCAACCAGCGGCTAGAGTGAATCCAGAGTTGCTGTGGCCGCCGACAAGTGCCGAGCTGCGCTCGGCTTGGACGGGCGAGGGCGCCCGTCCCCACACCAGACCCCGTCCCTTCACAAGACACTGAATCCGCTCTAAACGAAATCGACGATTTCATCTCAGTCACCTGCTCCCGCATGAGCCGGAGTCCGAACCGGTGTCGTTGCGGCCACCTGGACGGCTACGGCATTCGGCACGAGTGCGACGATGGTGCCGAAGACCATGATGATCAGGCCGATCCATATCCACGGGACCAGCGGATTCAAGTGCGCTTTAATGATGGGCCGTCCGGTGGTCTCGTTCTTGCCTTCATAGACCAGATAAACGTCGTTCACTAAAAACAAATCTTCGCGGAAACTGGGATAAATGCGGGGCAGGGTCTGCGGCTGCTGGCTGGCTTTATAGAACCGCCGTTCGGGATACATAGTCGTAATCTGCTTGCCGCCCCGGAACACGTTGATGATTGCCCACTCATTGCCATAGTTGGGATTGTCGTCCTGCGTAAACGACTGGCAGACCAGAGTGTAGGGGCCAATGAAGATTTTGTCGCCAAAGCCCATTTCCTTTTCGACTTCTTTATTGAAAGGCGTGCCGAGGATCCCAATTACGACCAAGGCGACGCCGAAGTGGACGATGTATCCGCCGTAACGGCGCGTATTCCGGTGGCACAGTTGAAGCATCGCGGAGAATAGATTTTGCTGCGTCTTACCGGCGATGACGCGGCCTCCGCGGAGGAACTCGGAGATGACAGTAAAGATGACCAGCGCCGAGAGAACGGCGGCCATGGTAGCGTAGAAATAAGAGGGATCTTCCCAGGGACGCACGCCGAAAAGAATCATCATCCCGCCGATCGAAAGCGCGCCGATCGCGGGGTAGAGGAAATTCCGCTTCAGGCTTTCGAGAGAGGTCTTGCGCCAGGCGAGCAGCGGTCCGATCGCAGTGAGCAGCAGGAGCAGCAAGGCAACCGGGACCGCGACGCGATTGAAAAATGGCGGCCCGACCGTGACTTTGTGTCCCTGAACGAATTCCGACAAGATCGGAAAAAACGTGCCCCACAGTATGGTGAAGCAGAGGGTGAGCAAAAGGAGATTGTTGAACAGGAAACTGGATTCGCGCGAAACCAGCGCCTCCAGCTTGTGTTCGCTCTTGAGGTGCGACCGGTTCACCACAAGGAAGTAGGTACAGACCGCCAGGGTCAACGCGATGAAGACCAGGAACCACGAGCCGATCGATGATTGTGCGAAGGCGTGCACCGAACTGATGACGCCCGAACGCGTCAGAAATGTTCCGAGCATCGAAAGCAGGAAGGTCGCGAAGATGAGCGCCATGTTCCAGACTTTCAGCATGCCGCGTTTTTCCTGCATCATCACGGAATGCAGAAACGCTGTTCCAGTGAGCCAGGGCATGAGCGAGGCATTTTCCACCGGGTCCCATCCCCAGTAGCCGCCCCATCCGAGGACAGCGTAAGCCCAGTGGGCGCCGAGGAAAACGCCAATGGTGAGGAAGCACCAGGTCACCATGGTCCAGCGGCGGGTGATGTGAATCCATTTCTCGCCTGGATACTTCATGATGAGCGCGCCCAAGGCGAAGGCGAAGGGGACGGTGAAGCCGACGTATCCGAGATACAGCATGGGGGGGTGGATGACCATCTCGGGATACTGCAGAAGCGGATTCAGTCCGGTGCCGTCGGCGGGGAGACCGCCCTGCATGATGGCGAACGGGTGGGCGGCGAAATTCAGAATCAGCAGAAAGAAAACCTGCACCGCGGCGATCACCACTGAAGCGTGCGCGAACAGCCGCTGATCGGTCTTGTAGCGCAAGCGGAGAACGAATCCGTAGCCGGCTAAGAGCAGCGACCAGAACAGCAGCGAGCCTTCCTGTCCCGACCACAACACGGCGAACTTATAGGCGGCGGGCAAGTCGCGGTTGCTGTGATGGAAGATGTAGGCGATGGAGAAGTCGTCGCTGAACGCGGCCACTACAAGAACGATGGCAGCCAACAGCACCGCGGCGAAAGTTGCGATTCCGGCACGGCGGGCGGTCTCACCTAGACGAGCCGATGCGGCATCCTTACTGAATAACGCCAAAAGGCCTGCCAGGAAAGAATACGCACTCAGGCCGAGCGCCAGGAGGAGCGCAAAGCTTCCGATTTGAGACATCACGGGGACCCCAGACTGTGTTTACCTATTTTTTCAGAGATGAAGGTGGTATGCAATCTGCCGGCGATCAGACGATCCATTCGTTTACTTGCGAGGTGCTATTTACCGCGATTTCTCCAGCGGGTAGCCCTTTCCGCGCCAATCGCGGATTCCGCCGTCCATCGAGATGACATTGGTGTATCCCATTTTTTGCAGGTTATCGGCTGCGAGGGCGGACCGGAAACCGCCGCCACAATAGAGGACGAGTTCGGTTTGCAGATCGGGGTACTTGCCCTCGATGTCGCGTTCGATGACGCCTTTACCGAGGTGGATGGCTCCGGGCAAGTGGTCGGCGTCGAATTCGCGGTCTTCGCGGACGTCGACGAGAACAAACTTCTCGCCGCGATCGAGCCGGGCTTTGACTTCGTCAACGTTGGTTTCGCGGACGCGCTGCTTGGCGTCTTCGACAATCTTCAGAAAGCGCGGTGGATGCTGAGCCATGGTTATCGGTTCCCCACCCATAAATGATAGCAGCCGGATGGGCCGCGAGCTTCGAGCCAACCACCAGCGGCGCCAAAGATGAGCGATTCCGGATAAAATCTAACAACGCTCTTCTGAATCGCGAACCATGACGCTCATCCTTCGCCAGTCTCGCATTCATTCCTATGGTTGCTACACCACGCGGCCGATTAGCAAGGGAAAGTTGATCGTGGAATATGTAGGCGAGCACCTCACCTACGAACAGGCCGACGATCTTTACGACAACTTTCCGAACACGTATTTGTTCGGCCTGGACGGCGGCAAGCGGATCATCGACGGATACGGCGTGGCTGCCTTCGTCAATCATTCCTGCAAACCGAATTGCGAGACCGATCAGATCCGGGGCAAGATGTGGATCATAGCGCTGCGCGATATTGATGCCGGAGAGGAATTGACGTACGACTATAACCTCTACGACGGCGAGGATGACGCTCCCTGTTTCTGCGGAGCGAAGCGCTGCCGGGGAAGTTTGTATTCGGCGACGCACCTGCGCAAGCTCGCTAAAAAGCGCGCCAAGGTTGCGGCGGCCGCGGCCTCCACGGCTGCGTAGACGGATGCAGCATTTTCCGATGCTACAATCATTTCTTTCCGATCGTCTTTTCGATCGCCGTTACTAACCGCCGTTTTGGTCGCGTTCGCGACCGTGGAGTCATGCCTTGAACCGTGCTTCCGCCGGCTTGGAAACTATCATCGCCAGAGCTCTTCATCGCGCGCCTGCAAGCGAGAGCGCAGTGCTGGCCTGGCCTCTCGCGTGTGGCAGCGCGGTCGCTGAGCGGACTCGGGCGCTCAGTTTCTCCGACGGTATTCTGCGCGTGGAAGTTGCGGACGCGGGATGGCGGCGGGAACTCATAAACCTGGCGCCGCGTTATTTAGCCTCGATCAACAAGTATTCCTCGACTTCGGTGAAGCGGATTGAATTCGTGGTGAAGGCTTAGTTGGGTGAAGTTTTTAGAATTGGAAAGCTGTTGCGAGCAGACTTATGAAAGTTACTGACAAAGACGTCGCCTACGTGGCCGATCTGGCCAACCTTGAGTTGACCGAGGAAGAGCGCGCTCACATGCTGCGCGATTTGAATTCCATTCTTGAATATATCGAGCGGCTCAGTGAACTGGAGACCGGCAAAGTTGCGCCCATGGCCCAGGTCTCGGACCGCTATGGCGTCGACGAGTCGCGACAGGGAAGCGATCGGTTCGCGTACGCCATCCGGGAAGATGTGAAGGACGGCCTGCGAAAATCGCTGCCGCACGACGAAGCCTTGAAAAATGCGCCGGACACGGACGGGATATTTTTCGAGGTTCCGAAAGTGATTGAGAGATAGCGTAATGACCGCAGGAAAAGAGATTGCGGGAAAAACAAATACAGTCGATCTCACGATCGACGAGATCCGCGGCGCGATTATCGAGGACAGGACGACCGCGACCGCGCTCGCGACCGAGTTCTACGATCGGATCAGGAAAGAAGATTCCGAGATTGGTGCGTTTCTGACTCTCTGCGAGGAGCGCGCGCTAAAGCAGGCGGGGCTGATCGACCAGATGGCCGCAGAGGGCCAGCCTTTGCCGCCGCTCGCGGGAGTTCCGGTGGCGATCAAAGACGTAATGGTAACGCGCGGCGTCCGCACCACTGCCGGTTCGAAAATTCTTGAGAATTTTATTCCTCCTTATGACTGCACGGCGGTGGTTCGCCTCGAAGCGGCGGGCGCTGTGATTTTGGGCAAGCTCAACTGCGATGAGTTTGCCATGGGTTCGTCCACTGAGAATTCGGCGTATCACGCGGTGCACAATCCCCGAGACAAGAGCCGCGTGCCGGGTGGCTCGTCAGGTGGGTCGGCGGCGGCGGTGGCGGCGGAGATGGCGGTGGCGACGCTCGGCTCCGATACGGGCGGATCGATTCGCCAGCCGGCGTCGTTTTGTGGAGTGGTTGGTTTGAAGCCGACGTATGGACGCGTGTCACGGTATGGGCTGATTGCTTTTGCTTCGTCGCTCGACCACATCGGCCCGTTTGCGAAAACGGTGAAGGAAGTCGCACTGGTGCTGCGCACGATCGCAGGCTGCGATCCCATGGATTCGACTTCCGCGGATGTGCCCGTGCCTGATTATGGGGCTGAGCTTGAGAAGCCGGTGCAAGGGCTGAAAATCGGCGTGGCCAAAGAATACTTCGGCTCAGGACTCGATCCCGAGGTGCGCGCGGCAGTCGAGACTGCGATTCAGAAGCTGGCTGAGCTGGGATGTGAGGTTGTGCCGGTGAGTTTGCCGCACACCGAGTATGCGATTCCCGCGTATTACATTGTGGCCACGGCGGAAGCGTCGTCGAATCTGGCGCGCTATGACGGGGTGCGTTACGGCTTTCGCGCAAAAGCAAGTACGCTTTCCGAAATGTACCGGTTGACCCGCGACCGCGGATTCGGAACGGAAGTCAAGCGCCGCATCATGCTCGGTACTTATGCCCTGAGCGCCGGTTATTACGACGCTTACTATCTGAAGGCGCAGAAAGTTCGCACGCTGCTGACTCGCGACTTCGACGAGGCTTTCAAGAAAGTGGATGTCATCGCCGCGCCGACTTGCCCGACTCCTGCGTTCCGGCTGGGCGAGAAAGTCAATGATCCTCTGGCTATGTATCTTGCGGATATCTATACCGTAACTGCAAACCTCGCAGGCATTCCTGGGATTTCAGTTCCGTGCGGCGAGAATCATGAGAAGCTGCCGATTGGGTTGCAGTTGTTTGCGCGGCACTTTGATGAGGCGACTCTGCTCAGAGTCGCGCATGCGTATGAGCGGGAGAGGTCTTCGTTGGTCGCTCGCGGTTAGTCGCTCGCTTTCGCGTCCCGGCTCTCGACCTGCGGTCCTTCACTCAAAGTCAGGCCGACCTTTGTTGGTTGGCGTTCCCATTTTGGAACTTAGCCGTCGTTGCGGGGGTACCCCTCCCCCACCCGGTATATTAGAATCAATACTTTAGGGAGAATTCCCGCCAAAGTCTTGAGCGCAGGGGAGTTAGAGGCAAAGTCTTGACAACATTAGAGTTAGAATTGACTTTTTCAGAAAGCCATCAAGCCTAGCCGAAGTTATCCGTTCTCAGTAAGTTGTCAAAGACCGACGACTGCGGTGCTTTGAGCACTTAGTTCCATTCTAACAGGGAATGTCAATAGGGATTCGACAGTGTGGTCACAACGTCCCCGCCCAAGCGGAGCTTGGACGGGGCACCCTCGTGCAACGGTATCAGTCTAAGACTGCCTATAGAGGTTCGTAGTACTTTTCGCCAGCGCAGGCGCGGCATACCACGCGGCCGTCGCGCAGAACTTCACGCCGGAAGTTAATGCCTTCGCCGCACTCGGCACAGACGATGCGCTCGCCCTTGTATCCTGGGAATTCTTCCGCGGGGAGTTCGACCTTTACCCACTGCTTCGTGAATAAGTCGTCTTCCGGCATCTCGCGATAGGCCAGCATCTGCTGCTGGTTTTTGCTTTCGATTTCAGGATGCATGGCGCGCGCCAGCGCCTTGGACGATTCTTTCGCGGCGATGCGGATGGCTTTGCCGGTGCTCACGTCTTTTATGCCCAGATCAACGAAGGTCGCGGCCATTTTTCCCCAGTCACGAAATTTCAGAGCGCGCTTTCCGAGACGGCATCCGGTGACGACGGCGATGGCGTCGGTGGCGCAGCGGTCGATTTCGACAAACGTGACCAGGCGTTTGCGATCTCTACCGCGAGGGTCTTCGATCCCCAATTGTTCGAGTCCTAACATGGCCAGACGCACGCCCAGCACCTGACCGGCGCAGAGATGGCCGTGGGCTTTTTCGGCTTCGAGTAGATATTCGTCTAAAGTCATGACTCTTTGAATTGTAGCGCCGCCGTCCCGGCGGCTGTCCGGCGAGCGTCCTCGCCCGCCGCGCCGAGGGCGAGACGCCCTCGGGACAGCCGGCAAGATGCCGGCGTTACTTTCTGCGCCAGCGCACTCCATCCTTTGTGTTCTCGACGATGATGCCGGCGGCGACAAGCTCGGCGCGAATGGCATCCGACTCTTTGAAGTTTCGCGACTTTCTTGCGGCTTCCATTTCGGCCAGCTTCTGATTGACTTGTTCGTCGGCGAGTTGGGCGGAGCCAGCGATCTCCATCAGTTCAGGGCTGATTTCTTTTTCGCGGCCTTCCGCTCGGGCCCAGTCGAGGATCACCTTCATCTTAGGCTGGTCGTCATCTTTCAGCACGCCGAATATCTCGTCGAACTTTTCGAGCGCTCGGAGCAGCGGCTTCACGTCATCCTGGCGAACGTTGTTCTGGCCAGTTGCCGCGGCATCGAGCGCGGTGTTCGCTTTGCGCAACATGTCGAACATGGCAGCTTGCGCCTCGGCGGTGTTCAAGTCATCGTCTAGTGCGCTTTTTATTCGCGCGATGGTTTCGTCCGCCAGTTGCGCCATCGGCGCGGTCGCGCCAGCGGGGAACTGTGTGCTTGTCAGGCGGAAGCGGAAGTTGCGCAATTTTTCCACCGAACTTGCGGCGGACTTCAAGCCATCGAAGGTGAAGTTCAGCTGATTGCGATAGGGTACCTGCGTCAGCAGCCAGCGGATCGATGACGGCTTGTGCCCGCGCAGTACGAGATCCCGGATGGTAAAAAAATTCCCGAGACTCTTTGACATCTTCTGGCCCTCGACCAGCAGAAAACGCGCATGAAACCAGTAGCGCACAAATTGCTGTCCAGTGAGCGCTTCCGACTGCGCGATTTCGTTTTCGTGATGCGGAAAAATCAGGTCTTCGCCGCCGGCGTGCAAGTCAAAACTCGGCCCGAATTGCTCCATCGACATCACCGAGCACTCGATGTGCCAGCCCGGACGGCCCGGTCCGATCGATGTGTCCCACGAAGCTTCGCCCGGCTTCGGCGCTTTCCAGAGTGCGAAATCGCGGGCGCTGTCCTTTTCGTATTCGTCGACGTCGACGCGGGCGCCGTCGGTCATGCCGGCAAAATCTTTTTTCGAAAGCTTGCCATACTCGGGGAATTTCGCGATGCGGAAGTAGTAAGAGCCGTCGTCGGTGCGGTAAGCGAAACCTTTATTCACCAGCTCGGCAATGAAGTCGGCCATGGCATTAATGTGCTCGGTAGCGCGCACCAGGACCGGTGGCTCAATGCCCATCGTCGTCGAATCATCCAGAAATGCCTGAATAAACTTCGCGGTGTACTGCTGTACGGTCACGCCGTCGCGCGCGGCGTTGCGAATGATTTTGTCGTCCACGTCGGTGATGTTCATGACGTAGCGGACGTCATATCCGCTCTGGCGCAGGAAGCGATAGAGAAGATCGACGGCGATAAATGTGCGGAAATTGCCGATGTGGCCGTAGTCATAGACGGTCGGTCCGCAGGCGTACATGCGGACGCGGTTGTCGTCGAGGGGATGGAAATCTTCGATCTTCCCGGAGAGAGTGTTATAGAGGCGCAGTGCCATGGATGATGGATGAGTTCGCGAGCGTGGTGCGAATCTTTTATTCTAGGGGCGCGCTGGAAAACGGGTCAAATGGACTGCGATGGCAATGGAGCGACTGACGTCCACGTCCGCCCCAGGCGACACGTGCGGCATCGTGGCCGGGCGAGGACGCCCGGCGCTCCATCTACGACTTGATTGCGGCGGTTGGCGCGGGCGCGTGAAGGCGGTGCTGCACTAGCAATGCGTAGTGCACGGCGGAGACGATGGTGAAGATAAACGTTGCGCGCAGGAAGATGGTGCGCGCGATCCAGACCCAGCGTACGGGCTCGACCAGCAGCAGCAGCACGAAGAAAATCGCGGCCACTTGGGCGAAGGTGTTGGCTTTGCCGAAGATGCTGGGGCGAAAATCGCGCAGGCCGGCAATCATGAACAGCACGCCGCTGATCAGCAGGATGGAGACGTCGCGGCTGAATACCACGACCGTATATTTCCAGGGAATCATTCCTTCGATGGACAGCACAAGAAACATGGCGCTCATCAGCAGCTTGTCGGCGATTGGGTCGAGATACTGGCCGAGCAGCGTTTGCTGATGCAGGGTGCGGGCCAGGAGTCCGTCGAGGCCATCGCTCATTCCGGCGAGAATGAACAACGCCAGCGCCCATTTGAAATCGTGCTTGACCACATTGATGACGATGAACGGCAGGATAATCATGCGCAGCAGCGTGAGCTGGTTGGGCGCGGTCAGGATCTGCCGGAAGTTCACTGCTACTTTTCTCCTACGGCTCTTCCTGTGGCGCTCGCTGCGGTGCTCCCAAGAAACTCGCTCACCAGGATCGGGGCGGGATCCTGCCCGGTCTTTTCCGCGAAGCGCTGGGCGAGTGAGAGGAGGTTTCCCTCAGGAAGATCGAGTTCCATCCGCTCTATGCGGTGCATGGGAAAGAAGACGACGCCGGAGGTAAAGGGTTCGCCGTTCTTCACCTGTGAGGCCAGGTCGTCGAACGATGCTACATCGACACCGCGCAGGCTCAGGCCTTCGCCCGCGAGATGGAGAATCGCGCCCCAGAATTTTTCGCGGGGATTGGTCAACGTCGCGATGACGAGCGCGCCGGGACGAAACGGGCTGACAGTTTGGGGGTCCTGATAAAAGCTAGTGCTGGGCACGGATCGATTGTCGTCTGTGGGGGATGGAAATTGCAAACGGACTTGATGTCGTATGCCTCAAATTCACGACATGAATGGGGTTTGTCAATATGGGGTGTCAGCGGTCGCCCTCGTTCTTGACTGCTTTCAAATCAATTCCTACCTGCTCGGCCTTCTTATAAAGATGGGACCGCTCCAGTCCGAGCGCACGCGCAGTGTTCGAGATTTGGTGGTGATTGCGTTTCAACTCCGCCAGAATGGTTTGTTTCTCGAAGGCGCGGACGCGATCGGCTAGTGGGCCGGTACCAGCCGATGCAGAATCGGGCGCAGCAATTGAAGCGGGCAGCGCCAATGCCACGGTTTCGGAGGTGACTTCATCGGAAGTTGCCAGCAGCATCAGACGCTCGATTGCGTTTCTGAGTTCGCGGACATTGCCCGGCCACGAATGCTCTTGCAGCGCGGCCATCGCGTCGGCGGTGAAGCGCGTCGGCTTCCATCCGTTGGTGGCGCTTACCTGCAGGGCAAAGTGCTCGATCAGCGCCGGGATGTCTTCGCGGCGTTCGCGCAACGGAGGCAGGCGCAAGGGGAAGACGAACACGCGGTGAAATAAATCTTGCCGGAATTTTCCGTCGCGTACTTGCGCTTCGAGGTCGCGGTGGGTGGCGACGACGACTCGCACATCCACGGCGATAGGGCGCTCACCGCCGATGCGCTCGACTTCGCCCTCTTCGAGGACGCGCAGCAGTTTGGCTTGCATGGTGAGTGGCATGTCGCCGATTTCATCGAGAAAAATGGTGCCGTGCTGGGCTTGCTCGAACTTGCCGAGATGGCGGCCGGCCGCGCCTGTGAATGATCCTTTTTCGTGGCCGAACAATTCGGATTCAATCAGCTCCGCCGGAACCGCGGCGCAATTCAGCGTGACGAACGGAGCACCGGATCGCGGGCTGCGCTCGTGCAGCGTGCGCGCCACGAGTTCTTTTCCCGTGCCGGTTTCACCGAGAATGCAGACGCGCGTTTCGCTGGCGGCCACGCGTTCCACTTGCGCCATCACTCCGCGCATGGTCTCGCCCTTCCAGACGATCTCATGTTTGCCGAGGCGGCGGGCCAGGTCGCGATTTTCACGCTCGAGGCGGCCGAGCTTCAGAGCGTTTTCCACGGTGAGCAGAAGTTTTTCGGTGGAGATCGGTTTCTCCAGGAAATCGAGTGCACCGAGGCGCGTCGCTTTCACGGCCATCTCGATGTGGGCCTGGCCCGACATCATGACAACCGGGGTCGGCACGCCTTGCGCTTTGAGTTCTTCGAGAAGTGTGAGGCCGTCTTTGCCGGGCATCACCACGTCGGAGAGTATCAGGTCGAAGGATTGCGACTTGGCCAGTTCCAGAGCCTTGTTTGCGTTGTCGCAGACGGTGGCTTCATGGCCTTCCAGACGAAATGCCCGCGACAGCGAAGCCAGCGTGTTGGCTTCGTCGTCTACGATCAGTAAGTGCGCTTTTTGCGCCACGGTTTTCTCCTAGTCCAAGAACTCCGATTCAGTTGATTCACTCGTCGACACATGCCGCATCGTGGCCGGGCGGGGACGCCCGGCGCTCCATCGAGACCATTAAATTTGTCCAGTTTGCCATGGTTGTGGCTCACACGGTATTTCGATCCGGAACGTGGTTCCTTTTTCTTTCGTGCTTTCAACGGAAATCTTGCCGCCGTGATCGCTCACTACCGACTGCACAATCGCCAGCCCGAGCCCGGTGCCATGCTGCTTAGTCGTGTAATAAGGAGTGAACAAGCGGCCGCATTCTTCCTGGGTCAGGCCGGAGCCGGTATCGGAGACGGAAATTTCAATGCGATCGCCCAGGGTTGCGGTGCGAATCGCCAGATCTCCGCCTTGCGGCATGGCATCGATCGCGTTGAGCACCAGGTTCTGCAGCGCGCGATGCAGCAAATCGGGATCGGCTGAGATTTCGGGCAACGCATCGGGCAGCGCGGTGTGTACTGCAATCTGATTCTTATCGCTATACTGCAACTCGCTATTTTGCAATTGCGCATGAAAGACGCGCAACACCGACCGGACGACATCGTTCACCTGCGTCGGCCGGCGCTGGGGTTGCGGCATCCGGGAGAATTCGCTGAAGCGGCCGATGATGGTTTTCAGATTGTTGATTTCCGCCAGCAGAGTCGCGGTTGCTTCGTGAAAAACTTCCTCGAACATCTCGGGAGATTTTTGTTTCGCACGCATCAGATTCTCAACCGTGACCTGCAAGGGGAAAAGTGGATTCTTCAATTCGTGAGCCAATCGCCGAGCCAGTTCGCGCCATGCGGCGACGCGTTCGGCCTGCAGAGTGCGGTCTTTTTGCTGCGCGAGATCTTCCGTCATGCGGTTGAACGATGCAGCCAGTTCGCCTAGTTCATCGCTCGATTCAACTTCGACCTTGGCGCCGAGATCACCTGCCGCAACCCGGCGAGCAGCCTCGGCCAGCGACACGACTGGACGTGTGACGCGGGCTGCGAACCACAGGCTGGCCAGCACCGCCACCAAAATTCCCGCGCCGCCGACCAGCATTGCCGTGGAGACGACCTGCCTTTGCAATTCGATGAGCGGACGCCGCGAACTGCCGACGAGCAGAACGCCCATCAGTTGCTGGTTTGCGCCAGTCTGATTTGCAGCACTCCGATTCACACCGTTGAGAGTTGGTCCGGTCAGCGGGATGGCGTGAAAAACTTCGGCGTCCGCGGGATCGGAAGTCCAATGGATCACGCCTTGAGATTCCTGCAGCGTGTCGCGAACCTGTGCGACCAGCGGAGCGATCTTCTCGGCGCCCGCAGCCGGTCCATTCAAATCGAGCAGCGATTTCGGATTCCATTTTGTTGCCAAGTTTTGATATAGCAGCACGCGTGTGCCGGTTGGGATGTCGAGCGTCGAGAGGAAGCCCTGGTCAAGCCGTTCGCCGCCAATCACGTACAGAGGTTGTTCTCCGACGCGCGCGGTCCGCACAGCAAACAGGCCGAGGGTTGCGCTATCCGGCAGTTCTTCGCGTTTTAGAAACGCGCCGGCCGGGGCGGCCGCCGCGGAAGTTGCAGCTTCGGGAATTGCGGCTTGGGGAATTGCGGCTTCGGGATATCCGAACTTCGCCTGCCACTGCGCAGAGGAAAGAATGGTGCCGCGATAGTCGACGAGTTCCAGAAAATCGAGCTGCTGCTGACCGGCCAGCGTGTGTGCCGCGCTTACGTACTCGCCTGAGTCGGTGGCTCCGCGGTTCATATCAAGAGCGAGGTGTTGAACGGTTTCGCCGGCGGCAACCGACTCGACCTTGCGCACAACCTCGGACCCTCGGCGCTGGAACTCCGCTCGAAACTGAGCGGCGATGGCATTCGCGCGGTCCTGATTTGCCTGCTCGAATGAGCGCCGGATGGTGCTGTACACCGACGCCGAAATGACTGCGACGCAGAGCAACACCGTCGCCGCAAACAACAGAAGAAGTTTCTTGCGGAAGCTCATCGCGAGCTGGCCTCGGGCCGCGCATCGTTGGCGTGCGAATCTGCGGGGCGCGAATCTGCTGGTCGCGACTCTGCCGTTCGCCGATCGGCGAGAGAGGCATCAGCCAACCAAAGATCAGCCAGCGAAGGCCCCGCCCCGCTCCACTCCCCCAGTCGATCCGGTTCCCAGCCGCGCACGCGGGCGCTCGCCGCACTTGCCACCGGCAAATGGAAGAGCGGGATGACGGCGTATCCATCGAGCAAACTGCGCTCGGCTTGATACAGATCGTCGAGAGAGTTGCCACGTGTCGCGGGGAATGCGGGCTGCGGCAGTCCCATTTGCCGCGCGGCTTCTCCGAGCGACGTGGCGGGATCGGGACTCGGCAACACGGCTCGCACCAGGCGGATGTCCTCTGCTCCTGACAAGGATACTTGCACGGTGATGCCCACTTCGCGCGCGTTGAGCGCGATGCGCTCGGCGATCAACTGGGCCTGCGGGTCTCTCGGATCGTAACTCAGATTGAGCGCGGGTTGGCGCGAGCCGGCGAGCAGAGTCCGGGCGCGTTGCGGATTCGCCTGCGCGGAAAAGACTGCGCTGTAGCCAGTCATCCAGTTGGGAAGAATGCCGGCGGCGGGTTCTCCAGCGCCTTTCAGCAGGACGGACTGGATGGGTTTGCGATCAATCGCGAGTGCCAGCGCTTCTCGAAGGCGAGCGTCCTGTGCCTTTGAGTTCGCGGAGAAAACGAGCGCGAGCAATTCCACGGGCAATGATGACGATGAGAATGTGCCGCGCCGCTGCGATCCGTTTGCTGCTTGTGGGGCCGCCTCGATCAGGTCGGTCTTGTCCAGTTCGAGCGCGATTGCCTGGTCGCGCAGCGATTTACCGAATTCGATCTCGACCGCGTCCACAAAAGGACGCCCCGCCCAACTCTCCTCGTTGGCGGCGAGCTTGAGCCGTTTCCCGGGCTGCCACTCGGCGACGAGGAACGGGCCGGTCCCGATGGGGAGGCGATTGTCGTTAGTACTGCGCTTGAGTACGAGATTGCGCGGCAGCGCGAGTTCGGCGAGCAACGAGGGCATGAGTGTCTCACTGTCTATTGACACCGAATCTGCCGATGCGCGCACGTTCCAGCCGGGATGGAGTGCGCTAAGAATCTGCGCGATGGCTGCGGGCGACGCCGCACTGCCGTCGTGGAACTTCACTCCGTGGCGCACAGTAAATTGCCAATGCCGGGCGCTCGGGTCACTCTGCCACGCCACGGCCAGCGCGGGCTGCGGGCGGCCTTGCGCGTCCAGTTTTACGAGAGTGTCGCCGATGAGCGAGATGGTGCGTGCAATGTCCCAGTAGTCGGCGGGCGTGGCGTTTGCGGGAAGGTCAAGCGCGTTGGGCGCGGATTGCATCATGACGCGCAGGGTTCCGCCGTAGTGCGGACGGGTCTCTGCTGATGCGTTCGTTAGCGCGATTGTTGACGTCAACGTCATCAGGGTTGCATACAGAAGGCTTTGCGGCATCCAAAGTTGTCTAGAACGCAGGCAGCTGCCGAGCTGCGCTCGGCTTGGACGGGCGAGGGCGCCCGTCCCCACACGAACTGTCCCCAGACGAGCGGCGCTAATTGCCGCAAGAAATCGATACGCGATACGCTTCATACCATCCCGTGTCTTTTCGTCTTACGATTGCGACCGCGCCGTTGCCGCCGCTTTCCGGCCACAGCGCGACGATTCGCCCGTCGAACTCTACCGCTGAACTGGCAGCCACTGGATCGCGATCGGGGACCTCGAATGCGCGCAGGCCGTCGCGCTCCGCATCGCCGCTCTCGGAGGCGAGCAACTGTGTGCCCGTGCCGCAACTGGAGTGAGCCGCGGCCAGATCGCTTCCCCATTTGCCGCCGCGAATTAATTGGTCCGTCATTCCATCCACAAGATGCAGCGATCCATCCACCGCAGCGAGCACCCACAACGTGTAATTCGAACGCGGCAGCGCGGCCGCCGAATAGAACGACGGAACGTTGGAGACCTTTCCGATGCCGGGAGAAAGTGCTCCGGTGAAGAAATTGCGCGAAGCCGCGAAGAAGGCGCGCACGCTGCCGTCGTCGGGAGTCAGGGGCCACGGGTCGTCAGTATCGTTGCAGGTTAGCGTAAGCGACGCGACCGAGTTCGATCGGCAAAACGTTCCGGGCAGGTAAACATCGAATAGGTGATCGCGCCGCAACAGCAGGCGTCCACGCAAATCGCGGGGAAAGGTGCGCGATTGAGAGATGGACAACGAAGTTTCTAATTCCCAGCGTGCGGCTGGATTCGCTCCCCGCTGACGATAGATCGCGACCGTGCCGTCATTGAGGACCAGCAGGCGAGCTCCTCCGGGCATTTCGACCAGGGCGATGTCGAGTATCGGTTGTTCTTGAGCAAACAGGAGAGTTGTTTTCAGAACGATCGGCAACGCGGCGGCGAATGGCGTTCCTGTTCCCGTTGACGATCGCGGCATCGAAACCAGGGCGACCCGCTTTTCGTCGGAGCCAATCACAATCGCGGCGGTCCAAACGTATTCGCGCAGGCTCTCGGAGAGAACGACCTCGACCGTTCCCATCGCTTGCTCGGCTTTGGCGGTGCTCACGCCTTCGACGTGCAACTGGGCTTCGAGCGCGCTGCGCACTTCGCGCACTGATTTTTCGTCGAGCGACGAACGGTTGGTGACCTCGAGTGCGAAGGCCCCGGGCCCGGCGGCCGCGGCAATCTTGTGCGCCAGTTGGCGGGAGGTGTCTCCCAAGCCGGAAGCGAATGACGAGGGTGGAAGAAAAGCCGTCGCTAGTAAGAACGAACTCAGCCAACCAAGCCGCAGACCGCGGGACGTTCCAGTGGACTCTCGAGTGGACTCTCGCGCTCGCATGTGTGGAATGCGCTGATTATAGCGCGTGATTGATAGCGGCCTGTTCATCTCGTCACTCGCGGGCATGTGGATCGCTGTGACCGCTGTGTTCCCTGTGGCTTCAAAAAATCTTTACCACAGAGGTCACAGGGGGGACACGGGGGAACACAGGGGAAATCCGTTTCCACGCCTATTGTTGCGGTCTTCCGCCTGGCACTGTTTCCACGTCTTCCGCCTGGCTTACATGGTTCGGAGCGCTCATTCCGCGCATTATGTCGTTGAAGAAAAACTTGCCGTCAGCCGGGACCATCATGATCTGCAATTTGTCGGAGAGACGCTCGGCGACGATTTTGTTGATCAGCAGAGGATTCTGCTTCAGGATTGCGGCCTCGCTCGCCATACGCTCTGCGTCGGCGGAGGCGGTCAAGCGAATGCGCTCGGCCTCGGCTTGCGCCAGCAGTTTGCGGCGCTCGCCTTCGGCCTTGCTGTCGATCAGTTTGGCTTCGCCGGCAGCCTCGGCATTCTTGACCGTCGCTTCCTTGCGCGCTTCGGCTTCCAGCTTCGATTGCTGAATCTGTTTCTCTTTTAGCGGGAGCAAGTACTGCATGGCATCAGACTCGCCCTTGGCTTGCAGCACGCGGACGGCGGCTTGTCCTTCGGCTCCTTTTACCTGTTGAACTTTGGTTGCTTCGGCGTCGGCTTCGGCGACTTTCACTTGCTTCTGGTGGATCTCGGTCTCGACGCCCATGCGGTCATTTTCTTGTTCCTTCAGCAGCAGCGACTCCAGACCCTGGGCATACTCCTGCGGAAGTTCGATGTCGCGCAACATGACTTCTTTAACCACGATGCCGTCGGCGGCCAGCCGTTTGCGAATGATTTCCGCGGAGCGCTGACGAATTTCTTCGCGCTTAGCTGAGAAAACTTCGCGAACCGTATAACCCGGCACCAGTTCACGCCACGCAGTAGCTACCACGGGCGGCACGATCTCTTTTTCCAGAGGCTGCGGCAGATTGGCTTCAATGTAGTCGAGTCGTTTCGGGTCAAGCTGGTAACGCACGGTGATGGCGAGGCCCAGGGTGAGTCCTTCTTTAGCTTGGACATTCAGGGCCTGGACACGCAGCGCTTCGCCTTTCGCGGCGCCTTTGGCCAGCGAATCTTCACTGATGCCGGTGGTGAACAACTGGTCGCGCGTGTTGAATAATTCGACGCGCTCGATCAGCGGCAGGACTGAGTGCACGCCGGGATACAGAGTTCCGGCAAGCGTGCCTTTCGTCTGGCTGACGCGCACGCCGGCCATTCCGCTGGGGACGATCACGATGCCGGCCGAGATGAGCAGCGGAGCCCAGGCCAGCATCACGAACGCAATAGAGGTGCGCCATCGGATTGCGGGCGCGGGTTCGGGCGCGCCTGCCGCAGGGTCTAGATTTAAACGTCGGCGCTGCCAGGCAATCAGCAGGTAAGCGTCGTAGGTGAGAATTCCGGCGGCGATCACGAACATCGCGATTCCCGCAGTCAACAGCAAATACTTCAGGAACAGCATAGTGGTACTCCTTTCAATTCTTTTGCGCGTGTTCGGAAAACTGTTTAGAAGATTCCGCGCGGCGCGCGAATGCGACGCGGACGATTTGTCCAAAGATGAGTTCTTCGATCAGCAGAGACGCGGCCAGCGAGAAGGTGAGACCGCCAATGATTACCAAGCCTTGCAGCATCGTTTCCATGATTGCTCCATGCCCTCGCAGGAAGGAGAGGCAAGTGGGGAGCCAGAGATAGACGATTGAAAAGAATGAAGTTAATATCGCGCCCACGCGGGATCGCGTGTCTGCGGAAACGCGGGCGTGTGTGGGGTGACACGGGGGTGGCGGCGAACAATCCAATCGTAAATCGGGTGTCGGCTATCATTCGCGAATGAAACTTAACTTCCGCTTCCGCATCGCATTGTGTGCTAACGTCTGCTCATTGAATGCCTGATTTCCGGTAGAGACGCCGGGTCTTGCCGCGTCCGCGCGCATGGTGAGAGGGGCTAGCCCCGTCTCTACGGAGGGAGTTTTTCCCGGAAGGACCAACATGATCACTCGTCTCGAAGACAAGGAACTCAAGCGGCGGAGCCGGCGGCAACTGCTCAAACTGGCGCCTGTCGCGGCGTTGGGCGTCTTTGCGTTTCCCCAGGTGAGCGACCGGCTGATTGCGGCCGGAGTTCGCTTCGGCGACTGGGCGTCCGGCGCGCTGTTTCGTTCACAGCATCTTGCCCAGACCTTTTCGAATACCGACGTGGTGCCGTTTGAGAAGTTCCCTTACAACGGCTACGACGTGCTTGATCCCGAAGTCGATCTGGAGAAGTGGACTCTGACGGTCGAGGGCGACGTGCAGCGCCCTGGAGAATACAAGCTGGCGCAGATCCAGGCACTGCCGAAGCTGAACCAGAACACGCGCCATGTGTGTGTGGAAGGCTGGGATGTAGTTGGGGCGTTCGGAGGGACGCCCATCTCGAATTTCCTGACCCTGGTGGGAGCGAACACCGGCGCGCGTTTTCTCGAAGTTGAGTGCGCGGACGATTACTACGAGTCGATTGACATGGCTTCGGCGCTGCATCCGCAGTCGCTGCTCTGTTACGAGATGTATGGGCAGCCGCTCGATCGCGGGCACGGTGCGCCGCTGCGTCTGCAGATGCCGACCAAGCTGGGATACAAGCAGGCTAAGTATCTGGACACCATCCGCGTAACCAATGTTCTGAAGCCCGGCAAGACCGGCTACTGGGAAGACCAGGGCTATAGCTGGTTCGGAGGACTGTGATGTCGAACGAGGAAGAGAAAAAGCAACCCGCTCCACCGCCGGATCGAGCTGCGGACGCCGAGTCTGGCGCGGTCGAAGCGGTGGTGGCGAAACTGGATATGGTTGCCGCCGAACCGGAGGCGGCTGAACCCATAGCGAAAGCAGAAGAGCCTGCGCTGGTCCGTGCCGCCTACGAGCACCCTCTGCCGATTCGGATCACCCACTGGGTCAATGCCATCAGCTTGTTCGTGCTGGTGGCCAGCGGGCTGCGGATTTTCCGCGCGTTTCCCAGCTTCGGCCCGAAGATTCCAGAAAAAGTTCTGCTGGATATACCGAAGTCGCTCACGCTCGGCGGATGGCTCGGTGGGGCCTTGCAGTGGCATTTCACGTTCATGTGGATCTTTGCCGCCAGCGGCGTGGTTTATGTGGTGTATCAAGTCGTCAGCGGGCACTACCGCACCATGCTGTTCACGCCCCGCGACATTCCGGGCGTGTGGCCGATGGCGCGGCACTATTTTTTCTTTGGTCCGAAGTCCCCGGCGACAGGTCAGTACAACCCGCTGCAAAAACTGGCTTACACGTCAACCATAGCGTTCGGCGCGCTGGCGCTGCTTACTGGGATCGTCCTTTACAAGCCCGTCCAGTTCTCGTGGCTGGCGTTCCTGTTCGGGGGCTTTCATCTCACGCGCGTGTGGCATTTCGCGGCGATGTGCGGCTTCCTCGCGTTTATTCCCGGACACCTGATCATGGTTGTGCTGCACGGCTGGGCAAATTTCTACTCCATGCTTTCAGGATGGAAACGCGAGCCGGAATATCAGGAGTAGGGAATAGGTGTCAGGTGTTAGGTCTCAGGCATAGCGGTTCGCGCCGGCTTGCCGGAGGCCTAACACCTGAGACCTGCCATTCTTAGTGCTTCATGCTGTCGTCAGACTTCATTTCGTCTTTCTTCTTCATCTCGTCTTTCTTTGCCTTTTTAGACTTCTTCTTCTTGGAATCTTTCGCCATGTCGTCCTTCTTCATGGAGTCGTCGTGCTTCATGCTGTCGTCATGCTTCATGCTGTCGTCATGCTTCATGCTGTCGTCATGCTTCATTTCATCCTGTTTCATGGCGTCGCCCGATTGCGCGAAAGCCAGCGCGCCGAACAGCATCATGGTGGACATCAGTTTCACAAACATACTTTTCATAAATACATCTCCTGTTGTTGAATTGTTATGGATTCGTCGCCCGATTCCGCAGGGCCAGGCATGAGATGCGGCGAGCGGATGAAAGTTACAGGGTTCCTCGCGGCCAGAAATCGAGGAGATCAAAGAAAAAAGCCGCCATCAGATTTGCGCTGATGGCGGCAATCAAAGAAGCACGAGGAAAACTTGGCTTGCGAAACCGTGAATAATGGAACTTTATTTAGGCGCGCAGCTTGCGCCGCACCAGTCCTGCGATCCCGATCAGGCCCGTCGAGAGCAACATCAGGCTGGCGGGTTCCGGCGTGGACACAGGCGTTCCTCGATAGCCGATGAATTCCTGTGGGCGTGGGCCGCTCGGCGGAGCGTGCTTCATCATGGGCGTGGCCTTCTCGCCGTTGATCGAAAAATAGTAGGGATAAGTGTGATAACCACCGGAGACGTTGGTACCAGTGTAAAGGGACGTCATGTTGACAGTGGTGGAATTGGCTGAGGCCAGCGTCGAGAAGAAAAGGGCTATAACCAGCGACAAGAGAAAGCGGCGACCTAACACAATCCATCCTCCAAAAAACGAACTCGATCTCGGTTACTCTTGATCTCGGCAAACTTTCCTGCTGGGAGGGACGCTAATTAAACGTGCAACCACGATGCCAATAGGCGCGCAAGCTCAGGCTCGCCGCAGCAAGCACCTTACAGATTGTGGAAATGGGAAGGTGAAAAAAGTTGCAGATGTCCCGTGCGCGAGTGGAAGTCAGCCGGAGCCAGTAAAAATTGTTAGTAACTTCCGGTAATCGGAAGCAGGTAACCACGGCGATCTAGAAACGGAGATAGGTTCGTGCAGTCCGCGATGCGTCAGGCCTTCAGCAGTTCCCACCCCAAGGCAAGTCCGTTAGAGATGTGATCTCGCGCGGAGCCTTCGCCCACGTGCATGGCTAACATTCCAGCAAATGAGCGGGGGCTCGACTGGAATACCTGCATGGTGCGTTGCCGCAGATGGCGGTGTCTGGCCATGAACAACATCATGTGAGCCATCAGAGCGGGGCGGCGGATCAGCGCTCGATGACCTTTTTGATAGCGAGCGAGGTTTCCGCTCGCCAGGCAATCGCCGAGCAGCGCGGCTTGCCGAAAGGTGAGGCAAAGACCTTCTCCGGTGATGGCGTCCACGCCGCCCGAGGCATCGCCCACCAGCACGGTTCGGCCACGATACACGCGCCGCAATCTTCGGGTGACGGTGATCGCACCCCGTTCGCTGGAAGCGAGTTCCGCATTTTCAAGGCGTGCGCAAAGTTCCGGAAATTCTCCGAGCCCGTCGTCGAGCCGCAATTTCTGGCTGGACGAGATCAGCGCCACACAAACCTCTTCGCGACTGACGGGCGTGACGTAAACCTGGCAGTGGCGGCCCCAGTGCAGTTCCATGAAGCCGGTCCAGGGCACAACGCGATAATGGCGGCGGAACGCGAACCGCAGATTCTTTTCCGGGCGTGCATCCAGTTCGTGTTGATCGAGCTTTGCCCAGCTGCGGACTCGGGAACTGCTTCCGTCGGCGCCGACAACCCAGCGCGCGCGCACCAATTCTCCCGCCACCAACGCGCCTTCCGGATGAAGCCCGGTGACCGCCGCCTGCCACAGCATGTGAACGCCGCTCGTTGCCGCATGATCCAACATGACGCGGTGCAGATTGGTACGCCGGATTCCGTAGGCGGTTCCGCGAGGAAACTCAGCCTCGGCTTTTCGGCCGCCGCTCACGAAACGAATGCCGCGGAAGGGATGCGCATCGCCCTCGGGAATCGTGATGCCGAGCTGGTGCAGAGCCTCCACCCCATCCGGCATCAGTCCCTCGCCGCAGGGCTTGTCAATCGGCGGAACCGCGCCATCCGCCAGCACCACGCTCAAACCATGACGTCGCGCCGCGATGGCCGTCGCTAGGCCGGCAGGTCCACCGCCAATTACGAATACATCCACTGGATTCTTAAAACCACTCACCATAGTTTCTTGTCGACAACTTTCTTACTTCCAATTTTTATTAATGACCCTCTTACCATTTCAGCAAAACGAATTCCGAGCAGAACCCCGGCCCCATTGCGGCCAGCAAGCCGAGCGTGCCAGATTCCGGGCGGTGATTCTTCATGACTTCTTCAAGCACCACGAGCACCGAAGCCGACGACAAGTTGCCAGTCCTGCGCAAGCATTGCCAGGAAACGTCGAGCTCACCATTCTTCAAACCGAGCGCCTCGGCGGTTGCCTCCAGAATCTTTGGCCCGCCGGTATGCAGCGCCCAGCTGCCTATGTCGGCGCGAGTCAATCCGCGCTCGGCAAGAAAGTTGTCGAGATCGTGCGCCAGGTTTTTTCGAACCAGGTCCGGAATTTCGCGAGAGAGAACGATGCGAAAGCCTTTTTCCGATACGTCCCAGCCCATCATTTCTTCGGTGTTGGGATAGAACACGGAGCGGGTTGCGAGGATGCTGGGTCCGGAAAGCCCGCAATCGGCGCCGGCCACGATCACCGCGGCCGCGCCGTCTCCGAACAGCCCGGCCGAAATCAGGTTGGCCATCGAGACATCCTCGCGCTGCAGCGTGAGCGAGCAGAGTTCGACCGATAGGACCAGTGCGGCCTGATCTGGATAAGCGCGCACATAATCGGCCGCGCGCGAAATGGCCGCCGCTCCCGCCACACAACCCAGCCCGAAAATCGGAACGCGGCGAATGTTTCGGCACAATCCCATCCGGTTGATCAGCAGCGCGTCGATCGAGGGACTGCTGATGCCGGTCACAGAAACAAAAAAGAACGCCCCCAGTCTGTGGCCGTTCAAACCCGCGTCCGCGAGCGCGCCTGTAACCGCTTTTTCGCCCAACTCTTTGGCCGTGCGAATCCAGTGATGGTTGGCCTCTCCCCAGGTTTTCATCTTCAGATATTCTTCTTTGGGAAGGGAGAGAAATCGTCCGTCGACGCCTACGTGACGATGCAAACGCCGCAAGACCTGCGGGTTTTCGATCTGATCGCCCCAGTATTCCTGCAGGGCCGCCAGCAACATCTCCTGGGAATAGTAATGCTCGGGAAACGCACTCGCAGCGCTAACAATTCGCATGGTTTTCTCGTTTCGGAGGCCTCTCACAAGACCGTCGCCATTTTCGCAGCCGGGGCATCCGAAAGATTCTATTCCGATCAAAACAGTTTGGATGCCGTTTGTAATGTTAAAGTATGTCACTTGTCTGTAACTTCAGAAAGGCGGGGCAAATCAGTGAAATTCATCGTCGGACTGCTACTCGGTGTCCTCCTCGTGCCCTTTGGGGTTTATCTGTATGTCGCGGGCGGCAGCGCTCCCGTTGCCACCACCGATTCCGATTTCCCCTTCGAAGCTTTTTTCGCGCACAAGGCTTTGAATACGCGCATTAAAAAAGACATGCCGAAGAATGTCCCCATCCAGCCCAGCGAAGCCAACTACCTGGCGGGCGCCGAACTTTACAAGCAGCATTGCGCCGTTTGCCACGGTTTGCCGCTGGCCCCGAAGACAGCGATAGCGACGGGAATGTATCCGCGGTCGCCGCTCCTGTTCGAGGGAAAGGGCGTGACCGACGATGAGCCGGGCGAAAGCTATTGGAAGATATTCAACGGCATTCGCCTGAGCGGCATGCCCGGTTTCAGCAAGTCGCTTTCTGAAACTCAGGTGTGGCAATTGGCCCTTTTGGTAGCCAATGCCGACAAGTTGCCACCCTCGGTAAAAGCGGTGCTGGTCGCGCCGATTGGGGCGAGTGCGCCCCCGGCGAGCACCGCTGGTGGCGACCCACCACCGGCCTTTCCTAGTGCCGTGCCGCCTGGTTCGGCGCCGCCAAAATAAGCTGGATCTGAGGAACGCTAACCCCCAAGTCCCGTCTCGCGCTATCGTGTAGATATGGCGTTTGGCCGTCCCAGAAAACTCTTCACCGAAGCGGAGCTTTACGATTATGCCGTAGGTGCGCTCGGGCGCCGCATGCGCTCGGTCGCGGAAATGAAACGCCTCTTGCGGAACCGGGTGGAGGCGGATACGGAAATCGGCAAGACACTGGTGGAATTGATTGTGGTTCGACTGAAAGACCAGGGCTATCTGAACGATGCCAAGTATGCGACGGCCTTTTCGTCGTATCGCCGTGACAATGAGAAATTCGGGCGCATACGCGTCGTCAATGATTTGAAGGCGAAGGGAGTGCACGGCGACGTTATCGAGAAAGCAGTTTCTTCCGTCTATGACGACGTGAAGGAAGAAAATCTTGCCCGCGCCTACTTGCGCCGCAAACGCCTGCAGAAGCCCAAGGACAGAGATCAGAAACAGACGGCCCGCATCTTCCGCCAGTTAATGCGCGCCGGATTCGGTGCGAAAACCATTTTCACGATTCTTAAAAAATGGGACGTGGACGAAGAAACGCTCACGGAACTCGAGAACGAGACTTCCGAGGCTTCTCATTGAGCCAGGACAGCTCGAAACAGATGCTCGGGCGAAATCAGGACCCAAGTCCTTGCCGTTGTGTACTCATGATGGTTGCGCCCGTCTCCATTCTCTGATAGAACTCTGCAACTGAAGAACTCTTCAATTCCTCTGGAGGAACTATGAAAACGAAGTTCTGTTTGAAGTTCTGTTTAATGATCGCAGCGGCCCTGCTCGCGCTGACTGCATTCTCATATGGCCAGGTCGGAACCGACGTGAAGGACGCGGCTAAAGATACCGGCAAAGCAACCAAGAAAGCCGCGGTGAAGACGGGGCACGCCACGGAAAAGGCCGCCGACAAAACCGAAGACACCACTGAATCCGCCGCGAAGAAGACGGGGCACGCCACCAAGAAAGCGGCCGTGAAGACCGGCGAAGCCACAGAAAAGGCCGCCGACAAAACCGGCGATGCCACTAAGACCGTTGCCAAGGACACCGGGAAGGGCGTAAAGAAAGGCACCAAGGCGGTCGGCCACGGCGTGAAGAAGGGCGCCGAGAAAACCGAAGACGTAGTGAAGTAAACCCGCGATCACGATCCTCTAATCGTTCAGTTTTCGATCCGGTTGCGGAGCAAGTCCTCGACGTCCCCGATCTTGTCGCCGATCAGGTTGATTTTGTGCGCCAGGCCTTGGATCTCGGCTTCCGCGCGGCGGTTTACTTCG
>Ga0193751_1000384_pt1 | contig 35992 bp, 27 predicted proteins | sample L1c2metaG_FD_143050 | JGI IMG/M metagenome (GOLD analysis project Ga0193751, IMG submission 143050) | Soil microbial communities from a riparian zone of the East river system, Colorado, United States - L1c2 | ecosystem: Environmental > Terrestrial > Soil > Riparian zone | place: USA: East River...
TGCAATCGCCCACTGATCGATATTGGTGTGCACTCCGCCGCTGAAATCCTGAGTAAGGAGCTGGTCGGGACGCTTGTACTGATTTACGATCTTCGCCTGCCAAGCGAGGTACTCAGTAACCACGTCATGCTGAAAGTTTTCCCACTCGAGCTTGTACCCAGGGTTCAAGATACCGTCCCGCGACGGCAGGTCATCCCAACTATCGACCAACTGACCCCAATAAACCAGCCCCCACGCCTTATTCATCGCCTCCGGCGTCTTGAACTTTTGTTTCAAGCGCTCGAGAAACGCCGTATTCATGTATGAAGTGGGAACTCCGGTTGGGAAGGTCTCGTTATCGATCTGGTATCCGATGACGGCGGGGTGATCTTTGAAGTGGTTGACGATCTGTCGGACAACCCGCTCGGCATGCTGCCGGAAATAAGGATTGAGAAAATCATAATTCTGGCGCGGTCCGTAGTGGCCCGGTCGTTCGGAGGAGGGATAAGTAGGCGAATAAGGATCGGTGAGCGGAGGCGCTGTGCCATTGTGTGTCACGACGATTTCAGGATGTTCCTTATAAAGCCAGGTGGGAATGGAATACGTAGGCGTGCCGAGGATGGCCTTGATTCCAGCCGCGTGCAGCCTGTCGAGAACGCGTTGCATCCAGGCAAACTGAAAGTCACCGTCACGCGGCTCCCAGGAACTCCACGTAGACTCGCCAACGCGAACCACGGTAATTCCGGCTCGCTTCATTAGTTCGACATCTTTGTCGAGCCGGTCATACGGCATGTATTCCGGATAATAGGCGACGCCATACAGGATGGTTTCCATTTTGTCCGGAGCGAACGGCGGTGTGCTCTGCAGCGCAGTGCTCTGCTCTGCGCTGGTCTGCGCCGAAGCAGCAACCACCGCGAGAAAAAAAAGAAAGAAAGAGACAACGAGTGCGCGAGTTCGTTCGATCATTGGCCTCCCAACCCTGAACAATGGTTAGCAGATCTCCGTTTGGCTTCTCGTACCAGTACATCTCCCAGTCGTGAACATTGCTCCATCCTAAATCAACGCTTCCTTTCGACAGTTCATACGAAACCAACAAAGGGGGACAATGAGCGCACACGAAGAAGCGCAGGTCCGACGGCGGAACGTCGGCCGACAGCGCCGACATTCCACTCGATCGATTCCCGCATTGCTAGAACTTCAACAATTCGGTGCCGTTCGCCGGAATGGTAAAGGTGACCTTTCCGTTCGAAAGCGTCGGAGTGCCCACAATCGCATCATCGTTGGCAGAGCTGAATTCCCATTGCGTTCCCGTCCCGCTCGTGATCAGGGCGGACAAATCAGCGGTCATGGTCGCGGCAGGGCTGCCGCTATTGCACGCAAGCAAGTAGTAGTGGCCGGACGAATCCTTCGTGACAACCGATATCACGTTGCGGACGCTGCTTGTAACCTGATAAGTGGGCCGGGTTCCGACCAGTGCGCGTGCTGCGATACGCATGGCGTAATACCCGGGTTGATAGGATTCCGGAGACGGATAACTTCCATGCACCGCGCCTGACGTGTAGCCGCTGCCCCAGTCATAGAGCGAGAAGAGGTCGGCGCCAGTCACGTAGTTGTTTCCTGGCTGTGAGGCCTGGATCCACCAGGCAACGATCAGGTTGTTGCTGCTGGAGACTGTGTTGTAAGTGTTCTGATGGTAGGAGCATTTCGGTGATCCAGGCTGGCGCGCCGGAGTATCCGTTGGCGTTCATGTCTGCGCGAAGCGTCGCGATTTCCGAAGGGTTACTCTGATAGTCGTGAAAATCTAAGGAATCGAAAACGCTTGGCCCTTCAGTCTGCATGGCACTAAGTGCCCAACTGCAGCAGTTGGAGGTGACCGGTGCATAGATGTGCGGCGTGCGCCCTGGCAAGTAGTGGCTGTATACCCAATGGATGGCATCGGCTGTGTACTGAATGAAGGTCATATACTGGGATTCGGTGCCTCCCCATCCCTGGCCTGAGTTGTTCGGTTCGTTATGGACTTCCCAATTGTCCACAACAAAACTGTTTCGCACGTTGAACCAATACACCGTCGCGAAGACATGTTCCCACCACTCGTTCCAGTCCGCCATCGTGACTGGCGGATTCGGCGACCAGGCGGGGTTTCCGTTGTTGTCGCGATTCCGGAGTACAACGATTGGGGTAATGTTGTGGGCGTTCAGTTCCCCGATGATGGTCGCTGCGTTGACTGGTGGGATCCCGGTTGTCGCGCTCCAGCTATAGTCGCTTCCTCCTGGCGGATTCGTCATAATGTTGTCCCAAAAGACCCAGTTGATCACTCCTGGATTCGCTTCGATCTGAGCAATACTGGGCGATCCATAGGTCGATGAGTCGTTCGTGGGCTCCCAGCGCGACATGCCTCCGTAGATGCGGTAACTGTTGATTCCGAGATCCACGAGGTCGTTGATGTTGAATTGAGAACTGCCCTCGTTAGCGCCAAGATACTGCGAAGTTACTCCCATCTGTGTCCCGGAAACCGTAAGAGTACCTGTTCCGGCGACCGCGCAGATGGCGAGAAAGGTGATTGTGACAGGGACGGCAAAGAAGGAAACCGTTGCTGGTATGAGATTTCTGGTTGCAACCGGTGGCATTTTGGTGGTCTCCTGTGAGGGAAAGTACGAAGTAGGCCCGCATGAAAGCAAAAGTTCAGGATGAAAGCGGTAATACGTTTCGCAACTGCAAGCTTCTTGGCAGCTAATGTCAAGCAAACGTTTACTTCTCCGCTCAAAAGGAAGGGAGCCACTCGGTTGAACGGCTCCCTTAAGCCGCCTGCTCAGAAGTACAGATGCAGTCCGAGCTGAATAATGCGGTTGAAGCCGGTTACGCCGCCTGTGCTTCCTGCCGTGCTGCCGATGGTGCCGAAGGCAGAGCCGTCCGACGGATTGCTGTCCGGTTCGGAGAATTCAGGATGATTCGGCAGGTTGAAGAAATCTGCCGAGAAGACAAGGCGAGTCCGTTCTCCGACTGGAATCTCGAAGTCCTTTTGCAGGGAGAAGTCGAGATTATCAAGACCTGGGTTTCGGATATTCGAGAAGAAACGCGGAGCGTTGCCAAAGGCTTTGCTGACGTCACAACAGGAGTTTGGAGGGAAGGTGACTAAACCAGCGCCTGGGCAAGTTCCAGAGAAGTCGAACGCTTGGTTGTCAAACCAGAGGTTCGGACTCTGATGGAACCCCGGCGGCAGCGGATTGCCAATCATATTCGGCCGATCAGAGAGTGTATGCGCAGCATTGCAATATCCATAGGCGCTGTCGGTGATACCAAATGGACTTCCCGAACTGATTGTATAAATCGTCGCGATTCGCCATCCCCCTAATACCTGACTGGCCACACCGCGATTCATCCACCTCTTACCTGGGCCAAAAGGCAGTTCCACGATTGGCGCCAGGGTGAAGCGTTTCGGTACGTCGCCTGCGCTGACGGAGCGCTCTGCTTTCCGGTTATAGAAGTCCTGACCCAAGACATCGAGCGACCAGAAGCCGCCCCAGTCGGATGACGAATCGTCAATCAGCTTGCTCCAAGTAAAGTTCGCGAGTATGGAGAAATTATGCGAGCAGCGATGATCGAATTGCGCCTGCATCGAATGGTAGATAGAACTGGAGAGTCCCCACCACCCGGGAGTCACGACAAGGTTAAAGAGGTTGTTGACCTCCGCCGCAGCAAACGCAGAGCAGTAGGGACTAGTGGTGGCACTGAACCCTAAGGTTGCGGTACTCTGCGGCGTTTGCTGACAAATGTTATAAGCATAATTGACGGGCAAATGGGTAGTGTCCTAAGAGTGCGTTGCCCTTGATGATTGGGCCGCCAATGCTGCCACCGAATTCATCGTAGGTCAACGGATTCTTCGCCGTCCCCCGTGCCACAAAGTAGTCCTTGGCATCAAGTTTCTGATTGCGGTTGTATTCATATGCCGAGCCATGGAATTGGTTCGTGCCGCTTTTTGTTTCGGCAATCACGATGGCGCCGCCGGCTTTTCCGTATTCGGCGGACATGCTGTTCTGCTCGATGCGGAACTCCCCAATGGCCTCCACGGTAGGCTGCACATCTTGCCCGCCAAACACCGGCGGAGTGATCGAGGTGCCATCCAAAAGATTGTCGTCATTGCGAGGCCGGCTGCCGCTGATACGCACATTCCCACTATTCCCGCAATACTGACAGCCAGTCTGTTGCGACACGCCTGGTGCCAGGGCAAGAAGGTTGTACGGACTCCGGCCGCTGCTACTTTGCGTTGGCAACTCTTCCAACTGCATTGAGTTCAGCGTCTGGCCAAGATCCGTCTGCTGCGTTTGCAAGATCGGGGTATTGGTAGCGCTGACGTGGACCTCTTCGCTTGCGGTACCAACCGTCATAGTCAGGTCAACTCTTGGACTTGCATTGATTTCAAGCAGGATGTTGTTGGCTACCGCCGTCTTGAACCCTTTGGCTTCGGCCTGCACCTTGTACGTGCCAGGATTCAAACTGTTGGCGTTGTACACTCCAGCCCCGTTCGTGGTTAGTGCGACAGTGACGTTTGTGCCGGTATTGGTCACCTTCACCATTGCGCCCGACACCACCGCGCCGCTGGGATCGGTGACGATTCCGCTGATGGTTCCGAACAAGCCTTGCGCCGGCAATTTCTGAGAACACACGAAAACGAACAGCGCGATCACTGCGAACGCGACTGCAAACTTTCCTGGTTTCATGGACTTCCTCCGGCTGTGACTCTCTCTCATCGATCGGCTGGGATTATTTCGTGCCAGCCGAGATCTCGGGGCAGAATGTGAGTATACGTTTTCTCACCATTTAAATCGAGATTGTCAAGAAGTTTTTTGCACTGCATCGGAACTGGAGCAAACGTTTTCGGAGGGAGGAAAACTACGATTTGGCGCTAGCAGATGTTGCCCGATTTCGAGAGAGTTTGCCCTGCACCGGCTCCGCAGGTGCCAAGGCGGTGGAACGCCTCAAGATAAGACTGGTACTCAAGCGGTACTCTCTTCCGCCCTCGGCTGGTCCTGCTTGCGCAACGTCGTCCATCAAGGCCCTAAATGCAATGCGGGCCAGTTCCGCCTGCGACATCTGTATGGTGCTTAAAGGCGGGATCATGAATTCCGACAGGCGGATGTTGTCGAAACCAACCACAGAAAGGTCGCGAGGGACACTGATGCCTAGATCGTATGCCTCGCGCATGACTCCGATAGCGGTCACATCGTTGGAACACAGAACCGCAGTTGGGCGCCGGCGAAAGCGCATAAGTTCCCCGAGAGCTCGCATACCCCCTTCCATCGTGTGATCTCCCACGACAAGCAGTTCCGGCGCGACCTCCAGCCCAATCTCGCTCATCGATGTCTTGAAGGCGTCTTTTCTGGCAAGGGCAGATTTCAAGTGCAATGGCCCCGCCACGAACGCGATGGCCGTATGGCGCAGGGCCGCAAGGTGCTGGACTGCCTGTCGAATACCGCCTTGGTAGTCAATTCGGATATTGCTTACTCTCGGAGCATCGGGGCCGACATCCACAAACACAAGTGGGACCTTTCGAACGCGGAGATCATCGAGTAGGGATTCTTCCATTCCAAAGGTTAGAATCGCGACGCCATCAACGCGGCGCTCGATCATCCGCCGCACCGAAGACTTCATCCTCTTCGCGTCGTGCACCGTGGAGGTGAGAAGAATCTCGTAGTCGTTTTGGACGGCGAGTTCCTCGAAGGTCTGCACAATTTCCGGAAAGAATGGGTTCGTAATCTCGGAGACGACGAGGCCGAAAAGGCGGCTCTTCCCGGAGACCAGAGCGCGAGCTTGAGTATTTGGATAATATCCGAGCTGGTCCACCACCCTCCAGACCCGTCTGGCGAGTTGGGGATCAACGGTGGGAACCCGGTTGATCGCCCGGGACACGGTAGCAGTCGAGACTTTGGCTCGCCTCGCAATTTCTCGGATGTCCATGGCGAAGGCCGACCACGGCAAAGCGCATAGTAGCACGGTGGAGAATACGTTTACTAGAACTACCCTGTCAACGGGGAAAAACACTCGAAGTCGTTCATTTGCCCTTCTTGCGTATAACCTTGTAGTTCTGAATCGCTTACTTTGGTCCACTCGCATCCGCGACACGGTCGCACCGACGGTATTGAAGACTTGGAATTCGCGAACATGTGCTTCGGCTGAGCTGGAGAGAATATTGAGGCGTATGCGAGATGTCTTGATCGCCTGAAAGCTGTCGATCCAATGGTGCCCAATTGCGTGACTTTCCACAATCGTTTTCCACTTGCCTTCGGTCCAAACTTCAATTCGGTACCGCTCAATGTGCTGTCCATCGTTCAGCCACTCCATCGTGAGCGCATGATCAAAGGTGATGGGTCTCGCAAAGGAAGTTTCCAGAATGGCGTGATGGGAACCGGTCGGTGCCGACCAGAATTTATCGGGATCGCCGTCGAAGGCCGCGTCTGTAGCGGCGTTCGGAACGTGCTCTCTTGCAATCAGGTTTGCGGCGTAGCGCTGGCGAATAGCAGCACCGAATTCTTCCAACCGCTTCACATCGGCATCCGACAAAAGGCCGCGCCGGTCTGGTGCCAGGCCGAGCATTAATTGCCCGCCGCGGCCGATCGTCTGTTCGTAAGTCGAGATCAGCTCCTCAACCGATTTCAGCGTGGTAGAGAAAGCATTGAATATTTGCTCCGACTTTTCTGGCTCAGGGTCCTGCCATTTTCGAAGTGAAGTGATCTCGCCGCGTGGGCTAATAACAAAGGACGTAACCGCATAGGGAAGACGCAAACCGGCGTGCGTTTTTTTTGCGACCCCACTCGCGTTGGGCTACTCCAAAGTAGAACAGTACAACACGCTCAATTCTTTTGTGGTTGGAAAGGGAAATGTATGCCGAATCGCAAGTTCGCAGCGCAACCAAATCCGGCTCCCGCTAAACAGTCTGGCGAATTTCTGATCGGAGGCGATCTTCGGGTGACGCGCCTGGGACTCGGTGCGATGCGAATCACGGGCGACGGAGTTTGGGGCGAGCCTGCGGATCGGGGTGAGGCCGTCCAGGTTTTGCGGCGCGCTGTGGAATTGGGAATCAATTTCATCGATACTGCGGACTCCTATGGTCCCGGCGTGAGTGAAGAAATCATTGCCGAGGCGCTGCACCCGTATCCCACTGGGCTAGTGATTGCCACCAAGGGCGGCTTTGATCGGCCTGGTCCCGACCAATGGGTTGAGAATGGAAAACCAGAACACCTGAAATCCGCCTGCGAAGGCAGCCTGCGCCGATTGCGTCTGGACCGGATCGACCTTTATCAGTTGCATCGAATCGATCCGAAGGTGCCGGCGGAAGATCAGCTCGGCACATTGAAGGACCTGCAAGCGCAGGAAAAAATCAAACACATCGGTTTATCGGAAGTGAGCGTGTTACAGATTCAGCATACCCAAACCATTGTTCCGATTGTGAGCGTGCAGAATCGTTACAGTGTCACCGACCGCGGATCGGAAGATGTCCTGGAATATTGCGAAATAGAAAGGATCGGTTTCATTCCGTGGTTCCCGCTGGCGGCCGGTCAAGTGTCCCGCGGAGATAGCCCCATCCGCCATGTAGCAGCGCAGTTGAAAGCTACGCCATCGCAGCTGGCTCTGGCGTGGCTGCTGGCTCGCTCTCCAGTGATGCTGCCGATCCCAGGAACTTCCCGGGTCGAACACCTCGAAGAAAATGTTGCAGCAACCGAGTTAAAGATTGACACCAACAAAATAAAGGAACTAGATAGTATGGCGATTGCGAGCTAGCACCGCGCAGGTGCCTGACTGGACCTTTTACATTCCATAGTCCATTCTCTGTACGATCCAGCCCGCTGTCATACCGAGATCCGGACTTACTAACGCCACTTAAGCTGCGCCTTTGAGCAGATTCACCAGACGATTGATATCCGCGGCGCTCGCGTCTCCAATCACGAAATAACGAAGCCCGCCCTGGTTCCATGTCTCCATGTTGAACGACAATTTTCCAGGTTTCAAAGAGCTGTCACTCAATTTTGCCGGCAAGGAGCGTTCTTGAAACACGAACACGGAAATATGGTGCTTCCGCACATCGTAAATGAGGTGCGCGCCTGGCGCTTGCTCAAGATATGTCATCCGGCCGCCCATCAAAGAAAAGTCGGTATTCTGCAATTCGGGCAAGTTAAACGCGAAAGGGATCCTGCCCTGGAACCACGGCTTCACCGTGTGCCGATCCGTCGAGATCACATCAACAGGCGACGAACTGGCCAGCGTCGCCACATGTAAGTCCGCAATCTCACTGAACACCTGGTCTCTACCGGATCGGTTGCCTAGATAGCCTGAACTCAATGTCGCGACCACAAGAATGGCCACCGCCGCCGCAGCGAATGCCCATGTCAGACGGGAACTGCGGCGGCGTTTGGGTGCAATAGTGTTCTGTACTCGCTGCCGGAACGAAGTGCTGGGGCTGAATCGCTTTCCCGCCACTTGAATCGCACGCTTCAACTGCACCCGCGAGAGTGCATCCGAGGCACACGACGGGCAATTGTGCAGGTGCGCGTGGAAACTGCGCATCTCCTCCTGCGGAACCTCTCCGTCCAGGTAGGTGTCGAATTTTGTATTCCAGGATTCACAAACCATGGTCTGTCCCCTTTACGTCCGTCCTCTTTGCAATTGCCCGCGTGCCTGCAGCCTGAAAATCTGGTCGCAGGCGATTCCGCAAGGATTGCCTCGCCCTCGATAGGCGCGACATTACCGTGCCTATAGGAACTGAAAGCGTTTCGGATATTTCCTGATACGACATCTCCTCCACCTCGCACAAGAGGAGGATTTCGCGGAAGTGCACGGGAAGTTCGTCAATCGCCTTCTGCAGCGTTTCGTGACTCGAGCGAGCGAACAGAATCGTTTCTGGTGTATCGCGCTCCGCAGGCTCTAGCCGCTCTTCCTCTTCGCCCTCGAGAGGCACAGTCATGGTTGCTTTCAACCCCGTGCGAGACGTCAAGAACGTGTTGCGCAAGATGCGATACATCCAGGCCCGAAAATTGGTGCCTAATTGAAAAGACGAGAAGCCTTTCAATGCCTTCGCGAAGGTTTCTTGCACTAAGTCTTCGGCTTCCTCACGATTCTGCGTAAGCCAGTGAGCGAAGTTGTACAACGGGTCGAAGAGTGGCATTGCCAGTTCTTCGAACGAGTCGAGTTGACGATTCGCTCCAGACACGTCCACATAATAAAACATCGGGCTTCTGGATTTATTCCATTCAAAACAAGAATTATTTCGCAAGCGAGGGACAATCTCGTGATGACCCAGACTGGCTTGACCCAGACTGGCATGACGAAGACTGCAATCACCGGTCTCTCTCGTAAGACGGGACGGGTACACCGATGCTCTTAGAACTTGGTCTTCACCTCGTTATTCCTTTGAGTGGATCAATTTCTTGTCCTGCTCGACGGTTACGCTATTCAACGGAATAAAGTGTCCACAAGTGCGTTATCAATATTGAAGTTCATCAGAGGAGCAAGCCTGCTACCAATGGCCGGCTCAATGGTAGAAAAAAGGCAAGCTATGGTAAATCCTTTCGATTTAAAAACCGCACTTCTGGCGAAGCACGCACAACACGTGGTACTGATCCATTTTCCCATCGGTCTGTTTCTTGCGGCAGTTGCATTCGACCTGCTAGCCCTCTGGACGAAGCGTCGCGGCCTTGCAGACGCGGCATATTACAACCTGCTGGCGGCGGCGATTTCCACACCTCTAGTTCTTGCTACTGGATTACTCGCCTGGCAGTTCCAACTCGAGGGCCAGAGGTTAAAGGGAATACTGCTGTTGCATCTGATACTTGCGTGCGTTTCAAGCGTGATGATCTGGCTGGTCTGGTGGGTCCATTTCCGTGCTCGCCGGCGAACCGTATATTTACCGACCTACCGCCTGGCTATTGAATTTGTGGCGGTCGGTCTGATCGGTCTGACCGCGCACGCAGGCGGCTTTCTAAGCGGGATCAACGGGCCTGTCTAAATGAACGCAACTCAGTAATATGAATTGGTCTCCAGTTTTACGTAGTACTCCGCAAAGAAATAGTTCAATTTGACAGAAGGCGGCAATGAGTTCCATACATGCGCAGTGAATTATTAGTTCGCCTGTCGATTCGCTTGGAATAAAAGTAACTCCAGTCAGTTATCAACTCTGAATTCCAAACCAGGAGGACAAATGCCGGACAAGAAAGAAGACTTTATCGATCAGAAGTTGCAAGACCTCAACAACGATGGTGTCGACCGTCGCGGGTTCCTGAAGTGCATGGCATGGGCAGGAACGGGCCTGGTCTGGACAATGAGCGGGGGCATTCCGATGTCTCGTGCCTTCGCGAAGGGTTATGGCAAGCATGCAGGCAAAGGCGGGGACTTCAGTTTTGTGCAGATTAGTGACAGCCACATTGGTTTTAGCAAGCCGGCCAATCCGGACGTTACAGCTACTCTGCAAACGGCAATTAGTAAGATTAACGCTCTGCCCCACAAACCGGATTTCATCATTCACACCGGCGATCTTAGCCAGCTCTCGAAGCCGAGTGAGTTCGACACGTTGGATCAGGTGTTGAAAGGCGCATCCGCGAAGCAAGTCCACTTTGTTCCGGGGGAGCACGACATGTTGAGCGACAACGGCGAACAATTTCTTCAGCGCTACGGGAAGGGGACTAAAGGGAGTGGCTGGTACAGCTTCGATCAAAAGGGAGTCCATTTTGTGGGGCTGGTAAATGTCGCCAATCTGAAAGCCGGAGGCATGGGTTCTCTCGGACACGAACAGTTGGAGTGGCTTGAAGACGACCTGAAAGGCCGGTCTGCCAGCACTCCGATCGTGCTCTTCGCTCACATACCGCTGTGGACCGTCTATCCCGAGTGGGGATGGGGAACCGACGACAGTGAACAGGCATTGTCTTACGTCAAGCGTTTCGGTTCCGTGACCGTGTTAAACGGCCACATTCACCAGATCATGCAAAAGATCGAGGGCAAGGTTTCGTTTCACACGGCGATGTCAACTGCTTTCCCTCAACCGGCGCCGGGAACGGCTCCCTCGGCCGGACCGATGAAAGTGCCTGCCGACCAGTTACAACAAGTGCTCGGGATCACGGATGTGAATTACGTGGTGAGCGGTCGCAGCCTGGCGATTGTCGATTCCCCCCTTGCGACCTCGGCGGGCGCGACGGCAGAGACTGAAACAGCGCCAATGAGTAGTTGAACCTGGTGCACCGTCAAGATTACGAACAAGGCAAGAAGATCGAGCAAAGACAATTGAACAACAACTTCAAACCAAGAAAAGAAACTAGAAAGGGAAGAATCGTGACAAAGAAAACTTTGTGGCTTGCCAGTTTGCCGGCGCCGGTCCTGATCGCCATGCTGTTGCTGTTTTCGGGATTGCCGCGCGTGAAGGCGAGTGATCAGCCCGCTGCCGGAAACGCGGAGATAAAAATCGACAACTTCAGTTTTGGACCACAAAACATCACTGTGGCCGTCGGAACCACGGTTACCTGGGTCAACCGCGATGATATCCCCCATACAGTGGTCAGCACAGATGGGGTATTCAAGTCTAAGGTGCGAGATACGGACGAGAAATTCTCTTATACCTTTACCAAGGCGGGAACCTACCCCTACTTTTGTTCTGTCCACCCAAAGATGACAGGCCAAGTAGTAGTGCAGTGACCGGGGCAAGTTGCGTTGTCGATAAAGCGGCATTCGTGCTTGGTGGCACATAGGGCTAAGACCTGCAATTTATATGAACGGGGACTCGTCACAATTCGGCAAGGTACTGGCGGAAGGCGACGATCTGCTTCTGGTCCACGCCAGCAAGAACGGAGATGTTAGCGCCTTCGAGCAACTCGTAAAGCGATACGACCGAAAGCTTTTTCGAATCGCCCAAAGCGTCACCCGAAACAAAGAAGATTCAGAGGATGTGGTTCAGGAAACCTTTCTGAAAGCATTCCAGAAACTGGCGGAGTTCAGGGAAGACTCCAAATTATCGACCTGGCTGATTCGGATTGCTCTGAACCACTCGCTTATGAAGCTGCGAAAACAGCGCAGCCGGCGAGAGATGTCACTGGATGAGGACTTTCAGGCGGACGGGGAGACCGTGGCCCCTTCGCCAATTGACTTATGCGTCGGGGATCTCATTCGCGATTTGTGATCGCTCTCCCTCACTCAACCCCACAAACTCGAATCCGGAGCGGATATCCGTACTGTGACGCACAATCGCGACGGCAGTCAGGGATTGCCCCCATAGTCGGAGGTCAATAGCGACCGTGTCGCCAATGTGGACATCGCCTTGAACGATGGCCCCCAAACCGCCTTCCCCAATATCCAAGCTTATGCCTCGCGTTGCGCGCACCCCGTTCCGGCTCAGGTGACGGAGCGTGAGGGGGACACTGAACAATGTTCTGGCATATTGCCGGAAGTGATCGTTGGCGTCCTGGGGCTTCATGGGGAGATCGACATGGACCCGCATAGTACTACCTCCTGGCAACCCTGCACAGACCGGCATTCGAGGATCGTGGCCTTAGGCTTCGCACAAAATGACAAAAGGACTCGGCGATTTGTGATTGCTACTTTCGCCATCGGTCGGGTTCAAGAAAACTTTAGCGACAGCATTCGCCGCATGGACACCCCGAATGTTCCCCGGAAAGCCCGGCGCGTGGTCACTAAGTAGTTCTAAGCCGCTCCTACCGCCGCCCAGGCCTTGAAATTTGCCGAGTCGTTAGTTCGCGGCGAGCCCAACCGCAGCAAGATCGCCCTCACCGCGGTCTCCGATAAAGTGAGGGAACTGGTGTAGCAAGACTGGTTTAGAGGGAACCTTTTAGCGGGAATATTTGCCCAACTCGGTTGTCGTCGCACTCGTATCGACAACCGTCGATCCCTGTTTTCACATCCAACCTCTCATGCACCAGCCGCCCCAGGAGCATGCTGTACCGGAGACGTCGTCGGGACCGATCAGCATTCCTGAGGAACAGCAGTCTCTGTTTCGCGAAATCCTTACACTCCTGGAGAAGAAGGGAACTGCCTTTTGCGTGGCGGGAGCATTCGCACTCCGCGAGCACACCGGCATATGCCGCGACACCAAGGACCTCGACCTGTTTCTAACTCCCGCGAACGCTGCTCTTGCGCTTCGCCATCTTCGAGAGAAGGGTTTCGAGTGCGAAGTTCGGGATCCAGTCTGGTTGTATAAAGCGCAGCGGGACGAATTCTTCGTCGATCTAATCACCGGCATGAGCAATGCCACGATCGTAGTCGACGATTCCTGGATCGAAAACGCGAAGCCGGCCTCGGTTCAAGGCGTCCAAACCAGGGTGCTCGCCGCCGAAGAACTCGTCGCCTCCAAACTGTTTATCGCGCGGCGGGAGCGTTTCGATGGCGCGGACGTAGTGCACGTAATCTACGGAACTCGTGGGAAACTTAACTGGCAGCGCATTCTGCAGTTGTCGGGCGAACATTGGGAAATGCTTCTATGGGCGCTCGTACTTTTCAGATATTGCTATCCGGCTCAAACCCACTACGTTCCTAAAGATGTTTGGAGCGACCTGCTGCGGCGTTTTCAGGATGCTGCCTCCCGGCCGGAACCGACAGCCCGCTTCCGCGGCAGCCTGGTTGACGACAAACAGTTCGCCATCGACGTGAATGAATGGGGTCTGGAAAATCTGATGGCAGAGTTTCGCGACCGGCGATTGAAAAGCCTGCCCGCGAGCCACAAATCGTTATGAGAATCGCAGCCACCGCCGACATCCATTTCTCCCCATCCCTGCACAACGCCTTGCACGATCAACTAGGCCGCGTGCGCGATGAGGCAGACGTCCTGGTTCTGGCTGGCGACTTGACGAATTATGGTCAGCCCGAAGAAATGGAACCGCTGCTGAATGTCATCGTCCGCTCCCGAGTCCCTACCATCGCAGTGCTCGGAAACCATGACTACGAAAGCGGGAAGCAGGTAGAACTGATGCGCATGATGATCGCCGCCGGAATCAAAGTCCTGGACGGAACTGCTTACGAGCGCGATGGCGTAGGCTTCGCCGGCACCAAAGGTTTCGTCGGCGGCTTCGGGCGCGGCCTGCTGACCGCATTCGGTGAACCGGAAATCAAGCAGTTCGTGCAGGCCTCCATCGACGAGGCCTTGAAGTTAGAGCGCGCCATGGCGCAACTCCGGACTCCGAAGCGCGTGGTCGTGGTCCATTACTCGCCCATCTGCGCCACGGTTCAGGGCGAAGCGCCCGAAATTTTCCCATTTATGGGCACCACGCGCCTTGCCGAAGTTGTGGATCGTCATGGCGCAGACCTGGTGCTCCACGGCCACGCCCATCACGGACAGTTGGAAGGCAAAACCATCGGCGGCAGCCCCGTCTATAACGTCGCCATCACCTTATTACAAGCTCAAACTCCCTCCACTTCCTATCGAGTCTTCGACATATAGTAAACCCGTGCAAACCTAGGTGATGAAGCCAAATCTTAGAGCATGTCTACTGCATAAGCCGGATACCCTTCCGCCTTATTCCTCCCAGAGACTAAAAAGCTGTGCGAACTCTCTGATTCCGAGTCGGTGACACACCGCAAAATTTATCCATGCTATCCACCAAAGTCTTGACGAAAGAAACCCGTCTGGGCGCCAACCGGTTGCCAGATGGCAGTTGGGAGTTTCTCTTCTGGGCTCCCCAAGCGCGATCCGTCAGCTTGCACCTGCTGGGTGGCGTCGCCGGATTCCTTCCAATGGAATCGCTCGAAGATGGATACCATCAAGCGGTTGTCCCGACCCTCAATCCCGGTGCTGAATATTTCTACCAACTCGACGGTGAGCGTGACCTCCCCGACCCTGCTTCCCGCTATCAGCCTCAAGGAGTGCACGGCCCCTCCCAAATCGTCGATCTCGATGCTTTCAACTGGACGGATTACAACTGGAAGGGGACCACGCTGGAGCGCAGCATCTTCTACGAACTCCATGTCGGAACCTACACGCCAGAAGGGACATTCGACGCCATGGTCCACCACCTTCAGGAACTTGCCGACCTCGGCATCACGACCATCGAACTGATGCCCGTTGCCCAATTTCCCGGAGCCCGAAATTGGGGCTATGACGGCGTCTATCTTTACGCCCCGCAAAATACCTATGGCGGTCCCACCGCTCTTCAGAGATTAATCAACGCGGCCCACCTGAGCGGCCTCTCCGTCGCGCTCGACGTGGTTTACAACCATCTCGGGCCGGAAGGCAACTACCTTAGTGCTTACGGGCCGTACTTTACCGATCGCTACAAAACTCCTTGGGGTCAGGCCATCAACTTTGACGGTGCGGATAGCGACGAAGTGAGGCGATTCTTCATCGAGAACGCTATGTATTGGCTTGAGGACTACCACTTTGACGCGCTGCGTCTCGACGCGATTCACGGCATCTTCGATTTCGGCGCACAACACTTCCTCGCAGAGCTCAAGTCGGCGGTCGCTGACCTGTCACAGCGACTCGGCCGGAAAATTCATTTGATCGCCGAAAGCGATCTGAACGATTCCCGCATCCTGCGTGACCCAGAGCGCGGCGGATACGGCATAGACGCCCAGTGGAGCGATGACTTCCACCATTCCGTCCACACATTGCTGACTCGAGAAAACATGGGATATTACTCAGACTTCGAAGGCATTGTCCCTCTCGCTTCGACGCTGCGAGACGGCTGGTATTACAGCGGACAACACTCCAACTACCGCAAGCGCCGCCACGGCAACTCCCCCCGCGGGCTCCCGCCCGCAAAGTTTGTGGTGTGCAATCAGAACCACGATCAGGTCGGCAACCGAGCCGCAGGCGAACGACTCAGCAGCCTTTTGAGTTTCGAAGCCCTGAAGCTTGCCGCCGGAATCACGCTGCTTTCGCCCTTCGTTCCTATGTTATTTATGGGCGAAGAATATGGAGAGCCTGCCCCATTTCAATACTTCACCAGCCACGGCGATCCCGAATTAGTCGAGGCCGTGCGCCGTGGACGACGTGAAGAGTTCGCTGCCTTTGGATGGGAGGGTCGTGTGCCCGATCCCCAGGATGAACACACGTTCTTGCGATCCTCACTCAATCATTCCCTGAAAGAAAAGGAACCTCACCGCACACTCCTCCGTTTCTACCGGCAACTCATCCGCATTCGCGACGAGCGAGAATTGGGTAAGCCCGCCTCGCGAACCGTTCGTGAACTCGAAGGCTGCGCACTTTTATTAATGCGCCAAAGCGCCTCCCGGCAACTGGCAATGCTGTGCAACTTCGCCGAGTTCCCCGTCACCTTGAACTTGCCCGACCTGTCGGGGAAATGGACAACCGTGATTCACTCCGCCGATGCAACCTGGAATGGCCCCGAACAGAATCTCGCACCCGAGATAACATTATCGTCAGCCAGTGAACTCCAGCTGTGGCCACACTCGTTTCTGCTTCTCGAACAAATTCAACGCAACCCGGAGGCGATGTGAAATACGTGTGCATCCATGGGCATTTCTATCAGCCCCCGCGCGAAAACCCTTACCTGGAAGCTATTGAGTTGCAGGATTCCGCCTATCCGTATCACGACTGGAACGAGCGCATTACCGCCGAATGCTATGCTCCCAACGCTGCTTCGCGCATTCTTGACTCCCAGAACCGCATCGTCAAACTGCTCAACAACTATGCACAAATTAGTTTCAACTTCGGTCCCACCTTGTTGTCCTGGATGAAAGACCAGGCTGCTCCCATCTACCAGGCATTGATTGAGGCTGATCGCGCGAGTGCGGAAAGATTCTCCGGACATGGTTCCGCTCTGGCGCAGGGTTACAACCACATGATTCTGCCTCTCGCCGATCGCCGCGACAAAGAGACTCAAGTCAAATGGGGAATAAGCGATTTTATAAGCCGTTTCGGACGCAAGCCGGAAGGAATGTGGCTGCCGGAAACCGCCGTGGACACCGAAACCCTCGAGGTGCTCGCAGAGAATGGAATTCAGTTCACGATTCTGGCCCCCCGCCAGGCGCAACGCGTTCGCTCAAAGAACAGCTCCAAATTTGAAGACGTCAGCGGGGCCCGCATCGATCCTGCACGCGCCTACCTTGCCGAACTGCCATCGAAAAAACGTATCAACTTATTCTTTTACGACGGCCCCATCTCCCAAGGCGTAGCGTTCGAGGGATTACTGAACGACGGCAAACGATTTGCCGATCGGCTGATGAGTGGCTTCTCCGACTCCCGCCAGGGACCGCAGCTGGTTCACATCGCCACCGACGGTGAAAGCTACGGCCATCATCACCATCGCGGCGAAATGGCGCTCACCTATGCTTTGGACGAAATAGAAAGACAGAACGCCGCCAAACTCACCAACTATGCCGAGTTTCTGGAAAAACATCCACCCAAACATTTCGTTGAGATCGTTGAAAATAGCTCCTGGAGCTGTGTTCACGGCGTGGAACGCTGGCGCAGCGATTGTGGCTGCAATTCTGGCGGCCATCCCTGGAACCAGCAATGGCGTGCTCCTCTTCGCGCTGCGCTCGACTGGCTGCGGGACAGACTCGCTCCCATCTTCGAGTCGCGATTGAAAGAATATGTCCGCGACCCCTGGGCCACTCGCGACGACTACATCCGGGTGATCCTCGATCGCTCGGAAGAAACTCGGAAAGCATTTTTCGCCGACCACGCCATCCGCCCTCTTGAGCCGCATGAGCAGGTGACCGCTCTCAAACTTCTTGAGATGCAGCGCCATGCTCTGCTCATGTACACCAGCTGCGGATGGTTCTTCGATGAACTCTCCGGCCTGGAAACGACACAGGTCATTCATTACGCCGGACGTGCCTTGCAACTGGCCGAGGAAGTTTCGGGAGAAAGTATTGAGCCGGAATTCTCGCAACACCTGGCCCTGGCGAAAAGCAATCTGCCCGAGCATGGCGATGGCGCGAAGATTTACGAGAAGTGGGTCAAGCCCGCTGTCGTTGACATCGAACGCGTTGGCGGCCACTACGCCATCAGTTCATTGTTTGAGAGCTATCCTGACAAGACGCGCATTTATTGTTACGAAGTGGAACGTGTCCGCTATTCGGTGGAAGCGGAAGGGAAGATCCGCCTGGCTACCGGCTGCGCGCGATTTCGCTCCGCGATCACCGAGGAAACCGCTGCTCTCGATTTCTCGGTGCTCCATCTTGGCGACCACAACGTGACCGCGGGTATCCGCTCCGCCGGCGCCTCGTCCGACGAAGATCAAAAGAAACTGCTCGCAGCCTTCGCCCAGGCCGACACCGCGGAAGTGATCCGTTTACTCGACCAGGTCTACGGCAAGAAGGTGTTCTCTCTACGTCAACTCTTCCGCGACGAGCAGAGAAAGATTGCCAACCTCATTTTGAACGAGTCCCTGAATTCGGCCGCGGCCGTGTACCGCACGGTATTCGAGGGCCAGGCACCTCTGATTCGCTTCCTCAATGGCCTGGAAATACCGGTGCCGCAGGCCCTGAAGTCGGCTGCCCAGATCGCTCTGAATAATCAATTGGAGCAGTATCTCGAGAGGCCAGACCTCGACCCCGACAGCATTCACGGCCTCCTCCGCGAAGCGGCCGCTAGCAAGATCGCCTTGGACTCGACGACTCTGGAATACAAAGTCCGCAAGCGGCTGGAAAGGGAAACTGCCGAGTTCGCCGCCGATCCCTCCGATCTCACTCTCGCCGAGAGAATCATCAAATTGCTCGACCTGATCGCGGCGCTTCCATTTCCCGTCGTACTTTGGGAAGCGCAAAATCGCTGCTATCGGCCTCTGATTACAGCCTTCCAGCAGAATGGATGGCATTCTCCAGGCGCAGATCCAGTTGCGGTGCGACGTCATGACGATCTAACCCGTTTGGCCGCGCAACTCCATATTTTGTTACCTGAAGCGGAAGTAACAAATGCCGCCTAAACGCTTGCCGTCGGCGACGTACCGGGTCCAGCTGAACCAGGATTTTCGCTTTGCGGATGCGCTCAAGATACTCGATTACCTCCACGAACTCGGCGTCTCCGATCTGTATGTCTCGCCGGTTCTCGCCAGCCGAAAGGGAAGCGGTCACGGATATGACGTGATCGATCCCACGCGGATCAATCCCGATCTTGGCAGCGAAGAGGACTTTGCCGCCTTGCAGACCGAACTGCAAAATCGCGGCATGGGCCTGCTCCTCGACACAGTGCCCAACCACATGGCGGCCAGCGCCGAAAATCCGTGGTGGATGGATGTCCTCGAAACTGGCGCTCAGTCCGCCTTCGCCGCGTTCTTCGATATCGAATGGCATCCCCACTCTCGCAGTCTCGACGGTAGAATTCTTCTTCCCGTCCTAGGTCGTCCCTTCGGCGAGGCCCTCGATGCCGGCGAAATTAAAGTTACATTTCAGGACAGCCGTTTCTTTTTTCAGTATTTTGAATCTCTATTTCCGGTCGCTCCCCGCTCCTATCACGCAATTCTGAATCATCGCTTCGATCGGCTGAAGGAAATTCTGGGCGAGGATTGTCCTGCCTTCCACGAATATTCCGGGATTATTGCGTCCGTGCGCGAGCTTGCCGGCGCGGACCGCCGCTCCGCGGAAACCGCCGCCGACCGGCGGTTGCGTTTTGAATCCTCGCGCGACCGCCTGCGATCCCTGATGACCAGCAGCAAAGAAATCGCCACTTTTGTCGAGGAAAATGTCAGCGACATCAATGGCAAAGAAGGCGATCCCGGCAGTTTCGGTTTCCTCCAGCGTTTACTCGCGGAACAAAATTACAAGCTGGCTTTTTGGCAGAACTTGAACGAAAGCATCAACTATCGCCGTTTCTTTACCATTACCGATCTAGTCGGGATCCGGGTCGAAGATCCGGTCGTATTCGAAGCCACGCACGGCTATATCCTGCGCCTGCTCTCGAAGAATCTTTACGCGGGATTGCGCGTCGACCACATCGATGGCCTTCGCGATCCGCTCGCCTATCTGAACAAGCTGCAAGAGCGCCTGTCATCCGATGAAGCACGCAAGGAAACATCATCGTACGTTCTGGTCGAAAAAATCCTTGCCCGCCAGGAGACTCTGCCCGAAGACTGGCCGGTGAGCGGCACCACCGGATACGACTACCTGAATGAGGCGAATGGGCTCTTCGTCGAGCCCGAGGGCGCCCGCCGCATCGAAGAAATCTATTCCGCTTTCATCGGCCGCCGGCGAAACTTTGCCGATGTCGTTTACCAAAAGAAAAAGCTCGTCATGAACACGCTGCTTGGCGTCGAGATGCGAACTCTGGGCCGCCAATTGGCCGAACTCGCGGCTCAGGACCGCTATGCGCGCGAGTTGGACCGCGAGCAGCTAATCGACGCCCTAATCGAAGTCACCGCCTGCCTCTCCATCTACCGAACTTATATCCGCAGCATGGACCTGCCTCTGCATGCCACCAAATACATTGAAGAAGCCATCACCCAAGCGCGACACCGGGCGCCAAATGTGCCCCCCCCCTGTTTTGATTTCGTTCACGAAGTGCTGTTGATCCTCAATCCTCCTCACGTTCTTGTCGATCAACGCGAGGCCCGCCTCGCTTTCGTTATGCGATGGCAGCAGTTTACCGGCCCCATCGTAGCCAAGGGTTTGGAGGACACGGCCGTCTATGTCTACCACCCTCTGCTGTCGCTGAACGAAGTGGGCGGGAACCCATGCCCGTCGGATGCGGCCTCGCTCGAAGAGTTCTGCGCCTTCTTCGATAACCGCCAAAAACATTGGCCCGGCAGCCTCAACGCCACTTCAACCCACGACACCAAGCGAAGTGAGGACATCCGCGCCCGCCTTAATGTGCTTTCCGAAATGCCCTCAGAATGGAATCAACATTTAGAGTTGTGGGCCAAATACAACGCCCAGCACAAACAAGAAATCAATAGTGAGGCCGTACCCGACCGCAATGAAGAATATTTTCTGTATCAGACATTGCTTGGCGTCTGGCCACTCGAGCGCGAGGCTTGTGCGACTCTCTTGAAAAGAGTGCAGGATCACATCATCAAAGCCACCCGCGAAGCCATGGTGCACACCCGCTGGACGCGGCCCAACCAACCGCATGAAGATGCGCTCGTGCAATTTGTCGCCAAAATTCTGTCGCAAGACAATCGCGAGTTCCTCGAAGACTTCCGCCACTTTCAAAAGAAGATTGCATATTTCGGAATGGTAAACGGCCTCTCCCAGGCGCTGGTGAAAATTGCCTCTCCCGGTGTGCCGGATTTTTACCAGGGATCGGAGCTATGGGACCTCCGCCTGGTCGACCCCGACAATCGCGGCCCGATCGATTTCAATAAGCGAGCGGCCGCCCTCGAAAGTATTGCGAACGCCGAGTCCGTTAACGCCTTGCAGAATCTCGTCGAAAACTGGCGCGACGGATGCCTGAAGTTGTACCTGATCCGGAAAGCCCTCCGATTTCGCCGCGATCATGCCGATCTTTTCCGCGACGGAGAATTCATCCCGCTCCAATCCGCGGGCTCATATTCCCGCCATGTCGCTGCCTTCCTTCGCAGAAAAGAAAACTCATGGGCGCTGGCAGCCGTCCCACGTTGGCTTTCGCAAATCCCTGCAAAAGCACAAGGAGAGTTCGACTGGGGCGATACAAGCCTCATCTTGCCCGCCAACTCCCCAGCACAGTGGAACAGCGTTCTTACGCCAATGCAATTCGCAACCAATCAGGAAGCAGGTGAACAGCGCGTGATGCTGAGCAATCTATTTCAAGCGTTCCCGGTTGCCTTTTTCTATACGAAACGAAATTGACCGAGTTTTTTCTCTGCGCTCTCCGCGCAACCTTTGCGTTCTTTGCGGTTAAAGCTTTTGATTGGAAACCTAAAAAGGGGACCAGACGCGCTTATTTTCCTGTAACCGCGTCCAGTTTATGCAGCATCACCCCGATCTCTGGATTGGCCATGAAGTTGTTCCACACTAGGCCGGTACGATAGTTCTCAATCATCACCGTGATCGGCGCCTGGTTCGGCCCCATGGAAATCGATGAAACCCAGTTCTGCTCTTGGTTGTAAGCGTCCCGCGGTCCGTAGATGCCCCACAGTTGCGCTCCCAAGTCCCGATAATAGTGCTTGAGCGCCGCCATCGAGGCATCCGGAGTATAGGGAAAAGACGCGAGCGCGCCCGTCAGAGTAAGGGTTCCATCGTCGTTTTTCGCGTCGGGCGCATGTGGCATGTAGCCCTGCGGCCCATCGCTCGCCGTTAAACCCCAGGCATTCGGCCCGTATCCTTGAAAGTGTTTGGGATTGGCGATGCAATACGCTCGATTGATGAGCGCCAGGTTGCGGTTGTTCTTGAAATAAGAAGATGTATACCGGTCGTGCAAGCGATGCGGATCAAATCCGAAGTAAGAATAATCGGTGAAGAACAGAGGCCCACCGGTTCCGACGCCAACGTCAAGCTTGATTCCGTAGTAAACATGTCCGTTGCTGTAATGATCTCCATCCGCACTGCCGGACCATCCGGCCCGATAGCTAATCGCGACTGGAGATTGACTCGCCCATCCCGAGTAGTACATTTCGACGGGAACGCCGTGGGTTGGCGATGACATCGCCAACAGATAAGTAATCATGACTTCATTAAAACCGATCAACCGATGCTGGATCTGCCAGCCCCACTCCGCCGACCAGTGCCAGTAGAGAAAATCCCCAGCCTTCGGCCCGCGATACCAATCCCACTCCACCGTCTCCCACAGTTGCGAGATGCGCCGGTAGAGATCGCGCTCCGCATCGCTGTTCCCATGAAAATACTGCCGCGCGGCCAGCAGTCCTTCCATTAAAAAGGAAGTCTCCACCAGATCTCCGCCATTGTCGAACATGCCAAACACCGGCAGTGTCCTGCCCGTTTTGCCATCCATGAAATGCGGCCAGACACCGTGATAGCGTTGCGCATGTTCCAGGAAATCGACGATTCGACCGAGTCGTTCGATGCCTTGCGCACGTGTGATGAAGCCGCGGTCCACGCCCACGATCAGCGCGGCAATGCCAATGCCGCTCGCGCTCGTCGCCACCAAGCGATCATCGCCAGGAATGTTTTCCCGCGTCATCCCCGAGTGAGGATCGGCGCCTTCCCAGTAATAGTGGAAACAGGCTTCCTGCAGCATCGTCAACAGTTCGTCATCGCTGAATTCGCGAGTGGTGGCGCTAGCCGCGTTCGACAAAGCAGACATTCGATTTTGCCAGTCGGCAGCCGCCACTTTGTATTGCGCTGTCACTCCCGCCTTCCCGAGAAAATCCGTGTAACGATTCGTTCCCGGAAGTTGAATTCCAACCGGTTCGAAATCTTTGCCGTCGATGGAGCGATAGATTACGTAGCGGCCAAACAGGGAAGTGCTCGCCGAATCCCATCGCACTTCCACGTGCCGGTCGTAGCCGATGGCGCGGACATTTGCCGGGGCTGGCAGCGGCGCCCCGTTCGCAGGCGGGTCGTCCCCCACCCGGATTTCATCGATAATCAGCGTGTGGCGCGCTCCGTCAGCGCGCCCCTGATGAAAAATGATGTTCTGCAAATCCTGCGGCCGGAATTCATAGATCGAGGCTGTACGAAAGTCGGAAAACGGAATTCGCAACTGAACCCATCGCCCCGCCGGAATGTCTCCCACAATATTTCCCAGCGCTAGAGGTTCGCTAAAAGCACCGGGAAATTCAGCCACCTGCAGTCCTTCGCTCCGATTGGAGAGCACGAGCATCGGCAAATCGTCCGCGGCAATCGCCTCCGGCGCGAAACACCAAAAATAAAGATTGTGTCCTTCAAGTTCAGGAAAGCGATTGCGAAAGCCATTCACCCGGACTTCCGCTTCCCAACCTCCACCCGCTTGTGACTGCCACTGCAGGCGAAGCGCGTTCGGCGGCGTCAGATAAATTTGTTTGTCGACCGGAAGGCGTTGGTTTTTCAATTCAAGAGAGCTCGACCCATTGGCCATGCCGTGGCTATAGAAATAAGAGTCGGGCGTCAGACTGTTATCGAAAATCACGTGACGGTAATATTCCGTACTACCTAATGCAGCCGCACTGAAACAAAGCAACACTAGGAAACGGAGGAAAGGAATTCCCGGCGCGCGAATCAAACGCAAGCAATGTTTCACGATGTATATGCCTCGCTGTGAAGCCCCGCTTGGAGAGTGCCTCGTCATCTATGGCACGATTTCCGCCTGTGCCGGTGAGCCATGCGCAGAGTCGGGGCTGACCCAAACATTCATCTTGGCCGCTTCGGCTGCGAACTGATTCCGATCGTTCCAGATCGCAAAATCCTCCGGCCTCAATTCAAATTTCACTTTCTTAGTTTCCCCCGGAGCTATAGAGACTGTCCGAAATCCCTTCAGCATGCGGACCGGTTCCGCAACGCTGGTCCCCAGAAGTTGAATGTAGAGCTGTACCACCTCTTCGCCCGGCCGCGACCCGGTGTTCGTAACCTCAGCTTCAGCAGTCATGGCCGCGGGCTGGCCTGCTCCTGCGCCCAGGTCCTTGTTCAACACCGCCGCACTCAATCGTTGCGTATCGATCGCCGTGGCCCCGTAAGAGAAGCTCGTATAAGAACCGCCATAACCAAAAGGAAACTGCGGAGTGTTCTGTTCATCGATGTAACGCGATAAATATCTGCTCGGCACATCGCTCGGCGGGCGGGTCAAGTCCATGTCGCCAGCAGGGCGTCCAGTGTTCAAATGGTTGTAATAAAGCGGCTCCTGTCCCACGCTGCGCGGCCAGCTTACCACCAGTTTCCCGCTGGGATTCACGTCGCCGAAAAGCGTGCGCACCAAGGCCGGTCCTCCTGCAATTCCAGGTAGCCAGGCCGCAATTACCGCCGACACATGTTCGAATGCCCAGGGAAGAGTCAGTGGCCGTCCGCTAAAAAGAATCAATACTACCGGCTTGCCCGTGCCGACAATAGCTTCCAGCAACGCTTGTTGCTTGCCCGGTAATCCCAAATGCGCGCGCGAAGCCGCCTCCCCGCTCATCTCAGGAGTTTCGCCAAGCGCCAGAATCACGACATCAGCTTTTTGAGTGCCCGCCACCGCGTCTGCAATCTCCGCATCCGAACCGTCGAGAATGCCCACGCCCTTAAAGCGCGAAACATGGCTCTCGCCCACTCGCTGCACCAGCGCTGCCGCCAGCGGTGTGGCGCGGGCGCCCCCGCCCGCGTCTGCCGGCGGAGCTCCTCCGGGATACGAAAAGTCATCGCCTAGCGGCCCAATCACGGCAATGTTCTCATTTCCGCCGCCCGCCAGCGGCAGCAGCGCCTTGCCCCCCGGCCCGCTCGCATTCTTCAGCAGCACAAATGACCGCTCCGCCGCGGTCTGCGCTAACGCAATGCTCTCCGGATGGTATAGCGCTTTCGGCGCTGCGGCCTCGTCCACATACGGATGTTCAAATAAATCCAACGCCACTTTTACCCGCAACACATGCCGCACCGCTTCGTCCAATTCCGCTTGCGTGGCCTGACCCGAACTCACGATCTTTTGCAGGTTGTCGTGATATAGGCTGCTCACCATGTCCATATCCACGCCCGCAAGAAATGCCTTCCTCGCCGCCGTTGCGCCATCGTTCGCGATCCCGTGCGGGATCAGTTCTCCCACCGCATTCCAGTCGCTGACCACTAGTCCGCGAAATCCCCATTCTTTTCGCAGAACTTGTTTCAACGTAAACGGATTGGCCGTCGACGGCACTCCATTCAACGAATTGAATGCGCTCATCAGCGATGCCGCCCCCGCTTCGACGGCCGCACGAAATGGCGGCAGATAAAATTGCCGCAACGTATGTTCGGAAATTTCGGTGCTGTTGTAATCGCGCCCGGCTTCAGCTGCGCCATAGCCCACATAATGCTTGGCACAAGCTGCAATGCTGTCCGCCGCGTCCAGCCGCGTTCCTTGATACCCTCTCACATAAGCCGCGGCCATCGCCGAACCCAGAAACGGATCTTCGCCCGCGCCTTCCGCCATCCGCCCCCAGCGTGCATCCCGCGCGATGTCCACCATTGGAGAAAACGTCCAGCGAATTCCATCCGCTGCCGCTTCCATCGCCGCCACGCGAGAAGCCTTCTCCACAATCGACGGATCCCAAGTCGAGGCCAGCCCCAGCGGAATAGGAAATTCCGTCTTGAATCCGTGGATCACATCCAGCCCAAACAAAATAGGGATATGCAGCCGCGACTTCTCCATCGCAATCTTCTGATATTTATTGATCTCGTGCGGATCGATCACGTTGAACAGCGACCCGATCTGCGCCCGCGCAATCATGTCGTCGTAATCGGTCCGCCCCGTTCCCGGGCCGGTTGGCTGCCCGGCCGAATACTGTACAAGCTGTCCGACTTTTTCTTCGAGTGTCATGCGCCGCAGAATGGATTCCACCCGGGCGTCAAGATTCTTGTCCGCAATCCCATCCCCGTGCCTCGGCGATGCCGTCTGAGCCAACGCGCTCTCGCTCACGACCGCGCATATTCCACCCAGCAAAAATGTGCTGAACATCATCCGCAGCAGAACTGCGCGAGCTCTCACTGGAAACCAGGAATTAGTTTTTATGCAGGATGCTAAGAGTGACACGGCAGGGCCTCCCTCGGGTCGATTTCCGCTATCTGTTACTAAATCGGGTTAGTAGGGCATCATCGCAATGTATGAAAACTGTTTTTCCTTGCAATGTCAATCAATATTGCGGCTACATCTCATAAACATCTGCTTGCTACCTCGATTCGTTTTGTGCGAGACTGCGCAGCGTGACGGCAAAAAAGCGCGTCAACGGCGCCGCGCGGACAGTGCGCATGGGGCCGAAACCGGTCAGCCTCAAACAACTGGCGGAGCGCCTCGCCCTTTCTCCCGCTACGGTGTCGCTCGTCATCAATCGCTCGCCGGTGGCCGACTCCATCCCACAGGAAACCAAAGACCGAATTCTTGCCGCCGCGCGCAAATACAAATACCGCCCCAACTTTTTTGCCCGCTCCCTGCGCGCTCAGCGCAGCTTCACCGTCGGCGTCATCGTCCCTGAAGTCAGCGACGGCTACTCTGCCTCGGTCATGAGCGGTGTCGAAGACTATCTACTCCAGGAGGGTTATTTTTATTTTGTCGTCAGCCATCGGCACCGCCCCGACCTGATCGACGAATATCCCCGGCTCTTTCTGGAACGCTCAGTCGACGGTCTGATCGCGGTCGATACTCCCTGGACGCTTTCGCTCTCTGTCCCCGTCGTCACCGTGTCAGGACACAATCAAGTCAAGGGTGTAACTAACATCGTGCTCGACCACGTCCGCGCCGCTGAACTCGCGCTCAAGCATCTTTTCCAGCTCGGACATCGCGACATCGCCTTCATTAAAGGCCAGGAATTCAGCTCCGACACCGAAGTGCGCTGGGCCAACATCGAAAAAGCTGCCCGCCAGCTTGGCCTTCAGATTTCTCCCGCGCTGATCTCTCAGCTCAAGGGAGACTCTCCATCTCCCCATCTCGGATACGAGGCCACGCGCAAGCTGCTGGCCTCTCATCACCCCTTCACCGCCCTGTTTGCCTTCAACGACATTTCGGCGATGGGCGCCATCCGCGCGCTCCGCGAAGCCAAGCTGCGCGTTCCCGACGACGTCTCCGTAGTCGGCTTCGACGACATCCAGAGCGCCGCCTACCAGAATCCGCCTCTGACCACGGTGCGCCAACCGCTCCGCGAAATGGGAAGAATTGCCGCCGAAACTCTGCTGCGCCGCATCCGCCGTTCCGGGTCAGATTCCCACGGCGGCGAAACTATGGTCGAACCCAAACTCATCATCCGTGAAACCACCTGCCGCGCTCCCAACGGCGCCCTCGCCAAGTAGCCGATCCTCCCCTAACAGAACATCTCCTCCAACTTACGGTCGAAGATTTTTCGAAAGTAATGAACCCAGAAGATTCCCCGTGCGATTGCCGACCCAAACGGCAGGATCACCGAACAAAATCGTTAATGCGATGAAAACGAAAACTGTTTGACGCTACAGGGCACGACCGCATCTTAAACAATCTTCTTGACTGTCGAAAATCCCCCATGCTATAAGCGGCAAGATAGCTACTAAAACGCTTTTCTAGCGATTTAGTGAATACAGCTTCACCGACTTGAGTTTCAAGCCAGCCTCGGAGGCCGTAATGAGCCGTTCCACTTCTTCTGCACTCCGCACTATTTCGATGTTTGTTTGCATTCTCCTTTTCACCGCCCTGGCGCAAGCTCAGTACCGCGCCTCCCTCCGCGGAACCGTGACCGATACCCAAGGCGCGGTCGTTCCCGGCGCGACCGTGACTCTGACCAATACCGACACCAATCAGACCATGGTTTCGACTTCCGACCCCAACGGCACTTACAACTTCAACGCCCTGCCGGCAGCGAACTACCGGCTAACCGCCGAGCACGAGGGATTCACGAAGAAAGTTCTCGAGCATGTGCAGATTATCCCCGAGCAGCTCAATGCGCTGGATCTGCAGCTCGACGTCGGCCAAGTTTCACAGACCGTGACCGTGAGCGACACGACCCAGACCCTGGACACCGAAACCGCGACAGTGAGCGGAACCGTCACCAGCAATGAAATTGAACACATGCCTTCGTTCGGACGCGATGTATTCCAGTTAATTCAGTTGGCACCGGGCGTCTTCGGTGACGGCGCGCAAGGCAGCGGCGGTGGCGCCCAACAACTTCCCGGCACGCAAGGCCCCGGCGGAACCGGCGGTAACACCGGAATTTTTGCCACGGAAAACGGTCCCCAGGCTATAGCCCACGGTCAGCAGTACGAAAACAATGGCATTTCGATTGACGGTATCAGCACCACCAGCGCTGTGTGGGGCGGGACCACAATCATCACGCCCTCCGAAGATGCCGTCCAGAACGTAAAAGTCGTCTCCACCGGCTATGACGCCGAGGAGGGACGCTTCAGTGGCGCACAGGTTGAAGTCACATCCAAGAGCGGCAGCAACCAGGTTCACGGCAGTCTCTTCTTTTTTGCTCACCGCCCCGGTTTGAATGCCTATCAACGCTTCAACGGGTTAAACAACAAGGACTTAAGAGACACCAATTTTTTTGATCAATTCGGCGGTAGCGTCGGCGGTCCGATCTGGAAGAATAAAGTCTTCTTTCACTTCACCTATGAGACCGTTCGCACCCCCCCGGCCCAAACCAATATTGCCAACGGATGGTACGAAACCTCCGCTTTCGACTCCTCCGCACCCTCCGGGAGCATCGCGTCGAAGTATCTCACCTTCCCTGGGAATGGCGTCATCAGCAAAGGCATCAACCCTTCGACGTGCAAAGACGCCGGCCTGAACGAAGGCGTGAATTGCGTAACTATTCCCGGCCAGGGTCTGGATCTCGGCTCGCCCTTGAAGACGCCTTTGGGCACCCAGGATCCCGGCTGGCTAGATACCGCGCATCCCGGGATAGGCGGCGGATTTGATGGCAAGGCCGATATCGCGAACTTCATAACCTCCAGCGCGAGCACGTCTTCAAAGGCTCAGTACGCTGGCCGTCTCGATGCCAATATCACCTCGAAAGATCGCATCGGCTTTACCATCTATTGGGTTCCCCAAACTAGCAGTTTCCTGAACGGCGCGGCCCGTCAGTACAACTTCTTCCATCACGACCAGATCAATAGCGCCTACTCGGCGATCTGGGACCGTACATTTTCTGCGACGCTCCTAAACGAATTCCGCGTGAATGCCGCCGGATGGCGCTGGAATGAAGTTACCTCCAACCCCCAGTCCCCGATCGGACTTCCCTCCGACTCCATCGGTCAACTCGGCAGCATTACGCCGGAGTCCTTTGGACCCAATGTCGGCAGTATCTTGAACCAATGGACTTACAGTTATAAGGACGTGGCCACGAAGATTCACGGACCGCACACCATCAAGTTTGGCGGTGAAGTCACTCGGCTCTTTTATTTGAATGATTGTGCCGGCTGCGGCGTGCCCAGCTATGCCTTCTTCAATCTGTGGGACTTCTTGAACGACGCGCCGCATCATGAAAACGGGGGCTTCGATCCTCGCACCGGCATACCGTTCACGCAGCGTCAGGACGATCGCGAAAACCTCTTGGGTTTTTTTGTGCAGGATGACTATAAAGTCCGCCGCAACCTCACGCTCAACCTCGGAGTGCGCTGGTCCTATTTTGGCCCGCTCTACTCCAAAGAGAACAATATGTATCGGGCCATCCCTGGCCAGGGGTCGAGCTTCCTGACCGGCCTAGTCGTTCGCAAAGAAAATGCCTGGAATGCGCAGAAAGACAACGTCGGACCTCAGATCGGCTTTGCCTGGAGTCCGGGCCGATTCAACGACAGATTTGTCGTCCGCGGCGGTTACGGTTTGAACTTTAACCAGGAAGAAATCGCGATTTCCGCCAATATTCAAGGAAATCCGGGATTGGTGGTTTTCCCCAGCTTCGATATGTCCTTTCCGACCTCGCCCAATCCCGGCATCATCTACGCTACTTCGAGTAGTGTGCATTCTCTGACCGGGTATCCGGCAAACCCGAACGCGGTTTCGAGTTTTGGCCCGAACGGTCTGCCTGCCAATACCAAGACCCAGGTGAATGTCGGCATATTCCCCAACACTCTTCCGACTATGCGCACCCACCACTATTCGCTCGATACCCAATTGGATTTGGGTCATCAGGTGATCGCGACGGTGGGATACGTGGGAAGCTTGTCCCGTGATACCTACTTCCACCAGAATCCCAACGCCACTCCCGCAGCCTTGGGCTACCAACTCAACCCGCAGATCGGTGGCGGCGATTACTGGGCCGTTTTAGGCAGCGGCAATTACAATGCTTTGCTCGCTGAATTGAAGCATAACTTCGCCCACCAGTTTATGGCCGACGCTCAATTTACCTGGGGCAAGAGCTTGGACGCCAGTTCCTCGCCTTATACCGAACAAATCTACCCGTACAACCCCAATATTAATTATGGGCGCTCTGACTACAACGTCGCCAAGGCGTTCAAGCTTTATGGCATGTGGCAGCCAGTCATCTTCCACGGCAATAAGGCGTGGGTGGACAAGATTGTTGGCGGCTGGTCACTCAGCGGCATCCTCAATCTTCACTCCGGCTTCCCCTGGACTCCTTTGGTCAACGTGACGGGCGGAAGTCTATATTGCGACACTTGCGGTTACACGACCTTGCAACCCGCAGCTTACTTGGGCGGAGCCGGCACGAGCACGAGCAACGATCAATTCAAGACCGGTTCGAACTACCCCTTGGCCGCGACGAATCCGAATCATGCCGGGGTGTATTTCTCGACGCCTACCTACACTGCCTACAATGGAAGTCCCGGAACACCCGCTTTCGGCTCGGCACTTCCTCAGGCCCCCGGAGTGCAGCGCAACTCGCTGAACGGTCCTGGATACCGCGACGTGGACGTGACACTTTCCAAGGCTTTTGGATTGCCGAATAACAAGATCCTCGGCGAAGGCGCGAGACTTGAGTTCCGAGCGGACGCCTACAACCTGTTCAACAATTTGAATTTCAACCCCACCAGCATCTCGAACAATATTGCCAACTCCAACTTCGGCGAGGCGACGTCGGCTCTAGGTGCCCGTACCGTCACGCTGTCAGCTCGCTTCAGCTTCTAGAGCAGAAGGCGCGCCCCGAGCCGCGAAGCGGCGTAAGAACGCAGCCCACGGCGCAAGCCGTGGGTTGGGATGTTGATGCGAAACGAGCCCCGAAGGGGCGAAAGAAAACCGGCGCTCTCTTCTCACGCGCGCCCGCTTAGGGGCGCGCTACTTTTTTCCCCGTATGATGCGCTGCAGGCACGGTATAGTGCGCCCGAAACCCCGCCACTTCCATCCCCCGCTGTGCTTCCTTATTCTTCATGAACGTCTTCCACACAAACCCCGTGCGCCGGTTCTCCGCCATGAGCATCGTGATCCCCAGATCGATCCCCAGCACGTCCGGGTCGTACCAGTCCGTCAGCGGATTGAACGCATCCACAAACCCGTACCGTCCCCACGCCAAACTATATCGCTCCCGAATCGCCCGCAGAACCCGCATGCAATCGGGAAATAAGAATGGCAGCGAGCCTCCGGTGGCGCACGGCACCACACTCCCATCCAACTTTCCTATCGCCGGAGGCCCGCCCCACGCCTGATATCCGGCAAACGAATCCGACGCCGTAATCCCCCAAAGATGCTCGCTGTAATCCGGAAACTCCCCGCGCAACGACAAGCAGAACAATTTGTGCGCCTCCGTAGCCTTCACTGAGTTCTCAAAATAATCCGCATAGGCGTCGCGCTTCCCCCGAAAATCGAACCACGCGTGCGAGTATTGATGCGTAAACAGCGGATCGTTTCCCGATATGTATTCCAGCCCCTGAAACTTCACTGTCGGCCGCGTCCACGCACTCCATGCCTCCGCCCCAATTGGATGCGTCGGCGACCCCATCGCCAGTAGATAAATCATCATCAGCTCGCAATAGTGTTCCCACCGCGCCTTCAGGAATCCGTCTTCCGGATGCCAGCCCATGGACAACGTCTCCCCTTGATTCAGCATCCACGGCCAATCCACGCGCTCATAAATCTTCGTCGCCAGGTCCTGAATTTCCGCGTCCGCAAAATGTTGCCGCGCGGTCAACACTCCGCACAGCAGAATGGAAGTGTCGATCGACGAGATCTCACACTTCCACTGCCGCTCCCCGCTGTTGATATCGATAAAGTGATAGTAAAAACCGTGCTCGTGAGGAAGTTTGTGCCACAGGAACTGTAAAGTCGTACGTACGCGCTCCACGATTTCTTGGTTGTCTCGATAGTCCCGCGCATGCCCAATGCAAAGCCCCGAAAGCCCAAACCCGGTGGCCGCAATGCTGGCAATCTTCCGCGCATCCTTGCCATCCTGGGTCGCGCGATCCTTGACCTGCCCGGTCGTCGAGCTCGCCTCATTCCAGAAAAAATCAAACGCCTTCCTCTCAATCTCGTCCAGCAGCGCATCATCCGAACCGGGATAGGGAACTCGCGCCGGTTCCACAAATGTCTTCTGTTTCTCCGTCGTCGCAAGCGAAGCAAAGGGAATTGCGGCCAACCCCAAAGCCGCAGCCCGCAGCAGTTCCCGCCGCGTATATTGAGTTGGCCTTACAAAAGCTGGTCGTACAAAACGTCGATCCATAAAAGAGAAAACCGCCTCGGCAAGGAAACAGATTTTAGAAGCTATCTTATCTTGGAAGCTATCCCATAAATGTTTTGGGAAGGGCACGGCTTCAGCCGTGCCGCTCAGAGTCGCAAATGATACACGCTTTAGCGCTTGAGGGACCTCGCACCTTGCTCCCCCAATTCATTATGAGACGACTTCTTATAGCTCTCCTCTTAAGATGATCCACACGAGATTAAGACGCACGAACAATCGACATGAGAGCATCGTGCCAGAATTTTCGGCTGACTACCCTACCGCGTACAATATTCCTTTGCGCTCGGAAGCACGATCCCGAAAGAGGCCCGAATGACGACCACGCACCCTCCTCGTCCGCAAGTCGCCGCGGAAATCCCCGCCGTTCCGCTCACCACCGAAGGCTACAGCGTCCTGCACCAGATGATGCGTCTGCGCTGGCCGGCCTGGCGGGCCCTCCCCGCCGCCGACAAATCGGCGATCGCCAAAGAAGCCTCCGACGCGCTCTCGGCCATGGAAAAGCATTCCCCCGGCCAGTCCGCGCTCTTCTCCCTCATCGGTCACAAGGGCGACCTCATGCTCATCCACTTCCGCGAGTCCTTCGCCGATCTCAATCAGGCCGAACTCCAGCTCGCCCATTTGCGGCTCAGCGATTATCTCGAGCCAACCTCTTCTTATCTTTCCATCATCGAACTCGGCCTTTACGAGTCCACGCTCAAAATTTACAAAGAACTTACCGACCAGGGCATCGAGCCACATTCCGACCAGTGGAAAGCCGAGATCGCCTGCAAACTCGACCGCCACAAAGAGGCCATGCGCCCGCGCCTTTATCCCGAAATTCCTCCGTACCGCTATGCCTGCTTCTATCCCATGGACCGCCGTCGCGGCGAAGACAAAAACTGGTACAAACTTCCACTCGAAGAACGTGCCCGCCAGATGAACGATCACGGTCTCATTGGCCGCCGCTACGCCGGAGAAGTCAAACAGATCATCAGCGGTTCGATTGGCTTCGACGACTGGGAGTGGGGCGTCGACCTCTTCGCCGACGATCCCCTGGTTTTCAAGAAGCTGATCTACGAGATGCGCTTCGACGAAGTCAGCGCCGTCTACGCCCTCTTCGGCCACTTCTACGTAGGAGTGAGAGTCCAGGCATTGGAACTGAGTCGACTACTTGACGGACACCTTCCCACAGTAGATTCATCGCGATCATGAGTTTGGCATTACCGTTGGCTGAACCAAGGCGGACGAGGCCGATTCTTGCGGCGGAAAGGATCAATGTAGTTTTCGATCAACGCGAACGCTCCTACGCACACCAGCATCACGTAAAAACCTGCCTGATTGAGCAAGTATTCGCGTCTGTTCATGTACGTGTAGGTGCCATGGTTGTTAAGTGCGTACACCCGGCCTTGCTCCGGATGCGGCGTCGGTGGAATATTCGGCCAATAGTACATGGAAAAACCAAAGACCAGAAAGTAGCTAATCGCCACGAACATCAGAGTTGCCTGGAGAATTTTCCAGACGATGCGCATTCCAGAAATATACAGAGGCGACGCATCCAAGCAAATATCACTAAAGTGTAGCCACCCACAGGAGTCAAGAATGTCCATCTTCGGCCTCATCGAATACAAAGACGCCACCCCCGAGGTCCGCGCCATCTATGACGACATCATGGCCACCCGCAAGACCGACTGGATCAACAATTTTTGGAAAGCCATCGCCCACGATCCCGCCACCCTCAAGCGCACCTGGGAAGACATTAAGCAGATCATGGCCCCCGGCACTCTCGACGCCCTCACCAAAGAAATGATCTACGTCGCCGTCAGCGTCACCAACCAGTGCAACTACTGCATCGCCTCCCATACTGTCTCCGCCCAGAAAAAAGGCATGACCGACGCCATGTTCAAGGAACTCATGGCCGTCGTCGGCATGGCCAACGAAACCAACAAAATAGTCACCGGATACCAAGTAGAAATCGACCCCCAATTCAAAAAATAATCACGTAGCGACACCCGCTTCGGCTGTCCGCCCTAAACAAAGGTGGAAGACATGAAACGCCTCCAGCCGCAAAACGGCGAAAGAATGCAGCCCACAGCGCAAGCCGTGGCTATTGAAGTGAGAAATGAATGAGCCCCGGAAGGGGCGAAAGATTAGATGAGCAGGTGAAACCGCGGTCGGAATGCTCTCGACGCGAAATTGCGAAAACGTCCGTAAAATTAAAGCGGGGCCGGTCTTATCCGCTCACTTACCAATCCGAAACTTCCACTCACACGCCTTCATATCCACTCTCCGCCCGCGAAACCGCACTCCCTCTGCCTCCAGCCGCAACCGCTGCTCCACCGCCGAATCCCCGGTCAACTTGATCGCGCCGCCCGCTCCCAGCACCCGTTGCCACGGCAATCCAAATCCGCGCCGCAAAACCGCCGCCACTTGTCTCGCAGCTCCCGGGAACCCCGCCGCCCGCGCGACCCCGCCGTAAGTCGAAACTTTCCCCTGCGGAATCGCCCGAATCGCCCGCTCGATCCGCACCCGCATCGCGCCTGATTTATCGGAAGCTTTCCTGGACTTTGTCATCCTGAGCGGAGCAGGCCGGCTCGCCCAAGCGAACCGGCCTGCGAAGTCGAAGGATCCCTACCCGCGATCCTGAATGTGGAAGTAACCGAAACCGAACCTTGCCCTACGCCGCGGTGCGAAACGACTCCAGCGCCTCATACTCCGAGTTGTACACGTCAAACACCGTGAGCAGCTTGGTGACTTGCAGCAGGTCGCCGACACGCTTCGTCAGGTTCGCAAGTTTCACGCTCGCCCCAGCATTGTGTGCGGTAGTATGCAGCGCCACCAGCGTTCCCAGCCCACCCGAATCGATATAATTCACCTGGCCGAGATTGAGCACGATGCGCTTAATGTTGTCCGCGATCGCCTTCTTTACCTCATCCCGCAGCAGGGAAGTCTCTTCACCAAACACAATCCGCCCGCTGCATTCA
>Ga0193751_1000385_pt1 | contig 35812 bp, 38 predicted proteins | sample L1c2metaG_FD_143050 | JGI IMG/M metagenome (GOLD analysis project Ga0193751, IMG submission 143050) | Soil microbial communities from a riparian zone of the East river system, Colorado, United States - L1c2 | ecosystem: Environmental > Terrestrial > Soil > Riparian zone | place: USA: East River...
CGGGAGCTTGCGCGGGGGCGACGGTCGCGGTGTCGCTCGGGGTCGTTTCGCTCTTCGGGCTGTCGGTCTTGCTGGTGTCGATCTTGCCGGTGTCGACCTTGCTGGTCTCGGTTGCGGTGGGCTCGGAGATTGGAACGGTGGCGAGATCGGCTGGCTTTGCCGGCTTTGTCTCGTCAGCCGCCTTCTCTGTCGTCTTTGTCGCGTCCGGCGCCACGGAGGTGTCCAGCTTGAAGTCGGCGGCGGTCGGCGGCGGAACATTGGCAGGCTCGGGACGCGGGATCGCCGCATCGATCGCGAGCTCCGCGGCGCTGTTGCGTACCTGATCGCCCTGCGCCAATGCCGAAGTCGCCGACACCGTGAGGAATGTTGCCGCGACGGCCATCAATACGCGGTCATATCCAGCACGGTTCTTCCAGCAGTCGCGCATTATCACACCCCTTGGGTGAACTGCCCCGGCATGGAGCAGCCTTGGTTGGTCTGTCATCGTTCTCGCGAAAGCGCCGGCCTGATCGGATTCTGAAGCGCATTCAGGTAAAAATGAGCCCCAAATCTCCAAGTTTGGCACGCCTGCCGCATTGATTCATACGCAGACGATACACGCGCGCCCCTGATGCAACCAGTGCCACGGGGGGCAACTCACGACAAACTGACTTCGAGCGTCCCTTTGCATCGAATTGCCTGTTCTTGCCATGCGCGTCCGTCTTTGTCTGTCACCTCCGTGCAACGGTTCAAATGTTCCGAAACGGCTGTTCTTCAGCGGCCTCGGCAGTTGGCACCAGACGTGCCGCGAACGGATCAATTCTCAGCTCGCCTCATCCGTTCCGCCCGCCGATGGATCGGTGGCGGCTTCGTCGAGCTTGCGATAGAGCGTCGAACGACCAATCTTCAATCGACGCGCCACCTCCGACATCTGGCCCCGATAATGCGCGATCGCGAAGCGGATGATCTCACTCTCCAGCTCTTCGAGCGGCCGCATTTCTCCGCCGTTGGTCAGCATCGCCAGCGTTCCCGCCGAGGGCAGGGGTGCGATAGGTATCTCATTACCGGAAACCAATGCCGGCAGACTCGAATGAGATGCCGGCCCGACGATCAGCGGTTCGCCATGCGCTTCCGCGATCGACGGCGAGGATATGGCTGCGGCCTGCGGAAAATCTGACAATCCAAGCTGGTCGCTTTCGCTCATCACCACGGCGCGATAGACCGCATTCTCCAACTGCCGGATATTGCCCGGCCACTCCCATTGCGACAGGTGCGCCATCGCTTCGCCGCTGATGCCGTTGATGTGACGATTTTCTTCGGCGCAGAAGCGCACCAGAAAATGCCGCAACAGATGCGGGATATCCTCGCGGCGCATCCGCAACGGCGGGATAGTCAGCGGCAGTACATGCAGGCGATAGAACAGGTCTTCGCGGAAATGTCCGCTTTTGACGCGGTCGAGCAATTTGCGATTGGTCGCGGAAATAATCCGGACGTCGACCTTCACCGGCTTGCGTCCGCCGACCGCCTCGACCGCGCCCTCCTGCAGCGCGCGAAGCAATTTCACCTGCGCTGCGAGCGGCAATTCCGAGACTTCGTCAAGAAACAGCGTGCCGCCGGAAGCTTCGACGAATTTGCCGGTGTGGCGCTCGGTGGCGCCGGTAAAGGCGCCCTTCTCGTGGCCGAACAGGATCGACTCCACCAGATTGTCAGGGATCGCGCCGCAATTGACGGCAACAAAGGGCTTCGACTTGCGCTCGCCGCTGCCATGGATGGCGCGGGCGAACAATTCCTTGCCGACACCGGACTCGCCCTCGATCAGCACCGGGATCGTGGAGGCGGCCGCCTTCTGCGCGGTGCGCATCACGCCGGCCATGGCCTCGCTGCGGGTGATGATGTCGGCGAAGGTCAGTCGGCCTTCGCGGCTGTGGCGCATGCGCTGCAGTTCGCCTTTCAGCGCGCTGGTATTGAGCGCATTGCGCAAGCTCACCTGCAGCCGCTCGATGCCGACTGGTTTCACCACGAAATCCTGCGCGCCGGCGCGCATCGCCGACACCACATTGTCGATCCCGCCATGGGCGGTCTGCACCACCACCGGGATGGAAAGGCCGGCTTCGCGGATTTTGGCCAGCACACCCATGCCGTCGAGGCCGGGCATTACAAGGTCGAGCACCAGGGCATCGATCGCAGGCGCGTCGGCGGCGGTCAGAAGGGCAATTGCGGCGTCGCCGGAGTCGACGACGGTTGTCTCATAACCGCATTTTTGCACCATATTCTCGACCAGGCGGCGTTGCACGGCGTCGTCATCGGCGATCAAAATGATGGCAGCCATGGCACTCCTCACACTCTACAACTATCTGTCTCGAATCGGGGCACTCTGGCCGATGCCGATTAACGCCCGCTTAAACCTTGACGTCCCGCCTTCGCTTCGCATTCCCGGCCGTTCCGATTGAACACAGGTTTCGAACCAGATGACCTCGCGCTCCTCGTCCGCTCTCCGCAAATCGACCGCCCAACGCAAATTCAACCCCAAAAAAACCTCCGCCAGACCAAAGGCGGCGAAGCTGCCCGAGTGGAACCTTTCCGACCTCTATTCCGGGATCGCGGCGCCGGAAGTCACGGCCGATCTGCAAAGGTTGGATGGCGAATGCGTCGTGTTTGAGACCGACTACAAGGGCAAGCTCGCGGAGCGGACGGCAGCCGAAGGCGGCGGCCGATGGCTCGCCGGGGCGGTCCGGCGCTATGAGGCGATCGACGATCTTGCCGGCCGGCTTGGGTCGTTTGCCGGTCTCGTTCATGCCGGCGACAGTGTCGATCCGGCGATCTCCAAATTCTACGGCGACGTTTCCGAGCGGCTGACCAACGCGTCGGTGCACCTGTTATTTTTTTCGCTGGAACTCAACCGCATCGACGATGCCGTGATCGAGCGCGCCATGCAGACGCCAGAGCTGGCGCATTATCGACCGTGGATCGAGGATCTGCGCAAGGACAAGCCGTATCAGCTGGAGGACCGCGTCGAGCAACTGTTCCATGAGAAATCGCAAAGCGGCTACGCCGCCTGGAACCGGTTGTTCGACCAGACCATCTCGGGCCTGCGGTTCAAGGTCGGCGGCAAAGCGCTTGCGATCGAGCCGACGCTGAGCCTGCTGCAGGATCGCGCGGGCGAAAAACGAAAAGCCGCCGCGCAGGCACTGGCCAAAACCTTCAAGGCCAATGAGCGAAGTTTCACGCTGATCACCAATACGCTAGCCAAGGACAAGGAGATTTCCGATCGCTGGCGCGGCTTTGAGGATGTCGCGGATTCCCGCCATTTGAACAACCGCGTCGAGCGCGAGGTCGTCGATGCGCTGGTCGGCTCGGTCCGCGCGGCTTATCCGAAACTGTCGCATCGCTACTATCGGTTGAAGGCCGGCTGGTTCATGAAGAACAAGCTTCCGCATTGGGATCGCAACGCACCGCTGCCGTTAGCGGTGACCTCCCGCATCACCTGGCCCGAGGCCAAGAACATGGTGCTGACGGCCTATCGCGGATTTTCGCCGGAGATGGCCCGCATCGCCGAGCGGTTTTTCACCGACCGCTGGATCGACGCGCCGGTGCGGCCGGGCAAGGCGCCGGGCGCGTTCTCGCATCCGACCACGCCGTCGGCGCACCCTTACGTGCTGATGAACTATCAGGGCAAGCCGCGCGACGTGATGACGCTCGCCCATGAACTCGGCCACGGCGTGCACCAGGTGTTGGCGGCCAAGAACGGCGCGCTGATGGCGCCGACGCCGTTGACCTTGGCCGAAACCGCGAGCGTGTTCGGCGAGATGCTCACCTTCAGGCGGCTATTGGCACAGACCAAAAGCTCAAAACAGCGCCAGGCGCTGCTTGCCGGCAAAGTCGAGGACATGATCAACACGGTGGTGCGCCAGATCGCGTTCTATACATTCGAGCGCGCCGTCCACACCGAGCGCAAGAACGGCGAATTGACCGCCAAGCGCATCGGCGAAATCTGGCTTGGCGTGCAGGGCGAGAGCTTGGGCCCCGCGATCGACATCCGGCCGGGGTATGAAAATTTCTGGATGTATATTCCGCACTTCATCCATTCGCCGTTCTACGTCTACGCCTACGCTTTCGGCGATTGCCTGGTGAACTCGCTCTATGCGGTCTATGAGGATGCGCAAGCAGGCTTCGCCGAGCGTTATCTGGCGATGCTGTCCGCGGGCGGCACCAAGCATTATTCCGAACTGCTCAAGCCGTTCGGGCTCGATGCCAAGGACCCCAAATTCTGGGACGGCGGGCTGTCGGTGATCGCCGGCATGATCGACGAGTTGGAGGCGATGGGCTGAGGCGAGAACGGCGTAAAACATGTGTTGAACGGTGGATGGTTTTGTGTAATACAATGTGTACAACGAGACTGATGCCATGAACGAAGCCGCCAGCGACCCCAAGCTCGAAAATACCGCCCTCCAGATCCGCAAAATCGGCAATTCCGTTGGCGTGATCCTGCCGAAGGAGCTGTTGGCACGGCTCAATCTCAAGGAGGGAGACAAGTTCTATCCGGTCGAACAACCGGATGGCAGCTTGCGACTGACGCCCTTCAATCCGAAGCATGCCCGGACAATGGAAATCGCCCGCAAAATCATGCACGAATATCGCGATACGTTTGCAGCGCTTGCAAAATGAACGAGCCGATTTGGCTTGACGTCGATGAAGTCGTCGACATGCACGCCGAGCAACTGGCGATATTCGGTGGACCGGAAGGCGTTCGAGATCGCGGCCTTCTCGAGTCGGCGATTTTGCGGCCGGTCAACCAATGGCACTACGGGCAAACTGATATGGCCGCTCTCGCAGCGGCCTATGCGTTTGGTCTCGCCCGTAACCATGCCTTTGTCGATGGCAACAAGCGCATCGCATTCCACGCGATGATAGTGTTTCTGCGCGGTAACGGCATCGAATTCGCCCCCGATCCCGCTCACGCCACCGCCATCATCCTCTCGCTCGCGGCGGGGGAGGTGAGCGAGGAAAGCCTCACCCGCTGGATCAGGGACAATTGGCCGTCAGAGGCCCGCAACTAGCCCGGCACTGCGGCGGGTGCACCATGCGGCCATCGCCGTTGCCCTGCCAACGGGATTGCGGTAATTCGACGGCGAGAGACGTGGATTGACCGGGGAGAGCGATGGCAGAACATCACGAAGTGGCCTATACGACCGCTGACGGCAACGATTACGTTGCCCATGAGCAGACTTATGAGGGCTTCATTAAGCTGGTGAAGTACGGCAGCGCCGCGGTGGCCTTCATCCTCATCATGATGGCGATTTTTCTGATCTGATGCATCAATCGACGCGCCGCCAACCGGCGTCGCGATTTCTGAGAAACTCACCGCGTTCCGGTTGCAAGACCGGTTCCGTCCTTGCGAAATAAGCGCTAGAGCATGATCCGGAAAAGTGGGAGACCGGTTTTCCGAAAAGATCATGCCCAAACAGAGAGATGAGATCATGGAGCGATTCAACTTAATCGCATCATGATCTAATTGCGCGCGCGAGCTTCCCGCGCCGCCGGAGGCCTCATGAAGATTGCCGTCGCCAAGGAAATCGATCCGTCCGAGCCGCGGGTCGCCGCCTCGCCCGATACGGTGAAAAAATATAGGGCGCTCGGCGTCGATATCGCTGTCGAGCCCGGCGCGGGTATCGAGTCCGGATTGCCGGATTCGGAATTCACCGCGGCCGGCGCCACCGTAAGTGCGGACGCGCTCAAGGATGCCGATATCGTCATCAAGGTGAAGCGGCCGGAAGCCTCGGAACTCGGCAACTACAAGCGCGGTGCGCTGGTCATCGCCATCATGGACCCTTACGGCAACGACGCCGCGCTCAAGGCGATGGCGGATGCGGGCATCTCGGCCTTCGCAATGGAATTGATGCCGCGCATCACCCGCGCCCAGGCGATGGACGTGCTGTCGAGCCAAGCCAATCTCGCCGGCTACCGCGCGGTGATCGAAGCCGCTGAAGCCTTTGGCCGCGCGTTTCCGATGATGATGACGGCGGCGGGCACCATCCCGGCCGCGAAAGTGTTTGTAATGGGTGTCGGCGTCGCCGGCCTGCAGGCGATCGCGACCGCGCGACGGCTTGGCGCGGTGGTCACCGCCACCGACGTGCGGCCCGCGGTGAAGGAGCAGGTCGAAAGCCTTGGCGCCAAATTCCTCGCAGTCGAGGATGAAGAGTTCAAGCAGGCGGAAACCGCCGGCGGTTACGCCAAGGAAATGTCCAAAGAATATCAGGCCAAGCAGGCGGCGCTGACCGCCGAGCACATCAAGAAACAGGACATCATCATCACCACCGCGCTGATTCCGGGTCGGCCGGCGCCGCGCCTTGTCACGTCAGACATGGTAAAATCGATGAAGCCGGGTTCGGTGCTGGTCGATCTCGCGGTCGAGCGCGGCGGCAATATCGAGGGCGCAAGGCCCGGCGAAGTCGCCGATGTCGGCGGCATCAAGATTGTCGGCTTCACCAATGTGGCGGGGCGCGTCGCGGCCTCGGCCTCGAGCCTGTATGCGCGTAATTTATATTCCTTCATCGAGACGCTGGTAGACAAAACGACCAAGGCGCTCGCGGTGAAGTGGGACGACGAACTGGTCAAGGCCACCGCCCTGACCAAGGACGGCGCCGTCATTCATCCGAACTTCCAGCCGAAGAGCGCGTGAGCGATGATGCGGGCTCAGAGTAGTTTCGTCATTGCGGGGCGCGCAAAGCGCGAACCCGGAATCTCTATTTCAATCACTCTCGCCATTCCAGGTCCGGCGCACCGCGCCGTCCCGGAATGACGGGCTAACAGGAGAGCCGCCATGGATCATATCACCCAGGCCGTCGATCCCTTCGTGTTCCGGCTGTCGATTTTCGTGCTCGCTGTCTTCGTCGGCTATTTCGTGGTGTGGTCGGTGACGCCCGCGCTGCATACGCCGCTGATGTCGGTGACGAACGCGATCTCCTCGGTGATCGTGGTCGGCGCGCTGCTCGCGGTTGGCGTTGGCATGATCTCGAGCGGCAGCGGCTGGGCGCGGGGCTTCGGCTTCATCGCGCTGACCTTTGCCAGCGTGAATATCTTCGGCGGCTTCCTGGTCACCCAGCGCATGCTCGCGATGTACAAGAAGAAGACCAAGTGAACGGCGTGCAGACTGATAAAATGCCGTCGTCATGCCCCGCCATCGGGTCTCGCCTTCGGCGAGCCCGACGACAGGCTCCGGCGGGGCATCCAGTATGCCGTGACGGTTCGTCAAGTCACGACGATTTCGGGATACTGGATCATCCGCTTTCGCGGATGATGACAGGGAAGGGGGCCTTGAGATGAACGCCAATCTGTCCGCGGTTTTATACCTCGTCGCCGGCGTGCTGTTCATTCTGTCGCTGCGCGGCCTGTCGAGCCCGGCGTCATCGCGGCAGGGCAACTTCTTCGGCATGATCGGCATGGGCATCGCGGTCGTGACCACGCTCGCCTCCCATCCGCCGGCCGACGGCATGGCCTGGCTGCTGGTCGTGCTCGGGGTCGCGATCGGCGGCTCGATCGGCGCGGTGATCGCGCGGCGGGTGCCGATGACGTCGATGCCGGAATTGGTCGCGGCGTTCCACTCGCTGGTCGGCATGGCCGCGGTGCTGGTGGCGGCGGGCGCGTTCTACGCGCCCGAGGCCTTCGACATCGGCACGCCCGGCCACATCCACGCCCAGAGCCTGGTCGAAATGTCGCTCGGCGTCGCCATCGGCGCGCTGACCTTCACCGGCTCGGTGATCGCGTTCCTGAAATTGTCCGCCCGCATGAGCGGCGCGCCGATCATTCTGCCGGCGCGCCATATCATCAATATCGGCCTTGGCGCCGCGCTCGTGGTGTTCGTCGTCGGACTGGTGCTGACCGGCAGCGCGGTCGATTTCTGGCTGATCACGATCATCGCACTCGCGCTCGGCGTGCTCATGATCATCCCGATCGGCGGCGCCGACATGCCGGTCGTGATCTCGATGCTGAACTCCTATTCGGGCTGGGCCGCCGCCGGCATCGGCTTCACGCTCGGCAATTCGGCGCTGATCATCACCGGCGCGCTAGTCGGCTCATCGGGCGCGATCCTGTCCTATATCATGTGCCACGCGATGAACCGCTCCTTCATCTCGGTCATCCTCGGCGGCTTTGGGGGCGAGACTGCGGCCGCGGGTACAGGCGCCGGTGGCGAAGCGCGGCCGGTGAAACTCGGCTCGGCGGATGATGCCGCCTTCATCATGAAGAACGCGCAGAAGGTCATCATCGTGCCGGGCTACGGCATGGCGGTGGCGCAGGCACAGCATGCGTTGCGTGAGATGGCCGACCAGCTCAAGAAGGAAGGCGTCGAGGTGAAATACGCCATTCACCCGGTCGCGGGCCGCATGCCCGGCCACATGAACGTGCTGCTTGCCGAAGCCAACGTGCCCTATGACGAGGTGTTCGAACTCGAGGATATCAATTCGGAATTCGCGCAGGCCGACGTCGCCTTCGTGATCGGCGCCAATGACGTCACCAATCCGGCGGCCGAGGATGATCCGAAATCGCCGATTTACGGCATGCCGGTGCTGCAGGTGTGGAAAGCCGGCACCGTGATGTTCATCAAGCGCTCGCTCGCTTCGGGCTATGCCGGTATCGACAATCCCCTGTTCTATCGCGACAACACCATGATGCTGCTCGGCGATGCCAAGAAAATGACCGAGAATATCGTCAAGGGGATGTAGCCACTTCACGAGAGCCCAAGACTTACGAGAAACCATGACCGTCCTGAAATGGCTCGCAGCTGTTGCATCGGTCGGGTATCTCGCCGGTCTTGTTGTGCTGTTTTTTGCGCAGCGTTCGTTCATCTTTCCGGTACCACAAACCGTCCGTACATCGCCCGAAGCGGCTGGCTTCGGCGCGGCTGAAGAGGATCTCCTGACCACGGCGGATGGCGAGACGGTCATTGTCTGGCACGTGCCGGCAAAACCGGGCCGCGCGGTCGTGCTTTATTTTCATGGCAACGGTGATTTCCTGGCCGGGCTCGTCGGCCGCTTCCGCGACATCACTCAGGATGGCACCGGACTCGTGGCGCTGTCGTATCGCGGCTATGCCGGTTCGAGCGGGCGGCCAAGCGAGCGGGGGCTTCTGTTGGACGCCGCGGCGGCCTATGCGTTCGCGTTGGCGCGATATAGCGCGGATCGGATTGTCGTCTGGGGCTTTTCGCTCGGCAGCGGGGTTGCCGTGGCGTTGGCGGCCGACCGGGGAATCGCAAAACTCATCTTGGAATCGCCTTACACCTCGATCACCGATGTTGCCGCCGCCGCGTTCCCGTTGCTGCCGGTGCGCTGGCTGATCAGGGATCGCTTCCGCTCCGATCAGCGCATCGCGCGGGTGACGGCTCCCCTGCTGATCATGCATGGCGCACGCGATGCCACCATTCCGATCAATCTGGGGGAGCGGTTATTCGCGCTCGCCCACGAGCCGAAACAATTCGTGCGGTTTGCCGAAGGCGGCCATAACGATCTGGGCAATTTTGGCGCCGTCGAGACGGCGCGACGATTTATCGAGGCTTCGAACCGCTGACGGGTTGCGGTCGAATCGCGTGCAGCCTGCTGCCGTTGGATATGAGGATTTTAGACCCATGAGCACACACGGACCGATGCCGCGATCGGCGTGGATTTTCCCCGCGCTGTCCGTCCTGCTGTTTGCCGGCGTCACCGCGCTTCACTATAGCTTCGCGCCGTCGGCTGTGGGGTTGGCGTTCGCGGCGGTGCTGCTGGTGATCCTGTTCGGTACGGTATTCGCGGCCGTTCATCATGCCGAGGTGATCGCCGAGCGGATCGGCGAGCCCTATGGCACGCTGTTGTTGACGTTGGCCGTGACCATCATCGAGGTGGCGCTGATCGCCACCATCATGCTCGGCGAGAAAACCGTGACGACGCTGGCGCGCGACACCGTGTTTGCGGTGGTGATGATCGTCTGCAACGGCCTGGTCGGCATCTGTATCCTGGCCGGCGGTCTGCGCTACCGTGAGCAGGATGTTCAGGTCACCGGTTCGAACCTTTATCTCAGCGTCCTGGCGGTGTTGGCGACGATCACGCTGATCCTGCCCAATTATACGCTGACGACGCCGGGGCCGGTCTTTTCGGCGGGCCAGCTCGGTTTCGTCAGCGCCGTCACCATCCTGCTCTACGGCGTGTTTCTCTATACCCAGACCGTCCGGCACCGGAATTATTTCGTCAGCGAATTGACCGGGGCCGGGAATGACGGGGCGCACGCTTCGACCCGTGCCTTGTTCCTCAGCGCCGCGTTGCTGCTGGTTTCGCTGCTGGCCGTGGTGCTGTTGGCGAAGAAGTTCTCGCAGGTGGTCGACGCCGGCGCCGCGCTGGTCGGCGCGCCGCCCGCGTTTGCCGGAATTCTGGTGGCGCTATTGATCCTGCTGCCAGAAAGTGTCGCGGCGGTCGCCGCTGCGCGCAAGAACGATCTGCAGAAGAGCATCAATCTCGCGCTCGGGTCTTCGCTTGCAACCATTGGATTGACGATCCCGGCGGTGGCGGTGGCTGCTTACGCGTTGGACAAGCAGCTGGTGCTCGGGCTTCCCGCCCAGGATATGGTGCTCTTGGCGTTGACGTTTATCCTCGGCATGCTGACGCTTGGCACCGGACGTACCAACATCCTTTTTGGGCTGGTCCACCTCGTGGTATTTGCGGTATTCATATTCCTGGTGTTCGTGCCCTGAGGCCTTCGGGCGGAGAAGCTAGACCATGATCAGCGCCAAATCCGACGTTCAGGTCGACACGCCGGAGGTTCGCGTCACCGAATGGCGGCTGGCGCCGGGCAGCGCCACCGGGCATCACATTCATGCGATGGACTACGTTATCGTTCCCGTCACCGCGGGTGAAATGACCATCGTGGCGCCCGACGGGGGCCGCTCCAAGGCGCAGCTCGGGCCCGGCAAGTCCTATTTTCGGAAGGCCGGGGTGGAACACGACGTGCTCAACGAGAGCGCCAGCGAAATCGTATTTCTGGAAGTGGAGTTGAAGCCATAACCCCGCCGTTTACCGAATTGCCACCGATCTGCCTCAAAGCTCCGGCATCAAAACCTGCGCGGGAGTGGTCGGTATGCTGAAACTGGTCTCAAAATTTGCGATGGACATCTTGCCGTCGGTGATTGCGACCATCATCGGCGCCTATATCGTTAACCATTACATCAACATCAAGCCCGGGGCCGATGCCTCGGCCACCGCCGCCGCGATGTCCTCGGCCGACCCGAAAAAGGCCAGTTCCAAGGGCGAAACCAAGCCGGTCGAGAAATCCGCCGATCTCGGCAACCTGCCTGAGCCCGGGGTTCGCGCCAAGGGCATCTCCGAGAAGGCCATTATCGACAAATCGGCCGCCGAACGGTCCGTGGAGAAGCCGGCCGACAAGGCCGACAAGCCGTCCGAGACCGCCAGTATTCCCGCAACCACGCCCGCAGGCCCCCCCGCGGAAACCCGCCGCCATCAGCCGACGCCCCGCGAAAAGGCCGCCGCCAGGACCGCGCCCGCGACGGTCCCAGCGCCGCCCGCCGAGCCTGTGGTCGCGAAGCCAAACACCGTCACGCCGGTCGAAACCGCCATCACTCCAGACGCCAACGATCTGGCGCGCGCGGCGATCGAGCGGCTGCGCGCCAGCACACCTGAGGCAGCACCGCACACCCAAGAAACTGCCCGCGAAGCCGTCCGCGCTCCCGAGGCGCCACGGGTTGTAGCCGCGCCGGTCCAGGCACCGGTCACGGCGCCGCCGGTTCAGCCATTGCCACCACCGATTCTCGTCTCGACGCCTCCGGCCGAATCCGTGGCAAAACCGGCTTACCCACCGACGGCGCGGGTGGAAGATCCGCATCGTCCGACGCCGCCGGCCGATATTCCGGACCGGGGGCCGCTCGATCTGCGAGCTGACGCGGTGGATTCGCAACCGCACGGACGCCCATCCGTTGCCGAAGAAATGCTGTCGGCGGCGAAATCGGTATTCCACTCGGTGATACCGAAATAGCTTTGATTGGCTCGAACGGTCGGCGGCCCCGGATCAGCTCCCGCGCCGGCCTTCGCGCGAACGCGTTTCAGAACGTATCGTAGCTCTGGCCAGGCTTGCCGCCGACGCGGGCAAAACCCGTTTGCGCGGCTTCATCCTTCGGGCGCAAGTTGATGGCGCGGGCGTAAGAGCCGGCGGCCTTGGTCTTGTCGCCGAGACGCTCATAGGCAAGGCCCCTGGTCGTCCAGATTTGCGGGTTCTGCGGGTCGGCCAACACCGCCTCGTCGAGATCGGCGGCGGCCTCCTTGGCCTTGCCGAGCGCGAGATTGCTGAGCGCGCGGCCCAATAGCGGCTCGGCCTGTTGCGGCACCAGACCGTGCGCCGCCGTGAAATCGTCGATCGCGAACTGGTGCTGCTTCTCGCTTTGATAGAGCAGGCCGCGATTGTAGGTACGCCTCGGCGTCGTCGGGACGAAGGCTGATCGCCTTGTTGAAATCTTCGAGCGCTTCGGGCGGCTGGTTGCGCGCCTTGTAGACCATGCCGCGGCCGAACCAGGCCGGCGCGTAACTGGGATCGAGCGCCAGCGCGCGCTCGTAGTCGGCCATCGCCTCGTCGAGCCGCTTGGTCTTGCGGTAGATCAGGCCGCGATTGGCAAACGCCTGACCGTAATTGGGATCGAGGCTGATCGCCTTGTTGAAATCGGCCAGCGCGTCTTCGGTCTTTCCGGCCTGCGCCAGCGCCGAGCCGCGCATGTTGTAGGCCTGCGGATTGCCGGGATTCTTCTTGATGGTCTCGGTGAGCGACGCGATGTTGCTCGAGACGGCCAATTGCGCGGGTTCTTCCTTCGGCTCCGAAGAGGTCGTCAGCGATCCCAGCGTGATCGAACAGCCGCCGAGCGCGATGGCGATCAATGCGAGCGGCGCAGATGCGCGCGGAAAGCGGCGTAATGCTCTCGAAAGGACATCAGTAACCGGGACGGTCATGGTGCAGAACACTCACGCGGCTAACGCAGTATTGGTAGCCTGCGGACGCGTCTTCCGCAAAAAATCGCCTCCGGATTTGGTCCGAGGATGGATACTTTTTTGCGACGGGAACTCCTGCGAACCGCTTTTCCAATGGATTTTCAAGGATGCGCTTTCGCTAATGGCGGAAACGCTTGGCGCAAACGACAACGCGGGCGCTAACGCCCGCGTCACCCGATTCAAATCCAGCAAGTCGATGGATCAGCGCGGTCCGCGCGATCCTGCACCCGGGCCGCCACGGCCGCCACCGGGACCGCCGCGCTCCGCACCGGGGCCGGCGCCGAACACCGGCTTCGGCTTCATCGGCAGCAGGCCTTCACGCTGCAACTTCTTGCGGGCAAGCTTGCGCGCGCGGCGCACGGCTTCGGCCTTTTCGCGGGCCTTTTTCTCGGAGGGTTTCTCATAATGACCGCGGAGCTTCATCTCGCGGAAAATACCCTCGCGCTGCATCTTCTTCTTCAGCGCCTTGAGGGCTTGATCGACATTGTTATCGCGAACGAGAACCTGCACGCGGCATCCTCTTTCCATTGATCGGATTGGATTCTGTAAAGTCAAAGGGCGGGCAAAGGGCCTAGCTCTCGACCTTGAGCGCGCGGATGTATCAGACAAAGGTGGGAATGTCCACCGTTGGTAGCGCAAATACGCGTGCCGAAACCTGTCAAATCCTCGCCTCAGGGCACCGATCGGGCGATTCTGGGCGCCGCCACCACCTCGGTTGCATGGTCCTCGGTCAGGTGAACCTGGGTCACGTGCCCCATCTTGCGGCCGGGCCGCGGCGCGCCCTTGCCGTAAAGATGAACGGTCGCGCCCGGAACCGTCAGCCATTGCTCATAGCCAAGGATGTCGTCGCCGATCAGGTTGGTCATGGTAACGGGGCCGTGGCGAACCGGCTTGCCCAGCGGCCATCCGGCGATGGCGCGGATGTGCTGCTCGAACTGCGAGATCGAGGCGCCGTCCAGTGTCCAGTGTCCGGAATTATGCACCCTTGGCGCGATCTCGTTGACCAGAACCTTCTTGCCCCCGTCGCCCTGCACCACGAACATCTCGACTGCGAGCACGCCGACATAATTCAGCGCGCCAGCGATCTTTTCGGCGATCGTGCGCGCCTGCACCGCCAGCGCGTCCGGTATTGCCGCCGGCGCACGGGAAAGTTTCAGGATGTGGTCGCTATGCTCATTTTCGGTGACGTCGAAGCATTCGACCGCACCGTCCGCAGAGCGCGCGGCGATCACCGAGATCTCGCGCTCGAACGGCACGAAGGCCTCGAGGATCGCGGATTTGGTGCCAAGCTCCTGCCAGACCTGGTCCGGATCGTCCCCCTCACGGATGATCGCCTGGCCCTTGCCGTCATAGCCGAAGCGGCGCGTCTTGAGCACGGCCGGCAGGCCGATCTTCCCGATCGCCGCGCGCAGGCTAGCCGCCGAGGAAACGTCAACATAATCGGCCGTCGCGATGCCGAGCCGCTTGACAAAGTCCTTTTCGATCAGACGATCCTGCGTGGTCTCCAGGATAATCCGATTGGGCAGCACCGGGCGGCGCGCCGCCAGGATCATGGCCGAGGCCGCCGGCACGTTCTCGAACTCATAGGTGATGACGTCGACATCGCCGGCGAACAGTTCGAGCGCCTCGACGTCGGCATATTCGGCGCAGGTCGCATTCAGCACGACATCGAATGCCGGCGAATCCGGGTCCGGTGAAAACACCTGGCATCGCAGGCCGAGCCGGCTTGCGGCCATCGCCAGCATCCGGCCCAATTGTCCGCCGCCGAGAATTCCGATGGTGTCGCCGGGCTTCAGCTTCACCGGAGGTGCCGCCGTCACGCGGATTCCTCCGGACGCTCGGCGACCGCCTCGCTCTGCTGCTTGCGCCAGCTGGCCAATCTTTCCGAGAGCGGCTTGTCGTGCAGCGCCAGCACGCTCGCGGCCAGCAGCGCCGCGTTGACCGCCCCGGGCTTGCCGATCGCCAGCGTTCCGACCGGCACGCCGGCGGGCATTTGGACGATGGAATAGAGCGAATCGATGCCCGACAGCGCCTTCGATTCGATGGGCACGCCAAAGACCGGGAGTTCCGTCAACGATGCGGTCATGCCCGGCAGGTGCGCGGCGCCGCCGGCACCGGCGATGATGATCTTGAAGCCGGCCGTCTTGGCGCCCTTGGCGAAGGCGAACAGCCGCTCCGGGGTGCGATGGGCGGAGATGATGTGATGCTCGCTGCCGATGCCGAGCATATCTAGCATTTCGGCGGCGTGGCGCATGGTGTCCCAGTCCGACTGGCTTCCCATGATGATGGCTATTGGGGCGCGCATGCGTTCAAATTTTCTCGGGAATCCCGCAAACTCAGGCCGGATTATAAAGTCGGCCCAAGCTTCGGCAAGGCGTGGCAAGGGGTTTGGAATGGACTATCCTGTCTTGGTTAGCACCGGCAAGCCTTCTTAACGCATGATGGCGAACCGAAGGGCTGCGTTAACGCAACGCGCGGATGGCAGCCTTTCGGAAAAAGCTCACGCTGCCGCAGAAGGACAAGCGAAGGGTTTGATTCGAAGCTGCATCAGGCCCCAGAGTGGCTCATGAAAAAGAAAACCGGGACCGCTGCACCGAGGACAGCTAAACACAAGGCCGTCGTGGCTGGCCGCAACCCTGCGCCGCGACACCCTTCGTCCGCGTCTCCGCCGTCGGCAAGTTCCGGCGATGCCAAAGCCGAGATTCGCCGGCTCAGGACTGAGCTGGCGAAGGCGCAGGCGCGGATCGAGCAGTTGCAGGCGTCGGCCGATACCGATTTCCTTCTGGAGATCGCCAACCGGCGGGGCTTTGAGCGCGAACTCGACCGCGCGATCGCCTACATCCAGCGCTATCAGGCGAGCGGCGCATTGATCGTTCTCGACGTCGATCGTCTCAAGCCGATCAATGATAGCTTCGGGCACGCGGCGGGCGATCAGGTACTCAAGGCGATCGTAGCCGTTCTCTCACGCCAGATCCGCTCCTCGGATGTGATCGGGCGGCTCGGCGGCGACGAGTTTGCGCTCTTGTTGTGGAATCTCACCGAGACCGACGCGCACGCCAAGGCTGCGACGCTGGAGCAGGATATCGACCGCCTCAGCTTCGTGTTCGGCGGGCAGACCGTGCGCGCAGGTGCGTCTGCCGGCGTTACCGTTCTGGGCCCGCATTCCGAAGCGGGCCGGGCGCTGGAAGAAGCCGATTGCGCGATGTATGTGCGCAAGGCGCAGCGGCGCCATGAAACGTGACGTGCAACCAGCCAATAACCCGGCTTCGCCGCCGATTTCTCCAACCAGCCGAGCAGGATCATGATCAAGCCCGCGCCGTTTACGCTTCGGATCCCGGACGCCGATATTGCCGACTTGCGCGAGCGCCTGGCCCGTTCGCGCTTTCCCGATCAGGCGCCCGGCGAGCCATGGGCCTATGGCACCGATGTTGCGTATTTGCGCAACCTCGTGGAATATTGGCGCAACGGTTTTGACTGGAGGGTGGCGGAAGCAGCGCTAAATGCCTTTCCGCAATTCCGTGTTCCGCTCGATGGCATTGACCTGCACTATCTGCACGTGCCCGGCGCAGGCCCCGATCCGATGCCGCTGCTTTTGCTGCACGGCTGGCCCGGCTCGGTATTCGAATTCCTCGACATCATTCCGCGTCTTACCGATCCGGCGCGCTTCGGCGGCGACCCGCGCGACGCCTTCACCGTGGTGGCGCCGTCTCTGCCAGGATATGGGCTTTCGTTCCAGCCCGGCCAGAAACGCTATGGTGTGCCCGAAATGGCGGACTGTGTCTCAGCGCTTATGCATGACGTGCTCGGCTTTGCTCGCTTCGGCGCGCAGGGCGGCGACTGGGGGGCCGCGGTCACCAGCCGGCTCGGTTATGCGCATGCCGAGAAGATGATCGGCATCCATATCAATCTGATGATGGCGGCCGGCCGTGATCCCAAAGCCTTTGCCGATCCGACCGAGGAGGAGCAGCGCTATCTCGGCGAACTGGCGCATTGGATGCGCGAAGAGAGCGGCTATCAGTGGATCCAGGGCACGCGCCCGCAGACGCTGGCCTTCGCCTTGACGGATTCACCCGCTGGCCTCGCGGCGTGGATCGTCGAAAAATTCCGCGCCTGGTCGGATTGCGGCGGCGACGTCGAGCGCGCGATCGACCGGGACCGCATGCTCGCCGATATCTCGCTCTACTGGTTCACCGGAGCGATCGGTTCGTCGTTCTGGCCCTATTATGCGAGACTTCACGGCTCGGTCATTCTGCCGCCTGGCGAAGCCATCACGGTGCCCACCGGCTATGCCCAGTTCCCGCGCGAAATTCTCAAGCCGCCACGCAGCGCAGCGGCGCGCGTATTTGCGGATATCCGCCGCTGGAGCGTCATGGAGAAGGGTGGACATTTCGCAGCCCTTGAACAGCCGGAGTTGCTCGCGGGCGAGGTGCGCGCTTTTTTTCGGGAATTGCGGTAAGGGCGGATTGCGAAATGCCTATAGCCCGCTCAGATCGTCCGGCACTTGGCCGAACTTCCTGAGCAATTGCGCGTCGCCGAATTCGCCGATCATGGGATCGCCGGTGCGGCTGAAAGCGACCGCACCGATGCTGCCGGCAGCGTGCGACAACGCTTCCGCGCGCCGCAACGCGCCAGACGAGCTCTGGCATTCTTCCGCGGCTCCGGCGACCGGCGAGCCGGTTTCATCCTGCAGAAATGGCATTGCGACGTAATAGGTGACATCGGCCATTTGCGTTGCTCCGTCCTGTTCGATCAGGCAGCCTCGCCGTTGGCTCGCGGCATCCTGGCCGCAGCGTGGTCGGTTGAGGCCGCCGCCTGCAATTCCATCACCTCAATCTCCAGGTACTCGTTCGCCATGATGAGTGCCTTGATCGTGCTGCGCAGGTTTCCATCGCACATTGCGATCGCCTGGTCGCACGCCAGTTCGTAGCGATCGGCGTCGGACAACGAGGCAGGCTTGGACATGATGGAATCCCGAACTGGAGGTTGGCGGTCGAGATGATGTTCCTATTTTGTTCTCACCAAGTCAAGCGCCATTAAAGCGGCTCAAGGCGAGGTCATACCTGTCCTGAGCCGGCCGCGGTTGGAGATGGGGCGAGGGAAGCTAGCGCGGGGCCGCGGCAGCCGGGCGGGCGGGCGGCGGGAACGAAAACAATATCGGGCGCTTAATGCCGATTAGCGGGAGTAGGACGAATGGGTGTTGCAGCGTCCGGTAGACCCGTGGTGCTGATCGTCGAGGATGAGTTTCTGTTGAGAATTGATGCGGTTGACATGATCGCAGCTGCCGGCTTCGAAGTTGTGGAAGCCGCGAACGCCGACCAGGCCATCGGAATTCTGGAATCTCGTCGCGACATCACTGTGGTTTTCACCGATATCCAAATGCCGGGTTCGATGGACGGGTTGAAGCTAGCCCGGGCAGTCCGGGGGCGCTGGCCGCCGATCAAGATTGTCGCAACCTCCGGCCACGCCGACGTTGGGGAACCGGATCTGCCCGACGGCGGACGGTTTCTGCCCAAACCCTACAGCACGCTTCAGGTAATAGGCGTGCTGCGCGAGCTGACAGCCGGCGCCTGAATTCATCGAGCCGCAAATCGCTACCAAGCTCGGATGTGCCGTCGAACTGCCACGCGCGATGGCGTTTCCTGTTCTTCTTCCGATCGTCCGGGAATGATAGAGGCTGACCATCGTCAGCTCAGGCAATAATGTCGGGCGTGATCTGGTCTTCGATGAAGGCAATGCGGTCACGCAATTGCAGTTTGCGTTTTTTCAACCGTTGCAGCCGCAACAGATCCGGGGCGGGCGATTGGTGCAGGGCATCGATCGCCGCGTCGAGGTCGCGGTGCTCCTGCTGCAGCCGTGCGAGCTCGGTTTGGAGTTCGCGCTCATCTTCGTCGGTCATGGTGTACTTAGTGCAAACGCGGATGAGAATGCGAAAGGCGGCGGAATCCGAACCAGGAATATCCTCCCTGGCCCGCCGCTCCGCAAGCAAGTTCGCGAAAAGGCGGGCGAGGCGATTTCGGGGGCGCGCGGGGCGCGGCCCGACCGGTTCAGCCGCTAATCTTTTGCTTTTGACGGGTTTTCTTAAGTAAACCGGCGGCCACCTCGCCTGGCAGCGCTTCAGACCGTCATCCGATCCAACCTGATCGGACCATGATCTCATCCCCTTGTTTGAGCATGATCTTTTCGAAAAACCGTTTCCCGCTTGTTGCCGGCCATGCTTTCCGGTTCCCTGCTCACGATTCGTTACAGACGATACCGAAATATGAGGATGCACTTTTTGATACCCATCGACAGATTCCGGGCTTCGTGTAGACTTGGTTGTCCGATCGAATCTGAGGTCTTAACCCAACCGAGGAGGTTTCGTATGGCAATTCAGGCGCATCTCGTTGAACTGGAACGGAAACACAAGGTTCTCGAAAACGAATTGCATGAAGCTCTCGTGCACCTTTCAACGGACGATCTGCAAATTGTCGAGCTCAAGCGTCGGAAATTGATGGTTAAGGACGAAATCGAGCGGTTGAAACATTCCGCGAGCGACACAGTACACTAGCAAGCAAGAAGCTTCAGACCTGCTTTCTCCGTCGTCGCCAACGGGTCGGCGCGTCGTGCGCCACCCGGGTTGCCGGGGGATGCGAGTGTTTTGACCTCAAGGTCTTTTTCGCAACCCACCAGAACCCCGCTCACATCCCCGCCAGTTCGCCGACATAGTCGGCGATCGCCAGTGACGATGTCAGTCCGGGCGATTCTATTCCAAACAGATTGACCAGCCCCGCAATGCCGTGATCCCGCGGTCCCTGGATCAGGAAATCCTGTACCGCGACCGCGGGGGGCACGATCTTCGGCCGCATTCCCGAATAGCTCGGCATCAGCGCGCCATCCGGCAGCGCCGGCCAGTATCGGCGGATCGCCGGATAAAATCGCTCCGCCCGCGTCGGATCGACGGCGTAGTCGATGTGATCGACCCACTCTACGTCGGGACCGAATCTTGCCTGTCCTGCCATGTCGAGGGTGAGGTGCACGCCTAACCCGCCGGGCTCGGGAACCGGATAGATCAGGTGCGAAAACGGCGCCCGCGCGCTGCAACTGAAATAGTTTCCCTTTGCCAGATACGTCGGCGGGATCAGGTCGATCGGCATGCCGTCGATACTGCGCGCGACCTCCGATGCGGTAAGGCCTGCGGCATTGACGAGAAGCCGGCATTCGAACGTCACCGGCGTCTCGCCACCGGCATCGAGCTGAATGCGGCCGTCATGCGCCTTTGCGCCCAATAGCGGCGTGTGAAATGCAAGGGCCGCGCCCGCGTCTTCGGCGTCGCCGCGCAGCGCCAACATGTAGGCGTGGCTGTCGATGATGCCAGTGGAGGGCGAGAGCAGGGCCGCGTCGCAATTCAGGGCCGGCTCGAGCGCGCGCGCGGCTTCGCCGGTCAGAGTTCGCAGATCGGAAACACCATTGGCTTCGGCATGCGTCCGGATCGATTGCAGCCTTTCAGCTTCCTTCGGCGTGGTTGCCACGATCAACTTGCCGCAATTGCGATGCGGGATGCCGTGATCGCGGCAATATGCATAAAGGGCAAGCTTGCCGCTGACGCACGTCCGCGCCATCAGGCTGCCGGCCTTGTAGTAAATGCCGGCGTGGATCACCTCGCTGTTGCGCGATGAGGTGACGGTACCGATGCCCTCGGCCGCCTCCAGGATGACCACCTCGCGCCCGGCCTGCGCCAGCCGCCGCGCGACCGCAAGCCCGATCACGCCCGCACCGATAACGACGCATTCTACCTTGTCCATTCGAAGGTTGGGTCCGGGATTTGAGGCTGCGCGGGCCTGATTTGGTCTAGGAGAACTCAGGACCACCGCGCGGGCATATAGTCGCTTCGGTTGTGGGTCCGGCTTTCTCACAACCCTCTGGATTCATTTCACAACTCTGCCGAGCCATCATTATTAGTGCAGCATTAATCATGTCGGGGCAATTGCCGTAATTTTGTCGGCATTTCTCACCCGGCGCGGGTAGGCATTTACCCGATCCAAACCCGTCAAGCCAGACACTCCGGCGCAGAAATGCGCGGGTGATTGATGGCTGACGAGAATTGGCAGGCAGGCAGCAGGAACATGATTCCCGCGGGGGTCGTGGCGTGCTTGTTGGCCATCGTTGCGCCGATCGGGGTCGCCTCGGCAGCGAGGCCCGAATCCGATGTGCCAAGCTATCTCAGCTCCGCCGATGCGAGCCTCGTTTGGGAAGCGGTGATTGGCGGCATCGTCGTCTACTGCCTGCTCGTCTCCATCACGCTGTGGGTCGTCTCGGCGCTGCGCAAGGCCAAGCGCGCCCAACTGCGCAGAAATGCATACGTCAGTTCCGCCCTTAACAATCTCAACCAGGGCGTGGTGATCACCGGTCCGAAACGGCGGATCGTATTCTGCAACGATCGTTATCTCGAGATGTACGGCCTTGTGCGCTCGGATATCACCCCGCAAATGACCGGCCGGGAACTGCTCAACCTCCTGATCAAGCGCGGCGTCCTGGACCCCGGCGTCGGCGAGGAGTTCCGCGCCCATGCCGGCACTCCGGAGGGTCTCATCACGCAATTGCCCGGCGGGCGCTCCGTCCTGGTCAAATACTTTCGGCTGCCGAACGGGGGTTCGGTGGCGACGCATGAGGATTGCAGCGAGCAGCGGAAGCTCTCCAAACAACTCGCGTCGACCAAGCAGTTCCTGGAATCGGTGCTCGAAAATGTTCCGGTGTGCGTCGCCGCCAAGAACATCGAGGATGGCCGCTACATATTTGCCAACCGCGCCTTCGAACGCTTCTCGCGCTTTTCCCGCGAATCGATCGTCGGCAAGCGCGCCGACGAGATCTTCCGGCCCGAGACGGCGGCAAGCATCGAAGCAGCAGATCAGGCGGCGCTCAACTCGCCCGAAGGTCAATTCCGTAACGAATTCGTGGTCGAGCGCGGTTCGAAGAAGCGCGTCCTTGCCAGCAACCGCGTGATCGCGCGTAACGACAGGAACGAGCCGGAATTTCTGATCGCATTGTTCGACGATGTCACGGAGCGCAAATCGCTTTCCCATGAGTTGGAGAATACCAAGAAATTTCTCGAGTTGGTCGTCGACAACATACCGGTCTCGCTGATCGTCGAGCGCGTCAGCGACGGACGATACCTTCTCGCCAATCGCAGTGCCGAGACCATTCTCAACCGCAGCCGCGAAGAAGCCACCGGATTGACGGCTGCGGATATTTTCAATCCGAAGGAAGCCAAGCTGATCGTTGCGCGCGACGAGACGGCGATCAGGAAGCGTGGCCTTCTCACCGAGGAACACCCGATCTCGACCAAGGATGGGCTGCGGTTGTTTCTGACGCGCCGCATGACGGTGCTCGACGACGCGGGCGAACCACAGTACCTGATCAAGACCCATGAGGACGTCACCGACCGCCGCCAGACCGAGTCACGCATGGCCCACATGGCGTATCATGACGGCCTCACCGATCTGCCGAATCGCGCCGCCTTCCTGCAGGCGCTCGCGCAGATGATCGAGGCCTGCGGAGGCACCGATGAGGAATTTGCGGTGCTGTCCATCGACCTCGATGGCCTGAAGGAAATCAATGACGTATTCGGCCATGCAATCGGCGACAAATTGCTGATCGAAGTGGCGCAGCGCCTCAAGGCGTCAGCGCGCGGCGGGGTCGTGGCGCGGCTTTCCGGCGACGAGTTCGGATTGATCATTGACGGCAAGCAGCCCGTCGCCGGGATGCTGCTGGCCGAACAACTTGCTGAAACGCTGGTCAAGGAGTTCCTGATCGACGACAAATCGGTTCGCACCGGCGTGACGACCGGCATCTCGATTTTTCCGCATAATGGCGCCGACGCAGCCTCGCTGCTGGCGAACGCCGGCGCAGCGCTGTTTCGCGCCAAGGCGAAATCGCGCGGCTCGATCAGCATTTATGAGCCGGAGATGGACCAGCAGATTCGCGATCGCCGCGTGCTGCACCAGGACCTGTCGGTTGCGATCAAAAACGGCGAACTCTCCCTGTATTATCAGCCGCAGGCGAAGTCGGGCCAAACCGCAGCTTCCAGCGAAATCGTTGGTTTCGAGGCGCTGGCGCGGTGGCTGCATCCGGTGCGTGGCTTCGTGCCGCCCTCCGATTTCATCCCGCTGGCGGAAGAGAGCGGCCTGATCGTCGAGATGGGCGAATGGATTCTGCGCGAAGCCTGCCGCGAGGCTGCCTCCTGGTCGATACCGCTGCAGGTTGCGGTCAATTTGTCGCCGGTGCAATTCATGCACGGCGATGTCGTCAGCCTCGTGCATTCGATCCTGCTCGAAACCGGCCTCGCGCCGGGCCGGCTCGAGCTTGAGATCACCGAGGGTGTGCTGATTGAGGATTTCGACCGCGGTCTGGGCCTATTGCGGCGGCTGAAGGCGCTCGGCGCTCGCATTTCGATGGACGATTTTGGCAGCGGCTATTCCTCGCTGAGCTATCTGCAGGCGTTCCCATTCGACAAGATCAAGGTCGATCGCGCTTTCGTCGTGAACCTTGGGCGCAATCCGCAATCGGCGGCGATCGTTCGGGCGGTCATCGGCCTCGGCCACGGCCTCGGGATGTCGATCGTCGCCGAAGGCGTGGAAACCCTGGAGCAACTGTCCTTCCTCGCCGAAGTCGGCTGCGATGCGGTGCAGGGCTACTTCATCGGCAAACCCCTGCCGATCGGACAATACGCCGCCCTGGTCGGCCGCGACGTTGGCAGCGCTGTGGAGCCCGCACGCAAGACCGGCTAGAGCATGATCCGGAAAAGTGGGAACCGGTTTTCCCTTAGCTAACAAACGCGAAAGCGTTTACGCGCAGATCATGCTCAAACAAAGAGATGAGATCATGATGCGATCGAACTTAATCGCATCGATCTAGGTCGCGGTTCCAGGGAAATCCCCACCGAAGTCCTATCTTTTTTGTTGACGCGTGCTCCTCGCGCAAATAGATGCCCATTCCCATCAAGTGCGGGACAGGCGGCGCCCGGAAACGCTATGGTCCCGGCATGGCGGACTACGATCTTGCGATCATCGGCGGCGGCTTGAATGGCGTTAGCGTTGCGCGCGACGCCGCGGGGCGCGGTCTCAGGGTTCTCCTGCTCGAGCAGGGCGACCTCGGCGGCGCCGCCTCCGGCGCCACATCGCGGCTGATCCATGGCGATCTCAGGGTGCTGGAACGGAAGGCGTTTGGCAGCGTGCGTGCCGCGTTGGCCGAGCGCGGCACCTGGATGCGGATCGCGCCGCATCTGGTGCGTCCGGCGCGATTTGTGATTCCGGCGCATGCCGACGAGCGTCCGCCGTGGTTGCTGCGGCTGGGGTTGCTGCTGTATGACCGGCTTGCCCCGAACGGCGCCCTACCGGCCTCGGCGACGATCGATGTCACCCACCATCCGATTGGTAACGCGCTGAAGCGGCCGTTCGGCACCGCTTTCGAATATTCCGATTGCCTGGTCGACGACTCGCGGCTGGTGATCGCCAATGCGGTCGATGCCGCCGAGCGGGGCGCGGTGATCCGTACCGGCGCACGCTGCGTGCGCGCCGACCGGTTCGATATCTGGCGGCTTGCCGTGGTCGATCGCGGCCATCGGCAGGTGATCACGGCAAGATCACTGGCCAACACGTCGGGCGCCTGGACCTCTTCGGTCGCGGAAACTGTCCTGCGCATCGCCCCGCCGCGGGGTGCCCTGATCAAGATGAGCCAGATCGTCGTCAAGCGCCTGTTCGAGACCGACAACGTCTACGTCTTCCAGAACCGCGATCGGCGCTTGATCTTCGCCAGTCCCTACCAGCGCGATTTCACGCTGCTCGGCACCGTTGCGAACAAGTTCAGGGGTGACCCTGCAGCGGTGTCGATGGGCGCCGACGAGGTTGCCTATCTCTGCGACGCGGCCAACCGTTATTTCCGCGAGCGGGTCGACCCCTCCGACGTGATCAGGACCGTCGCCGGCGCCAACCTGGTCGCGGATCCCACAGGTCGGCGCCTTGCGCGCGATGGTTCGACGACGTTCCACGCTCGGCGCGGCAAGGCGCCGTTGCTGACAATCTTCGGCGGCGATCTCACGACCTCGCGGCTGCGCGCCGAGAGCGCGGTCTCCCGGCTGACGCCCTTCTACCCGATGTCGCCGCGCTGGACCGCCGATGCGGCGCTACCTGGCGGCGATTTTGCCTGGGCGCTATTCGACGACGAGGTCGATCGCGCGCGCGAGCGCTGGAGATTTTTGACCGGGGATCAGGCCCGGCGTTTGGTCTCGGCCTATGGTTCGCGCCTTGATGCCGTGCTCGGGAACGCCAAGGACAGGGCCGATCTCGGCCCAAGCTTCGGGCCGGAATTGACCGGCGCGGAGGTGCGCTATCTCATGCAATCCGAATGGGCGCGTTTCCCGGAGGATATTCTCTGGCGGCGTTCAAAACTCGGCCTGACCATGCCGCAAGCCGATCGCGAGGCGCTGGCGGCCTTCATGGCGACGGTCGCGAGCGGGGCCGATAATAATACGGTCATCCACAGCGGCCGCGGTTGAGCCGCCGCCGATCCGCCGCTAGCTTGCAGCAAGGATGGGGCAGGCCAGCATCATGACTGAGGGCATCGCGAAGTCCGCGACCGAGGCGGTTTCGCCGAAATCCGGACCGCAGGCGGCAGCCGACATGCCGCTGTTGCGCATCGACGCGGTCGTGAAGAAATTCGGCGTTTTCCGCGCGGTGGACCGGCTGTCGCTCGATATCCGCGCCGGGGAGTTCTTTGCTCTGCTTGGCCCAAGCGGCTGCGGCAAGACCACGCTGTTGCGGATGCTCGCCGGTTTCGAGACGCCGGACGAAGGCCGCATTCTGCTTGACGGCAAGGACATCGCGCAAGTCCCGCCGCATCAGCGCCCGATCAACATGATGTTCCAGAATTACGCGCTGTTTCCCCATCTCGACGTGCGGGACAATGTCGCCTTCGGGCTGAAGCGTGCTCATATGGCCGCGCACGAGATCGATACCCGCGTCGCTGAAATGGTGGCGCTGGTCAGGCTCGAGGGCCTTGAGAGGCGCAAGCCCGATCAGCTCTCCGGCGGCCAAAAGCAGCGTGTGGCGCTGGCGCGTTCGCTGGCGCGCCGCCCGCGGGTGCTGCTGCTCGACGAACCGTTGGCCGCGCTCGACAAGAAGCTGCGCGAAAGCACCCAGCTCGAATTGATGGAGTTGCAGCGTCGGCTTGGTCTGACCTTCATCATCGTCACCCACGATCAGGAAGAAGCGATGACGGTGGCGGACCGGATCGGGGTGATGGATGCGGGGCGTCTCGAACAGGTTGCGACCCCGCGCGAGCTTTACGAGGCGCCCGGTTCGCGCTGGGTCGCCGAGTTCGTCGGCGACATCAATTTGTTCGAGGGACAAATCGAATCGGGCAACAGCGGCCATGTGGCGATGGCGCCGCGGCTTGCAATCGCAACGCGCGACGCTGGAACCGTCTATGTCGGGGCGCCGCGGCAGCCGATCGCCAAAGCCAATTTCTGCGTCGCGATCCGCCCCGAGAAGATCAAACTGTCGCGCCGTGGCCCGGCGTCGTCGGACGCGCTCAACGCCCAGGCGTTCAACCGCCTCGAAGGCGTCGTGACCGATGTCGGCTATCTCGGCGGCCTCACCACCTACAAGGTGAAGCTCGACAGCGGTGCGGTGCTGCGTTCCTCGATGGCCAATACCGCGCGGCTCGATCTCGATGCCTATAGCCCAGGCCAGCGGGTGATGGCGTGGTTTTCGCCCGAGGATTGCGTGGTGCTGGAGCAATGAGCGGGTCACCGATCTTCACGCGCCCGGCGCGGCTCGCCGCGATCGCGCCGTATCTGTGGATGGCGCTGTTCTTCCTGGTGCCGTTCGTCTTTGTCCTGAAGATCAGCCTGTCGCAAACCGCGATCGCGCAGCCGCCCTATACGCCGGTGTTCGATTTGACCGGGGGGCGGCAGGCGATCGAGGCGGCCTTCGCGGCGCTGTCGCTGGATAATTTCAGGCTGCTCATCTCCGACGACCTCTACGTCCTGTCGTATCTGCGAAGCCTCGTCGTCGCCGTGGTCTCCACCTCGATCCTGCTGGTGATCGGCTATCCGATCGCCTATGGCATGGCGCGGCTGCCGCGCGGCTGGCAAAGCGTCGCGATGATGCTGGTGATCGTTCCGTTCTGGACCTCGTTCTTGATCCGCATCTATGCCTGGATCAACATCCTGCAACATGACGGCCTGCTCAATCAGATGCTGCTGGCGCTGCATCTGGTCTCGGTGCCGGTGGTGTGGCTCTCGACCGACAGCGCGATGTATCTCGGCATTGTCTATTCCTATCTGCCATTCATGATCCTTCCGCTTTACGCGACGCTCGCCAAAATCGACCCGGCGCTGCTGGAAGCGGCGGGCGATCTCGGCGCTTCGCCGTTTCAGACGTTCTGGCTGGTGACGTTCCCGCTGTCGCTGCCGGGCGTCGCCGCCGGTACCCTTCTCTGCTTCATTCCCATCGTCGGTGAATTCGTGATCCCCGATCTCTTGGCCGGCTCCGGCTCGCTGATGATCGGCCAGACGCTGTGGCTTGAATTCTTCACCAACAAGGACTGGCCGGTGGCATCAGCGGTGGCGGTCCTCCTCTTGGCGTTGCTGCTGGCGCCGCTCTTGTTCTACGACCGCTTGCAGCGCCGCCGGCTGGAGGGTGCGCGATGATGCCGCGCTTGAACAAACTGTCCTCCTTCAACATCGCCATGCTCGCGCTTGGATTTGCCTTTCTCTATCTGCCGATCGTGATCCTCATTGTCTATTCGTTCAACGCCTCAAGGTTGGTGACGGTGTGGGGCGGCTGGTCGCTCGCCTGGTATGTGGAGCTCTTCAACGACCGCGCCATGCTGGATGCCGCCTGGATGAGCTTTCGCGTCGCGGTGGCTTCCGCCACGCTCGCGACATTGCTCGGCACGCTCGCCGCGGTGGCGTTGTCGCGGGCTGCGGATTTCAAAGGGCGGGCGCTGTTTTCCGGCATGTTGTACGCGCCGCTGGTGATGCCCGAAGTCATCACTGGATTGTCGCTATTGTTGTTGTTCGTGGCGCTCAACGCCGAGCGCGGCTTCTGGACCGTGACCATCGCCCACACGACGCTGACGATGTGCTTTGTCGCCGTGGTGGTGCAATCGCGCCTCGGCGCGCTCGATCGCAGCCTCGAGGAGGCGGCGATGGATCTCGGCTGCGATCCCTGGCGCGCGTTCCTGATGGTGACGCTGCCCCTGATCGTCCCCTCGATCGCGGCCGGCTGGCTGTTGGCCTTCACGCTGTCGCTCGACGACCTCGTGATCGCAAGCTTCACCACCGGCCCGGGCTCGGCGACGCTGCCGATCCGGATATATTCGGAAGTTCGGCTCGGGGTGAAACCGGAAATCAATGCCATCTGCGCGCTGATCATCGGCGTGATCGCGGTGGTGATTGTGGGCGCATCATTGGCCTCGAAGCTCTCCAACGCACAAGGCAAGGGCGCCGGGCCGCTTTAGCCGCGTCATTGCGAGCGAAGCGAAGCAATCCATGTTGTCACGCGGGGAGAGAATGGATTGCTTCGTCGCTTGCGCTCCTCGCAATGACGTGGGGTGAGGTTTGGCGCTCTAAGTACTTCACGACTTCACCGCGCCGGCGGTGAGGCCGCCGACCATGTAGCGCTTGAAGGCGTAGTAGATCGCGGCCGGCGGCAGCGCGTAGATGAAGCCGGTGGTCATCAACAATTCCCACGGCGAATCGTCGGCGGCGAGGAAGTTGCCGAGCGCCACGGGCAGCGTAATCTCGGTGTCGTTCGAGAGCAGCAGGAACGCGTAGAGATATTCGTTCCAGGCGAGCAGCAGCGCATAGGTGCCGATCGCGACCAGCGAGGGCATCATCAGGGGAATGTAGACCAGGCGAAAAATCTGCAAAGAGGTAGCGCCGTCCATCAGCGCCGCCTCGTCGAGCTCCACCGGCAATTTGTCGGATGCCTGCTTCAGCACCCAGATCGCATAGGGCGAGGCGATGGTCACCATCGCCAGAATCAATGCCCAGTGGTTGTTGAGCAGGCCGTAATTGCCCATGGTGCGGTACATCGGCACGGCAAGGAACGCGGCCGGAATGAAATAGGTGAACAGCGCCATGTTCATCACGATGCGGCCGCCGGGAACCCGCAGCCGCGAGATCGCAAACGCGGCAAAGGTTGCGATCAGCAGCGTCAGCGCGCCGACCGCGACCGCGATCACGAGCGAATTCCACAACTGGATCCAGAAATCCCGCAGGAAATAGTGCTGCTGATAAAACACGATGTGGAAATTATGCAGCGTCGGATGCGCCGGCCACAATTTGCCGGAGAACGCGTCCTCCTTCGGCGAGATCGCGAACAGGAACATGTGGTAGATCGGCACCACGGTCCAGATCAGGACGGGGATGCCGATCAGCAATAACCGCGCCTCGGTGCCCGCTTCGCGCAAGGTCGGAAGCTTCATCGCGACAACCGTTTCATCATGAAATAGACCAGCGGCAACACCAAAGGCAGCGCGCAGACGATCGAGGCCATCGCGAGCGACAGCTGGTCGAGCCGCAGATAGCGGATGCCGAGGGTGGCCAGCACATGGGTGAGATCGGCGGGGCCGCCGCCGGTTAGCAAATAGACGCTGTTGAAGTCGCCGAGCGTCCAGATCATCGAAAGCAGGGTGCAGGTGACATAAAGCGTCTGCATCGACGGCCAGGTGACGAAGCGGAATTTCTGCCACCGCGTGGCGCCGTCGACCTCGGCGGCCTCGAACAAATCCTGGGAGATCGCAAGGCGCCCGGTGATCAGGATCAGGGTCCAGAACGGCAGCGATTTCCAGATGTGCACGCCGATCGCCATCGTCAGCGCCACCGCCGGATCGTTCAGCCAGTTCGGCCCGTCATCGCCGGTGAAGCGGAAGATCAGCGAGTTGATCACGCCCCATTCCGGATTGAGCATGAAGCGCACCGACAGGATGGTCGGGATCGAGGGCACCGCCCAGGGCAGGATGAACAGCACCGACAGCCATTTGATCCAGGCGCGGGCTTGCACGAAGAAGCCGGACAGAAACAGCGCGATCAGCATTTTGATGTTGATGCCGATGACGAGAAAGATAAGCGTATTGACCGCGGCACGGGCGAAGATCGGGTCGTGATAAAGCGCCACGTAATTCGCCGGCTGCCGCGCCAGCCACAGCCCGTAGCCGACCGGGTAGACCACGAATGCCAGGAACACCAGCAGATACGGCGTCAACAGCACGATGCCCCAGACCTGCGGCACGGAGAGCCGCGCCGACAATGGCGGGCCGGGCACTTCAGATGCTGAAAGCGTGATCGCCATGTGCCGAGCTCTACTCTGCGTTCCCCGGATGCTGCGCAACGCCAATAGCGCGTTTACGCGCGTCTTCGACGTGCTTTTGGCGGTGCGCTGCTAATCCGGGGTCCATTCTGTACTCCGCATCGTCCTGGGTCCCGGCCCTGCGGTGCATCGTGAAGAACGCTGCACCGCGTCCGGGACACGGATATCACCGTGTTTACCCCGCGACTTCCTTGAGGCGGGCGATCAGTTCGTCGACGGCCTTATCGACCGGCACTTTCTCGCTGACCACGCGGTTCATCGCTTTGGCCCAGACGTTCTCGTTGTTGAGAATGGTGAACTTGTAGTTCTTGGTAAAGTCAAACGGCTGCGTGCCGCCGGTGAACTGGTTGTAGACCGCCTTGCGGTGGCGGTCGGCCTGCCAGAACGGGCTCTGCTGGCTTGCGGTCGTCACCGGAAACCAGCGGCCGAGCGCGCCTTCGACATAGGGCCTTAAGTTTTCCTCCTGCAGCAGGAATTTCACGAACTCCTTGCCCTCGGCCTTGTTCTTCGCCGCGGTGAAGATCAAGCCGGTCTTGACGTCGGAGCGGTACTTGATCGGCGTTCCATCCGGCTTGTTGGGGAAGGAGGCAGTGATGATGGTCTCCTCGTAGGCCTTCTTGCCGGCGGCGCGCTGCTCAGGGGTGAGCGCCGGGTTGTTGGCGTCGTCGAGCCACTTCGCCGCGATCGAGATGGTGAAGTTGTGCGTCATCACGATGGTCTTGTTGTGGAAGGCGACGTTGTTGTCGGGGTCCTTCCAGGTGGTGGAGGAGGGCGGCGTGCAGCCCTTGATGTAAGTGTCGGTGTAATCCTTGAGCGCATGGATCAAGCCGTCGCGCACCTTGGGATCGTCGACCAACAGCTTGCCGTTGTCGTCGACCAGCTTGACGTTGTAGGCGTCCATGAAGGTGTAGAACGACTGGAACGAGTCGGTGGATTCCACGCCCATCGGCTGGCCGACGGCGTAGATGCGCTGGCCCGTGGCTTTGCGGATCGCCGGCTGCACCTTGTCGCACCAGAACGACCAGTAATCTTCCCACTTGGTCGGGATGTCGGCCTGCTTGAAGCCGGCTTGTTCCAGCATGTCCTGCCAGATCTGCACATGCATGCTCTGCTGCTTCAGCGGAAAGCCGTAATAGCCGCGCTTCTTGGCGACGTCGTTGTAGAGATAGGTGGTCTCCAGCGTGTTCGGCGCGAACGCCGATTTGATCGGCAGCAGGATGTCGGAGAGGTCCTCGAGCTTGCCTTCGAACGCCCATTTGCCCTGCGCCTGCACGTCGTAAGAGTCGGAATAGGCGACATCGGGCACGGTGCCGGAATCCAGCGCCGCCACCGTCTTCGGGATCATGTCCTGAATGGCGTATTGCGACAATTCGACCTTGATATTGGTTTTGGCCTCGAACTTCTTGATCGCCGCGAGCAGCGCGTCGTCTTCGGACTTGTAGAAGCCTTTGCCGAACCAGACCGTGATCTTCTTGTCCTGCGCCACCGCCGGCGCCGCCGCTGAAATGAGCCCTGCTGCGACAAGCGCGATCGAAAGCGCAATCGTTCCCGCTACTTTGCCCCTGAATCTCACGTCATTCTCCCTGCTTTTTCGACGGTTTTTTAACCGGTTGGGTGAAAGACTATCGCAGGGTCGGGGCGCGAGGAAGCGTGATGTGCGGGAGGTAGCGGCGTAGTTCCTCCGTCGTCTCTGCCGAAAGCCGGACCCCCAACCGCCGCTTCGTACTCAGTCGTCATACCCCGCGCATGCGGGGTATCCAGTACGCCGCGACCTTTCGATTCCATCACCGACGCCTCTGGAATACTGGATCACCCGCATGCGCGGGTGATGACGACAGAACATGTTGCGCGTCCGTCTACTCTACACATAGTTTCACACTCCCGCGGCGCGATCGCGCCCGGGTGGTGCATCGAACTTCCGCCCCGAAGGGCGTGGGGAATGCCGGGCGCCCAATGCACCCATAGCCTCGTGTGTAAAAAAATAAAACACACGAGTAAGTCCACCACAGGTCCACCGGGATCACCCGGCATTCCCGCACGCGGAGGTGTTACGGCTTATATCGTGCTCTCCCCGGTGAATCGGGCTTTCTTGTCACCGTCGCCCGCGAAGGTCGCCCCTCGCGAACTTGACGCCGGCGTCGAGGCGTCAGGACCACACGACTTTGCCGTCCGCAGGCACGCGCCCTCGTCAGAAGCGCCGCCGCGTCCACCGCATCCCGCGCCAACGTCCGTGACGATCGCGAAACGCCCCTTCAAAGAGGCACGGGATGGCGAGAGATATGGATGTGATTTGCGGGAAACGCGAAGCGAAATATTTTTTGCTAAGGGACTGGACAGGTAGCATCAGCTTGATCGGGTTCGACAAATTCGCCTTTTGGTGCAAGTCGGTAACGTTGGTCTGAAAGGCGATTTTTCTCCACCGTCATTCCGGGGCGCGCGGAGCGCGAGCTGAGGTCTGGTGCTAACGCACCATCCCGGAATGACGGTAGAGTACGAAGCTGCCGGGATCGGACGCAAGGAATTCAAGATCAAGCACCTGCTTTGAGACATGACAAAGACACAAGCAAAACAACTGGTCGTCTGCGTGGAAAACGATGGTTATGCGGTCTCGCTCGAGAAACGCAAAATCTACGTCGCGCTGCGCGATGCGGCAGCCGAGAAACACAGTATGCTTCGGATTGTTGATGAATCCGGCGAGGATTATCTTTATCCGAAGGCATTCTTCCGCTCGATCGCGCTTCCGCAGGCCGTCAGAAGGGCCGTGCTGGCGGTGTAGGCGGTCGCACGCGTAGGGCGTAGGGTGGGTTAGCCCAAGGCGTAACCCACTTCTCTTTCGTTGTGAAATGGTGGGTTACGCTTCGCTAACCCACCCTACGGCCCTGCCCCGTCATTGCGAGCGAAGCGAAGCAATCCATCGCGCCACGAAAATGAAGAATGGATTGCTTCGGTCGCTCTGCTCCTCGCAATGACCCGGCGAGTTTGGCATATCCTCATACCCATCGCCGCACCCGCGCAACGTAGCCATCATACGTCGCTCCGAACTGGCGGCGCATCTTGGCCTCTTCATGGGGGATGTGGACCCAGTTTGCGGTGGCGAAGGTGGCGATCGGCGCGAGGAACATGGGCCAGGCGCCGACCCATACGGCGATGCCGAGGGTGACGATTGCCAGTCCGAGGTACATCGGATTGCGCGTAAAACGGTATGGACCGACCGTGACAAGCTGGCGATTGGTGGGTGAGGTTGGATTCACTTCGGTGCCCTCGCGGCGGAACATGATGATGGCCCAGACCGGCAGAATCCAGGGAACGGTGACGAGCGCAATGCCGAGCGGCGGCAGCGGGAAGCCGGGCATTTTAGGCCAGTCGAGCAGCCAGCTGATCGCTGCGGCGAGGAGAACATAGATGAGCGCCCAAATGGGCGGCGGGAGCTTGAGCATGGGCGACACCTCCGTCATTCAGTCTATGCAGCACGCGCAGGGCGGAATAGCGAGAGCCTATTCTGCCATTTTCGTTTCATGGTCGGCGCAATACGCATTTGCTCTTGCGCCCTACGGGCTACCGCAAGCAGTCAAAAGGGCCGTGATGGCGGCGTAGCTGCGCTTGTTCTTGGCCAAGATCGTCATTGCGAGCCAACGGGTCGCGCGAATGCGCGCCCGATGACAGGCTCCGCGAAGCAATCCATCGCGCCACAAGAAGAAAGAGTGGATTGCTTCGTCGCTTCGCTCCGCGCAATGACGCGGTGGGTTGACGTAATCTGCCCTACGCGCTGTCATCGGGCGCGCATTCGCGCGACCCGTTGGCTCATCCCGGGCCACGCTAGCCGTCCTTTGATCTCCTCCGCGCAGCGACGGTCGCTACTCATGGCCGCGCGACGGCTTCCATGATTTCCTTGGGGCGCCGCTTGATCGCCAGAAGATAGGCGGCCGCAGGAGCATCCGGCATGCGCCGTCCTTGCTCCCAGTTTTTCAGCGTGGGAAGTGGAATACGATACGCCGCGGCAAGTGATGTTGCGACATCCGCAGGGAAAGACGGATGGCTTTCACATCCGGCAGTTCGAACTTGGACACCCGCAGCCCACGCACTTTCTTGCCAGCGGCATGCCTTGCCGCCTGTTGCATGCTCTCGATCAGTTCCTTTCCGAACCTTCCCATGTCTCTTGTTCCTTCGTTTATCCGTCACTCAACTTTTCAAGCAAGTAGCCCGCATGAGCGCAGCGATATGCGGGGCTTGAAGATGAAAATCCCGGATGTCGCTTCGCTCATCCGGGCTACGCTTACTATATCGTCATTGCGAGCGGAGCGAAGCAATCCATCGCGCCACGAAAAGGAAGAATGGATTGCTTCGTCGCTCGGCTCCTCGCAATGACGTGGTGAGTCGTAGGGTGGGTTAGCCGAAGGCGTAACCCACCTCTCTTTCGTTGTGAAATGGTGGGTTACGCTTCGCTAACCCACCCTGCGACCCTCAGGCAAATTCCAGCGTCGGAATCTTCCCGATCTTCCCGCCGAGCGCCTGATGCAGATCATAACGCCTTTGCAAATTGAGCCAGAGATCGGGACCGTTGCCGCACAGCTTGCCGAGCCGCAACGCCATGGCTGGCATCACCGGCTGCTTTTCCTTCAGTAGGTCATAAAGCGTCTGACGTGAAACGCCGAGCCGCCTGGAAATCTCCGTCTTGGACCGATCGAGGGCCGGTAAGATTTCCTCGCGCAAAAGTTCGCCGGGATGCATTGGCGGCAAGCCTCGCTTCGGGAGCTTTCTAGTCATGAATCGTTCCTTTTAGGACATTTCGTCATTGCGAGCCAACGGGTCGCGCGAATGCGCGCCCGATGACAGGCTCCGCGAAGCAATCCATCGCGCCACGAAAGAATGGATTGCTTCGTCGCGTCGCTCCTCGCAATGACGTGGTGGGTTGACGTTCCTCACGCCGCCGATAACCGCACGTGAAACTGCTGCCGGTTGCTTTGGCATATCGCAAGAGTGTTTTGGTGCTCGGAAGCGTGTAACCATTTTCCAGCCGGGCGATGGTGGATTGGCTGGTGCCCATCCGCGCCGCGAGTTCGGCCTGGGAGAGGCCCGCGCGCAGGCGAGCCCGCAGCAACTCGGCGGCAATCTCGAACTCCGGCGCGAGCGTGTCATACTCGGCCTTGACCTTGGGGTTGGCGAGCAGGCGGGCTTTCAGTTTTTCGAACTGGATTGTCATGTGACGTCCTTTGCTCGCCCAGGGAATCAAATTTCAGAAGAATGTAATGCCGTTCATTTCGGCTACACTAGTGCGTAGGATGGGTTGAGCTCTGCGAAACCCATCACCTCGATAAAAATGGAATTGATGGGTATCGCTTCGCTCTACCCATCCTTCTGTAACGGGCCTGGATTGGTCAATCCCTTTTTCGTCGTCCGTTCGCCGGGGTCTTGCTTCTGTACGGGGTCGGCGCGCGGCCGCCACCTGATGGGGTTGGAAGAGGATAAGGC
>Ga0193751_1000386_pt1 | contig 35792 bp, 51 predicted proteins | sample L1c2metaG_FD_143050 | JGI IMG/M metagenome (GOLD analysis project Ga0193751, IMG submission 143050) | Soil microbial communities from a riparian zone of the East river system, Colorado, United States - L1c2 | ecosystem: Environmental > Terrestrial > Soil > Riparian zone | place: USA: East River...
GATGGCCGAAGGGCAATCGATAACGTTCAAGATTACGAAGAAGCTTTCGGAAATGAGGCCGATTAAGGAAATGCCCGGCGAAATTCAGCGGCTTGTCGCTCCCAAGATTTCAAATTAGGACACTACCAGATTGCGGTTCGCTTTGGCCTTGAGTTTTATTGAGAGCGTTCATTGGTTCGTGCGGTCGCTGATGGCGACGTTATACCGCTCCGACTTCCACGTCGGCGGCTCTGGCGATGCCATTGAAAAGGTTGTGTGCTTGCCCAGCTTTCCCTCAGTCACAGTTGTTGTCACCACGCGGAGACGACCGGACGCGAGCACCCGCAGTCTGTCGAGAAAACTCAGTTCGACTACCGTGCCGATATAGAGGCCATCCATGTCGTCCTGACATTCTTTGGGCCACTCGACAGCTTGTTGCGGATAGAGCCTCCATTTAAGGCGTTCCAGCCACGACATTTTATTCGCGGCATAACCACTCACTGCACCTAACGCGGACTGCGTGGTAAGTTCAGGTTTTTCTTGTTTTGTTTCCATAGGGTTATCCGCCGCGTAGGTGAGTTCGGTCGTTATGCCCCACTCGAACCCGAAGCCAATTTTGGGAGTGGGATTCTATCCCGCTCCTATTTAAGTTAGCGTCGGATTTCGCGCAGGATTTCATTCCGACACTTCCTCAAAAAGTGTTTCGCTTGGCCGGATCGATAGGCAGCGAAAGTGTGCCCGAAATGTGCAGCTTGCTCTTCATCGAAACTCCAGCGCCAATGGCATTGGCACGACATTGTCTCGCGACTGCCGTCCGATTGTGAAATAGCGAGCCGCTTCATCTTCTGATTTTGGGTCATTGTAATTCGCTCGGAGCTTGCGTTCGCTCGTTCCCATTTCATCGGCGACTTGGGCACGGCTTTTCACCATTGGAATCCGATAGCTTCCAAAGCTGTGACGGATGGCGTTATCTCTTCGCGGCAAACCGTTCGCTTTCCTGATCCGGTTCATTTCTTGGCTGAGAGCGTTTTCGTTGGATTTGAAACTGCCGGGATAAAGCGGACCGACCAACTGGCGATATGGAAGAAGCCAAGTCTGCAAATTCGGCAATAGCGGCGCATGCCGGTCCCTACGAATTTTTTTGGCGATTTTTCGATGAATTAAGATCAGCGGCGGATTGTGTTCCCATTTTAGAGCTGACCAATCGAGCCGCAGGATCTCGCTTGTTCGAAGGCCAGCAAAGAGTCCAATCGCGATGCAGGGCAGCCATTTGATCGACGCATGCTCCAGCAGCAGCTCGGCCTCGCTTGCCGACCAAGTCGTAACAATATCGCTGCCCGGACGGATTTTTCTCACCTTTTCGGACGCGGAAGTTCTCTCTTCTGGCAAGTAACCGTGCCGACGCGCGAAGCGCGAGAGCGTGACGATCGAATCTCGTATGTTGTCGCGGCGCCGCGGGCCAACATTCAGATTCCTAAGATAGAAAGCAATGTCCCTTGCGGTCCATTTCGAGATTCGGGGACGGCATGCCACGAACGAGGTTAGATCTCGGCGAAGTGCGTTGATGTAGCGATTGCTGCGCTGCAACTCTTTAAGCTCCTCTAACATTTGAATTATGATTGCGGCTGCTGTCGGCCTTCTAAATCGGGCAAGAATGTCCATGCCGCTATCCTAACAAAAAGGCAAGAACAAAGTCAATAATTGTTATTGACACCTATTAAAGCGAGGTCTTATCCTCCGGTAGAAATGACCAAACCAGATACAACCACACTCAGCCTGACGAGGGTGCCGAAGCCGCTTAAAGCAGCGATCAAGGCTTACGCTAAAATGAAAGGCCGGTCTGCCAGTGCCCAATCGATCATCTTTTTGTGGGACCGACTCGAAGACATGGGGATTGGGATAAAAGGCGGGGGCGGGAATCGAACCCACTCTCTTAGCATCACTGGAGCCCGATGAACAAACTGATTTTGATCATCGTGATTTTGGGTGGTGGGCTACTTTGACAATTTTAAGCAAAAGAAAGGAAACTGAATGAAGCGTTGTGAAACAATCAAAGAACTAAGAGGTGAATTTAACGGCATAAAAACTGGTGTGGCCGGTGACACTATTTTCGGAGCGAAGGCCTTAATGTTTATCGCCGAGAGGCTTGTAGAGAACCACAAGCCAAATCGTCCAAAACGTAAGCTAACCGCATGGCAAAAGTTCGCATGCAAAGGTTTACGGGCAGGGAAGTCCATGAAGCAAATTTCCCAAGAATGGAAATCAAAGTAACCCACTACCTGATTTTGGCGCTGGCGGCTTGGTTAGGCGCGAAGGCCGGTAGGATGCTGGATCGGGAATTCAAGCCGCGAGAGTTCGCGGAGGAATCTAAGTGATCAGCTCGAAACAAGTTTGTTGCCATGGTCCGCCGGATCTCTCTGATCCAACGCCAATCGGAAGCGGCATGAGAGCAAATCGATGATCGAAATCGCGCTCGCGCTATTTATTGGAATCCTGATCGGGGGCTGCATCAGACGGGCGAAGGCCGAACTCGATTATCGACGCGCCAGCCATGATAGGCCGATGCTCGAACAATCACTTCAGCAGCGGGATTATGATTTTTGGTTCGCTGAATGCTGCCGCCTCTACGCTTTGGCGACCCGCACTTATCAGGACAGCCAGTCCGATCATTTCCTGCGGGTTTTGCATTCTTACGGGATAGCCGCGCGCCGGTTTCATTCCGCAGCGGAAAAACTTCGGACGATATGATCACTGGAGCGGCCAATCAGGATCAGAGCGCGCACGTCGAGGATATGCCGCTATGGGCGCAGAAGCGCGACGTCGCCCTTGATCGGGTTACGGCGCGAGCTGAGCGAACGGACGTTTTATTTTCAGGCAAGGCGACCACTTTCATTTTGCATTATTTGCAAGTGAATGGCGCGACGTCGTCCGAAAAGATCACCGACGCGTGCAAACGCGCTGGAATTATTCCGCCGGACGATCGCGCGTTCGGACCGATCTATTTATCGCTCGCGCGCGCGGGCCTGATCATTAAAACGGGCGTCTGCATCCGGAAAAAGGGGCACGGAACAAGCGGCGGCAACATTTGGAGGCTCGCGCCGTGACGCCTTGTGAAAAGATCGCCCTGGTCGCGGCGCTCGGTGCTTTAGCCGCACTTGGCCTATTTATCTGGATCTTGATCGAATCGAAGGTCGAAGCCGGCCGGCTGCGTCGGATGCGCGAAGAAACGGACATCAAAAGAGGCACTCCGATGGCCGGATTCAATTACAAAGAAAAACCGAAGCGGGCGAGGTTTCTGCCATGAGTTGCTAAAAAATATGAAATCAAAACTATACAGACAGGGCGACGTGCTTATCGAGCAAGTCGCGGAAATCCCAAAAAGCGCGGTCCGACAAAAACCGAATGGCAGGATCATACTAGCCCTCGGCGAAGCGACCGGGCATCATCATTCAGTCGACATCGATGCCGCTAATTGGTGGAAGCAGGAAAACGGCACGCAGTTTCTTGAAGTAGCTGAAGAAGCTGTGGTTGAACACCAGGAGCATGATCCAATCACGTTGCCGACGGGGAAATATCTAGTCCGCCGCCAGCGCGAATACACGCCGGAAGCAATTCGGAACGTCCACGACTAAGACCCCGATGCGGACCAAGATCGAATCATTGTCAGCCGAGCAAACGGCGCTGTTTCCCGAATTCGTCCGGCGATGGACCGAGATCGGTTTGTGCACCGAGAAAGCCAACCGATCTGAGTCAGAACGCGGAGTCCGACTAGCTTACAAATTAGCAGGCGTAAGTCCGCCGAAGAAAATCGTTTGGTGCACTTCACCATTATCGCAAGGATTAACTCGCGCGATTGTCTTTGGGCTTACCGAAGGCAAGATCAAATGCCCGAAGATTCAGAGACGCACTAGCGGCGTTGGATCATCTGGTAGTCCGGTGGCCTCGGTTCGGGACTCGGTTTGGGACTCGGTTTGGGACTCGGTTTGGGACTCGGTTCGGGACTCGGTTGGGGCCTCGGTTTGGGCCTCGGTTCGGGGCTCGGTTTGGGCCTCGGGTTGGGCCTCGGTGTGGGGCTCGGTTTGGGCCTCGGTTCGGGGCTCGGTTTGGGACTCGGTTGGGGCCTCGGTTTGGGGCTCGGTTCGGGACTCGGTTGGGGACTCGGTTGTGGACTCGGTTGGGGCCTCGGTTCGGGGCTCGGTTTGGGCCTCGGTTCGGGACTCGGTTTGGCGCTCGGTTGGGGCCTCGGTTTGGGGCTCGGTTCGGGGCTCGGTTCGGGACTCGGTTGGGGACTCGGTTGGGGCCTCGGTTGGGGACTCGGTTTGGGCCTCGGTTCGGGGCTCGGTTCGGGACTCGGGATACGGACAGCATGACGCGAATTGGTTGGGATTCTACGAATATTTCGCCGAGGTCTGCGCCCTTGGCGAAGAGACGCAGAAACTTTCTGGACTATGGCTGATCGCCAAAAATGCCGGCTGGTTTCTACCGTACGATAACATCTGTTGGATTTCAGAACGTCACGACATTCTGAAAAGCGACGAACGTGGCAGATTACATTGCGAAGACGGACCAGCGCTTAGATACCCAGATAGCTGGGCGATCTATGCGGTCCATGGCGTGCGCGTGCCAGAGAGAATTATCACGGAGCCGCAATCAATCACGATCCCGGAAATCGAATCACAACAGAACGCAGAGGTTCGCCGGGTGATGATCGAGAGATTCGGACAGGATAAGTTCATCCTTCAGTCCGGAGCCAAGCAGATTCACCAAGACGATTTCGGTACTCTATATCGTAAAGAGCTTCCAGGCGATGAGCCAATCGTCATGGTCAAGGTCGTCAACTCCACGGCCGATCCAGACGGATCGTTCAAAGATTATTTCCTGCGTGTCCCGCCGACTTTCCGCACAGCGCGCGAGGCCGTCGCTTGGAGTTTCGATGTCGAGCCGGATTCCTACGAACTGGCCGCGCAGACATGAGCATTCAGCCTTTTATCTGTCTAGGTGCGGAAACGATTAACGATCCCGCGCTCAACGGCGTCTCGCTCCTGGCTGAGCTTTTGTGGCGAAAAATTTATCAGGGTTGTGACAGTCACTGTCGGTTCAGTGACGATATCGAAGTGATCCGCGGTGCGCTTCTCGCAAAGCGACCCTCGATCCGGACTGAGCAAGTCGCTCACGCGCTTGATGAGCTCAAGCGCGCCAGCCTCATACACTCCCGATCGACTGGCGCGAAAAGCTGGATTGAGATCGCCGATCCTTATCGACATCGTTCCAAATCGTATCGTGACCCGCGTTTCGGCTTTATGCCCGAGCCCGAGCGCGAGCAAAAAGAGCTGCCTCTTGGCCCGGTAGCTTTGTCGCCGCCGCCGGCGCGAGTAAGAATAGAACGAGAAGAAGAAAAAGAACCAAAACGAGTACTCGCTCGCAGTGGCGAGGATTCTTTACTCGAACAGATCCGAGAGATCGTTGACGAAAAGGAAATGGAGCAAAATGGCGGGATGTGGCGGACCCGGATCCGGCATTGCGCCAAGGCTGTCCGATACGCGATCGAGGATTGGAAACTTCGCACTCCGGCCAGCCCACCAATCAAAAATTCTCGCGCGGCCTGGCTGACCGATCGTTACGCTCGCGCGTTGGTTGAAATTTCTAGTAATGCGATCTCACAAAGCAGGCAGTCTCACGGCGTAAAATGAGATAGAAAAAGCGCGATGAGTGGGAACTCCGGAAGTTTTTCGATGGATAAGCGTAGGAAACAAAAAAAGGGGGTGAGTTTTTAATGAACGATAAAGAATTAGTCATCACATTCAAATGGACGGGCGACGTCGGCAATCTGTTGCCGACCGAGATTAACCGAATCGTTGCCAGCTGTGCTGAGCAAATGAACAAGACGGCCGGCAAATCGATCACTGCGGCGACCTATCTGTTCCAAGGGAAGGACCACAACGTTCCGATAAAAGACTTGGTCGGAGCTTAAAGTGCTTGGCAGTCGGCTGGCGGCTTAAGACGCCGGCGGCTGTCAAAACGCGGGCTGCAGTGTCTATGGATTTGCTCGGAATTGAAAGAACTGAAGTTGGAAGTGTAACCGGCGAATTACGAAGCATCACTGATTTTGGCGGCGTTTACTTCTACATCTGGGACGCTCTGACCGGCCATCGCGTTCGTTGTGATATTTCCGAAGATTTGCTGCCAACTGCTATGGCGGCATTCCGTAAACGAGTTTCTGCTTACGGCCTGATTCACTATGACAGAAAGGAACGACCGAGGCGTATCACCGTTGAGGAAATTCATACCTTCAAAACGGAAGGTCTGCCGAAGGTCGATGATGTAATCGGACTCTTTTCTGACGATGGCTGATCTGCGCTACGTGCAGCGTCTCATAGCTCAGAGGAAACCCATTCTGTTCGCGTTCCCTTGGCCAGTCCGCGCACCGCAGCTGAGAGATTATCCCACCACGGCTGATTTTTCAGGATGGCCACCACTTCGTAAGCGTGACCGTTCTCGAGCGCGCGGACAATCTTGCGTGCCTCGGATTCTTTTAGAACTAGCCAAAGCGCCGGCTCGCCAGCTTCATCGCCTTCGTCTCGAACATCGATTGCCTGCGGGATCTCAGCGCCGGGAAACACGGCTTTGCTCACCTTGAAAAATGCCGCCTGTCAATCAGCGACAATAAGGCCAGAAACTTCCACGTCGCCGTCGACTCAAGCTCGAGCGCGCGTTCGATTCGGCGCAGAACAAACCGTCGTTTGGCCGAGGACGTGACCTTCACGACGCAAGCTTTCCGAGTTCAATTGCGGCATCAGAATCGACCGGCAACCTGCGCTTCTGGCGCATCTGCGCCAGTTCCTGAATCTCGGCCAGCAAATTTCTGGCTCGGCCCATGCCATGTTGCGCCTGGCTTCGCGTCAGCCCGAAGGCATCCACTCCGATTTTCATCATGGACCGCCTTTTTTTTTCGAACGGCTCTTGGAACGCAATCTTGCACACAACCTCGAATTGCCGAGTGCGTTCTGCTATCTCAGCCCGCTTTTCCGCTTTTTTTCGAAGCCAAGGTTCCCGGTGCGCGCGACTGCGAGCCTCTTGTCGGGCGCGCTCGATCAGTGCTTGCTGCTCATCCTCCATAAGGTTGGAGATCGTAAGCCAGTCCGTCGACCACAGCCGGGATGCCCGGCCACCAGCGATAGGTCACTTCCGGCGAGTCGACGCCGCCGCGGTTCGGGTCAGGATTTATTCCGAGCCTCCGCGCGAGCGCGGCGCTGCCCTCGCCGAGCTTGTTGTGCGGCCCGACGTCGAACACGACCGCATCGCTCGATCTGCCTCGGTAAGTGACCAGCGCCTTGCACCCTAAAACGATATCGCTCACAAATTTGATGCACTCCGGCGGAAGCACGATTCCGGGCACCGCATCGGAATTGATCGGCTCGCCGTCTTTGTGCAATGTCGTGTCGGGTTGCCCGCACGGATCAATTCGCCAATTCGGGCTGCCGTCCACGTCCACGTCCATGTCGCCGGTGAAAATGTATCCTCCATCACCGCAATCGAAGATGTCCGCGGTGTAGCCTTCGCCCTTGCTCGTGATCGAGAAAAGTTTTATCACTTGGATTTGCTCTTCTTGGTTTCCAGGTAACTTTTTATTTCGGTCGCAATGGTGGACGTTGTGACGTTGCTCCAGTTGGTGAACGCGACCTGCCCGGTCACGAAGTAAGCCACCAGGAATGCGATCACATACTGAGTGGAAGTAGTTATCGAACCGAACACTCCAACTGATGTCGTCGGGAGCGCGTAAAGATGATTCACGGCCCAGCGCCAAACGAAAAGTTCGATTACTATTCCGACCAAAACGATACAGAATCGCCGCCACGGAAAATAATCGTTCCGAACGCGTTTCGGTTTGCCGGCCAGCGCTGCCGCTGCGACTGGATCGCTCGGCGGGTTCATAACCCGAATTTCAGGCCGAATTTTACGGCTGCGAAAACGATGCACGCTAAGACGCCGAGCCCGAGAGCGATCCAACTTCCCCACCAATGCATCCGATACCAATGAAGCGAGTTTTCGTCTTTGATTCTGGCGTTTCGCTCGCTGGTCGCATCGGCGGCCAGTTTATCGACCTGTCCGAAATATGCGTGGCTAAGCGCCGTTACCGTGGCTTTAGCCTTGTCGGCTTCGGTTAAATGAGTCTCGAGGTCGCTCTGGTTATTACTGGCGTCGTCCAGCGTGGAGTCTTGATCGTCGATCTTCTGGACCAAGGCTTTCGGCACGTCCTTGAGCTTTTTTACTTCGACATCGATTTCCTTCTGTCTTTTCTGCGCGACGCTCACTGCCGTTTGCGCCTTTCGAGCCGAGGCGTGAGCGGCATCGACTTCGACAGACAGTTTACCCGCCGCCGCACGGATTTTAGATGAGTCCGGCGATAAATATGTTTTGGGCGCGGTTCCGCACGAGCAAAGCGCGCCAACCGATAATAGGATGACCGCAAGACGGATCACGGTTTTTTGTTTCTTAAACGAGCGAGCAACGACTTCGCGTCTGCGAGAATCGCTCCGATTTTCTTCGCCCCGATTACGTATCCGAACACCAGCCCGAGTCCTAGTCCGATAATGAATGCCATCTTGTTCGGGAGCGCGGTGTCACCTAGCCGCGTATAACCCTGCTCCCCTTACGCGGTCTTCAACCGCGTGGGCCGTGGAAGCGGCCTTTACGCGGTTTCATTCGCTCTTCCAACGTGGTCAGGATCTCGAGCACCTTGCCGTTGATCCGGGTCTGCTCTTGCACGAAATCGGTCATAACTCCGGTCAGCGGGGTCAGGTCGGTTTTTGCCTTCCACTCCGAGTTCTCCGAGGTTAGCTTGATGATTCGATCGTTGCTTTCGTTGTTTTTGGCGTGGACTTCGGAGCGGTAATTGGTCAGCTCGAGGTGCGCCGCCTGGTAATGCGATTTCCAGGCTTCGGCATTGTTTTGAGCTACGCGAATGGCTTCGTCCTTAGCTTCCGAGATCGAGCGATGTTTTTGGGCCTGGAGCCAGAGTTTGCCGGAATAAATCCCGGCCGCAGAGCCGCCGAGAACGACGCAGGTTTCGATCCCTCTCAGCAGAATTTCCCACACGCAGAGGTCGCTGCTGTCAAAGATTCGCGACTTTTTGATTTTACTCGCCTTTTAGGCGTTTCTTGAGCGCTTCGCCGATCGTCATTCCGTCGTTGAGCCGCGCTTTCATTTTAGCGCAGCCGCTATCGGGCCTGAGTGTTTTGGTTTCAGGATCGATGCACGGCATCTTCAGCGCGCGCGCTATCGGGGTCGCGATCGCGGCGATTTTGTCTCCGAGAGCCGTGCGCTCGTCGGGCACGACACGGTTTTTGTCTTCACATCCGGCGATCTCGTATCGACCCCAATGACCTTCTGGGCAGGCTGCGCACGGATCATTAAAATTAAGCGCCTCCAAGTGCGGACATTTCTCACGCCTGCAAATATCGCGATGGATCTGCGCGACCTGAACCGGTTTCATGGTCCAGGAGGAACGACCTGGCAACAATCGTCGTAGGATCCGGTGCAGTCGGACGTTCCCGGTGTGCAACCGTCAAGGATTGTGGGGTGGCACGCTGGATCGATTGCCCAGCGAATATTTACGACCGTGGTTGTGCCATTTGTCGAAGGCTCAAGCACCTCGAACAAGCTGCTTTCAGTTGAGCCGACGCCGATAACAGTATTTTTCGCCGTGTCAGTTGGCGAACCGCCGCCGATTGGAGTGAAACGTTCGGTCCAATAAATGTGAAGATCATTGGATAGAGCCGTTGGAATCGTGAACTTATATTTGAACCGTTGGATGGAGTAGCTGCTTTCGTCTGACGAAAGATTGCGCACCGCGGAGCATGATCCGAAGTAGGTTCCAAGATACGGCGGGAGCGCTGCGATGGTAGTCGAGACAAGTAGCGCGGTGGTGTATTCTTCGGAAAGGTTTTCCTGCAGAGTCTCCGTGGCAGTTCCTCCTGTCGAACAACCTGGGTCGTCGCATACTTGCTGGGTGTCGCTAACAGTCTCAGGGATACAACTGAAACAGTCGCAAAGCCCCAGCGCCGCCCCACAGCCGCCGAGAAAATCGCACTCGTTACCGTTCAAAACATAGGTGTTGGTGCAATCTACTGGATCGCAAATCGGACAATGTTCAGTAACGGTTCCAGAGCAGCTGAGGGTGCGGACGCAGGTTGCCGGATCATATTCATCCGTCCTTGTGGTGGATCCTGCTGAGGTATAATTGTCGCCGCCTGCAGGCTTGGAGCATGACCAGTTATCTATTTCATCTTTTCTTAGGTAGAATGTTGCTGCCTCAAAACCGCCAAAGCCGCACTTAGTCTTGCTGGCGCTGATCGAGTCGCAAACGAGCGATACGGTTGGGCATGACACGAAGCAGCAGCAATTTTTGTCCGCCAGCTTGCCACTGGCGCCGATTAGCGCCTTGCCGGAAGAGCTAACGAGAAGTTTCATCTAGAAGATGGGAGGTTTTGTCTTTCTGACCTCTGCCTTCTGACCTCCGACATTTGATTAGGGGCACTTCTCGGTGTTGAGCTGCAGCACCACGTTACCATCGCTGTAAATAAATTTGCCAATGCCGGCGGGCGAGACGGTGATGTTGTTCAGCGCGTTGATCGCGGCGATGATCTCGTTCATCACCTCCGCGTGCCGCGCTGTGCGCGTCTTATCGCCTTTCTCCAGGCGCGCGATCTTTTTGCCGCCAGTTTTGCCTTCGTCTGCCATATCTTAGAGTGCCGACGCAAAAATATCGTTAAGGCTGATCGATCGAACGAGTCGCTGCTTGCGCTCGTAAATATTTCCCTTCCACTGCTTGTAGGTGGCGTCCTCCGCCAGAATTTCGTTGCCGCTTGGTGCCAGGAAGGCGCTTAGCCAACCGTTGAGTAAATAGATCACGTTCAGAACCTGGAATGCGCGCGGCGCTTTCGGCAGATCAATCTCTGTCTCGGGGTCGTCGGTCTGGAAATAATCGTATTGCAGCCGGCTCTGGACCGTAATCGGCATTTCGGTGATCCCGCCCCCCGATCCGATCAGGACGATTTGATAGCTGTAAACAAAGCTCTCATATTCGCTTCTGGTGTCGGGAATGACCGCGTATTCGCGCCAGAACTCGATGATGCCGCCACCGATCGATTTGAAGGTTCCGGGGGATCCGCCCACATAAGTTCCGCCGATCGGGCCTGCAGTTCCAAACGGGATGTCGACATAATTAGAGAGAAACTGCCAGTAAGGGAGCTTATAAGCGTATGGTTTGGGATCGACCTTGAACGGAATTTCGAACTGCGGCGGACCGGCTAACTGGGCAACAGTAAAATCGCCATCGAAAAGGCAGCGGCGAAGATCCGGCGGCGTGGCCCAGCCGATCGTGATGTCCGATGAGCCACCGCCTGTCCCGACGGTGAGGACGAAATAGCGTTTGTAAACGGCGGGCGGCCAAGTCGGGTTGGTGGCGACGAGGGTAATGATGAAAAAGCCATTGAAGGCCGACGCTGTCCCGGTAATGCGCTTGGTGGTGGCGTTATAGGAAAGTGTGCCGGGCAAGTTTTCGACCGAATAAATGGCCGGGATATCGCTGGTGACCGCCATGTTTATCGTCGCTCCAGGCGCAACCGATTGTCCGGCGACATTCGTGATGCTCGGAATTATGGGCGAGCCGGTTGCAAAGACGCTGAAAAGTAGAGTTTGCGAGATCGACCCAGTCGAATCATTAGCGTGGAATGTGATCTGTTCGAAGGCATCAAATGCGTGGGTTGGCCCGGTATATGTGAGCTTGAGCGTAGCGGGCGATCCGAAATCTAACTGAAGGTCGAAATTGGGGTTCGGATCGACCGTGATCGAGCTATACCCCTGCTGCGCGATCACATAAAAATACTTCACCCCGGGGGAGATTTTGATCGGGCCAGGGATTGGCGACGCGAGATAGGACATTTCTCCACAGGTCAGATGTCAGCGGTCAGAGGTCAGCGGGCGTTGACTACATCAACGCCGTCATGGCCGCAGAGCTTTCCCTGAACATCAGCGCTAATGAAACCAAGAATGGCGTAACTTTTGGAGCGACCTTCAACGGCACAGTCGACGTCGCCGGGGACAGTCCCATCTTCGAAGTCAAAAGCATCGCGACCACGGACACCACGCTCGATCTTGGCGCGGTCGGGACGCCCGGCTATTTGATCGCCAAGAACCTCGACGCCACCAATTACATCACCCTCGGCGGCGACGGCACCAACTACTTCGACAAGCTCAAAGCCGGAGAGTTTATGGTGAAACGCTGGAATGGCGCGGCTGTTCACGCCAAGGCGAACACCGGCGCGTGTTTGCTGCAGTATCTGCTCATCCCAGATTAACGAGGTTACTTGTTCGCCGACGAATCGTCGGTGTTTTTCGCGATGGCTTTCAGATAGTCGCGCGATTCTTCCTGCACCTTTTTCAGTGCGTCACGGTCGATCTGGTTATCGAGCCCGAGCGCCTTTTTCAATTGTTCCGCGCGGTTTTGATGCTGCTGCGCGCCCGCCACGTCGCCGTGAAGCTGCCGATCGCGCGCTTTCTTTTCTTCGCTCTCAGCCTCGCGCGCCAACGCACCCGCGCTTGGACCGTGGGTTTCGACGCCCCCGATGACCCTCGAACTAGCGATGTCATGCAGGCTAAGGCCCGCCGGATTAAGCGCGCGATGTTGAGCCTCAAAGTCTCGTTTCTCATCCGGTGCCTGCTCTCGGAGCTTCTCGCGCAGCGCCTCTTTCGCGGCGCGATCTATTTCCGCCTTGGTGCTTTTTATTTCCTTCTCAATATCGAGCTGCTTTTCTTTAAGCGTTAGCCGGTCGTCTTCGTCGCTGGTGCTCTTTCCTTTTTCTTGGAGCTCATTTAGCTCTTTCTGGAGCGAAAGCAGCCGCTCCCTCGGATTCAAGCTTTCGTCGGCAAACTTGCGCTCTTTTTCCGCAACTTTCTCGCGATGTGTCTCGAGCGCGTCGGCCTGCTTTTTCTCGGCAGCCAGTACCGCCTCTTTTGACTCATCGACTTTGAGCTGTAACTTTGGCGCGTCCTCAGCAGCGTGCGGCGCTGAGAGATTTTTCTCCGCCGCATCCAATTTGGCCTGAGCGCTGGCTACATCCACATCTCGGCCAGCCTCTTTAATCTTGACCAGCTTTTCTTCGAGCTCGATTGCTCTTTTTTGGGCTTCTTCCTTTCTATCGATCGCGGCCAGGGCGAGCTCAGCTTCCCGATTTGCTTCGGCTTGAAGGGGGACATTCCCCTGCTTGATCGCCTCGCCTACTTTTTCTTCTCGCGTCTTTTCTACTTTCTCGCGCTCGGCGGCGAATGTGCCCTTTGTCTCGCGGGTTTCGGTCTCGTCGTTCGCTTCCCTGGCTTTCCCGGCTATTCCAGTTCTTTCTTTTGCGAGCGCCTCTTGAATTTTGGCCGCATCGGCCTCGCGCTCCTGTCCGATGGCCCTGATATTTTCATCCAGCTTTTTATCTCTCCCGGTAGTGAAAGAGCGATAAATTCCTTCCGCGACGACCGAGAAGAAATTCGTGCTAGATTTGCTGGCCTCTTCGGCTTTTTTGCTCGTTTCGGCAAACTGCTTTTGTAGTTCCGACAGAGATTCGTAATGAGGATTTTGGGACGCCGCTCTTGAAACCGATTCGATCTCTTCATGTAATTTCTGAGCGGCCGCTCCGATTTTGGATATCTCGATAGCGAGCACGCCGGCCGCTACCAGGCCGCCCAAGGCTCCCAAAGGAAGATTTAACGCTCGCTCTGCGCTCTCCAATGCTTGGCCGAAAATCTGGATCCCGCCAGCTCCGGAGGTGAATTCCTGCGCGAGTCGCCCGATCTGGGTCGCAACTCGGTGGTTGGATCGAAAGAAACCGCCCTCCGCGTCCGTAGCGCGTTCCAGGCTCTGGGTATATGAACCGAAGCTGCCCGCGCCTTGGTCCCCGGCGGTTTTCGCGGCTGCCGCAAACGATACTAAATGCTGCTGTGCGGTCTGGAGTTCGGTGTATAGCTGTTCGGCGGAAAGTCCGAGGGAAATTGATACGTCACTCAAAGCACTAGCGGGGTGCCAGTCAATACTTGGCTGCTTTTCTGACGATATCTATCTGGTGATCGTCTGGATTTCTTCGTGGCGCTTTTCTGCTTTTGTCCCCACCGTGTAAACTACAGCAACGAGCCCGATGATAAGTCCAATCACGACAATCGTGACAAGGACTTTCGCCGTCTGATCCAATTTTAGCTTTCGCCCGCAATGAGGGCAAGCGGTGGCCGTTCCGGAAACGAGTTGGGCGCAGTCTGGGCAGGGTTGTAGTTTCACGCTCTTTATTGCCGGTAATTCCGAGCGATCGGTCAAGGAAAAATAAATCAGGGCACAGGGCGCAGAAACTCACCCCAGATGCTAACTGATTCCGCATCGTAATTTGCGAGACCTTCAACGTTGGCCTGCCTCAAATTAGAACGATTGAAAGCCAATTCCATTCCCGCCATTACGCTCTCTGAGCTCGTCGGATCAACCTGCGATTGCCAAGTCGTCCACGAGATTTCTTTGCTCACGACCACCGGGACGTCGTTCATCACCGCGTCGGCCGTTACCACGTTGAATGTCTCGCTGAACGCCACTTGCAGGCTAACGTCCATGTGACGAAGGACGTGAATGAACTCTTCCCTCGTCACCCAGGGATAGACGACCAATTTGTGCTGAGGAAACTGCTCGAACATTTCCTGAATGTTCTTAAGGATCGGCGACCCGCCGCACTCGATTCGGGCGTTGTTGATATGAAAATGAAGTTTTTTATTCTTTTCGTCGGCGTAGCGAATCGCGGCTACGGCCTGTAAAAGTTGATTCTTCAACGGCCGGATCGCCCCGAAGCAACCCACGTTGAGCCTGTTCTTGTGCTTCTTGTGACGTTTCCTCGAATGAAAGTTCGACGGATAATAGTTGGGCAAATAAATCACGTCTGAATTCGTCAGGGCCGCGAACTCCTGGTTCGTCCTACGATCGTTGCAGCTTACCCGAACATTCGGAAATTGCGGGTAACGCAACAGCCAATCCATTGCGATCCCCTCCAGGCTGACGAAGGGCAAAGCAGAGTGATTGCGTACGATCCATTGAACGTTGGGATGCAGCCGATGCAGAACCTCGAACTTTTCAGGCACGACCCAAAGGGCCTCGATGAACACCACGTCGGGCTTGAATTTTCTGACCTCGCGATCGATGTCGTTGTTATCCGTAACCACGACGAGCTTGCTCGGAATATCGAGCACATCGTTCACCATGTCGGAGCTGAACCTGGCGGAATTGTAAAGCCCGCTCGACATCGTCGAGTATCCTCGATTTCCATACAGACCTTGTTTTTTGACGATGAAGAGCGTGCGCATTGCGCTCGCGCCATAAAGTCAATGCGTCGGATTACGCAGCGCTGCGCAACTTTTTTGTCTCAGCTCTCACCGCGAATTCGAGATTCTTGATCGCCCGTTCCCGTCCGATCCGTTTCGCTTCGTTGAGTGCCGTGCCGTTAAGAATCTGGTCCGCGTAGGGCACGCGGTTTTGGATCGTGAGCTCTGGATTCTCATCTGTGCCGCCGTGGAACGCGGCGCCGTATCCATGCGCTCTTCGTGTAATCCAGTTCGCGGTGATGCCGCCTTCCTCGCGTAATCCGCGCGGTGTCCCGCCGATCGCGCGAACGATATCCGCGAAGCCGCCTTTCCCGGTTCCGACATGGCTCTGCTCTTCAGCGACATATTTCGCCAGCGCTTTCGGATTCGTAACAATGATCGTCGGCTTTTGACTGTCCGGAACTCGACCATTGGTCTTGTTCCGAGCTGATTTATGCGCAGCTCCTCCGTCGAATGGCTGCAGCTTTGCGCCGCGCAGGCTGCTTCCGTATTTATCGAGGATCGATTGCGCTCGATCGATCTGACCCTTCTTGTAAGCGCTCCAGAATGCTCCGCGCCTGTTCGACGGAAGAGATTCGAACGCTTTGCCTGGGGTGGCGTAAACTTTCGATATATCGCGCGCCACCGCCTTTTCGCCGGCCGCTTTCGCGTCCGCGCCGGTGCCGAACGGCTGTGCTGCTCGCGCACAATTCGTCGCGACCACGCGACCCATCATGTCGAGGGTATCGCGCAGCGGTCGATGCAGCACGTTGCTGAGAGCGTTAATCTTCGCGATCGCTTTGCTAAGATCAACCTTGGCCATCTTTAGATATCCATTCATCTCCAGGGAAGTTAGCTGGGAGCACCCGGAGTCGGGCGGTTTCGAGGATGAGCATGGCGCGGATGGCGGCGCCTTCGATGGTCTCGGCTTCGACGGTGCAAATGTCTAGATATTCCACAGGCGAATTCAGGTATTTCTTAGGAAGCCGCTTTTGAATTAGAAAAAGCATAGATCAGAAAACATTCGTGGTTGCTCTCTCTGCTTTGCGAGTTTCGATGACCTTATCCGTCACGTAATTAACGAACCTGTCACGCAACGGATTAAAATATGCGAGCTCGGGATCGTTCGAGCGATGGATTTTCCGGAGATATTGAAACAACCGCGGCATCGGCAGATCTAGAATCGCGTCATCGCTCCAGCCGTAAGAGATAGCCAACTGATGCACCATAGATGCCGCAAAACTCGTGTCAGGCTTTTGGCAGTTTGATTTCGACGAGCCCGGTGGTCTATCGATCAACATCCGGTCGAGAAATCGCGTGATCGATCGGACGGACGTGCGGAACGGCAGATCGCTGATGCTGGCGACGAATTCCTTTCGAGCGTCGGTAGATGCTCTCCGGTCGTAGTCCGGCGAGAGACGCCAGAGAATTTGCGCGACGTGCTCTGGACCCACATTGCCACCCACCAGGAAAGGCGAGCGAACCGCGCACAACTGAATGAACATGCGCAGGGTTAGCTGCCGAACTTCAATCTTGCGCTTGGAACCGAATCGCAGTTCCTCGGTTAGCCCAAGAAAAGCAAAGTCGCGCCAGTAATCTTCTAATCTCTCCGCTCGCGAGAACCAGCCGTCGGTGATTCGTTTTGAGAGGGATTCCAGGTCGGTCATCGCGCCTTTTCACGCGATGTCAGCGGCTTAGACCGGGTTCAGTATTTCGGTGATCTCCATCTTGAGCTTGTGAATCTCGTTTTGTTTCTGCGGCGCAGAAACGTTCGTGATCACAAACTGCTTGGGACTGCCGCGAAAATCCATTGTCACTGCCGACTGTCCCTCGGGAACGGGAGTCGTGTTGCTGGCGAGCTGCAAAGTCATTTTGCCCTTGATCAAATCCTGAATATAAACGCCGCCATTCGGGACGTTGATCTCGTTCCTGCGATAAATCGCAGTCGATTTTTCTTCGAACTCGATATCCTCGGCGACGTACTCCGTGCCGTTGATGGTGACGACCTGACTGCCGAACGGGATGTTACCGTCATTAAAGACTAAAGGCATAGCGACGGCGTCGCGTTGTCAACGCTATAGCGGCCAGGCGTCGGCTCGGACTTGGAAGATGATATCGAACGGAAGCTTGGACCAATCGAGGTTAAGCGTGTGATCGACGCCGCGGGTCAGGCCCGGTTCACGCTTCGATTCTTCGAGGAGCAAAACCGCATGGTATTGCAGAACAGTCTGCACGGGATCGAGCATGAAATTGATCGCCGCGGTGCGGATCTGGCTCAGGATCGGCGCCTGCTGATCGCTGTTAAGTCCGCGCTGGGTCCAGATCTGATGCACAAGGCGGCCTTCCCAGGCATCGAAGTAAAGCTGTCCGTTGTTATGGTTGAACCGATGCCCGGTCGGGTCGGCATGGTCTAGGAAAACGTCGATCCAGGGCGTGGTCTTGCTGGCATCCGAAAATTCAACGAACGCATTTAGCCCGAGATCGTTCAGGATCCCAGCCCACGCGGGCAGGATCAGTTCTTCGTAAGCGAAGAGCGTGGCAATATCAGGCGCGGACATAGCCAGCGCGCTGTGTCAGCGCCTTACGCTTCAATCAAGAGAAATTCGACTTCGACCGCGGCCGTGTTAGCCAACGCATAAACGTTGGCGTGCTGCCAGGGTCCGGTGGTGCCTTCTCCGGGAAGAAGTTTGACCGAATAAACTCCAGTAGAGCCGCCGAGCTGGACGGAATTCACCGTGTCGTTGTTGCGCACCGACATATATCCAATCGTCCCGATATCGCCCTTGTGGAGGACAGTTTCGGTCGTTGCGATGCTCGCTACGCCGGCCTCGTATTTGTCGCCGGTCTGGTTGGAAGCAAAAGTGGTCGAGAGGCTCGCTGATGCCGGGCTTTTCGCGTAGCGCAGCGTGGTGGTGATCTTAATTTCTTGTGCCATGGTGGCCACAAGCCGACTGTCAACGAGCGTCCACTTGTCCGACCTGCTTCTAGCATCACGCGCCGGAAAAATTCCTGACGCATGTTGAAAGGCAACATCTGACTAATTGTTGGTGTTATCTGGTTCATAAAAACCCTCGTTTTTACGCCGGTTATTTGCTCTTGGTCAGCGTCATCCGCACGATCGGCGTGACCGGGTTGGCATCAATGGTGATAACCTTGAACATGAGGCCATTAACCTCGACGATCGCATCCTGTTGATCGATCCCGATAAAGTCCGCGAAATCGTCGTCCATCATATCGACAGCGGCAGTGGCTTCTTCGAAAAACCCGGACACAGGATACTCGAGCTTTTTCTCGAACCTGGTCGGGACGCAGGTATGCTCAACGCCGTTGAAAATAATCGGAATCCCGGCCAGCTCGAGCAAAAGGGCGAAAGCTTCCTTGCCCGAGTCGTAAACTTCCGTGTCGTCCATCCCGCAGTCGCGGGACAGTCAAGGCGTCAGCCAAATCTAACCTGGGTAGGCGAATCGGACTCGGCTAGGTCCAGGAACTTCTTCAACTTCGCCGGCGCCAGGATCCTAGCGGCCACGTCCCGGCAGGATTTGACTGGCTTCCAAAGAACCACTCGCTCAAACAGCGTTCCGAACGCCGGTTTTCCAATAGCGTTTTCGAGCTGCTCAATCGCCTCTGGCTTTGGAGCAATTCTCGCCACCGGATAGATCACCAGGGCGCGGTCGCGCCCGTTGCTGCCGAAATATTCGCCCGGACCTTTCTTCACCAGAATGGTCTTGATCTCGGCCATCCGAACCTGGTCGCGCTTCATCCGAGCATCGAGCGTAGCGCCTTCGTCCACGATTTCTGCGATCGCGCTCGCGCGCGCAGGCTTTTCCAAAGTCGCTGGCATCTTCGTCACCGAATCAGTAAGGCGAGCATGTAAAGAGCAAGCCCAAGGGCTACCAAATTGACGCGCGCATTGATGCCTATCGTGGCCAAGACGAAGCTCACAAATGCGCAGATGATCAGCAAATTGTTGATTCCTAAAACCATATAACCTTAGAATTGCGTCAACGCATCAGATGCGAACCAGCCAACAGCGTCCCTTGGTCTCGAAGGCGTCGCCATAGAGCCGGGTCACAGCTTTCCAGACGCCGGCCTCGTCGATATCGTGCCCGCAAAGGATCCCTCCCGGCTTAACTTTCGGGAGCCACGCCATGATATCTTGTTTCACTGCCTCAAAGGAGTGATCGCCATCGATAAAAACCGCGTCGATCGATTCGTCTGAGAAATCCTTAGCCGCTTCCACGCTCGGTTTGGAATGGATCTGCACGTCCACGCCGAGCGCGGCCATGTTCGCCCGAAACGCTTTCTCGACGTTCCCGCCGTGGGCCGACAGATGCAGCCGGTGCTCTTCGTTCGCCGGCTCACCGCAAAACGTATCGACAACGTGAAGAGCAGGGAGCACGGAGTTCGGAGTTTGGAGTTCGGAGCAGAAAGAGGACATCGCGGCGATCGAGCGGCCCAACCAGCATCCTATCTCCACAAATTTTCCGCCATCCGGGATCTGCTGAGCAATCTCGCGATACAAATCCTCGTAATCGAACCAGCCGTGGATCTCGCGCCAGGTTTTGATGTGCGAATCCGTCCGGGCCACCTGGCCGGGCCCGAACCTGTATTCTTTCTGGCCGACGTGTCCGAGCGCAATCCTGGTATCGACCATGATTTTATAGCCCAGCTTGCGCGCGCGCTCGCAAAAAAACCAATCCTCGCTGATCCATTCCCTAATCGGGAATCCATCCGGGTCTTTCGGAACAAACGGTGAGGGCGATTCCAACGCGGAGAATTCTCCCGTCACAACTCCGCTCGGAAAAAAGTCCCATTCAATTCGCTGGCCTCCGGCGTCGCTTCCATGGTTGTGATATCGCAGCGCCATGCCGCGGATCTCTTCTCCGGTAACTGGATGCAGCGTCAGGCTGCCTTCTTTCATCGCGATAAGGACTTCGCGCTTAACCGCCATGAATCCGCGGCCGCACCTTCGCACTTCTGCCAGCCCGTTCTCATCGGGTTCAGGCGCTTTATCGAACGTCGCCAGGCACGGCGTCGGCGAGCTCGTGTCCTCTTTCTTCGGGTAAATTCCGTAAACCAACGGCAGATCATGTCCGAGCAATCGGTCCACGTCAGCGCGGGTGAACCGGATATCGGCGTCGATGTTGATCCAAACGTCGCAATCGCTTTCCAGAAACTTGTTGGCGATAAAATTCATCCCGCGGTTCGCGTGGCTATCGCTCGCCCGGAGCATGTGCGCTTTGCGCCCGCCAAACGCGACTGCGTGATCGATCATAAACGACGCCATCACTTGGCCGTTCCCGTTGTCTAAGAGCGGTAAATAGATTTTCGGATTAGTAGGCTCTTCCTCTAATCGATCGGACGCCTCCGATCGCGCCGCTACATGCTCAGCTTCTTCGAAGCTTTTAATTTGTGTTTCCAAGGGAGGGCCGCGCGACCCTATCACCTAAAACAAAAACGCGCATCCTGTTATTGCGCATTAACAGTGATCGTTGCGGTCGCGCAGGATCCCAGTGAATTCGCTGGAAGGCTCTGTGATTTGATCGCGTGACCTTGCGGTCCGACCGTGGTGACAATCGTTTTGAAGCCAGCTTCATTCCATATTCCTTGTGCCCGGCGTAATTTCATGCCGATGAAATTTGGGACCACGCATTGAGGCGGAATTGGCGTTGGTGTAGGAGTTGGTGATGGCGAAGCGGAAGGAGTCGGTGAAGGCGTTGAAGTCGGCGAAGGTGTTGGCGAAGGCGTTGGTGTCGGAGTTGGAGTCGGAGCCGGTGTCGGAGTTGGCGAAGGCGTTGGACTTGGGCTCGGCGTTGGCGTTGGCGTTGGCGGCGGCGGTGAAGGCGAAGGAGTCGGTGACGGTGTTGCTGTTGGCGTCGGAGAAGGGGCGAAATCAATCCGTAAACAATTCGAGGGCCCGATTTCCTGCGTCCCGTCCCACCCAACTACCGTGACCCCGAACGCGACCAGGTAGGCGTCGGTGTCCTGGCTCCAATCAACGGTGATCGATCCAGTGAGCGAACCGCCGTTACCCACGTCAATCATGTTGTCCAAGCGGGCCGCGCTGCCCACGCCCATATCGACACATCCGGTAGTGCCGGGAGTGCATGGAACTCCGTTCTTCATCCACAATTCTTGGCTTTGGAAGAAACCCCAATAAAGTCGATAATCGAAAACGCTCGGGTCAGTGCTCGCGTCCCAATCGAAACTGTAAATCGTGGTCGCTCTGGAGACGAGCGCGACGAAAAAAATAAGAAGAATGAAAACACGCAACCGCATCGAAAGCGGAGGTGGGGTCAACCAAAAAAACGCGCGAAGCATTTCTACTCGCGCGTTCTCGAGGAGGGAACTAAAAATTAACTAATCCGCAGTGAGCCTACCGCCTGGACCGAAACCGGGAACGCCGGCGAGTTTCCGCCGGTGATGATTACGCGAGCGAACAAATATCGGTTCTGCGCGCGCGGATCGATCGCGATCGTGCTCACGGTCGCTGCGTTATTTCCCGGTGAAACGTAACTTTTGCCGGAAATGTCCGCGGCGTTCGAAGCGTTATTGGTCGCGCTGTCCTGCATCTTAATCTGGAAGGTGGAAGCCGCGTCGCCAACGGTCGGAGCGCCGATATCCACAACGATCGCAAGGCGGCCGTCATAGACCGACAGATCGAGGCCTGTGCTGGCAGCGTTATTGGTCGCGCGCGAAGCAGCAGCGAGCATACTGGTTTGGGTGAGTGTTTCGGGTTGTAGTATCATAAAGTTTTACGCTGCGTGGACGGGTTCTTTCCGGGTTTTCTCGAGTTTAAGCTGGTCTTTGGTGGCGCGGTCGTATTCGACTGCGCGCTTTACTTCCCTAAGCAGCGTCAGCGTTTCCTTGTCGATCTCGACCACTTCGCCAGCGTAAACTGGGGTGCCCTCGATCCAGGTGTCTTGCACGATCAAGGTCTTTATCGTCTCGACTGCTTGCTGCCGCTTAAACATTATTGTGCTCCGGAATCTGTGCTTACGGTGAAGCTGCCGGCGTGACGGACTGCGTTATCGACCCATTCGTGGATCACCACGCGGATCTGCGCGTTGATGTCGCCAGCGTAAGGATTCACCACAACGTCCATGCCAGCCCAATCGGCCAGGAGCAGGTCGTTCCAGTTTCCGAAAATCACTTTGTCGCTCGGCACCTGCAAGGTCGCTTCGGCCCGGTATCCGTTCACTTCGCCGGAACCGTTCTTGCCGGTTTCCCAAATGAAATTGCTGTACTGCGAGGAAGCGATCTTGGTCGCCGCCTTCAGTTTCGCGCGAGTGTTCGGAGTGGCCAGATATGCCATTGAACCGAGGTCCGCGTTCGCGTTCGCAACTTGCGTTTCAAAATCGATCATCTTCGCCCACGTCGCCGCGGCGCTGAACGTCACTGAACCGATTCCGGTCCAGTTGATGATTCCAACAGGTTGGCCTGCTGCGCCGGAACCGTTGAGCGCCGCTAAATCGCGGGCGATCGCAAGGATCTTCATCAGGTCGTCGCGCACGAAGCCTTCCACGTCGAGCGAGGCTTGGAAAAGCAACTCTTTCTGATAAGCCGTATAAGCTCCGAGACGATGCGGGGTAAGGCCGATCTGTCCGACCGTCTGGTCGGACTCGGTGTTTGAAGCCGATTCCGAGAGCCAGTAACCAGTGGCGCCGCCGGTCTGCCGCGGGATCGCGACGTTTCCGACGAGTCCTGAAAGTGCGCGCGCGCCCAAGGAGGTCACGAACATTTTGTTACGGAGCAAATCGATCAGCTCCGAGCCGAGCACGTCGGTGGCGACAAATGCGCCGCCGGCGCTAAAAGTGGAAACGTTCAACGCCTTGGTCATCGCTGCGACCGCGCTGTTCAACGATTTTACAACTGGATCGCTAAGCCCGTTCGCTTCCGCCAAGGAAGTCGTGGCCGCGTCGTTCGGAATGAAGAAACCCTTCGGCTCGCGTCCGAGCGCTTTCGCTGTGGCGATGGAGGCTTCTTTCTCCAAGCCTTGCACGCTGCCGGTCGTGATCAGGTCGCGGAGCGCTTTGGTGAGGCTCCATTGCTTAATTTCTTTCTTGGAGAGGCCAACGTTCGGATCGGTCTCGACCACCTCCGCTTTCAGCTTCTCGGTCAGAACGAAATGCTGAAAATCACCGAGCGATTTGCCTTCGCTGATGAATTTCTTCGCTTCGTCGCGGGCGCCGAATTTCTCGGCGATTGCGTAAATGTTTTCGATCTCGGTCGTGCGCAATTTTACTGCGGCGTCGATCTGCTCCTGCGTTTTGTTTTCGTCCATAAGTGGGCTTTGCTTTTGCTTGATTGAAATTTTTGGCGAGTCGGACTCGTCCGGATTGTCAACTGCCTTGCCGCTTGAGTGCTCTTTCAAGAGCCGCTGCGCGTGCGCTATTGCGCTGTCCTTGGCGGCCTGGCTGACTCCTGATTGCGGGATCCGAGCCAGGGCGTTGCGCAGATGTGGTAGATCGACGCTTCCGCTGGCGTCTTTGTAGGGGAAATGCCGCAGACTCCGTGGCGTGGTCTTGCCGTCGCTATCCTTCTTCCCGCCTGCCTCTACATATAGAAAGGCCGAGTCCGGCAGATCGTCCATGTAGGCCGTGGACCAGACGGCTTTGAGGGAATCCTCTATTGGCGTCCATTCGTGTTCATTCGCGGTTAAAACGCTCTTCAGCGGAGCGATCGCCGGCAAGCGCGGCTCGGCTGGCGTCGGCGTGTAAGAAAATTCTGCGATCGGCCAGCGCTGGATCTCGCCGTCAGTTCCCTTCTTGGCCATGTGTGCGGCTGTTCCGCTGGACCATTTCAGTTTCCCGGCCGCAACCAGCTGCGAGACTGCTTTCTCGTATTCGTTCGCCAGGTCGAGCGTGTGCTCGACAAAGAGTCCGATCTCGTCTGCGGTAGCTTTGGCCGCGCCGAAGGTGTAACCGCAAATTTCGTCGAACGCTTTGTTCGGCGCCTGCCCGTGATTGAAGAGCACGTCCGCGCCATCGCCTTTGCGCGCGCCGAAATAGGTGCTTTTCGTGAAATATTCGCCCTGGAGATCTTTCTCGTCCGGACCGGAGAAGCGCACCGCATACGAACCGACGCGTGCAGTTCCATCTTTTACTTCGATCGACTTGATCGGATCGCTCGAGTCGATAACGAGCGTTTCATCGATTTCTCTTGGCACGCTCCCTAGAGCGCTGTCAAAGCAGCCGATTAAGCAGCCAGGAGCAGTGCCACGATCTCTTCGTCGAGTAGATCCGGTGGCCTGATCTCGACATACGAATGTGCTCGCGCGTCGTCGAACTGAATGGCAGACGCGTTGCCTGCTAGAGCAACCGCGGCGGTCGCCCTACAAATAGCGTCGCTCAGCCTGTTCGCGCTCTCCGCTGCGATCTCTGGCGGCCGGACTAGCATGGTCGACGGAGCCGGAGAATAATACGGCGCTGAGATCCGACGCTTTCTGAAGATCCTTGCGACGACTTGTTTTTCGGATTCTGAGGAACTCGACAGACCGACGTCGTTGAGCGTGACGTTCAAGTCCGCCGATCCGCCAGCACCGGCGACGGTGCCGGCCGAGCTTAGTGAAATGTCCCCCAGCGTCTCGCTTAGGGAAGCCGCAATCGCCGCTGCAACGGCGGACGCGAGCGTAGCGTCGTTCAGCGTTTTCGTCAGCGCTGCGGCAATTGCGTCTGAATCCGACGCGACTAGCGTTGCGTCGTCGAGCGTTTTGGTTAGCGCGGCCGCTATGGCCGCTGCCACACTGGATGCGAGCGTCGCGTCATCGAGGGTTTTCGTCAGCGCTCCAGCGATCGCGTCCGAATCTGAAGCGACCAGCGTTACGTCTCCTAGCGTCTTAGTTAATGCTGCGGAAATCGCTGCTGTCGCCGTGGACGACAGCGTGGCATCATCGAGAGTTTTAGTGAGCGCGGCTGCGATCGCAGCCTTAGCCGTTGAGCTGAGCGTCGCATCGTCGAGGGTTTTCGTCAGCGCAGAAGCAATCGCCACCGCAACTGCGGAGCTGAGCGTGGCGGAGTCGAGCGTTTTGCTGACTGCTACAGCGATTGCCGCTGTTCCAGTTGATGCGAGCGTGGCATCATCGAGAGTTTTAGTGAGCGCTCCTGCGTCCACCGCTGCGGTAGTCGGGTCGCGCAGCCTTACATCAGGTGGATTCGCTTCGCCTTGGTAAAGGAAAACGTCTGGCATGGCAGCGAATGGTTAGATGGTCAGCTCGCCGCCGACGGTGATGAATGTTCCAGGCGAGTTCTGACTGTTATATTCGGTCAGAAGCCAGCCAGCGCTTCGCGCAACATTGGCAAAATGAACTTCGTCAATCGAGCCAGTGAACGCAACTCCACCGGTTATCCTGTTAATTCCGATTTCGCCAGTCGTTATATTGATTGGATTATTTAGGGCTGAATTTCCGCCACTGTTAGCCGAGTCGGCATTCAAATAGATCTTCCTAGATGTCGAACTAATATTTACGGCGGCGGCGTATTGCCAGGTATTTGCGGCAACGGAATTAAGCGTTGGAGGGTTCGTGAAACCGTTGGTGAGGTCCTGATTATCAATCGACAGCAATCCGGATCCAACCAATACTGAATATAGGTTGTTGCCGTTGGAGCCGTCCTGTAGACTGACTACTGGCTGATTAGTAGTAACGTCGCTTCCAGGTTTGAACCAAGCGGTGAGCGTAAGAGGTGTGGTGATAACCGGAGCCGACAAGTCGATTCTGTTAGAGAGCGATCCGTTAAAGGACGCGCCGCCGCCTATTTGTCCGGCTACCGCACCTGGCGAACCTGTAATCGTTCCATTGAAATTTCCCAAGGAATCGACGGCTGATAATGTTGTGCCATCCTTAAGATGATAAACCGCCACGAAACCGTTGCTCCAGACGGCAGCCGGAGCGGACTGATCGGTTGTGACCGAAGAGTCACCATAAAAAATATAAAAGACATTATTGGTGACGCTCGACAAATTCGGAATCTTGACCCACGCGATCAGCTCCCCGGTCGAAGGAACGTAGCGTTCGATTTCCCATGCCAATTTATTTTTCGCGTTGGTGTCGGAGAAAAATTCGATGTCATAGCCGTTGGAACTCCGGACGTGGCCGCCGTTTCCTATAGTCGCCAGAGTTGCGTCCGTCACGCTAACTAAAACTGGAAAATCTGTTTGATCGCTCGAGACGTTGGTGTGATTTACCGTCAGCGACCGAAAATAACCGGAATAGCCAGGAACCGTGATCGCGGTCCCCGCCGTTCCGACGAGAGTATTAACCGTTGTTCCGGCTACGTCGGGACTTCCGGCTTTATAAGCTACGATGTAACATGCTAGCGATGGCCCGATCAGGAAGGTAAAGTTTCCATCTTGATCTGAGAGGACTTGGGCCGCTCTGGTGTCGTCCTGGGTATAGAACAGATCGACTACGCAGTTTCCGAGACGGTTTCCGGACGAATCCTTGGTGATGCCAGCGATTCGATATTGCTTGTCGGAGAAGAAAGATGCTGACCGGAACGTGGCGCGATGCTCACGCCGAGTCACGCCCATCACGAGCATCGGCGCATTCCCGCAAACGCCGGTGGGAATGCTCATGGATTAGTTCAGGGCTTCGAGGGTGTAATTGTAAATCTGAATCCCGGTCGTGCTCTCGCTAGCGGAAAGGCCGACCCAGAAATCGACAATGTTTGCGATCGTCGAATCGAATCCAGTGCCCACCGCGGGCGCGGTGTTCGGGCACATAATGGTAGCCATGCCGGCCGTAGGATCTGCCACCGCACCTGAGATGACCCACATGATTCCGCGAAGAACGCCTTGAGCTAGAAAATGCGCGGACGTTCCGCTTCCTACAGTATCAGTACGAAGCAGAACCTCGTAATCGAATGGGATAAGCGTATGCGCAGTGGTCGTGGTCGTGATGGCTCCCGAGGTGTGGACTACGATCGAGCCCATCATTACTTGGAAAGTAAACGTTCGCTGCGAGGTGACGACGTTGGAAATGCCGCCCTGTACTTTCACGCGCAGCGTTTTGCCGGCGTAAAGATAATTAGGCGGCAGAGTGACCAACGCCTGCGGGTTGATAACCGATTTAGCGGTGGTGTAAGTGTTTAATAGCGTTCCAGCTCCGGTCTGGTTCGCCAACATTTCTACCCATGTTTGTTGGCTCATAGTATTGTTTTAATCGGATCCAACGTCACGTTGGTTAAGCGTTTCCGTCAGTAAGCGTGAACGTGTTCACGGTCACGACCTGGCTGGTTGCGATGTTCGTGTTATCCAAAGTCATGTCGCCGCCGCCGCCGGTCGCGGTGATGCTGCCCTGGATATGACAGTTTGTTCCGGCGCTGTCTTTGATCCGGAAATGTGCCGCGGTCCCGCCAGTAATTCCGGTGCTGCTCCATGATCCCAGAAGCGTCTTCGAGCCGCTCGACGCTGCGTTCATCCAATCGCTCGGCAAGGTCATTTCAACCAGCTTCGTTCCGGAATCGGCTGCGGCGCAGTTTGCCGGCTGCGCGCCGGTAAAAATTCTTAACAGAGGCGCGGTCCCGGCCGTGGTTTCGATTTGGTCGAGGCGCGCGTTGCGAGCGGTAGTTGAAAGTTGAACAGCCATGCGAAGTTATTCTTTCCCCTTGGATTTGCTGTCACCCTTGGTGCCGATAACGATTTCCTGATCCTCGCTGATCTCGCCTTCGATCAGCGTGCCGTCGCTCCGTTTGATCTTGAAAGTGCGCTTCGCCACTCGGGGCGTGTCCATGTGCAAGTTCTCGGCGTGCACGGTGAACGGTTGCTGCCCTGATGCTGGCATCGGCGCGGCCGGAACGCTGATGTTGATTGTCTGCGATTCTCTCTCTTCTGACTTCTGCTCTCTGACATCTGGCATCGCCTTTGCCGGCGGTCCGCTGAACCTTCCTCCATCACGCGGTTGCCGCGCGGAATGATGCTGCGGTTGCGCGGCGGTTCCTTGGTCGCCGCCTTCGTCTGCAATCTGCGCGGCTTGCGCCGGTTTTGCGCCCTCCACGATCGCGTCGCCCGGATCGCCTCTAGCGAATGTCGGGTCGGCAAACGCCGGCGATTCGATCATCGAAGGGTTGAGTCCCTTTTTCTTGATGTAATCCGCTTCCTCCGCCTGCTCGTCGATGATGTCTTCGAAATCGCCGTTCGATAGCGTGGCAATGACGCGCGAGCGGGTGTCGATCTTCGCTTCCACGGCCGCGATCGCGGACTGAATATCGCGCAGCGGATCCACCCACGCCCAGCGCCGGCCTTTCCAATTCGTCGCGCGCCGGATCCGATCGAAATCGGCCATCTGAAAATCATCAAACGCGCCGATGGCAAGTTGGATCTCAAGCCACGATTCGAACTGGAGCTGTTTCGCCGCAGCGATGTACCAGTTCTGGGTCATCTTCCATTGCTCACGCTCATCCAGCAGCCCCGCGCGAATACTTGAGAAATTCACGCCTTCCAAATCGGTAAAGAGCGTGTTGTAAGAGCAATTGAGCGCTGCTGCGATTTTGCGCCGGAAATCTTTTGTGAATGCCTCGAACGCCTGATGCGGGTGCGTCGGGTTATACATGTTCGCCTTGTAACCGATCGGGAGTTCGGTCGAGCCGCCCGGCTCCATCTCGTCGGTGAGCTGGCCGCCCCTGGAGTTATCGTATTCCAGCGGCGTGCCATCCGGAGCGAACGCCTGGCGCTCGAAGAAAACGTGTTTGCACGCTTGCGCCCGTGCAGCGACCAGCTCCGCTTCCTCGTAACCAGCCAGCATGTTGATCGGGTCCATCGCCGGCGTGACCCAAGGAACGGCGCGCGTTTCTTCGGGTCGCTTTGTGCGCGAAATGTGAATGGCGTGCACCGGCGAATCCGGCTCAAGTCCGAACGCTGGAACTCGGGTTCGTTTCCCATCATAAACATAATTGCCCTCGTAGTTATCGCCCGGATGCCGGGAGAGCACCCAGAAGGCGATTTTCCGCTTGAACGAGTCGAGCTCCACTCCCATCCGGATCTGGTTTCCGTTCGGGAGCCGCCCGACGTTGTGGTGTTCGTCGAGGTATTGGCCTTCCAAGAGTTGAAACGCCACCTTCGATTTGTTAGGCGCGCCGCGATAAATCAGTTGTAATGCGTCGCCGTCGCGGGCCGATGAACGGAGGCTGATCCGGTCGAAATTTTGCTCGGCGTGTTCACCGGTAATGTCGAACTCGCCGCGTTGCCCGAAATCTTTCCATGCTTGCTCGATTTCTTGGCTGCCTTCCCGATCGAACTTGCCGTCGGCATCTTTGACCTTGAGCTGGAGACCGATCCCGTCTGGACCGATCACGTTCGCTTCGACGCAGCTAAAATAGCGCTCCGCGATTCCGCCTTTCTCGCGCTCAAGCTGCTGCGAACGTGCCCGCAGCTCGCGCAGATTCATCCGCGTAGCCGCGTCCGCGCTCAAGACCAGGATCGGAAAATCTTCCGTCAGCCGCGTCATCAACGCCGAGGGATATGCCGGCGTGGCTTTCACCAGCCGACGCTCGCGCGGCGGCCTGGATTTGTTAATTTCGTAGCCGAAAAGTTTCATTGCCAGAATGGGCCGCAGCCGCCACCACGGCCGCCAAGTCGCCCCGATCCAGGTCGCCTGAACCGCGCGAATGAATTGCGCGGGTTAGACAGACCGCGATTAATCCGGTCCTGAGCCGTCTCGTTCTTCACATAGTCGGCATAGATCGAGCGAAGTTTTACCAGCGTATCGATCGGGATCTTGCTGATCTGCTGGCCTTGGATAGAAAATTCTTGGAGTCCATTCGGGAGTCTCCCTTCGATCGCCGCTTCGATAATGCCGAGCGTCCGGCTGGCGTGCGTCTCGCCGAACGACGACGCGAGATTAGGGAGCACCGAGATCGTGCCGGTCGCAACCCGATGTCGTTCGGTGCCGTTATCGACGTATGCGGTCCAGATGTAGTTGCCCGGCTGATAGCTGGCCGTGGTGGAAAAAGGAAGCGCCACCGAGTAGTTATCGCCGTCAGCCGTCGCCGTGATCGTGATTAGCGATGATCGCGGAAGCTGTAACGAGTATTTGAGCGTCCAGCCCGCCGTGGCGGGAAAATCCGGAAACGATTTAGTCCAGGCAACAGTCTCGCCTGCTACAATTACATCAGGCTCGGTTGCGGGAATCGGCAGGGGCACACGCCGCTAAAGCGTGTCAAGATCAACGGTGAATCAACGGCGTTTTGAGGCACTTACGCAGACTATGTTACTCGGATTCGGCGCCGCTGTTCTTGATTTCCCAACCGAGCCGAATCAGGGCCGATTCGTAGGCTTTTCCGGAGACCAGGTAATCGGATTCGATCGTCTCGAACTTTTCGATTTTCTCGACTGCCGTCCCGAAATCGTCCGCCTCGTCTTCAGCCAGCGCGATCATCGCTTCATGGTAAAGATTGGTGGACCTCTGCGCCAGGATCCGCGCTTCCTCGAACCGCCGCTGAGACGCTTCCATCGAGTCGGTCATGATCTCGATCCGGTCGGTGACGGTGGTTACAATTTCATGAGCTTCGCGCCGCAGCTTGAGGAGCCTGCGCTTTTCGCCGTCGCTCAAAACGCCTTCGTTCACGACCGCTTCGTTCATGTCAAAAAATGTTTTAACCGTTCGTTTCGCCGGATCATTCGGCTGTTGCATCCAGCTTCGTAATCCGGCTGGTAGAGCTTCCAACGGTTAAAGTCGCCGTCTTCCTTCACATGCCAGCACTCGATTCGATCCGCGAATTTAAGAAATACGCGCACGAAGTTATCGGATCTCTCTCGAATTTCGAACTCTCAAGACGTCTGCCGGTAAATTAGTTATCGTGACGGGCTGCGTCGTATCAGCCCGAACTCCGAACATCGGACAATCACCGAAGGTCAGAGCCGCTCATTCGTGGCTAGGAATTAGACTTCCCAATGACTCGCTCGAGCCAATCTCGACCGCACAATTCCATGATCCGTTTGATCATCGGCTCGATCTCGCGCCGGAAAATTTCGAGCGAGAAATTCTCGACGTGTCCGCTCCGCAATTGCCGGTCGTATTTTGAAAACTGGTTTACAAAGGTCAGATGATGCGGGCCGGGATTGATTTCCGCGTCGTTCGCCAGCTCGAGCCGTTCCTTCGCCGGGATGTAGCCCCAGAGAAACTTGCGCACCGTTTCAATCTCAAATCCGTGGAATTCCACGGATTTGCAGCGTGAAGCTGCACCCAGTTGTTTCCATCCCTCGTTGCCGTTGAAAAACGCCATGCACCGCTGAGCGTTGCGTTCGCCGAGCTCGGGCCAGTTGCCGCCCAGCCAAAACAGCCATTTCCCGTGGCCGATCTCTTCTTTCAGATCACAAAGGATCCGGCCAAGTTTCCACGCCCGCACCAGCATCTCGTCCCGCGTCTGGAAGAGCGATTTTTCGTCCTTCAAAATCTCGGCGTAAATCGCTTTCGCCTGCTTCAATTTTTCGTTCGTTGTTGTTTCGAGTGTTGCTTTCATAATTAGTTGATAGCCAGCTGAGATTCTCTGCACCGCGTCCTCGTGATGTCGCCGCGCATGGCGCGCGCTTTGATCCCTGAGTAAGTGTCGCGCAGGCAGTTCGCCAGCTTGTCCTTTGCCTGCCGAGTCTTGTTCGAAATTCGGCCGAGCGCTGCTAGGGTATTTTCGCCAATCAAGTCTGGCCGGAGCACGTAAAACAGAACCATGATCCGTTCCCCCAGCTCGGACACCTTGTCGCCGCGCCGGAGCCATTCCAAAACGGGGCCGAACAGGCGACCGCTCAATTCAATCGCGCTCAGGCCGCTTCCGGACATTTGGTTCGCGACCAAAAAGAACTTCTCCAGTTCCTTGTCGATCTTAAGGCCGTGACGAAGATCGTGCCGCATCATTGAGATCACAATCGACGAGCGCAATCCTTTCCCGACCAGACCGTCGCCGTCGATACACCAGCGCATTGACGCCTCAAACGTCGCCGTCGCGACCTTAATTTCCTCGTAACTGATCCCGTCCAGTTCCGCTCCGCTGTTCAGCGACGGTTCGATGTGCTCGACCGGATGATCGGTCACGCTCGCTTGCGGCAAATCCGCCGGATCGCAGAAATCCAGCGAGTCCTCGCCGCCCAGGCTGGCCCGTCTTCCAGCGTGCGCCCCGTTGCTCGGAATCGATTTCCCGAACTCTTTCGAGAACCTTCTGCCGTCCTCAGTCGTGAAAAACTTAGTGTAAGCCTGGCGAAGTTGCCGTTCCCTGGTCTGCTCATTAGCTTGAGCGCACGATTCCGCCAGAAACGCGAGCTTCCTCGAGATGGTCGCAGCCTGTTTCCCGAACGCGCCTTTGGTTTTCGGATTTACAGCCCGAAGAAACGAGAGCGATTTCTGCGGAATCGGATTGATCCCGTTTCGAATAAGAGCCTCTAGCGATTTCAAGGAGCCGATATGCCGTCAGCAGGCATGTCAGCCTGCCAATGTTGGCCCCGAAGAGATAGCGTGCGCATGTCCGAAAACTGGTCTCGCTGCAGCGAGACCGAATTTCTACAGTTCTGGGGGATTGAACAGGTCGCTTCGATTTGAAAGCGCAAGCTATTCGTCATTTTCTTAACATTGCAAGTAATTATAGATAGTGGAAACGTAAAAAGAGGGAGCAAGCCCGGATCACGCCCGGCAGTTTTGCGAGGTCTTACTGAAGGTCGAGCTTGCTCCGCATGTGTCGAAACAACTAATAATTTGAGGAGTCAATTCTCTACCAGCCGCGCACGAATCCACCTGGCCGCGGGAACTGCCGAGCTCTCCGAACAAATGAACGCTTGGAAGACGCCGCGCCTGCGGATCGAACGGTCGGCGCGGCTTTACCTGATCGGGTTTGCTCCTCCGTTGTTGTTTGGTTCGTAGGCTGGCATGAGGCATCACCGCCTTTCACTTTCAGTTCTTCGCTCAGCTTCGCATAATTCGGTTTCACAATCCGTTCAATCGCCATTGTTCCGACGCGGCCGTCGAGCGCTTCGTTCCGAATTCCGTCGTCGCAACTGAATGCTCGATAAAATTTTCCGTCGCCGGCGCGCTTCATCTCCGAGTCTTCCGCGACCAGCATGGCGAAATATTGCTCGCTGAACTGTCCGATCTTCGGGAAATGGCAGTAGCCGTTCGCGGCCTCGTTATCCAATTCGAGCCGCTGATAGATGATGTCCTTCGCTTCGTTAGTTCCGATCTCCCATACTTTCGCCGGCGGATTGCCTTCCCGCTTGGGCCGCCGACCAATCAACGGTTTGCTTAGTGTCGTCGCACCGCGGGCCGCGAAGATTTTTTTCGACGCGCGAGGACGGGTAAAAGCGAAAACGTTATCCGGTTTGTATCCGCAATCGATGAGACCACCCATCGGACGGGAATATTGGCCTGACGCATGAGGGTAAGAAACTTGAGAGAGAAAACGGTCCAGCTCAGCCCAGCAACCTTGATCGGGCGGCGCGAGCGGCGTGCCTTTGATGATTTGATAATCGATTCCCCAGGTTTGATTCTTGAGGCCGTAGCCATCAATGAATAACTCCAGTCGGTCGCCTTGCACGTCCACGAAAAAGAAAATCGCCAAGACGCCGGCTGGAAGCATCTTCGCCGGTTCGTATTCTTCCCTCCGCAAGAAAAGCTCAGTGTGCTCTGGCTTGTGCTCGAACTCGGCCTCGTAGGTTTCGGCGTCGACAGTGTTCACCAGCACGCGCCGCGAGCGCTCCGGGTTGTCGGATTTCTCAACGTCGATCTCTTGTTGCGCCAGCATTTGTAAAAATCCGCCTGGATATTTCTCGGAGTCCACCGGATGCGGCCAGAGCAACGCGTTCGCCTGAAAACCGGCCTTGCCTTTATAGTTGCGCGTTGCTTTCCACTCGCCCGCGCGCATCATGGCATAACGATGCGAATCAGACAGATGCCCTCCGCATCTTGGACATTCGAGTTTCGCATCAGCGGGTCGAGCGACGTCGTATCGAAGCTGCGATCGATGCATCACGTAAGGCTCTCCGCCACAGAGCGCACATATTACGCGCCACTGTCGAAAGTCCGTGTCGAGCAGCTTGGCCTCAATTCTACTGCGACGTTTCAAGCTCGGATAAGAGCAATAAATCTCGATCGTGTCGGCGAATTCGGACCCGCGCTTTTTGAAAATGGCGAGCTGGTCGCCCTCGTCACTCCCGATTTCGACGATAGCATCGATCTCGTCCGCATAGAGGACGCGCGCTTTCATCCTGCGCAGGTCGCCAGGCGCATTCGCCCCGACCATGTCGATCAAACCGCCGGCGAATAACTTGTGAAGAAGCGTGTTATCCGACCTGCGGCGCCCGGTCCCGTCGCCGACCAGATCGTAAAGCTCTGGCGTCGGCTCGATCAGCGCGCCGGTGAAATCGTCCTTGCTCCATTTCTTCGCCTGGCCGAGCGTCGGCCACATGCAGCCGATCCGGCAGGCTCGCTGGTGAATCGTCCAGCCCAGGACGTTCAAGACGATCTCGCTTTTGCCGCCGCGACTGAACCATTGCAAAACAACTTCCTGGTTCCGCGGGTTGAAACATTCCTCGAACGGCTCGCGCTCGTAAGGCGCATAATCGAACCCAAACGGCTTCGTCGCCCCGTGCTCGTCCGGCATTCGCCGAACCGCCTCAGCCCACTCGGCCGGCGGCATGACCGACCAGGGCGCGAAATTCCTTTCGCGCAGCTCGCGAATCCCTGCGCGTAGCGAATCGCGCGCGATAAGATCAATCACCATGTCTTCGGATCGAGCCGGAGTTTGTCGAGCAGCTCGTTGATTCGATGCGGCGTGAGCTTTTTGCCCTTTGCTGCTTTCAACGTCGCGGAGATCGATTGAAAACTTTCGTCGATCGCGTCGAGCACAATTGGCCGAGGAATGCGTTGCTTGCGCAAATCTTCTTCGCGAACCGCGTTGAGCGACGCTTGGCTGAGCGCCTGTTTCGCGCGCGCGGCTTCCAAATTGTCAGCGCAATAAATCAGCGGCAGCGCTTCGCTCGATTCGTAAAGGTAAGCGCCCTTCTCGCCATCGACGAAATGCAAATCCTCCAGTTGTTTCGTGATGGTGCGTCGATCTCGGCCCGTCAGCTCCGAAAGCTGATTAATGGACAGCAGCATTTGCCGTCTTCCTTCGTGTCAGTGCCTCTCTTGTGGAGCACTGAGCCAACACTTCATCTAGAAAACGACGAGAGCTGAAACAACCCCGCCTCCGATCAGGGGTTGTGGAAGGACCCGCCGCCGCCAACGAAATCACGATTCGATTGGGAGTTCCTTAGCCATTTGGCGATTGCTGCAAGGCGATGCACCGCCCGCCACCACGGCTCCGTGTCCGAAACCGCAAAGGCGCTCCTAAGATCCGGATGTGATGAACGTAAAACGGATTCCGGTGAGCGGCAGTCCGATTGTCGATCTGATTTCCACAAGTCATGTCGAAAAACAAAATCACACTTTGCGAATGCACTGCCGTCGTCTGACGCGATTA
>Ga0193751_1000387_pt1 | contig 35775 bp, 32 predicted proteins | sample L1c2metaG_FD_143050 | JGI IMG/M metagenome (GOLD analysis project Ga0193751, IMG submission 143050) | Soil microbial communities from a riparian zone of the East river system, Colorado, United States - L1c2 | ecosystem: Environmental > Terrestrial > Soil > Riparian zone | place: USA: East River...
CCCGACGTTCGAGGTCACGCGCTCCTCCGACTCGAGACAACGGGAGGGACGAAGAACCGGTGACGGCTTCGTGTGAGCGCGGCGCGTCACCGGCGAGCGGGAGTATCGCACACGATCGCGCCACGTCCAGCGGCTACCTGACGATGGCCACCGGACGCCGGCGGCCACCAGACGGCGCCTGCCAGGCGGCGCCTACCAGGCGGCCGGCAACCCCGCGCTTCGTGGATCCGTGACGGCGGCCAGCGAACCTGCCTCGACGGCGGGACCACCGTTGACGAGCTCGATCGCGTGCTCGTGACCGAGGCGGCCGTCGAACGATCCGGTCCGGGTCACGCGATGGCCCATCGCCTCGAGCGCTTCCAGGACGCCCGGCGCGAAGCGCGGCTCGGCACGGACCTCGTCGGGTGGGGCGAAGTGCCGCTCCGGCTCGACGAACCAGCGGGGCATCGAGACGGCCGTGCGGATGTCCAGGCCGCCGTCGACGATGGCCGACACGAGCTGCGCGTGGATCTGCGGCTGGGCATCTCCGCCCATCGAGCCGGCGACGACCCAGGGGCCGCCATTCGAACCCTCGCCATCGCGGAACAGCATCCCCGGCAGGAGCGTGTGGAGCGTCCGCTTGCCCGGCTCGAGGACGTTCGGATGGTCGGGGTCGAGGGAGAAGTACGAGCCGCGGTTCTGGTAGTGAATGCCGGTCCCGGGGTCGACGACCCCCGAGCCGAAGCCCATGTAGTTCGACTCGATGAGGCTCACCGCGTTGCCTTCGCCATCGACGACCGCGAGGTAGATCGTGCCGCCGCCCGGCGGGTTCGTGGCGACCGCCGGTCGCGAGGCACGTCGTCGGTCGATGCGGCCCGCGAGCGACGCGGCATAGCCCTTGTCGATGAGCCGATCGACCGGGATGTCCCGCGCCTCGGGGTCCGTCAGGCAGGCATCCCGATCGGCCATGGCGAGCTTCGACGCCTCGATCCCCAGGTGGATCCAGAGCGGGTCGGCCACGTCGGCCGGGCCCTCGAACTGCTCCAGGAGGTTGAGCAGCTCGAGCGCCACGACGCCCGACGAGTTCGGCGGATGGGTGGTCACCCGCAGGCCGCGATAGGTCGTCGCGATCGGATCGGTCCAGGTGGACGTGTGGGCCCGGAAGTCACCGACGTCGCAGGCCAGGCCGAGACGCCGGAGAGTCGCCGCCTGGCGCTCCCCGAGGTCGCCGTCGTAGAAGGCGTCGAAGCCCTCGTCGGCGATCCGCCGGAGCGTCGCCGCGAGGGCCGGCAGCCGGACGAGCTCGCCGGGGTGCCACGGCCGGCCATGGGGCCGGTAGACCTCGAAGAAGCCGGCGTCGCGGCCCATCGCAGCCTCGACGAGTGGCGCCGTCCGTTCGACCGATTCGATGAACCCGTCCCAGGCCGGGAAGCCGCCACTCGCGAGCTCGATGGCCGGGCCGAGGACGGCGTCGAGGCCAAGCCGGCCGAAGCGGCGGTGAGCGTCGCTCCAGCTCCGCACCGCCCCGGGGATCGCGACGGCCAGCGCGCCACGCAGTGGCAGTCGATCCAGGCCGCGCGCTCGCAGCGCGGCAGCATCGGCGCCGGCCGGCGCCCGGCCAGAGCCGTTGAGCGCGAGCTCGGTTGCGCCCGCCGCGTCCCAGATGAGCCAGAACGCGTCGCCTCCGATCCCGCAGGCGTTCGGCTCGACGACCCCGAGGACGGCGTTCGTGGCGACGGCCGCGTCGACCGCGTGGCCACCGGCCCGCAGGACCCCGAGTCCGGCCGCCGTGGCGAGGTGATGCGGCGCCACGACCGCGCCAATGCGCCCGCGCGCGAGTGGCACCGGTCCGAGCGGTACGGGTCCGCGCGGTGCCGCGCCGGGTGGCACGACCGACATCAGTCGAACGTCTCGGCCAGGCCTGGCCCAAGGAAATGCTCTGATTGTCGGAGACGCATGAGCGGCACGACAGCGAGCCCGAGCAGGAGCACGGAGGCGACCAGGATCCCGTCGAAGCCGAGCGCGCTCGCGGCGATGCCGCCGACCAGCGAGCCAGTGATCTGGCCCAGCCCGAGGAACACGCTGTACAGGCCCATGATCGCGCCCCGGTCCTCGGGATAGGCCTCGGTGACGTCTGCGAGCAGCCCGATCGCGGCCGGCGTGGCGCCGGCGAGCACGAAGACCCCGAATACGAGCGGCACCGCAAACGCGAGCCGCAGGAGGATCGGGACGCCGGCGCTGTGATTGAGTGCAAGGGCGCCGAGCACGACGAGGACCCCGCCACCCACGCCGTACAGGATGATCGTGGTCCGGCGGAGGTTCTTGAACCGGTTGCCCCAGTAGACGAGGCCGGCGAAGAACAACAGCCCGCCCACGATCACCCCGACGGTGATGTGCGTGCCGTCGTAGCCGCCCATCAGCAGCTGGTCGGCGAAGCGCGGATCCGGCTTTCTGATGAGCTGGAAGATCGTCTGCGTGGTGTACAGGCCGAGCACGGCGTTGATCGCGATCCACGTCGGCGCCAGGAGCCACACATGGCTGCCGCCGAGAATCCGTCGATACCGCGCGAAGTCAAAGCGCGGTGGCGCGGACGACTCCGCCGGGGCGGGCCGGCCCTCGTCGCGCGGATCGACGGCCCAGCGGTAGATCGCGAACGACCCGGCGTAGATGAGGGCGTTGACGAGGAACGTCGCCGGCCCGAGGTGCAGCGTGTCCCACAGGAAGCCGGCCACGGCGAAGCCCCCGAGGAGGCCGGCCAGCGTCGCCGCCTCGAAGCGGGCCGAGGCCCGTCCCCGCAGGCCTTCGTCCGACGCGGTCGCGACCGCGATGAAGCCCAGGATCGACGGCACGCTGGACGCGGTCGCGGCGCCCTCGAGGAGCCGGGTGCCGGCGATGATCGGCAGGCTCGTCGAGGCCCACGTCGCCAGGACCGCCACGATGCCGAAGATCGGCCCGAACTGCATGACCCGGTGGTGCCCGAGGCGGTCGGAGATGACGCCGAAGATCGGCGACAGGAACAGCTCCGAGACGTAGAACAGGGCCGCGATGACGCTGAACGTGATCGGGCCAACCTCGCCGTTCGAACCGAGCCCGAGGGCGATGTCGATCATGCCCCGGTGGAGGTGCAGGTCGCGGAGGTAGAACGTCAGCGCCAGGCCCGTCAGGCCCGTGCTCAATCGCAGCGTGAACGTGCCGAAGAGCACGGCCCACAGCGAGCGGTTCACGGCCACAGCGTAGCGGGCCAACCGCCCGCCCGACCGTCCGATGGGCTGGCGCCGGCCCCTACAATCCCGCGGCAGGTGGGCGGCTCCGACGCTCGCGGAACGCGGACGCGGGGCCACGCAGGGAGGGTCGAGCGTGAGCCGAGTCGCCATCGTCACCGACTCCGCGTCCGACCTCGATCCGGGACGCGCGGCGGCCCTCGGCATCACGATCGTGCCGCTCGTCGTGAGCTTCGGCGCCGAGAGCTTCAAGGCCGGCGTCGAGATCACGACCGAGCAGTTCTGGGCCCGGATGACCGCCCCGGAGGCGCCATTCCCGAAGACGGCCGCCTCGAGCCCGGGTGACTTCCAGGCGGTCTACGAGCGGCTCTTCGCCGAGGGCGCGGACGCCATCGTGTCCGTCCACGTCGCGAGCACCCTTTCGGGGACGATCAAGAGCGCCGAGGTCGCGAAGGGACTCCTGCCCGACCGCGAGATCCACATCGTCGACTCGATGTCCGCCTCCATGGGCCAGGGCCTCCTCGCCGAGCTCGGGGTCGAGATGGCCAAGCTCGGGACCTCCGCCGAGGAGATCGCCCAGGTGCTGACGAAGCGCCGCGACGACATCGGGGTCTACCTCGCCCTCGACACGCTCGAGTACCTCAAGCGCGGCGGCCGCATCAGCGGTACCCAGGCGGCCATCGGCACGCTGCTCTCCGTGAAGCCGATCATCAAGATCGCCGATGGGCTCGTCGAGACGGTCGACCGGGTCCGGACGAAGGGCAAGGCCCGCGAGCGGGTGATCGAGCTGCTCTGCGAGCGACCGATCGAGCGCCTGTCGGTGCTCCACACGACCAACGCCGGCGTCGAGGAGTTCGTCCCGGCGCTGGAGGCCCGCGTGCCCGGCGGCATCGATCCGGCGTCGGTCAGCGTCGATCTCATCGGGCCGTCGGTCGGGCCGCATCTCGGCCCGGGCTGCGTCGGCGGGGTCGCGCTCTACGAGTCCTGATGGAGATTGCGGGAGGGTTGCGCCAGGGTTGCGAACAAGGCGCCGCCGGGCCCGAAGGACTGGCGCAGCCCACCTATACTGCGAGACCTTGTCCCGCCACCGGCAACACGTCTCAGCGAGGTATCTCCCTTCCATGACCAGTGAGCCCGCTGTCGCCCACATCAATCCCTGGGCGGTCGCGCAACAGCAGTTCGATCTCGCCGCCGAGCGTCTGAACCTCGACGAGGGCATGCGCCGCGTCCTCCGCGAGCCCCGTCGCGAGCTCACCGTCCACTTCCCGGTGAAGATGGATGACGGCTCGGTCCAGGTCTTCACCGGCTTCCGCGTCCAGCACAACCTCGGCCGCGGTCCCGCCAAGGGCGGCATCCGCTACCACCAGGACGTGAGCATCGAAGAGGTCAAGGCCCTCGCGATGTGGATGACCTGGAAGTGCGCGGTGGTCGGGATCCCGTACGGCGGTGGCAAGGGCGGCGTGATCGTCGACCCCAAGAAGCTGTCGAAGAAGGAGCTCGAGAGCCTCAGCCGGCGGTTCTTCACCGAGATCGAGGTCCTCGTCGGGCCGGAGCGGGACATCCCGGCGCCGGACGTGAACACGAACGCCCAGGTCATGGCCTGGTTCATGGACACCTACTCGATGCATCAGGGCTACACGGTCCCCGGCGTCGTGACCGGCAAGCCGATCAGCCTCGGCGGGTCTGAAGGCCGCAACGAGGCCACGGCCCGCGGCACGGTCTTCTGCATCGTCGAGGCGGCCCGCCACCTTGGCCTCGAGCTCGACAAGGCGACGGTCGCCGTCCAGGGCTTCGGCAATGCCGGCTCGATCGCGGCCCAACTGATGACCGCCGAGAAGGCGACGATCGTCGCCGTGTCCGACTCGACCGGCGGGATCCACAACGCGAGCGGTCTCGAGATCAACAAGGTCATCGCCTGGAAGCAGGAGCACGGCACCGTCCAGGGCTTCCCCGGGGCGAAGGACATCACCAACGCCGAGGTCCTGGAGGTCGAGTGCGACGTCCTGATCCCGGCGGCCCTCGAGAACCAGATCACCGAGCGGAACGCGGGCAACGTCAAGGCTCGCCTCGTCGCCGAGGCCGCGAACGGTCCGACGACCCCCGAGGCGGACGACATCTTCTGGAAGAAGGGCACGTTCCTGATCCCGGACATCCTGTGCAATGCCGGCGGCGTCACGGTGTCCTACTTCGAGTGGGTCCAGGACCTCAACCGCGACCACTGGAGCGAGAAGGTCGTCAACGAGAAGCTCCGCGAGATCATGGTCCGCTCGTTCCAGGAGACGCTCACGATCGCCCGGCGCGAGTCGTGCTACATGCGGACCGCCGCATATCTCCTCGCGGTCCAGCGAGTCGCCGACGCGACGGAGCTCCGAGGCCTCTACCCGTAGGCCAAACGAGCGCCACCCTGAGTCGGGGTTTCGCCAAACGTCGCCATCGTCCTGGCCGTGTGCCGGCACCGGTCAGGCGGGCGTCAAAAGTCGCCGTGTCCGACCTCACGTCGCCCGAGTCCTCGCGCTCGGAACCAGAAGTGCCGAAATCGCGACGTTTGGCGGTCCCTGAGGTCCTTCCCGGGAACCAGGTCGCCGTGGGCGACTTTTGAGCCGAAGAAGCTCGGTTCAGCGCGCCCACGCTCCGCCGCTCGCGGGACCGCCAGCGGCCGGAGCGCGAGCGGCGGCTGCTAGGATCGCCGCCATGCTCGATCACGAAGAGAAGTTCCTCTTCAAGGAGGAGATCCTCGCCCTCGGGAACGCGCTGGCCGACAACGGCCAGCTCGACAACGTCGAGGACCTCCTGACCGACGTCATCACGAGCCCGCGCTTCGACTCCGAGGTCTTCACCCTTGAGCGGAGCCTCCAGGTCATGCTCGGTGCGCGGCCAGGCACCACGCTGGTCGGGCTGCTGACCGTCTCGCCCGAGGTCTTCGACGAGGTCGCGGAGGTCCGGATCGCGCCGGAGATCCACGAGCGCCTCATCGCGTGGCGGGCCCGGTTCGGGCTCGCGATCGACAACGCCCTCAACTTCCTCAACAACCCCGACGGCATCCAGGGCCACAACTTCGCGACCCAGGTCGCCCACGTCGAGGAGCGCCGCGTCCTCCAGGGCCGTCTCACGCTCGTTCGCTACAACAACGAGCCGCAGTTCTTCGTGGCCGACGCAGCCGTGTTCCTCGGCCTCGTCGCGGACGTCATGGACCGCCTCGGGCCGTACCTCGAACCAGATGCAGTCGATGCCGAGACGATCGCGCGCCTCAAGGAGGCCCTGGCGCTCATCGAGCGCAAGACCACCCGCGGCTCCTGAGCGTCGCCCGGTGCGACAGCTCTACCTGGCGGCCACGGGCCAGAATCGCGGCAAGACCACGACGTCGCTCGGGCTCGTCGATGGCTTCATCCGGCGCGGACTCCACACCGGCTTCATGAAGCCCGTCGGCCAGCGGACCGTCATCGACGAGGGGGTTCCTGCCGACGAGGATGCCGTCCTGATGCGCTCGGTATTCGGGCTGCCAGAGCCATACGGGGTCATGAGCCCGGTCCACATCCCGCGCGGCTTCACGAAGGCCTACATCGCCGGCGAGGTGGTCGAGGACCTCGGGGCGCGGATCCGGCAGGCCCACGACGGCTTCCGCGATCACGACGTCGTGCTCATCGAAGGCACCGGTCATGCCGGTGTCGGCGCGGTCATCGGCCTCTCCAACGCCGTCGTCGCGGCATCGCTCGGCGCACCCGCGGTCATCGTCAGCGAGGGCGGCGTCGGCCGGCCGATCGACGAGATCGTCCTCAACGCATCGCTCTTCGAGCGGTCGGGCGTGCCGGTCGCGGGCGCGATCGTGAACAAGGTCGACGTCGCCGCCCAGCCGGGCATCCGGGAGGTCCTCGAGCGGGGCCTCGCGCCCTACGGGATCCCGCTCCTCGGCATCCTGCCGGTGCGGCCGATCCTGTCGAACCCGACGCTCGAGATGATCGCGGACGGGCTCGCGGGCGAGCTCATCCACCCCGGGCCGGACCTCGAACGGGTCATCGACGGCGTCGCGATCGGCGCGATGGAGCCGCGCCACATGCTCGAGCGGATCGGGCCCGGCACGCTGGTCATCGTGCCCGGCGATCGCGAGGACGTCATCACGACGCTGACGGCCGCGCACCTCGCGGGCCTGGAACGCAGCCCGGAGACCGCGCCACAGCTCGAGCTGGATCTCGACCGTCACGGCGTCGCCAGCGGCCTCGTGCTCACTGGCGGGTACCGGCCCCGCGCGTCGGTCCTCGCCGCGATCCGCAAGGCCGACCTCTTTGCGACGCTCGTCCCGACCGACACCTACAAGGTCGCCTCGGACATCCACGACCTGCTCGTGAAGACCCACCCGGCCGACCGCGAGAAGATCGAGACGATCAAGCAGCTCGTGGCCTCGAACCTCGACGTCGACCGGATCCTCGCGGTCGCCACGGAGGCCGTACCGGCGTGACCGGCGACGCCTCGCGCGAGCAGCTTCGCGCCTGGGCTGACGAGAGCCTCCTCGCCGGGTTCGAGCTCCTCGCCCGCCATCCGCCGGCCGGCGAGCCGATCGCACCGCGGGCCTTCGGTGCGGCCATGGCCTACCCGACCGGGCGCAGCCTCGGGTTCTTCAACCCGATCGTGGCCCTCCAGCCGGCAGCGGCCAGTGACCTTGCCGCAGCCGTGGCGTGGGTCCGCGAGCTCGGCATGCCGCTCTCCCTGCGGATCCGACGTGATGCCGAGGATCCGAGCTTCGGCGCGGTCGCCCTCGAGCTGGGCCTCGTCCGCGACCCGTGGGTCGATCCGGCGATGGTCATGCATCCGCTGGCGGCGTCACCGCCGCTCCCGGACGGCCTGGTCATCGAGGCCGCGAAGCCCGCCACGATGGACCGGTTCTACTCGGCGAATGCCTACGCCTTCCGCATCCCGCTCGAGGCGATGGCGTTGGTCCGCGACCTGACGCCACCCGACGTCGTCGATGATCCCGACATCCGGCTCTTCGGCGGCTATCTCGATGGCGAGCCGGTCGCGTGCTCGTTCGCGATCCGGAGCGGCGACGTGGTCGGCGTCTATGCCGTGGGAACGGCGGAGACGGCCCGTCGCCGCGGAATAGGGACCGCGATGACGTGGGCGGCGGTGGATGCCGGCCGCCAGTGGGGCTGCGTGGCGGCGACGTTGCAAGCCAGCGCGATGGGCGAGCCCGTCTATCGGGCGATGGGCTTCGAGACCGTCGCGGGGTACGTCACCTACGCGGAGCCGCGGCCTCAGGCGGGGCCAGCTGGACCATCCAACGTGTCCCCGGACGCCGGCTAGCCGAGGGGCTCGTTGTCGATGAGCCGGGTCGAGCCGAAGCGGACCGCCAATGACAGCAGCCCGCCACCGTCGACGAGCTCCAGCTCACGCAAGGTTCGTCCGTCCGCGACCGAGACGTAGTCAGGCTCCGCGAGCGGCTCCGCCGCGAGCACGTCTCGCATCCGAGCACGGAGCGCGTCAGACGATCGCTCGCCACCCTCCCAGGCCGCGCGCGCCGCGAGCAGCGCCCGGTGCAGCACGGGAGCGGCCGCGCGCTCCTCGGCGCTCAGATGGACGTTCCGCGACGAGAGCGCGAGGCCGTCCGGCTCGCGCACCGTGGGGCAGGCGATGACCTCCGTGCCGATGGCCAGGTCGCGAGCCATCTGCCGGACGACGAGCACCTGCTGCGCATCCTTCTGGCCGAAGTAGGCATGATCGGCGCCGACGAGGTTGAACAGGATCGCGACAACCGTGGCGACGCCGTCGAAGTGGCCGGGTCGCGCGGCCCCCTCGAGCGGCTCCGAAATCGCACCGACCCGGATGCTCGTGTCGAAGCCCGTCGGGTAGACCTCCACGACCGATGGCGCGAAGACGAGATCGACGCCCTCTTCCTCGCAGATGGCGACGTCGCGAGGCTCGTTGCGGGGGTATTGCTCGAGGTCCCTCGGGTCGCCGAACTGGCGGGGGTTCACGAAGATCGTCACGACCGTCGTGGCATCGCTCGCGCGGGCCTGCTGCATCAGCGATCGATGGCCGTCATGCAGCCAGCCCATCGTCGGCACGACCCCGACGGGTCGGGGCGCCGCGGCAAGGGCGTCCCGGAGCTCCGCTCGGGTTCGGACCACCCTGGTCGATCGGGCGACCTCAGTCACGGACCGGCGGTCGAACCTAGAGGTCGCGGTCGAGCGGGATCCCCGCCTCGAACTCAACGGCCCCGGCCCGGTCGTCCGCGGTGCGCCCGAGCGCCTCATCCAGGACGCTCTCGTCCATCCGGATGGTCTGCTCGGGCCCGGGGAAGGTGCCGTTCGCGACATCCTTGGCATAGGCGACCGCGGCGGCCGCGATCGTGCCCTTGAGGTCGGCGTAGGGCCTGGCGTGGCGCGGGACGAAGTCGCCGAAGCCCAGGAGATCGGTCACCACTTGGACCTGGCCCGCGGTGCCGGGCCCCGCCCCGATCCCGATCGTGGGGATCTTCAGGCGCGAGGTGATGAGCGACGACAGCTGCTCGGGCATGAGCTCCAGGACGATCGAGAAGGCGCCTGCTTCCTGGATCGAGATCGCGTCGGACAGCAGCGCCCGCGCCGCTTCTCGAGTCTTGCCCTGGGCGCGGACCTTGCCGCCCATGCCGCCGGCGGACTGGGGCGTCCAGCCGATGTGGCCCTGGACCGGGATCCCGGCTTTCACCAGCGCCTCGACGACCCGCGCGCTGCGGACCCCGCCCTCGATCTTGACGGCCTGGGCGCCGCCGTCCTGGAGGAAGCGCCCGGCGTTGTCGATCGCCTCGTCGACCGAGGCATAGGACAGGAACGGCATGTCGCCGACGACGAGGGCACGGCGGGCCCCGCGGGTGACGGCCCGGGTGTGATGGAGCATCTCGTCCATCGTCACGCGAACGGTCGAGTCATAGCCGAGCATCACCTGGCCGAGCGAGTCACCGACGAGGAGCATCGGGATGCCGGCGTCGTCGAGGATCCGGGCCGTCGGGTAGTCGTACGCGGTGAGCATCGGGATCCGCTCGCCGTCGGCATACATCCGGGCGATGTCGGAGATCGTCAGGCGCTTGATGGCCGTGGGATCGCTGGCGCTCATCGGTCGGCTCTCCGGTTCGGGACCGAGCTCGGCGCGGTCCGCGTGCCAGTCTGCGCGCCCGCGTCGCGAGCGTCCAACGCCCGGGCCACCCGGTCCAGGATGCGATCTGCGACCTCGCGCTTCGTCAGGAGCGGCAGCTCGTCCCGGCCGCCGGCCGCGTCGAGGATCGTCACCCGGTTGGTGTCCGTGCCGAAGCCGGATCCCGCCTCGGCGACGTCATTCGCCACGAGGAGGTCCACGCCCTTCGAAATGAGCTTGGCCGTCGCCCGATCAATTGAGCCGGTCTCGGCCGCGAAGCCCACGAGGACGGGCCGCCGGTCCGCACCACCGCCCTTGGTCGCCGTGGCGATCTCGGCGAGCAGGTCAGGGGTGGGGGACAGCTCGAGCGTCATCGCCCCGTTACCGCGCGCCAGCTTCGCGGCGGCAGGATGGGCGGGGGTGAAGTCCGCCACCGCCGCGGCCATGACGAGCGCGTCGGCTGCTCCGTCGCCGGCCGCGCCGCCCCGGGCCCTCGCGCTGTCTTGACTCGGTGCCATCGCGATGCCGAGCGCCTTGCGGAGCTCCGCCGCGGTCTCGACCCGGAGGACCTCGGTCCCGTCGGCCGGCGAGGGCAGGGGCACGTCCACCGCCGCGGCGATGAGGGTCACCTGAGCCCCGCGGGCCAGCGCCGCGTCGGCGAGCGCGAGGCCCATCTTCCCGGAGGAGCGATTGCCGATGAACCGGACCGGATCGATGGGCTCGCGAGTTCCACCGGCGGTGATGACGATCCGCCGACCGACGAGGTCGGCATCGCGGGGCGGTGATCCCGCGAGCGGCGGTCGCGCGGCGGCGTCCGGCTGCCGCACGGGCCTGCCCGCGACCGCCGCGACCACGGCGTCGACGATCTTCGGCAGGTCGGCGAGCCGGCCCTGGCCGCTCTGGCCCGATGCCAACGGCCCGCTGTCCGGCGGGACCACGACATACCCGAACGCCTCTCGCAGCCGGGCGACGTTCGCGACGGTCGCCGGGTGCGACCACATGTCGCCATCCATCGCCGGCGCGACGACCACCGGGGCGCTCGTTGCGAGCGCGGCCGCGGTGACGGTGTCGGAGGCCATCCCGTTTGCCATCGCACCCAGCCAGTGGGCCGTGGCCGGCGCGACCACGAGGGCATCGGCACTGTCGGCGACGACGATGTGGCCGATCCGGCCATCGGGCAGGAGGTCGAGGATCTCGGTCTCAACCGGGTGGCGCGACAGGGCCGCGAAGCTCAATGGGCCGATGAACCGCGTCGCCGACGGCGACAGCAGCACGACGACGTCGGCGCCCTCGGCAGCCAGGAGCCGCAATAGCTCGACCGCCTTATAGGCGGCAATCGAGCCGGTGACGCCCAGGCCGATGAGTCGACCCGCGAGCCGGCCGGTTCCGCCGGCGGCCGGGCTCGGCGTCGGCGCCGTCGCGCCGCCCATCAGGCGAGCCCGAGCTGGAGCGGCTGGCCGCCGGCCACCTCGGCGTGGAGGATCGCCAGGCCCTTGAGGGTCAGGTCCGGATCGATGACGTCGATGCCGTCGAGGCTCGCCGCCCAGGGCGCGGACGAGAGGCCGCCGGTCAGGATGGTGTGGACGTCCGACGCCTCGACCGCGCCGGCGTCAGCCAGCTCGCGCCGCATCCGAGCAAGCAGCCCGGTCAGCAGTGCCTGGTAGCCGAGGATCGTGCCGCTCTGGATGGCACTCACCGTGTCCCGACCGATGGCCCGGTCCGGCGCCCGGAGCTCGACCCGCGGGAGCTTCGCGGTTCGCAAGGCGAGGGCCTCGAGGCCGAGGACCAGGCCCGGCGCGATCGCCCCGCCGATGTAGGCGCCGTCGGGCGCCAGGCAGTCGAAGGTCGTCGCGGTGCCGCAATCGACGACGATCGCGGGCACGCCGTGGAGGCGCGACGCCGCCAGGGCGTTGACCAGCCGATCCGCGCCGACCTCGTTCGGTCGGTCGACCCGCACGGCCAGCGGCACCGTGCCGGCCGACGCGACGAGGAGCGGCCGTTCCAGCCGCTCGGCGACGACCCCGAGCACCTCGGTCAGGCTCGGGACCACCGAGGCGAGGGCGATCGCCGACACGTCGGCGAAGACGGCATCGTCGAGGCGCAGGAGATCTGAGAGTCGGAGTTCCAGCTCGTCGGGAGTCGCGTGGGGATTCGTGGCGGTCCGGCGGATGGCCACGAGCGCACCGTTCCGGAACGAGCCGACGGTGACGTTCGTGTTGCCGATGTCGATCGCGAGGAGCACGGCCGGATCATACCCGGCGATTCCGGGCGCCCCGGCGCCTTCCCGAGCCCGTCGGCCCGCGCTACCATCGCCGCCAGTTCCGAACCCCCTCCCGCGTGCCCCGAGGAGGAGCCCCGTGTCCAGCCAGCCGCCGGCCAAGTTCTTCGTGAACCAGGGCGTGGTCAGCAGCCGCGAGGACATGCTCAACCTCCTCCGACCGCTGCTGAAGCAAACCGTCACGTACCGCTACCAGCGCGGCCGCGAGATCGTGTCGCACGGGACTGGCTGGGTGGAGCGGATCGTCGTCGACCAGGCCGAGGTCTCGACGTACTTCACCCCGATCGCCATCACGATCAACGTCGACTCGTTCGAGCACCTCGACTTCACGACGCGGCCGGACCAGCTCCTCGTCTACACGCTCGTCCAGGGCGACGAGAGCGTCGTGGTCGAGTACGCGCCGGGGGCCGACGGCGGTGAGTCGCCGTTCGAGCCCCGCCAGCTCGCGTTCGACACGTCGGGCTTCGTCCAGATGGAGCTCACGGGCCTCGACGGCTCGACCTCGACCGAGGACTGAACCGGCCGCGGGCTGTGCCCGCACGGCCCGCCTCGCGCCTCCCCCGCGGGCCTCCGACGCGCTCCGGAAACTCCCCGGAACCGGCGCGCAAACGGCGCGAAAACCGAATCTGGCGGCAGTACCATCGCCGCGTCGAACGGGGCTGCGGACCGCGCCCGATCGGGCGCGGCGCGCCAATCGGCTAGGGAGGGATCGGTCCGAGTGAGCGCAGCAACGGACGTTGCCGAACGCCCCAGCGGAGGCGGCGGCATGCTCGACGACTTCTTCAAGTTCGCCGAGCGCGGCACGACCCTGGGCACCGAGGCCCGAGCCGGCCTGACCACCTTCATGGTCATGGCCTACATCATCTTCCTGAACGGCAACATCATCGCCAAGCCGCTCGGGCTCGACCCGGTGGCCGTGGCGGCCGGGACCGCCCTCATCGCCGGGATCATGACCATCGCCATGGGCCTGGTGGCCAACTACCCGTTCGCCCTGGCCGCCGGCCTCGGCATCAACGCCATCGTCGCGTTCAGCCTGACCGGTCAGGGTCTCGACGCGAAGGGCGCGATGGGCGTCATCGTCCTCGAGGGCGTGGCGATCACGGTCCTCGTGGCCATCGGCCTGCGAGAGGCGATCATGAACGCCGTGCCGCTGGCGCTGAAGCGCTCCATCGGCGTCGGCATCGGCCTGTTCATCCTGTTCATCGGCTTCGCCAACGGCGGGCTGATCGTCTCGAATTGCGCCCCCGATTCGGCCACGCTCGGGTTCTGCGACGGCACGCTCGTCACGATGTCGTTCCCGACGCAGCCCGGCCAGTTCGTCTTCCTGCTCGGGCTCGTGATCACGTTCGTCCTGTATGCCCGACGGATCAAGGCCGCCCTGGTCATCAGCATCTTCCTCACGACGATCATCGCGATCCTCGCGGGCGTCCAGAAGGTCGACACGACCAACATCATCGCCCCCGTCAGCTTCTCGACGCTCGGCCTGGGCCTCCAGGATCCCTTCCAGGCGTTCGCCAAGCTCGGCGCCCTGACCGCGGTCCTGACGATCTTCGCGATCATGCTCAGCGACTTCTTCGACACGATGGGCACCGTCACCGGCATCGCCGCCGAAGCGGGCCTCGCCCGTGAGGACGGATCGGTGCCGGGTATCGGCCGGGTCCTCATCGTCGACAGCGTCGCCGCCATCGCGGGCGGCCTCGGGGGTGTCTCCTCGAACACGACCTACATCGAGAGCGCTGCGGGCGTCGCCGAAGGCGGCCGCACCGGCTTCGCCTCGGTCGTGACAGGCGTCCTGTTCCTGCTGGCGATCTTCCTGTCGCCGATCGCCGGCTTGATCCCGTCGCAGGCGACGGCGCCCGCCCTCGTGCTCGTCGGCTACCTGATGTTCACGCTCGTCAAGGACATCCCGGTGGCCGACATCGAGGATGGCCTGCCGGCCCTCCTGACGATGATCCTCATGCCCCTGACCTACGACATCACCGTCGGGATCGGGGCCGGCTTCATCAGCTGGGTCCTGCTGAAGGTCGTACGGGGCAAGATGTCCCAGGTCCATCCACTCATGTGGGTGGTCTCACTGGCCTTCCTCATCTACTTCGCCAACACCTGGATTCAGTCGGCGGTCCTCAAGTAGGCCGCGCTCTCCGAAACTGGTCATCGGCCGGCGCCCATCGGGCGCCGGCCGACCGATTCCCGGGCCGCGATCGGCCAGCGCTCAGTCCTCGCTGGGGTCTTCTTCGGGCGGTCGCGCATCGCGCCCGGGTACCATCGCGGCGATGTTCGAACGGACGACGCTGCCCGACGGGCCGCGAGTGATCAGCGCACGTCTCCCCGGAGCCCGCTCCGTCTCGGTCGCTGCCTACGTCCTGGCCGGCTCGCGCTCCGAGGTGGACGGCCAGGTGGGCGTTGCCCACTTCCTTGAGCACCTGACGTTCAAGGGCACGAGCCGCTACCCCACGACGCGGGCCCTGAGCGAGGCGATCGAGGGCGTCGGTGGGTCGTTCAATGCCGCCACGGATCGGGAGTCCACCGTCTACTGGGCACGCGTGCCGCTGCGCGAGGCTCGGCGGGCGATGGACGTCCTGGGTGAGCTCGTCTGTCGCCCGGCCCTGAGCGCCGCCGAGATCGACCGCGAGCGCGACGTCATCGTCGAGGAGATCCGGGGCTATCTCGATGACCCAGCCGAGTATTGCCAGATCCTGTTCCAGGAGGCGATGTTCGGGACCGGCCCGCTGGGCCGCGAGATCTGCGGCGCGGAGGCCGACGTCCGCGACCTCCGTCCCGAGCGGATCCTCGAGTTCTGGTCGGCGCGCTACCGCCCGGCCAACACGGTGGTATCCGTCGCCGGCGACCTCGACCACGCCGAGGCCCTCGACCTCGCGTCCGTCGCGTTCGGCCGTGGCAACGGCCATGTCGCCGGGTTCGAGGCCTCGCCGACGCTGCCGGCCGGCGAACGGGTCCGGCTGGGTCGCCGCGATACGTCTCAGGCACAGCTCGCCGTCGGCGTCCCCGCGCTCCGCCGCGACCACCCCGACAGCTGGGCCCTCGCGATCCTCAACACGGTTCTCGGGGACGGCATGAGCAGCCGGCTCTTCCTCTCGGTCGTCGATCGCGATGCGCTCGCCTATGACGTCTCGTCGGGGATCGTCGAGTACGCCGATGCGGGCGCGCTGGTCGTGAGCGCCGGGGTCGATCCGGAGCGGATCCGGCTCGCCCTGGACGCGATCCTGGTCGAGCTCGGCAGGCTCCGGGCGGAGCCCGTGCCGGACGACGAGCTCGCGAAGGCCAAGGCCTACCTCGGCGGCGGGCTTGAGCTCCGCATGGAGGAGACCCGCCACCTCGCGTCCTGGGTCGGCGGCCAGGAGGCGCTCCACGACCGGGTCATGACGCTCGACGAGGCGCTCGCAGCGGTCGAAGCCGTCACGGCCGCCGATGTGCACCGCCTCGCGACCGAGCTCCTGCGGGACGACGCGCTGCGCCTCGCGGCGGTGGCTCCCGCCCGCCACCTTCGCGGCCTCGAGCGACGGTTGCGACTCCCGTGACGTTGCCTGGGGTCCGGGTGCCGGCAGCGGGGACCTCGCCTGCCGCTGGGGCCGACGCGGCCGAGGACCTCCGGCTGGCCCGGCTGCACCTCCGACTCGGGATGCTGACGGTGGCCCAGTCCGAGCTGGAGGATCTCGACGGCCGCGGCGCCCTGGACGTCGACGGCCGGGCCTCGCTGGCGGAGGCCCGCTGGCGTGGCGGCGATCTCGACGGGGCGGCCGATGCCGCCGTCGCTCATCTGGCCGAGGGGGGCCGAGATGCGGTCGCGCTCGTCATCGCCGCCGAGGCGATGGCGGCGGATGGCCAGGCGGGCGAGGCCCGCTCGCTGATGCAGCGCCTCGGGGGCCTCGATGGCGCCGCCCTCGACGCGATCTTCGCGGGCATCCCGCGGCGTGCTCACTGGCCGGCCGTTGGTGTGGCCGCGGGAGGCGCGCCGGGAAGCGAGCCGTCGGCAGGCGAGACGCCAACGGATGACGCGGTCATCCTGGGCTCCGCCACACCCGGTATGCCAGCTGTCCGCGCAAGCGCCGTGCCGGGTCCGGCCGAGGTCCTCGAATTGAATGCCGGCCTCTGGGATGAGCGGCCGGGCGCACCCGCGCAGCCGCTGACCGGCACCACCGGCGCCGCGGTCGATGCCGCTGTCGATGCCGCGGCGAGTCCCGGCGTCGGCGCCGCCGAGTCCCAGGGGCACGGGGCAACGTGGGTCGAGCCGGCGCGTGTGAGAGGCCACGCCGATCCCGAGGCCGAGCTCGATGCGGCACGCGACGAGCTCTCGAGCGCGCCCGACCGTGGGCTGTTGCGGCTCGCCCTCGTGCTGCGCCTCGACCCGACGCTCGCCCCGGACGTCCTCGAGGCGGTGCGCCTCCGCCGCGAGCCGGCCGCGGTGGTGATCCGAGGGGACGCCGAGCGGCTGCTCGGCCGGCACCTGGAGGCCGAGGCCGCCTTCGCCGATGCGATCGAATCGATCGAGCGCGAGGCCCTCGCCGACCGCGCCGCACTCAGCCGCCGCGATCGCGCCTCGCAAGCTCGCGCGGCGGGCCCGGCCGCCAGCCGGCACGATGTCGAGCCCGACCGTCAGGAGGATTCGTGACCGAACGCACCCTGGTCCTGCTCAAGCCCGACGCCGTCCAGCGCCTCCTCGTCGGTCCGCTCATCGGCCGGTTCGAGGCTCGTGGCCTGAAGATCATCGGCCTCAAGCTCGTGGCGGTGAGCCGCGACCTGGCCGAGCGCCATTACGCGGTCCACCGCGAGCGGCCGTTCTTCGGCGGGCTGGTCGACTTCATCACCTCGAGCCCGCTCGTCGCCATGGTCCTCGAGGGGCCAAATGCCATCGCCGTGGTGCGTTCGATGGTCGGGGCGACGCGGCCGCACGAGGCAACCCCGGGCACGATCCGTGGCGACCTCGCGCTCGAGACCGCGCAGAACCTCGTCCATGCCTCCGACGGGCCGGAGACCGCTGACGCCGAGCTGGCCCTGTGGTTCACCGCGGACGAGCTGCACGGCTATGAGCGCGACATCGATCGCTGGGCGCTCGCCCCCGACGACTGACCCGGCGCGCTGACCCGAGCCGCTACCCCCGAGCCGCTACCCCGACGTCGGGCTCGCCGCCCCGAAGATCGCGATCGCCAGCCCCAGGACCGCGAGCAGGACGGTCGTCACCCCGGCACCGAGGCCCTTGTTCGCGCGGATGACTGCCGCGCCGGCCTTGAGCCACCAGCGCGGGCCCCCGCGCGTCCAGCCACCGAAGCTCGCGACGAGCCGCCCGATGCGCTCGTTCCGTGCCGCCGCGACATCGAGCGACAGACGACCCAGGCCCACCGCGAGGAGCCGCCCGAGCGCGAGCAGCGGGCTCAGGGCGGCGACGATGACGAGCGTGCCGAGCGAACCTGGCAGGGCCGCCGAGACGAGTGCAACGCGGGCGTCGAAGATCGCCATTCCTGGAACCCCCACCGAGCCGAGCAGCAGGATGGCGTAGGTCACGCCGAGCAGCGGCGCCCGGCGCGCCCAGCCCCCGAGCTCGCTTACCCGGTGCGTCCCGAATGCCCAACGGGTGACCGCGATCCAGCCCGCCAGGGCCGTCTTCAAGGCCGCGGACGCGATGAGCCACGTCGCCAGGGGATCTCCGAAGTCCGGCTTCAGTGACGCGAAGGCGAGGAGCGCGACGCCGGCGTCCTGGACGATCGAATAGGCGAGGACGTGCTCGAGATCATCGTGGAGCATCGCTGCCAATCCGCCAAGGAGGAGGCTGGCCAGAGCAAAGAGGATGACGATCCAGCGGTCCAGATCGTCGAGGACGAGTGGACCGGCAGCGAGCGCGGCGCGGCTCCACCCGACCGCGACCAGGACGAACACCGCGGAGCCCCAGGCCAGGATCAAGGGGATGGCGAGCGGCGTGATCGCCCCCACGAGCCGGGCCGCCCACAGGTGAGCCGGGATGGCCCCGCTGCGGAACAGGACGATCGCGGCCATGCCGACGGTCGCGAGTCCGACGGCCGTGCGCAGCGCCGACGCTTGATCGCCGGCTGCGGCGACCTCGCCCAGCGGTCCGGTTGACGATTGGCTCCAGGCGACGACCACGATGGCCAGGAGGCCGGCCCCGGCGACAACCCCGAGCGCCCGCGCGAGCAGATCCAGGGGCGGATCGTCGTCGAGGCCGCCGAGCCAGCCGGCGAGGGCCGGAACCGCGACGGCCGCGACGCCGCCGATCGCCAGGGCGGCGAAGGCGACCGTCGTCTGGTCGACGGAGATCGCGACGAGCGCGGCGCCCAGCGCCATCAGGCCGCCGCCGATCGCCATGGCCCATTCGCCGGTCGCGAGGCCGATCAGCGCGAGCAGGAGCAGCCCACCCGACCACCCGACCGTGACGAGCCGCACGGGATCGGCCGAGGCGAGGGCGACGCCACCGATGAGCAGCGAGTCGTCGGCCCGGAGTCCGAAGCCGAGGACCAGCACCGCGGCGGCCGCCAGGATCCCGATGCCGGCCGCGGCCCTCGGCAGCCGCGGCGCGAGCGCGATGCTCGCGAGGCCGCCCACGAGGCTGATGACGATGGCGAGTCCGAGGGTCATGCGGGCCGCGGGCTCGCGGTCAGGATCGTCGCGGGTGCGGGTCGGCGACACTCCGCGCCAGGTGGCCGCCGGCGCCGGCGAGGGCTGCGTGCCGGGCGGCCACTGCCGCCGCCGCGGTGAGCATTGCCCCGGCGGCGGCAACCGCCACGAGGAGCGTCCCGAAGACCACCTCGTCGAGCACGCCCGGGGCGGGAGCGAGGGCCATCCGGACCAGGATGACGGCCTGGGCGAGGAGGATCGCTGCCATCGCCCGGCGCGCGCCCGTCGGCTCGGTCAGCAGTGGCCCGACAGCGATCGCGGCGAGGAGTCCGGCAATCCCGAGCGCCAGGCTCGTCGGAGCCAGCAGGTCGGTGGCAACCGGCGCCGGCAGCTGCCCGATGTCCCCGCCGCCGACCTTGTTGAACACCGTGATGCCGCCCGCGATCGCGAGGCCGGCCACCCCGCCGGCCACACCGAGCAGGGCCTCGACCGGCCAGCCGATTCGGGCGGCGGCTGGATGGCCGGACCAGCCTCGGGCGTCGCCGTCGCGCCGGCTGGCCGGCGCCGCCATCGCGGCGCGGAGGGTCACGACGGCCAGGAGTGCCGCGGTCAGCCGGACGGCGAGCACGGCCGGGGAGGGCAGGGGATCGGCGAGGAGCGCCGCCCCGACGAGCGAGGCGGTGAGGCCGATCAGGCCGAGGCGGACGTCGATCGGCGCCAGCGCGGCGACAGCGCCCGTGCCCGCGATGACGGCCGCGGCGACGAGCAGGGCCGTCACGGCGCGGGGCTGATCGCCGGGTACAGGGGGTGCTGGAGGGCGCCGAACGTGTCGACCGGCCAATACCGCAGCCAGGCCCGGCCGATCACCTGCGAGATGTCGATGGGCCCGAACGTCCGCGAATCGGAGGAGTCGTTGCGGTGGTCGCCCATGACGAGGAGCTCGCCCGCCGGGACGAGCCACTCGGACGGCCCGCCCCCGGTGGGATCGGTCGCCTGGGAATGGTCGTCGGTGAAGATGTACGGCTCGTCGAGGGCGGTCCCGTTCACGTAGACCCTCCCGTCCTTGAGCTGGACGTGATCGCCCGGGAGGCCGATCACGCGCTTGATGAACGGGACGCCGTTCGCGCCGGCCCATGTCGCGGGCGGCTCGAAGACGACGATGTCACCACGGCCGTAGGGCGCCCAGCGCGGGGTCAGCTTGTCTACGAGCACGTACTGGTCCGGCTCGAGGGTCTTCTCCATGGAGGTCTGCTGGACCTTGTAGGGCTGGGCCACGAAGGTCTGGATGCCCAGGAAGATGACGACGGTCAGGACGAGGGTCTCGACGACCTCGAACAGGCAGCCGAGGGCAGGGCGCTTGGTCACGAGGTTGGGAGGCTCACAGGACGGGGAGTATAGGGGCCGATCCGGCCGCTGCCGGTTCGGCGGCCAGCGGGTGTGGGGCAGCGGCAGCCCGGCCCGGAGTTGACCCTCGGAAACGGCTCGCGCTACACTCCGCGCGGCCTCGAAACGGAGCCGGAATCGGCGCACGTCGCCCGCCCCGCGATCGCGCGGAGCCGATCCGGACCCGACCCCCGAAACCACTCCCCGACGACCGCAACGAGCGGCGGCCTGCGCCGAGGCGCCCGGAGCCGCCTCGACCAGCAGGAGGGACCCGCTCAACGCATGGACGCCAGTCAGCTACAGCTGATCATCCCCGTCGCCGGCATCGCAGCCGTGCTCTTCGCCCTCTACCTCGCCCGCGACGTCCTGTCGCGCGACAAGGGCCCCCAGGCGATGCAGGACGTCGGAGACACGATCCGTGAGGGCGCGGACGCCTTCGTGAAGCGCCAGTACTCGACGATCGGGCTCCTCGCCCTCCTGGGTGCGGTCGTCATCGGGGTCGTCATCACCCTCGTCGAGACGAAGGACGTGGCGGACGTGCCGGCCCTTGCCGGCAGCCCGATCGGGATCATGACCGCGATCGCGTTCCTCGTCGGTGCGGGCTGCTCGATGCTCTCGGGCATCATCGGCATGACGATCAGCGTCCGGTCGAACGTCCGGACCGCGGCCGCCGCGCGACGCAGCCTCGTCGAGGCGGTCCAGGTGGCGATGCGCGGCGGCGCCGTGTCGGGCTTCCTCGTGGTGGCCCTGTCGCTCCTCGGCGTGTGGGCGATCTTCTCGATCTACCAGGCCGTCGTCGGCGGCGTGACCGTCGACAAGGCGCCGTTCCTCATCGTCGGCTTCGGCTTCGGGGCCTCGTTCGTGGCGCTGTTCGCCCAGCTCGGCGGCGGTATCTACACCAAGGCCGCGGACGTCGGGTCGGACCTCGTCGGCAAGGTCGAGGTGGGGATCCCCGAGGACGATCCGCGGAACGCGGCGGTCATCGCCGACCTCGTCGGCGACAACGTCGGCGACTGCGCCGGCCGAGGCGCGGACCTCTTCGAATCCACCGCGGCCGAGAACATCGGCGCGATGATCCTCGGTGTCGCCGCGTTCACGATCGCGAGCGCGGCCGGCTGGCCGCATCCCGAGGCCTGGATCTTCTTCCCGCTCGTCGTCCGGGCGTTCGGCCTCCTCGCCACGATCGTCGCGATGTTCTTCATCCGCGGCAGCGAGACCGAGAACCCGATGAACATCCTGAACCGCGGCTACTGGGTCACGACGATCCTCTCGGTCGGCGGCCTCGCGATCACGACGTTCGTGATGATGAATACCAACGGGACGACCTCCCACGGCCTGCCCGTGTGGGTCTGGTTCTTCGGCGCCGGGGTCGTCGGCCTTGCGACCTCGGTCGCGTTCGTCTACATCACCCAGTACTACACGGCCGGCACCTTCCGCCCGGTCCGCGAGATCGCCGAGGCGTCGAAGACCGGCCCGGCCACGAACATCATCAGCGGCATGGCGGTCGGCTTCGAGACGACCTTCGTGACCGCGATCTCGATCGGCCTCGCCCTCATCGCGTCGCACTGGCTCGGCCAGCAGGCCGGCCTCGTCAACGCCGATGGCAAGGACGTCGGCGGGATCCTCGGGACCGCGGTGGCGACCATGGGGATGCTCATGACGACCGCCTATGTCCTCGCCATGGATACCTTCGGCCCGATCACGGACAACGCCGGTGGCATCGCCGAGTTCAGCCGTTCCGAGGCCGGCGCCCGCGAGATCACCGATCGCCTCGATGCCGTGGGGAACACGACCAAGGCACTGACCAAGGGCTACGCGATCGCGTCGGCGTCGCTGGCGGCGTTCCTGCTGTTCAACGCCTACATCGACAAGGTCAACCTGATCCAGCGCAACCGCGGCGGCGAGCAGCTGACAGCGGTCAACCTGGCCGACGTCGGCGTGTTCGTGGCGGCCCTCATGGGGGCGATGCTCGTGTACTTCTTCAGCAGCCTCGCGATCCGGGCCGTCGGCAAGACCGCCCAGACGATCATCGTCGAGGTCCGGCGCCAGTTCCGGGAGATGCCCGGGATCATGGATTACAGCCAGCGCCCGGACTACGCCCGGGTCGTCGACATCACGACCCGTGCGGCGCTGCGCGAGATGATCGGTCCGGGCCTCGTCGCCGTCGCCACGCCGATCATCGTCGGGCTCCTGCTCGGCTACCAGGCCGTCGCCGGGATGCTCATGGTCGGCACGATCGCCGGCGTCTTGCTCGCCACCGTCCTCAACAACGGCGGCGGGGCGTGGGACAACGCCAAGAAGTACATCGAGTCGGGCCACCTGCTCGACGACCACGGCAACGTCCTCGGCAAGAAGACGCCGGCCCATGCCGCGGCGGTCGTCGGCGACACGGTCGGCGATCCCTTCAAGGACACCGCGGGCCCGTCGCTCCACGTGCTGGTCAAGCTCCTGGCCACGATCACCCTCGTCCTCGCGCCGCTCTTCATCCGATAGCCACCATCCGGTAGCCACCTTCCGCTAGCCAGCGCGCGTCCGGCGGCCCGGGCCACGCGTTCAGCCTCGCCCGCAGGAGCTCGATGGACAGCCTCATCCACGCCGCGATCCTGGGGATCGTGCAGGGCCTCACCGAGTTCCTGCCGATCTCCTCGTCGGCGCACCTGATCTTCATCCCGATCCTGCTGGGCTGGCACGACGCGTTCATCGACTCGGCGGCCTTCGACGTGATGCTCCACATGGGCACGCTGGTCGCCCTGCTCGTCTACTTCTGGCGGGACCTCGTGGCCCTGCTCGGCGCCTTCGTGGCATCGATCCGGGAGCGCCGCATCGGCGACGATCCGCAGCGGCGGCTGGCGTGGCTGCTCGTCGTCTCGGTGATCCCGGCGGCGATCCTCGGCGCTGCCCTGGAGAGCTTCTTCGACGAGGCGTTCCGGGTGCACTGGGAGTGGATCGGGATCTTCGCCCTCATCGGCGCGAGCCTCCTGTGGCTCGGCGAACGACGTGGCACCCAATCCCGCGGCCTCGACGGCATGGTCCTGCGCGACGCGGTGACGATCGGCGTCGCCCAGGCGGCGGCCCTGTTCCCGGGCATCTCCCGCTCCGGCGTCACGATCGCCGCGGGCCTGTTCCTGGGTTTGACCCGCGAGGCCGCGGCCCGGTTCAGCTTCCTGATGGCCGTGCCGGTGATTGCCGGCGCCGGCCTGTGGAAGGCCCGAACCCTGATCGGCGCCGATCTGGGCGGGGCCCAAGTCGACCAGCTCGTCGTGGGGATCGTGATGGCCACGATCTTCGGGTTCATCGCCATCGCCTTCCTGCTGCGCTTCCTGCGGACGAACCCGACGACGGTCTTCATCGTCTACCGGGTCGTGTTCGGGGCGGTCGTGTTCGCGGCGTGGCTCGGGCTCTGGGATCGATAGGGTCGTTGCCATGGAGGTCATGAAGCAGCTCCGCCAGCGGGCGATCCGCGATCTCGTCGACCAGCGCCCGATCCGGACCCAGCAGGAGCTGGCGGCGGCCCTGCGCGAGCGCGGCTTCCGGGCGACGCAGGCGACGGTCAGCCGCGACGTCGCCGAGCTGGGCCTCGCCAAGGGACGGCGCGGGCCCGCGCGGGCGTATGTCCTGCCGCCACGGCTGGTCGAGGCCGAGACGTCCGGCGAGGATCGCCTCCGGCGGCTCCTCTCGGACCTGCCGGTCGAGCTCCGGGAAGCCGGACTGATGCTCGTCCTGCGAACGATGCCGGGCTCGGCCCACGCGATCGCCGCCGCCCTGGACCGGGCGCGCTGGCCCGAGGTCGCGGGCTCGGTGGCGGGCGACGACACGGTCTTCGTGGCCTTCGCCGACCGGCGCGCGCTGCGCCTCACCAAGACGCGGCTCCAGGCCTTCAGCGAGCGTCGGTGAGACGCCGGAACGACCCTGTGACTCCTTTTGACACCCCAGCAGGGCCGCAGTAGTCTTCCGGCCAGCCCCGAACCCCTAGGCCCCGGGACACCCCGAGGGACGCTGGGGTTCTTTGATTATCCGGGTACCTGAACCAGGATCTGAATCCCACCATGAACAACAAGCCCACCTACATCAGCCGCGACGGCCTCGAGAACCTGCGCAAGGAGCTCGACGAGCTGATCGCCCGGCGCCGCCCCGAGATCGCCCAGCGCATCCACGATGCCAAGGAGCACGGCGACCTCAGCGAGAACGCCGAGTACGAGGACGCCAAGAACGAGCAGGCCTTCGTCGAGGGCCGGATCCAGATGCTCGAGGCCCTCATCAAGAACGCCACTCTCATCGACGAGCATCACGGCAACGATCACGTCCAGATCGGCTCGACCGTGACCGTCAAGGGGCCCGACGGCTCGCAGAAGTTCACGATCGTCGGGTCGACCGAGGCTCGCCCGACCGAGGGCCGGATCAGCAACGAGAGCCCCGTCGGCCGCGCCCTCCTCGGGCACAAGAAGGGCGAGACCATCAAGGTCCAGGTCCCGGCCGGCGACCTCGCCTACACGATCGTCTCCATCGCCTAGCTCCGCGGCGCGAGAATCGCCGCATGGCGGAATGGGCTGACGAGCTGGCCGCGCGGGTCTCCGGGCCCCAGGTCGTCAACGACTCCAAGACTCCTTCAGGAACGGTTCACGTTGGAAGCCTCCGTGGGCCGGTCATCCTCGACGTCATCTGCCGCGCCCTGCGCGCCGCCGGGCACGCGACGACGTTCCTGTACGGGATCGACGACCTCGACCCGATGGATGCCCAGGCGCTCCTGACACCCGACGCCGTCGAGCGCGAGATGGGCCGGCCGCTGGCGCACATCGCGGATCTCGCCGGCGACGGCCACGCGTCCTATGCCCGCCACCACGCCCAGGCCTTCATCGACACGTTTGCGCACCTCGGGATCCAACCCGATCGCTACTACTGGATGAGCGACCACTACGCGGCCGGGGACATGGATCCGTTCATCCGCAAGGCGCTCGACAGCGCGGCGACGGTCCGCGAGATCTACCGCCGGGCGGCCAACGTCCAGCACCCCGAGGCCTGGCATCCGCTGAGCGTCGTGTGCGAGAACTGCGGCCGGATCGGGACGACGATCGTCACGGGCTGGGACGGCGAGCGGGTCCACTACGAGTGCCGGCCCGATCTGGTCACCTGGGCTCGTGGCTGCGGTCATTCGGGCTGGACCTCGCCGTTCGGGGGGCGGGCGAAGCTGCCCTGGAACCTCGAGTGGGCGGCCCAGTGGAGCCTCTTCGGCGTGACCATCGAGCCGTGCGGCAAGGACCTCTCGACCGCCGGCGGATCGCGCGACCGGGCCGATGCGATCTCGCGCGAGGTCTACGACCGCGAGCCACCGATCCGGGTCGACTACGAGTTCCTCAACGTCGGCGGGAAGAAGATGTCGACGTCGAAGGGCGAGGGCGCGCCGGCCCACCAGATCGTCGAGGTCGTGCCCGCCGAGCAGCTCCGGCTACTGTTCCTGCGACCCCGTCCGAATCACGCCATCGAGTTCGACCCGGATGGCTCGGACGCCATCCCGCGCCTGTTCGACGAGTTCGACCGCCTCGCCGCCGCGACCGCCGGCAAGCCCGTCAAGGGCGAGCTGCCGCCCGGCTTCCGGGCGGTGTTCCAGTACTCCCTGCTGGACCCGAACGCCGAGGTGAAGGTGGAGGCGGCCCGCTTCCGGCCCTCGTTCTCGCACCTCGCATTGCTGGAGCAGATCCCGGGCACGGACGTCGCCGCCCACGTGGCGGCCGAGAAGGGCTCGCCGCTCGACGCCGCCGAGTACGCCATCCTCGCCGAGCGGCTAGCCGCGGCGCGGGCATGGCTCGACACGTACGCACCACCGGCGGCCCGGATGGAGGTTCGTCGCGAGGGCCTCCCACCCGAGGCGGCCGACCTCTCGCCGACCCAGCGGGCCTTCCTCGGCCACCTTGCCGAGGAGCTGCCCGGCGCGACGGGATCGGGCGACCAGTGGCAGGCCACGATCTTCGCGGCGGCGACCGCGGCCGCACTGCCGGCCGGTGACGCATTCCGGGCGATCTACCTGGCGTTCCTCGGGCGAGTCAGCGGACCGCGGGCGGGCTGGCTGCTGGCGAGCCTGGATCGGGACTTCGTCGCGAAGCGCCTCCAAGAAGCCGCCGCGGGCGGCACACTGGGCGGGTGAGGAACGCAGCGTGAGCGTCGGCGTCGCGCGCCTTCGGACCGAGCCCGACGCGATCCGGAAGGGCGCGATCGACAAGGGCGAGGACCCGGCCCTCGTCGACGAGGCCCTCGCAGCCGATGCCCGGCGGCGGGAGCTGCAGGGCGAAGCCGACACGCTGCGCGGCGAGCGGAACACGGTGTCGAAGTCGATCGGCGAGGCCATCAAGGGCGGCGCCAAGGCGGATGCCCCTGAGCTCGCCGACCTCCGAGGACGATCGACCTCGATCGGCCAGCGGCTCGGCACGATCGACGCCGACCTGGCCAGGATCGAAGCCCAGGTCGAGGACCTGCTCCTCCGGATCCCGAACCCGGCCGAGGCGGACGTCCCGGTCGGTGGCGAGGACGCCAACGTCACGATCAGGACGTGGGGCGAGCAGCTCCCGCGGGAGCAGCCGGTCGAGGGCGAGGTCGGCGCCGACGCGCCGCCGGGCGGGCCGACCTGGGAGCGGCAGCCGCACTGGGAGATCGGCGAGCGGCTCGGCATGATCGACCTGGTCCGGGGCGCGAAGGTCGCCGGTTCCGGCTTCCCGGTATACCGCGGTGCGGGATCGGCCCTCCAGCGCGCGCTGATCCAGTGGTTCCTCGACGTCCATACCCGCGAAAACGGCTTCACCGAGATCTGGCCGCCCGTCGTCGTCAATGCCGCGTCGGCGCGAGGCACGGGCCAGATCCCGGACAAGGAAGACCAGATGTACGTCGTCACCCGCGACGACCTCTACCTGGTCCCGACCTCCGAGGTCCCGGTCACCAATCTCCACCGCGACGAGATCCTCGAGGCCGCCGAGCTTCCGATCCACTACGCGGCCTATTCGCCGTGCTTCCGGCGCGAGGCCGGGGCGGCCGGCAAGGACACCCGCGGGATCCTGCGGGTTCACCAGTTCGACAAGGTCGAGATGGTCCTGTTCGAGAAGCCCGAGGCGTCGACCGACGCGCTCGAGTGGATGACCGGTCGCGCCGAGGACCTCCTCCAGCGCCTCGGCCTGGCCTATCGCGTGCTCCTCATGGCGACCCGCGAGATGGGCTTCGTCCAGGCCCGCAAGTACGACCTCGAGACGTGGGCTCCGGGCGTCGAGCGCTGGCTCGAGGTCTCGTCGTGCTCGAACTTCGGCGACTACCAGGCCCGTCGCATGGCTATCCGCTTCCGGCCCGAGCCCGGCGCCAGGCCGGAGCTCGTCCACACGCTCAACGGCTCGGGCCTCGCCTTGGCCCGGATCGTCGCCACGATCCTGGAGACGTACCAGCGGCCCGACGGCTCCGTGACCGTTCCGGAGGTCCTGCGCCCGTACATGGGCCTCGATCGCATCGAGTAGGCTCTTCGGCGTGAACTGCAGCAGCTGCGGAACGCCGAACCGGCCGGGCCGGAAGTTCTGCGCATCGTGCGGCTCGGCGCTCGCCGCCGGCTGTCCCAGCTGTGGCGCCCCCTACGAGGCCGACGAGCGCTTCTGCGGCGAGTGCGGGACGGCCCTCCCGCAGGCAGTCGGTGGCACGGTCGCGGCCACCCCTGCGGGCGCCGCGTCAGCGGGCCCAGCTGCCGCCGAGCTGGCCACCGCCGAGCGTCGCCTCGTCTCGGTGCTCTTCGCGGATCTGGTCGGCTTCACGCCGTTCGCCGAGGAACGCGATGCGGAGGACGTCCGGGACATCCTGAGCCGCTACTTCGCGATCGCGACCGAGGTCATCGAGCGCTACGGCGGCAAGGTCGAGAAGTTCATCGGCGACGCCGTCATGGCGCTGTGGGGCGCAACCATCGCTCGAGAGGACGACGCCGAGCGGGCCGTCCGCGCCGCGCTCGACCTCGTGGACGCCGTCAGGAACCTGGGCCCGACGATCCATCTCCGGGCCGGCGTCCTGACCGGTGAGGCGGCCGTCACCCTCGGCGCGACGAACCAGGGGATGGTGGCCGGGGACATCGTCAACACGGCCGCCCGACTGCAGTCCATCGCCCCACCCGGCCGCGTGCTCGTCGGTGAGAGCACCCACCTCGCGGCGTCGAAGGCCATCGTGTTCGAGGAGGCCGGCGACCAGGTCCTCAAGGGCAAGGCCTCGCCCGTCCCGGCCTGGCTCGCCGTCCGCGTCGTCGCGCAACGCGGCGGCCGGGGCCGTTCGGATGCCCTCGAGGCGCCGTTCGTCGGCCGGGATGACGAGCTTCGACTCCTGAAGGACCTGTATCACGCCTCGGCCCGCGAGCGGCGGGCCCGCCTGGTGTCCGTCATCGGACCGGGTGGGATCGGCAAGAGCCGGCTGGCCTGGGAGTTCGAGAAGTACATCGACGGGATCGTGACGAAGGTCCTGTGGCACCAGGGTCGGGCGCCCGCGTACGGCGAGGGCATCTCCTTCTGGGCCCTCGGCGAGATGTTCCGAGGTCGCGCGGGGCTGGTGGAGACCGACGACGAGGCCGTGACGCGGGCGAAGGTCGGCGCGATGCTCGAGACCCACGTCCCGATCGAGGCGGAGCGTCGCTGGATCGAGCCGGCCGTGCTCGCGCTGCTCGGCATCGCCGGCACCGAGGTCGCGGCCGATCAGCTCTTCGCGGCGTGGCGGACCTTCTTCGAGCGTCTCTCGGACACCGGCCCGGTCATCCTCCTGTTCGAGGACCTCCAGTGGGCCGACAGCGGCCTGCTCGATTTCATCGACCACTTGCTCGAGTGGTCGCGCGACCGGCCCATCTACGTCCTCACGCTCGCCCGCCCGGAGCTCCTCGAGATCCGATCCGACTGGGGCGCCGGGCGGAAGAACTTCCTGAGCCTGGGCCTCGAGCCGCTGGGCGAAGGCCCAATGCGGCAGCTCCTGGCGGGCCTCGTCCCGGGCCTGCCGGAGGTGACCGCCCGGGCGATCGTGGCCCGCGCCGACGGCATCCCGCTCTACGCGGTCGAGACCGTTCGGATGCTGCTCGCCACCGGCCAGCTGCGCGAGGAAAACGGGGCGTACGTCCCCGTCGGGGACATCACGACGCTCGCGGTGCCGGACACCCTGACCGCCCTGATCAGCGCCCGCCTCGACGCGCTCGAACCGGTCGACCGGGCACTCCTGCAGGACGCGTCGGTCCTGGGCCAGAGCTTCAGCGCCGCGGGGCTCGCCGCGCTGTCCGGCCGGGAGCCGACCGAGATCGAGCCGCGCCTCCGGGCCATGGCCAGGCGAGAGATCCTCTCGGTCGTTTCCGACATCCGGTCGCCGGAACGCGGGCAGTACGCGTTCGTCCAGGCGCTCATTCGGGAGGTCGCGTACAACACCCTCACCAAGCGCGACCGCCGCGATCGACACCTGGCCGCGGCCCGGTTCTTCGAGAGCGCCGGCTCGGACGAGCTGGCGGGCGCCCTCGCAGGCCAGTACCTCGCGGCCTACGAGAACAGCCCGGCCGGACCGGAGTCCGAGGCCCTCGCGGTCCAGGCCCGGCTTGCCCTGACCGGTGCCGCGGACCGGGCGTCGGCGCTCGGCTCGCCCGCCCAGGCCCTGGCCTTCCTGGAGCGGGCGCTGACGATCGAGGTCGGCACGGAGCACCAGCCCCAGCTCGTGGAGCGCGCGGCTCGTGAGGCCTTGATCTCCGGGCGCTACGCCCGGGCGCGGGAGCTTGCCCGTCAGGCGACCGATCTGTACAAGGCGTCCGGCGATCGGCTCGGCGAGTGCCGGACGATCATCATGCTCTCGCGAGCCCTATCCAGCGATCTCATGAGCGCGGAGGCGGGGGCGCTCGTGAGTGCAGCGATCCCGACGTTCGACGATATCGCCGGCACGACGGAGCACGTCGAGCTGCTGCTACGACTGGCGAGCATCAGGTGGATCGCGGACGAGAACGAGGAAGCGATCGCCTGGGCCGACAAGGCGCTGATCGAGGCCGAGCGGCATGACGTGGTGCCGAGCATCGTGAACGCGATGATCACGAAGGGCGGAGCGCTCGGCTACACCGGCCGTGGGTATGAAGGCATCAGCACGATGCGGGGGGCCTACAGCCTGGCGGAGGCGCACGGGCTTCAGGAGGGGATGCTCCGCGCCCAGACCAACCTGAGCGATGCCTTGATCTCCAGGGATCCGCGAGCCGCCCTCGAAGCCGCCCGAGCGGGCCTCGAGGTGGTCCATCGCATCGGACGTCTCGACTTTCTTTCGGTCCTGACCCTCAACGCCACCTATCCCGCGTTCCGCACGGGCGACTGGGATTGGGCGGTCAACGAGGCCGCGTCGCTCGAGGCCGCGGCCGTCAACGACGCCGATCGGGCCTCCGGTCTGCTCGGAGCCCTCGTCATCGGCGCGGCTCGTGGGGAGGACGTCACGGAGCGCACGGCCCAGGTCCAACGGATCATGGCCGGCGGCACCGACAATCAGGCCAAGGCGACCATCGAGGACACACAGGGTGCGATCGCGCTCGCGGAGGGCCGCCTCGAGGACGCGTTCGCCCACGCTGCCACGGCAGCCGACATGATCGCGTGGCTCGCGCCCATCGCGTACCTCACCGCGGCCCGCGCGGCGCTCTGGCTCGGGGACGCCGTCCGCGCCAGGGCGATGCTCGACCTACTTCGAGAGACGACGCACGGTCCCGCCATCGCCGCCTCCGTGAGCACGCTCGAGGCGGGGCTCGCGGCGCTCGCCGGCGACCGCGACAAGGCGCTCGCGGGCTATCGCTCTGCCCTGGAGGGCTGGCACGATCTCGGCCTGCCGGTCGACGAAGCGCTCACGGCGATCGACATGGCGACCCTGCTCGGTCCGGGGCTGGCTCCCGTGGAGGCCGCGGCGGCCACGGCACGTGACACGCTCCGACGACTCGGGGCGAATCGGTTCCTCGATCGGCTCGTGGCGGCAATGGGCTGGTCGTTCGACACGGCGCCGGCTGGCACGGCGGTGGCCGGCGCGGCAGGCGGCTCGGCGCCGGTCGCCGCGCTCGCCACGGAGCACGATGCCGCTTCTCTCGCGAGATCCGGCGAGGTGCCGGCGAGCTGAGACCCGCTGGTATCCTCGGCCGCGGAGAGGTGCCGGAGCGGTTGAACGGTCCTGTCTTGAAAACAGGTGAGGCGCAAGTCTCCGTGGGTTCGAATCCCACCCTCTCCGCCAAGGCCGGCCGGCTGGCCGCGAGACGATCCGACGCCATCGCCGCGTTGCCTTCGTCGCGTCGTCGGTCACGTCCTCGCGGGGATCAGGCGCGATCGAGACTACTATCCGTACCATGACCGAGCCGATGTGCGCCCACTACGACACGGGTTTCGAGGCGCCAGCACCGCAGACCGTGTGCGAGGAGTGCGTCAAGATCGGCTCGGAGTGGTTCCACCTCCGGCAATGCCTCAACTGCGGCCGGACACTTTGCTGTGACCAGAGCCCGAACCGCCACGAGACGGCCCACTACCGCGAGGTCGGCCACCCGATGATGCGAAGCGCCCAGCCCGGCGAGGACTGGAAGTGGTGCTATCCCGACGAGCTCTTCTACATCCCGACCGGTGACGGCGGCTACGAGGTCGCCGAGTAGGTCACGTCGCCTGAGCCGCAACCCAGGCGCGAAATTCCAGGGCCCGGCGTCGATCCGGGAATGAGGCCTGCGTCCCTGCGCGGGTGACGCTGTCCGAGGCGCACCCGATCCCGAGGCGAACGGCGGCGCGTGGTCCCATGCCGAGTGCGAGACCGACCGCAAAAGCCCCGACGAACGCATCGCCGGCCCCAGTCGTGTCGACCGCGTTCACCGTCGGTGCAGGCAGGCGGGTCACGACGCCGTCCTCGACGATTGCCGCGCCGGCGGCGCCGAGCGTGACGACCAGCCCGGTCCCGATCTCGGCGGCGTAGTCGACGAGGGCCGCCTCGTTCGCCGCGAGCCCGCCGCCCAACGCCTCGAGCTCGCCCTCGTTGGGGACGAGCCAGTCCGTCAGGGCCAGCAGGTCGGCCTCGATTGGTGCGGCGGGCGCCGGAGTGAGCACGGTCCGGGCGCCCCGCCTGCGGGCCGCGTCGAACGCCGCGAGCGTCGCCGCCTGCGGGATCTCGAGCTGGCCGACGACCACATCGACGGCAGGAGCAGTCGCGACGGCGCGAGCGGCCGTGGCAGGATCGACCAGGCCGTTCGACCCGGCGATGACGACGATTCGATTCGTCGCGTCGGCTTCGACCCAGATCGGCGCCACGCCGCTCGACCCGGCGACACGCGCGATGCCAGACGCGTCCACGCCTTCCGCGGCGAAGTTCGCCAGGGTCATCTCGGCGTACAGGTCGTCGCCGACCGCGCCGACCATCACGACCGTCGCCCCGAGGCGAGCGGCCATTACGGCCTGATTGGCACCCTTCCCGCCGAAGCCCGTCGAGAAGCGATCGCCAAGTACGGTCTCGCCCGGGCCCGGGATACGCGCCGCATACGCGACGAGATCGATGTTGCAGCTCCCGACCACCACGACGTGCGGCATCGGTTCGATTGTCCCATTCGCGACAGGCCCGCAGGCGCGCCCGCCCGGGCCTCAGGCAGGCAAGCCGGTATTGGGTCAGTTTGACGGCTGATGCTTGAGCGGGCGCGAACGTTTGCGAAAACGGTAAGCCGACGGTGTCCGGCGACGACTACGCTGCGAATCGTTGATGGCAAGGTGGCGGCAAGGTCGCGTGTCGCAATATCCCGAACTTGGGCGTCCCTCGTTGATAGAGGCCAGCCACAGCGCGGGACGATTGGGTCATATGGCATGAGGGCCACGGGGGACAGGCTTGGGGAAGAAGTCCTGGCGGATGCAGATCACCGACAGGCTTCGCCTAGAAACCGTCATAGAGACGACGAAAGGGGAACCCACGGAGATCGCGCTCCAACTCGTCGGGCGCATCAAGGGGCAATGGGTACCCCTCGTCCGCTATGACAACGCCCACGGGGTTTGCCACCGGCATACCGCCCACCCTGACGGCACAGAGAGCCCCCACCAGTTTGTGGCCATTCTGCCGGCCACCTTTCTTGATCAAGCGCAGCGGGAACTCCAGAAGCACGCTGAGGAATACCTAGAGGAATACGAGCGGGAGCTCTCGAACCACGAGCGGGGATTGCGATGATGCGTGAGAACGTCCTAGACACCGGGCTGGCGAGTCGGAACATCGACCTTGCCTTTGAGTTGGTGCGGCAAGCATTGGCCCAGCCGGAAGCTATGGGGGAGATCGAAGCCTTGGGCCGAGACGGGACCCTCGTGTTCGTCGATCCGGATGATGCCAGCCTGACGGACGCCAATCTGGCGATGGCGGCTCGGGTCGAGGAAACCGGCGAGCCGGTAGTTCGGGCCGAGTTGCAGCGCCGCGTCTTCCTGCAGGCGGTTGATCGCTAGTCGAGCAGCGCCGCGATCTCTTCCGGCGTCCAGACGTGATCGCTGATCCCGGCGACCATCGCCGGAGTCCGGTTCTTGCCAAGGGCCATGTGCGGGCGACCGAAGTTGTAATGCATGAAGTGCAGCGCGACGGCGGCGGCAAGGTTCTCGATCTTCTTTGAATAGCCGTTGGTCAGCCGGGTCATGCGCCGCATGCCCATCCGCATCGTGAGGTTCGACCGCTCGACGTAGCTCGTGCTGATCTTGGTGGGGTCCGGGTTGCCTTCCATGACCCGGACGACCTCGGCGAGCACGACGGGCGGGCTGAACCGGCGTTCCTCGCTTGGATCGGTGCCGTATTCCTTGAGCAGCATCGCGTAGTCAACCTTCGAGCCGAAGGTCGCACCAATGGCATCGATGTACGGAGCGAAGCCGTCCGTCGTGATCTGCACCCGGTTCGCCAGCCGGGTCGAGAGGTCGGCGATGAACTCGCCGGTCGTCTCGCGGTCGTGCTGCCCGACCAGCCATGAGCACATGAGCTTGGTGTCGGGGTCGATGGCCGTGTAGGTCCATACATCCCCGACGCCCGGTTCACCCCGCCGCTCAACCGGCACGGTCTTGGCCTTCATTCCGACGAAAGCCCAGATCTCGTCACACTCGATCCGCGTGGCGGGAAGGTTGCGAAGGGCATCGTGCTGGTAGGCGGCGCAAGCCGTCCCAAGCTCGACCAGGAGCTTCGTGATCGTGTTCTTGGCGAAGCCCGTCATGCGCACGGTCGAGCGGATCGAGTTGCCTTCCACGAGGCACCGGATGATCTGTGCCCGTTCCGCTTGGCTCAGCCTGTTCATACTGACCAGTATGCATGACTGAATCACGTTGTCAAGCACTTGGCTTGACAAATCGCTCAGTAAATCGGAGGATACTCTACGTCGCCAAGCACTCTAGGAGGTCGGTCAGGTGCTAGCAAGTGTGCTCAAATCCCGATATCGGGCCGAGGTCCCCCGGGAAGTCACGAAGGCCATCGGGGAACTCATCATCGAACGATATGGAATCGCCGCCGACGAAGCGGAGATTCGATGGCTCGGCCCCGAGGCCAGCGACGCCACCGCTAGCAATCGGCGAGCGGACATCGAAACGGGCCTGACCCGGCTTCGTGGGTTATTCCCCGGACTCGTGACGGTCGAGTCGGTCTTCAATGTCACGCGGACCGCCCGGCACCGGGAGGTCTACTGCCGGGATTGGGCTATCACTCAATCGAAGATCGAGCTTCCTCGCGGCCCGATCCGTCAGGCGGACTTCCGGATCTCGCTGGCGGCTTCCTCGCAGATCACCATGGACAACTACATCGACCCCGAGACCATCGTGGTGAACCCACCGGGCCGGCCCTGGGCTTGCATCACTCACATGCCCGCCGATGGCCATCTCGAGATTCCCGGCATCCTTCAGGTGGCCTTCCCGATGCCCAACGGTCGATGGGAGGACTACATCGACCTGTATTACGAAATCCCCGAGCTTCGGGCCTATGTATCCAGCGATTACGTCCTCAATCTGCGCGCCGAGTACCGCAAGCGCGCCATGGGCTTCTAATGCCCGCTCTCGGCGTCCCAGGGTTCTCCGGTGACCGCTTGCGCGAGGCGCGGGTCGCGCGGGGCATTTCCGCCATTTCGTTGGGGGAACTGATCGGCGTCACCCGACAGGGGATCTGGCAGTACGAGCACAACCGGACGGCGCCCACGACCGACAAGCTCTATGTGATCGCCTCGCGGCTGAATGTTCCGGTCGAATTCTTCTTGCAGCCGCCCCGCGACAATCTCAACCG
>Ga0193751_1000388_pt1 | contig 35772 bp, 32 predicted proteins | sample L1c2metaG_FD_143050 | JGI IMG/M metagenome (GOLD analysis project Ga0193751, IMG submission 143050) | Soil microbial communities from a riparian zone of the East river system, Colorado, United States - L1c2 | ecosystem: Environmental > Terrestrial > Soil > Riparian zone | place: USA: East River...
ATCGGGGATCCTCTCCACGCCCCTACCTGATAGACAACGGCGCGCACGCGGCTCCATCGGAAGTTAGGCGAGGCCGACGATGGACGCCAGGGCCTCGAGTTGCTCCTCGTGGCGGGCGACAGGGTTGAGGAGCAGGTGGTTGGCACCCATGGCAATGAGCTGTTCGAGCTGATCTCGGACCTGCTCGGGGGTGCCGAAGACGCCATTGGTGTCTGTCTGCGCGGGGTTGTGGTAGACCTCCGTAAACCAGCGGTTCACCTCGGCACGGGCGATCGAGGGGTCCTCGTGGACAGACATGAAGACGCGCTTTGAGATGGGAAAGGCGGCCGGGTCGCGGCCGGCCTTCTCTAGTGCTGAACGGAGTACTTTGACACTCTCGCCAAAGCCGGCGGTGCTCTGGCCGCCGGCGCCCATCCAGCCGTCGGCGACGGCCGCGGCGCGGCGAAGCGCGCCGGGGTGGGTGCCGCCGAGCCAGATGGGCGGACGTGGTTTCTGCACCGGCTTTAGGGTCATGACCCCTTTGAATCGGAAGATCTGCCCCTCGTAGTTAACGTTGGCTTGGCTCCAGATGGCCCGGATCAGCTCGATCTGCTCGAGGAAGCGGCGGACGCGACGTTCAGTCGGGACGTGGAATGCGGCGTAATGCTCGCGGCCGAGGCCGACGCCGAGGATCGCGCGACCGTCGCTGACGTAGTCCAGGGAGGTGACGGCATGGGCGACGTGGATCGGGCTTCGCACCGGCAGGACAACCACGGACGTTCCGAGCCGGATGCGGGTGGTGAGCGCGGCGGCATAGGTCAGCACCACCATTGGGTCAAACGAAAAGGCTTGGTCGATGGTATTCTCGGTGACCCAGAGGTCCGCGAAACCGAGCGCGTCGGCGCGTTGGGCCACGTTGCGTACGGCGGACATCGCGATCTGGTCGGGGGAGCGATGGGGGAGCGACATCCCAAAGGGGATCTTGTCTGTGAGGGCCATGGTTGCCTCCTACAGGGCAGATCGCTCGGCTGCTGGTGCCCGCTCGGGCCTGCTCATGCCTGCCTGCCCGCCCGATTAGAACAAGAGATTATTTCTGGGGTTGCCGCCCCAGACCCCGCCCAAGCGCCTGCGCGGCTCCCATCAGCGGCACCGGCGTAATATCCGGGGCACAGCGACATCGTACGACTCGGGCGCTGCGGGGATGGGCTAAAATCGAAGCTCAGCCGGCGAGGCCGTCTGTCAGACGGAGGCTCTGCTTCAGGGGCGAGGATGCACGGAGGACGTTGCCAAGGATGGACGGTTCACATCTGCCAACCGGCCTGGGTAAGCGGCTGGGAGTTGCAGCGGCGATTGCCGCTCCGGTTGCGGCCGCATTAGCCGCGGCGGAAAGGCACCAAGACACTAAATCGCGCCACGGGGGCACAACTACCGGAGGTGCTGCCCTGCGCGATGAGCGCAGCCGAATCGCCCACCTGCTCCGTCGCGCGGGGTTTGGGGCGAGCCGCCTGGAGCTCGACGCCGCCGTCGCCCGCGGCTTCGACGCGACGCTCGACCGGATGCTGGAGCCGCAGGACGAGCGCGATGCGGCCGATGACCTCGTCAGCCAAATAAATGTCCCCAACCGCCGGCTGGATGAAGCCCAACGCTGGTGGCTCGTCCGCATGCGCTACACATCGCGACCGCTGGTTGAGAAGATGGCACTGTTCTGGCACGGGCACTTCACGACGTCGATCGCGAAGGTGAGCAATGGCAACATGCAGCTCATGCGGCAGCTCATCCAGTCGTTCCGCACGCAGGGGATGGGCAACTTTCGGGACCTACTGCTGAACGTCTCGAAAGATTCGACTATGTCCATCTGGCTGGATGGGCGCTTCAATCACAAAGACGCACCGAACGAGAACTATGGACGAGAGCTGCAGGAGCTGTTCACGCTGGGCATCGGCAACTACACAGAGGCGGATGTTAAGGCGGCGGCCCGCGCGTTCACCGGCTGGACCTTCGGCAACAACCACGAGTTCGTGTTCGACGCGAGGGACCACGACGACGGGCCGAAGACATTTCTCGGCCGGACCGGTAACTTCAATGGCGACGACATTGTGGATATCCTCGCCGGGCATCCGGCTACGGCAAACCACCTCGCGACCAAGCTAGTGCGTTTTTTCGTCTCTGACCCTCCTGACGACAACTTGGTGAACAATCTGGCGCAGACGTATCTCAGCAGCGGCTACGACATGCGCAGCGTTCTGCGTGCGCTTTTCAAATCGGACGCCTTCTCAAGCCCGAACGCATATCATGCCCTGATCAAGAGCCCGGCGGAGTTTGTGGCTGGGACGCTGCGGACGCTCGACATCCAGACGGATGGGACGCCACTGCCACCAATCATGGCCGCTCTCGGCCAAGAGCTGTTCAACCCGCCAAATGTCGCCGGGTGGCCGGGCGGGACCGCTTGGATCGCGACGAACACCATGCTGGCCCGGAACAACATGGCGAACAGCATCGCGGCAGCGACCGCGACTGACAGCGGCTGGTCAACGGACTTCAAGCGGGCCTTTGGATTGCCAGCAACGCCCACGGGGTCCGAACTCGTGAGCGCCGTCGTCAACCATCTGGCCGGCGGCGACGTGACACCGGGCGAGCGCGACAGGCTGTACCAGTACCTGGGAGTGAGGCCGTCAGACCGAGTGAATCTCGATCGCGACGAGCTGAAACTGCGCGGTCTCGTCTACCTGACGCTCACGTTGCCCGTGTACCAGCTGAATTGAGACCGATGGTGAGGCGATGCTGACGCGGCGAGAGCTTCTCCGACGCGGCGCCAGTCTTGGGGTAGCTGGGGGCGGCGCTTCATCGCTTGCCGCCCCTACGCTGTTGTGGCAGGCGCGTGTGGCGGACGGGGGCGCAGCCGGTGCATCTGCCTCCGCCCCGGCGGATCGGACCCTGATCATCGTGCAGCTCGCCGGCGGCAACGACGACCTGAACATGGTGGTTCCTTACACCGACGGTACCTACCTCTCCTCGCGACCGACTCTGCGGGTTGAGCCATCAACGGCGATCCGGCTCGACGACCGGCTCGGACTCAACCCGGTGATGGGCAATCTCAAGCGCATATGGGACAAGAAGCAACTTGCGCTCATCGAGGGTGTTGGCTACCCCGACCCGCAGTATTCGCATTTCGACGCGATGACAATCTGGCAGACTGCGGCCCCAAAAGGCGAGTTTAACGATGGATGGCTGGGACGCTACTTCAAAGAGACAGGTGCACAAACTAATTCGGCGTTCGCGGGGCTCGATATCGGCGGCTCCGTCGCGCCGATGCTGCAGGCAAACGGGGTGATGCTGCCGACACTGCAGAATCCGGCGACTTACAAGATGGCGCTCGATCCACGCGACGCGACGGAGCGCCTGGAGGCTTGGAAAGACCTGCAAGAGGCGGGGCGGGCGCGCAACAAATACCTGTCCCTCATTGGATCGGCATCTCTTGGGGCCAGGGAGAGCACAGAGGCATTGGGGCGCGCTGTTGGCTCGTACGAGCCGGCGGTCACCTATGGCAGAGACTCGCTCTCCACAAGCCTGCGCCTGCTCGCGACGATTATCGTGAACCAGCCCGGGACGAAGGTCGCGTACACGATGGTCGGCGGCTTCGATTCGCACAGCTTCCAACGGCAATCACAGGACACGCTGCTCGAGATCCTCTCGGATGCCTTCTCCAACTTTCAGACTGATCTCAGTGCCCACGGCAAGGCGCAGGATGTGCTCCTGGTCACCTGGTCGGAGTTTGGGCGGCGGGTGAAGGAGAACGGAAGCCAGGGTACCGATCACGGAGACGGCGGGGCGATGCTGGCGATGGGCGGGTCGGTCAAGGGCGGCATCTACGGTGAGGCTCCCGACCTCCGCACGCTCGACAGCAACGGAAGTCAGCGATGGACGACGGACTTCCGCTCGGTGTATGCGACGATGCTGGAGGAGTGGCTCGGCGTTGACTCCTCGACGATCCTTGGCGACCGCTTCGAGCACGTGCCGTTCGTGTCGGCGTAACTGAAGGTCCGCCCCAGGCAGCCGGAAAGGGGCTGCTCGCTTCGGCTCGTCTTGCCCGCTCGCCGACTGCCCTCACCCCCAGCCCCTCTCCCAATACTGGGAGAGGGGAGAACTGTTCAGAGGGATCGGGGGCTGCGCCCCCTGCTACTTTGGAGCACCGGGTACGCTGGGCGCCACCGAGCGTCTTGATGGCGGGGAAACGTTGTTGGTCCCAGCCGCGGAACGAGCGCGCCCTCACCCGTCCGCGTCTGCTCATCGCAGACATGGACGACCTCTCCCCCGGGGAGAGGTAGAGGACGACGGCTAAGAGGGGCTCGGGGCGGTGGATGTTTCTCTCGCGAGTGGCTCTTGGCGGACGAAGCCGGGCTTTTGGTGGCAGACGGTAATTACTGTCTTGATGTTTCCTCGCACGTTGAAGTCACCGATGACCTCGACCCATTTGGGGTCGATGACCTCGATGAAGTCATCGAGGATGCGGTTCACGACATCCTCGTGGTAGACGTACTCGTTCCGGTAACGGTTGATGTAGAGCTTCAGCGATTTCAGCTCGACGCAGCGCTCGTCGGGAATGTAGCGGAAGTGAATCGTCGCGAAGTCGGGGAACCCAGAAATTGGACAGAGGCAGGTGAACTCGGGGCAGTCGAAGGAGATCTCGTAGTCTCTGTGGCGAGTGCGGTTATCGAAGCTCTCGAGTCGGGCGGTCTGAATCTGTTCTTCGCCGTAGCGCATGAGGTATGCCTTTCGCTTGGGCATCGGGAGGGCATAGAGCCCTCCCTTACCGGCACGAGGACCCGCGGGAGGGCGTAGGGGCCCACCCCTAGGGGACGGTGTCGGGCTTGGGGCGTTTGAAGAAGACCATCAGGATGTTGCTGCTCCAAGCGATAACGCTGACCATCTCCCAGCCTTCATTGCCCATCTGCTCCAGCTTATAGAGGTCGTCACGCTCGTTGGGGTCCATGGAGATCCAGGCGTGCTGCCACTGCTGCATTTACGCTCTCCGGGAGGGTCTGATGGCAGGATACCTCAGCTGGTTTCGATGACGGGCGCGGCTGGATGGGAATCGGTACGCCCCTTGAACCCCGCCGGCAGCGTCTGTCGCCCGAAGCTGCGTAACGTGGTCACGCGGTTAAGACAGGCATCTGTGGTTATCCCGGCTCGGGTTCGATATGGACCGGTAGCGCAGGCGAATTAACGCGACGCGTGATACACCGGGCTAGAGGATGGGCAGGTAGCGCTTGAGCTCGTAGTCCGAGACGTGGCTGCTGTAATCGGCCCATTCGATGCGCTTGTTCCGGAGGACGCTCTCGAAGAGGTGGTCGCCGAGGCAGCGACGAAGCAGGTCGCTCGTCTGGGCGACTTCTATTGCCTCATTGAGACTGCCGGGTAGTGTCTCAATATTTGCGGCGACCCGTTCGGGGTCCGTCATGCCAAAGACATTTCGCTCGGTCGGTTGCTGGAGGGCGTACTCCTTCTCGATGCCCTCGAGCCCCGCACCGAGCATGACCGCAAATGCGAGGTAGGGGTTGCAGGCGGGGTCGGGAGCGCGGTATTCAATGCGGCACTGGTCTTCCTGGCCTGCCTTCAGCTCTGGTACGCGCACGAGGTTCGACCAATTGCGCCCGGCGGCCCAGGTGCAGTAGACGGGCGCTTCATAACCGGGAATGAGGCGCTTGTACGAATTGACCCACTGGTTGGTAATAACCGTGATCTCGCGGGCGTGACGCAGGAGGCCCGCCATGTAGCCGAGGGCGATCGCGGACAGATGGAAACCCTCATCGTGATCGTAGAAGGCGTTGCGCTCGCCTCGAAACAACGATTGATGCGTGTGCATGCCGCTGCCGTTTTGGCCCGCGACCGGCTTGGGCATAAAGGTGGCGTAGAAGCCGCGGGTCATCGCCACCTCTTTGACGACCATACGGTACGTCATGGCCGCGTCCGCCATCGTCAGAGCATCGGTATAACGCAGTCCGATCTCATGCTGGCTGGCAGCGACTTCGTGGTGGCTGTACTCAACCCCGATCCCCATCTCCTCCAGGGTGAGCACGGTCTCACGACGCAGGTCGCTGGCTGAGTCCATCGGCGTCAAGTCGAGGTAACCGCCGCTGTCGAGCCCCTCCGTGCCGAGCGAGCTCTTGAAGTAGAAGAATTCGAGCTCGGGTTCGACATAGAAGGTGTAACCAAGGTCCGAAGCCCGCTGGAGGTTGCGCTTGAGCACGTAACGCGGGTCGCCGTCGAATGGCTTGCCATCGGGCAGGTAGATATCGCAGAACATCCGGGCAACACCCTGTGACCGCGGCCGCCAGGGAAGGACCTGGAACGTGGACGGATCCGGCAGAGCGATCATGTCGGTCTCGTCCATACGCGCGAATCCCTCGATCGCGGAGCCGTCGAAGACCATCCCCTCCTCGAGGGCATCCTCAAGTTGCTCGACCGTGATGGCGAGGCTCTTGAGGGTCCCGAGGATGTCGGTGAACCAGAGGCGTATGAACTTTACGTCATGGTCTCGCGCCTGCTGGAGTACGTATTCCTTGCTTTCTTCTCGATCGTCCATGGTGTCTTCTACCTAATCGCTTACCACGTTACTGGAACGGATTGTTGTTCGCCTCGGTGTGGCGTCGTCGAACACTCGCGGCACCATTCTGTTTCCCTAACACTCCTCACACAAGCGCGCATACGGCTCGGGGACGATTCACCCCCGGGCCGCATCCGCCACTCCATGCTAGTCTGCTGACCGGCTCAAAAGAGCAGATCTCTAGGCGTCGAAATAGAGATAGAACTCGTAGGGATGAGGCCGGAGACGGATGGCGTCTACTGCTTCGTGCTTCAGCTCGAACCAGGCATCGAGCACATCGGGCGTGAAGACGTCCCCCTGATAGAGGAAGTCATGATCCTCTTCCAGCGCGCGAAGAGCCTCGTCGAGCGAGCCAGGGACGGTCGGCAACTCGGTCGCCAGTGTGCCCTCGAGCTCATAGGTGTTCTGATCGAGCGGCTGACCGGGGTCCATCTGCTTCTTGATGCCGTCGAGACCAGCCATGAGCATGGCTGAGAAGGCGAGGTAGGGGTTGGCCATTGGGTCCGGCGGACGAAACTCGATGCGCTTGGCCTTCGGGTTTTCGGAGATCATGGGTATCCGGCAGGCGGCGCTACGATTGCGGGCGGAGTAGACCAGGTTGACCGGAGCCTCGTAACCCGGCACGAGTCGCTTGTAGGAATTGGTGGTCGGCGCGCAAAAGGCCATAAGCGCGCGCGCATGGTTCAGCAGACCGCCGATGTAGTACTTGCAGGTCTGGCTGATCTTCGCGTAGCCGTTCGCGTCAAAGAAGAGGTTGGTTCCGTCCTTCCAAAGGCTCTGGTGACAGTGCATGCCGGAGCCGTTATCGCCAAACAGCGGCTTTGGCATGAAGGTGGCGACCTTGCCGTGGCGGGCGGCGACATTCTTGACGATATACTTGTACATCATCAATTTGTCGGCCATGGTGGTGAGCTTGTCGAAGCGCATGTCGATCTCGTTCTGACCGGCAGTAGCGACCTCGTGGTGATGAACCTCAATGGGAATGCCGCACTGGATCATAGTCAGGACCATCTCGGAGCGGAGGTCCTGCAGGTGGTCGTGCGGTGGAACCGGGAAATAGCCTTCCTTGGTCCGCGGCCGGTAGCCGAGATTCGGAGTGCGCGCATCATCGTTGTTCCACCCGCCCTCGCCGGAGTCGACGAAGTACGAGGCCGAGTTCATGGTCTGGCTAAAGCGCACGTCATCGAAGACGAAGAACTCTGCCTCCGGCCCAAAATAGGCGGTATCGGCGATACCGGATGAGCGCAGATACACCTCAGCCTTCTGCGCCATATTGCGCGGGTCGCGCGAGTAGCGCTCTTTCTTGATGGGGTCGTGTACGTCGCAGATGATGCTGAGGGTCGCATCCTTCGCAAAGGCGTCGAGCTGAGCAGTGCTCGAATCGGGGATGAGGACCATGTCGCTCTCTTGAATCTTCTGGAAGCCGCGGATGCTGGATCCGTCGAAGCCAATGCCCTCATGCCAGATGGAGTTATTCGGGTCTTCGATGCCTTCCCACTCGCCGACGGGCATCGAGAAGTGTTGCCACAAGCCCGGCAAATCGATGAACTTGACATCGACAATCTTGATATCGTTGGCCTTGATGAACTGGGCCATCTCCTGAGGCGTCATGGCGCTTCCTCCTCGCAAACCGGTGGGTGCAAGCTCTATCTGCAATACAGTATCGCGCGTGTGTTTCGGTCGTGTTACAAGAAAATCACAGTCAAAAGACTGCGACTAGGCGGCGCCCTGATCCTCGTCGCCAGCATGGCGCGCGATGATCCTGCGGAGGGTATCGATGAAGCAGTCGGCCTCTTCGCGGCTGAGACCCCGAAGAATCTCCTCGTCGGTCATCCTGCCGATCGGCGGCAACTCAGCCATGAGGTCTCGGCCCTTTTGGGTCAGGTACAGGTTTATGACCCGCCTGTCCGAGCTGTCACGGCGACGTTGGACGAGGCCGCCCGTCTCCAGCCGATCAACGATACCGGTCATGGTCGGACCGTCGAAGAGCGCCTTCGACCCCAGTCCGCTGAGAGACTGGCCGTCCTGATCCATGAGTTGTGCGAGGACGGCCCATTGCGGAGGGGTGATTCCGTGGGTCTGCAGCTTACTGGTCGTACGTCGCGTAGCGAGGCGCCCGGCGTAGTTGAGGAGCCAGCTGACGCTGTCTTCGGTCGAATAGGCCATAGTTTATCCCTAGGTGCTCAAACCTTATGCATTCAGGACCGATAGGAACTAGATATAGTGGGATAGTACCATACGACCGGAGCTTATTCGGGGCAGAGCTTGGGATGCCCCAATTTTTCCATCATCTGCTCGAAAGCGTGGTACTCCTGCGCGCCGACCAATGCGTAGCGCTCGTCGAAGATGAATGTCGGCGTAGCGGTGATACCGCTGTCGCGGGCCCAAGCAATCTCCTCGTCAACGACGCCGGTAAATCAACGCTCCGCGAGCGCTGCCCGCGCCAACTCGCGGTACAGGCCAGCTTCGACCACGGCGTCCATAAGGACATCGAGATCGCCGATATTTCGCGCCTCCGTGCAGTACGCGTGGAAAGGGCACGGTGGATTGCATCGGCAGTGTCCTGTTCCCGTGCCAGTGCGGACGGGCTGACGGGCGGCCCGCGCCCGAGCGGAGAGCGTCCTGAGGGCATGCAGTACACTAAGCACGTGCCGGGCTGTCCCCTGGGGTTTGCGATATTTGTCCACGTGGTGCACTTGGGGTTTCTCGGAGTGAGCAATCTCTGGATCCGTGTCACGTACGGGGTGCTGCTGGCCATTGTCGTTACGCTTACCGTCGCGTTCGGCGTAACAATGGCTCTGGCTGGTCCGCGGCCGCCGGACACTCCGTCGCTCACGTTCCGCCAACTGCAGAGCGTCGGTGATAATCAGCAGGACACTGATCGCATCATTGGCGTCGTGGACAGGTTTTATCAGGACGCGTACGACTACCGGCGGGCATATCCATCCTTCCAACGCAACGTGCTCGTCGTGACGGTGCTGCTGGCCATCATCATCGGTGGAGCGGGTATCGCGCTGGGACCGTCGTTCAACTACCTTCGCTTTGGTCTCACTCTGAGCGCCGCACTGCTCTTGGTCTACGCGGCGGCAATCACGTTATCCCCGGCGCCCAATCCGGCGCCCAGCAGCGGGTCGGTGACCGGATTGCTGGCCGCGGGTAGTCCGCCTGGACTCGACTTTGCCAGCCGGTTTCTGCGCTTTGCCGCCTCGTTCATTGCCCTGCTCGTGTTCCTGTTCCTCGGCCTCTGGCGCCTAACAGATTGGACGGCACTCGGCGTAGTGGGCTCGGCCAAACCGTCCGCACCCGGCACCTCGAACGGTGCGCCAACGTCCGACGCCGGAGCGCCCGCCGGCAGCGGATCTGTTGGAAGCCCGCCCGAACGGATAGTTTGGGGGCGGCCGGAAAGCGAGTGATGCAGCAATACATTCAGCGGCGCGTCCGTTTGCACGTGATCGTTATGAGCCAGTCCACCGGCGACGAATCGGTGCTTCTCCTCGAACGGGAGACCGGCATCGTTGAGTTTCCTGCGTTCGACGTCGACCTGCTCGCCATTGAGGATGAGGGCGCGGTGGTTGGCCGCATTGCGTCTGAGATCGGATTGCAGGTCGCTCCGGTAGGCTTCATCGAAGGGTCGTCGCCGTCGGAGGAGAGCCGATTTCTCGTGGTTCGATCACTCGGCGGGTCACCGCGATTCGCGGTTCCGCACGCCGGTTGGGAATGGCGCCCCGCGGCGCGCCTGCTGACACGCGAATCCATTCCCAAGCTGATGGCGGACGAGTTACGATCATTTATGAATTGCTGAACCTGGTCTTCCGCGGTTAATCCCACGGAGACTGCACACGTACCGCAAGGCGCGACGCACTGGCATTACTTCCCACAGGCTTCCCCCGCCTGACGCTCTTGCCTTGTTGCGCGATGCTCGCCCTGCTCCTCGCCCGTGCCCTCATAGCAACCCTCGCCCAATTCTGAGTGAGTGGAAACGAATGAGGTTCTGCGAGCGGAGGATGAACCGGAGGAGCGCCCTGCCTGCGCATCATGCGAGGAGGAACTAGTCCGTGCCCATTTCCCGTCTCGTCCAACCACATCTTTCCACGTACATGACCCGAATATCCCATGTCGCACTAATCGCCGCGATCGGAGCAGGATTCGCTATCGTGTTGGGGGTTGCTCCTCTGGTATTTATTCGGGCGGTCGAGGCCCAGGCGCAGCCACCAAACCGCTTCTTCGGGAGCGTGACGATCAACGGGCAGGATCAGCCGGAGGGCACCGTTGTCGAGGCATATATCGGCAATACCCTGTGCGGCTCAGGGACAGTCCAGAGTCGAAACGGAGCAACGATCTACTTCGTGGACGTACTCGGCGCCGGCCAGAAGGCCAATTGCGCCAAGGATGGCGATAAGGTCACGTTCAAGGTCGCGGGCCTCGATGCGAAGGAGACCGGCACGTACGACACTGCTGCAGCCACACATTTGGACCTCACGGCAACAGGGACGGCGCGCAACGTCACCCAGCCAACGGTGCTTGCGCCGGGAACCGGCGGCACTCCAGCTCCCCCACCCCCTCTCCCGACCTCGCCGGTCGGCATCAGCACCCCCCCGCCGGCCGGTACGGAGACGCCCCCAGAGGAGGGGAGCGCAACTCCCGAAGCTTCGGGTACGGAAACTGCTACTCCGGAGGCCTCCGCCACCGCGACCGAGACTCCCTCTGCCACCGCCACTGCAAGCGCCGCGAGCAGCCGGGCGCCAACCAAGTCGTCGGGTCCGCCGGCGGCGTTGTGGGTGGTGATCATGCTCGCCGTCCTGGCCGTGGCGGCCGGCGCGGGCGCGCTGATCTACCAGCGCAGGACGAGGCCGTGAGGGCCGGCGAGATAGACACGCGCGAGGCTAGATGTTGCTGTGGGGATTCAGGAAGACGCCGGGGTTCGCTGGTCGTGGATTAGCTGGGCTAAACTCCAACGGAATAATGCCGAGGGGAGTAATCCGTGGCTGTCTCGCTGCTTGAGCTGAGTACCTTGACCAGAGATGACACGCGGACCTTCCCACTCAATCGTGTGGTCGCGCGCGGCTCCGACCTCGTTGACGCCTGCAGCGAACTTCTGTTCGACGGACTTCTCGAGGTTGACTACGTCAAACACCTGCTGGAGGCGCACGGCCTGAATGCTCTTGAGAGTTATCTCGATAACCGGGGCTTCGCAAAGAAGCTGAACCTCAGGGTGGGCGACTTCGGCGAGGTTGTATCCGCGAGTGTCATTGCTGAGGCTGAGACGCTCGTCGTACCGATCAAAAAGCTTCGCTATCGTGAGCGTTTCGACTGGCCCATGAGACTGACGGATGGTTTCTGTGTGCAAGTCCAGGCGTCGAAGATCACGGCTTTCGTCTTCATATCCGTTAAGAGCGGTGTGACGAAACCTAACGATGATGTCGTTACGCAAGGATACGACCAACTCCTTGAGGATTCGCGGGTAGAGGGCCTCAAATCATGGATTTCGTCTCCACGCAACTCTATCGGCTACAGGACTTTGAGCAGCTAGAACTGTTTGACGAGGCCTTGGAGTCCGCCCAGCCGGTCCACAAGTCGTTTCGCCTTGCCCTTGTCTTTGCTTCGGAGGTGTGGACCGACGGCTTACTCGATCCGCTGGACGACCTCGATGAGCACCTAGACGACTTTTCGACCTATGCCTTCCAGATAGATCGTATGCGAGAGTTGGTGACGGCGGCCTACGACTCAGCAACCAACAGGTGCTACGGAAAGTGAACCGATCGGAGTATCTCGACCGGCTCGCTGAACGGCTGAGCAGGATGGGCCTGGACAAGGGCTACGAGAACCAGCGCGAGCAAGTTCGATCCAAGGAACTCCTCTCTCACTTGTCGCCTGATGAGCTTGGCCAGATTGGCTATACCTACAGCCGGGAGAGGCTCACTAGGAACTCGTTGCTCGTCTTTGAAGGGGCGTCGCGCCTCTTGGAAGACGGGCGAGAATTGGCGCCGTTCTCCAACCTGTTTCGGACCGCCGCGGAGATTTTCGAGCACCTCCAGGGTTTAGGAGAAGGTCCGGAACAACTGCAGTCTGGTCTCCTAGCTGCGGCGCTGTATCAGGTGGCGGGATACCAGGCGAATGCGGCATGCATCGCTCGTGCTCTGCCCGTCCCTGAGCTACCAACAGAGAGTTCTCCGTTCTCATTCAGCACCATGCTCAGCCGATGGGCCAATCTCGCCATCCAGGCACGATTTGTTCGTGTGCTCAGTGAGACGTCCCGCATACGAGTTGCGATGCCCGAGATCGAGGCTCGCCTGCTGTCACAAACAGAGGAGCAGAACCTCCACAGCGATTCGATCCTCGCCGTGACTGAACTCTCTCTCATTGTGGACGCATTCGCCGCTCTCGCTAGCTTCGCGCTACGAGGCGAGGAGACCCAGTTCCAGTCGCTGCTGCGATCGTGTGAGGATGCCTTCGATTTGTTGGGCAGGACCGGCCAAGCGGACGATCTTCTGCTCTTGAGGGTCATTTACACTTTTTCCCAACAATTGCGGCGCGACAGTACCTGGCGTCTACTCGCCGAGTTCATTAACCGGGATCCCATGTGGCGGCGATACGCAATGCTACTAGCGAGAGGAACCGCACCTAACCAACTCGACGCGCGCGGCGTGGTTCAGCTATGGCCCTCACAGCAAATTGCCATTCGAACGGGCCTGTTGCTTGACAACAGGGGTTACGTGATAAGAATGCCAACCAGCGCCGGCAAGACGCGCATTGCAGAGCTTATGGCAATGGCGGTACTGGACTCGCCTGAGGCGTCAAGACGCGTTCTTTACGTAGCCCCCTTCCGCGCGCTTTCGGATGAGGTAGAGGGCGCGCTCGGCCAGATCTTCTCTGATCTCGGATTGAGGGTGTCCTCGTTACTTGGCTCCTTTGAGCTCGATGCATTCCAGGACTACCTCCTTCAGGAGACGGACCTACTAATAACAACTCCTGAGAAGCTGAATCTTCTCAGCCGTGCCAGGCCGGAGTTCTTTAGGAACGTGGATCTCATAATCCTTGACGAGGGGCATGTAATCGAGGACTACGACCGGGGCGCAAAGTATGAGCTGTTGCTCACAAGAATTCGAGCGCTCATGCCCCAGGACTCGAGGGTGTTATTCATCTCGGCAGTGATACCTGAGTCGAACGCTAAGGAGTTCGCGCGGTGGCTCTGCGATGACCCGTCGAGCGTCATATCGACCGACTGGAGACCAGCCAGGCAAGCTTTAGGGCTATTCCGTTGGATCGGGGACGCAGGCCGAATTGACTACCCATTAGAGGAGCCCGTCGTACGCTCTCAACCGCCGTTCATCCCAAGGGTAATAAGGTCCCAGGAGTACACCGACTATACCCCCAAACTTCTAAAGCCGAAGCTTACCACCTTCCCTAGTAAGCAGAAGGGTGACACCGCTGCCGAATTGGCGATCAGGTTTGCAGAGCTGGGTCCCGTCCTCATCTTCACCACGAAACCTGATTGGGTTGAGTCGTGTGCGAAAGCGGTGCAGCGGGGTCTCACGCTCAGACGGCAAACGGCGGGAGCGGGAGTCTCACAGGTATTCCAAGACGCGCGAGATCGAGCCGCTTTCACCTCCTCCGTTGAGATCGCCAACGACTGGCTGGGGTCTGAGAGCCTCGTCTCCAAGCTCCTCTCCGACGGTATCGCTGTTCATCATCGCGGTCTACCGGAGAGCCTCAGGAGGGCGGTGGAAGAGGACTTTCGAAGAGGGAACTTCCCAGTCCTCGTTGCGACTAACACCCTCGGCCAGGGAGTCAACTTGCCCATAAAGACTGTAGTGGTCCATTCGATCGCGCGGTACCACCAGGCCGAGGCTCCGGAGGAGGAGGGCTACCCGGACCCATTGAAACAACGAGAGTTTTGGAACGTTTGCGGAAGAGCAGGAAGAGCGGGGGCAGAGACCGAAGGCCAGATAATTTTCATCGCTCTGAAGCCTGAGGACGTGCAGCAGTTCGAAACATACGCCTCCAAGGAGTACGAGCCGATACACGGCCGGTTGTTCGAGATACTTATTGACCTAGCCTCCAACCGGCTTAGTCGGGAGGAGTTCGCCAGGGAATTGGACTCGGAGATCCTTAGTCTGCTCGCGGAAGAGGCCGTCGGGACGGACTCCGTTGAACGAATCGAACGCATACTGAAGAGCTCCTTCGTGAGTGTTCAGGCCGAGTCTCATGGGAGGAGCATTCAGCCCCTAGTCGCCATGGGCGTCGCAACAGCTGGGGATCTTGTCGAGAGGATAGGGAGCTCCGCCACGCGGAAGGCCTTCTCCCTCACCGGATTGCGGGTGACGAGCTGTGAAGCCCTCGTGAACACTGTCACCCAGAGTGATGGGCATATTCGCGAACTCTTGACCAACCCAGAAGCCCCTCTGAACGAGCTTCTCCTAATGGCATATGACGCTGTTGAATCCCTACCGCAGATGGAGCCGCAGTACAGCTTCGAGACGGATTACATCACCCTTCTGTCAGACTGGGTCAACCAAACGCCAGTCGAGCGGCTGGTGGGGGAGTACTGCTCCTCTCCGGCGGAGGCGCAGAGACTGCATAGGTTCATCGAGGACTATTTTGGATTCCGTCTTCCCTGGGGGATTGGCGGGTTTCTAAGAATTGCCAAGCATCACCTCGGGCTGCCGGAGAGGTTATCGGACCTCCAAGAATATCTGCCCTCGATGGTTAAGTTCGGCGTCAATCATCCTTATGCGACCTGGCCGATGAGCATCGGATGTCCAAGCCGACAACTGGCCGCTACTATAGCTCAGGCATTTGCAGCTGAAAATCCGGAGACGGCCACCTTCCGGCGGTTTTTCGATTGGTTCGGCCTCCTTACTGAGGAGGACTTCGTATATCGCTTCGGCGCGACCAGCAACCAGGCTCGTATTCTCTCCGGGAGAGCCCGAATCATAGTGCCGGACCGAACTCAATTCGTTGACTTGGTTCGGGGCAATCCCGATCCCGTCACAGGGAGCCTGGTAGGGACACAGTACGGCGGTCGAGAGACCTACGCGCTTGGGCTTAGGGTCGGAGAGACGGTCGCACTCGAGCGCGATTATGTGAACTTCTACGATCGAAACGCCGTCGGCATCCTGTTTCGGGGGAATCAGATCGGCTACCTCGACCGGCGCACGGCCCGCCTAGTGGCACCCAATTTAGACTCAGGCTCGCGCTACCACGCCACGATCGCGAGCCTCGAGATGCAGCCCCGCCTCAGGGCGGGAATTCACGTGTCGCGGGCGTAACCGGGAACCTCTCTCCGTCGCTACACATGTTGAGTTCGTGAAAGGGGCTGCGAGCCCGCCACTCGGACCGATGAAGCTCACCTTCTACATTCGCTACGCGAATCGCTCGCTGAGGCGAGGGGGGCAGCGGACGCTGCTGGCTGTGTTCTGCATCGCCGTCGGCGTGACGGCAATTGTCGGACTGCAGCTCGTGAGCGAGATGGTGCGGGCCGCAATCACAGGCAACGCCCGCGCGGTCAACCAGGGCGACCTCTCGGTCGGGCTCTCAGCTACGCCGCTGCAGGCGTCTGACCTGGCGTTCTTCGCGGGGCTCAAGGCGGGTGCTGTGATCAGCGGCTACGCGCCTCTGGCCAGTGCAGCGGGCATCATGCAACTTCCGACCGGGCAGCGCCAAACGGTTTCGGTTCGCGTGGTCGATCCGGCGAGCTTCCCGCTGATCGGATCGAGCGCCCTGCTGCGCCCGGCGGGCGACACATCGTCGCGGGTCTTGGAGACAGATGGAGATGCCGTAATCTCCAGCCGGCTCGCGCACGCAATTCAGACGCCGCTCGGGGCAACGGTTCGAGTCCTGACCACCTCCGGCTCGCTCGCGCAGCTCAAGCTCGCAGGTGTGGCCGCGACCGATAACGCCACGTGGACCGGCAACTCACTCACTGTCTCAGCGGCGAGCTGGGAGGCGGCAACGCGGTCTCCCGTGACCTTCCAGACCGTGGCGGTGACCACCCAAGATCCGGCTCACACTCAGCAGGCGATCAGCGCAGTCCGGCGGCAGTATCCGCTGGCGAACATACGTACGACCGAGGACATCCTGCGGCAGGCGGAGCAAGGTGTTGAGACAACGCGGAAGTTCTTGGTCCTCATAGGGCTCCTTGCTCTGCTCATCGGCGGCGTAGGGATTGTCAACACGATGCAGGTCTTGCTGGCGCGCCGGAGGGTGGAGATAGCCGTTCTTAAGACAACGGGCTACCAACGCCGCGATCTGTACATCATGTTTGCGCTGGAGGCGGCGCTGTTGGGACTCGCCGGTGGCGCGACAGGAGGGCTGCTCGGCATTGGCGTCGCGGCGGCACTGCGCGCGGGCGTCGTTCGAGCATTTCCGCTCGTGCTCCCATTCATCGTTGATCCGACCACGGTCCTGGGCGGAATCGCGATCGGACTTGGGACGGCGCTCATCTTCGGTCTGCTGCCGATCGTCAGAGCGGCCGCGCTCCGTCCCCAGGCCGTGTTTCGTGACCAACCTGATTGGCAAGGCAGCCAGCCGTTGCTTCAGTCAGGCGCACTCATCCTCCTGCTGTCGGTCCTATTCCTGGCGCTGGCCAGCACCATCCTGAAGTCGATCGTCTGGGGGCTGGTTGCGGTTTACGGCGTTTTTATCGCGCTGGCGTTACTAAGCATCGCGCTGACCGGGGTTGCGTGGCTGCTCAGCCGGCTGCCGGTGCCGGATGGCTTTAATGCGCGCTATCTGCTGCTCGTCAGCACTGGCGTTGCCGTCACACTGGCCATTCTCAGGATCTCGACGCTGCGGGGCGTGGGCGTGCTGATGCTGGCATTTGCGCTGCTCGGCTACATCGCGCCGCTCCTGCCGCGGGGTTGGCGCGTCAACCTCAAGATGGCGGTGCGAAATATCGGCCGGACGCGAGCACGGACGGCCTCGACGCTCCTGGCATTGCTGATCGGCGTCTTCTCGGTCGGCTTCATTCTGGTTCTCGGACAGGACCTGCGCGCCAATCTGGGGCAAGTGCTGACGAGCCAGCTCGCGTTCAACGTTGTGGCGGCCTCTACCGATCCCAACGATGCCGGCCTCGCAGACCGGCTGCGGAGCGTCCCTGGGCTGCAGCAGTCGCGATCCGGCACATACGTGGCAACGACTGCGATCGATATCGACGGCCGCCCTGTCGCCGCACTCGGAAGCGCGGGGGGTGGGCGAGCGTCAAGAATCCGGCAGCAGCTTCGCCAGCTCGGCGGAATGCAGGGTTATGACGTCGGCGCGGGCGATGTTCCCAACCGGCTGATCGAGATTACGGCCGGGCGCAACCTCGAGGGTTCAGACGCAAGCACGTCAAACATCATCGTGCAGGACGGCCTGCGGGAGGGGCCACTCGGGCTCAGACTCGGGAGCACGGTGCGACTGAAGCGCCCAAACGCCGCCGACAACGGGCAAAGGTTTACGGTGGTCGGCTTTTACCATCTCGGCACGGCAGGGCCGGGCCTCAACTTCAGCATCGCGCCGATCTTCGGTCCGGAGGCGGCCACGGCACAGATGGCAGGCGACGCGCGCCTGCAGATCTTCTACCTGCGAATAGCTGAGGACCGCGTTTCGCAGGCGACAAGCCGAATTGAGCAAATCGCGCCCGATCTGATCGTGCTGGACCTGGAGGACTTTCTGACGCAATTCACGCAGATCCTTGACAATATCCTGCTGCTGCTCACCGCGATCGCATCACTCGCGCTTGTGGCCGGCTTGATCATCGTCGCAAACGCGGTCGCGCTGGCGATGCTGGAGCGGCGGCGTGAGCTCGGCATTCTCAAGGCAGTGGGCTATTCAAGCGGTGGGGTGCTCACCGGCGTCCTGATGGAGAACGCACTTACGGCCGGACTTGGCGGGTTGCTGGGGATGGCGCCAGTGTCAGTGGCAGTGGCGGTTTTCAGCCACCAAGCGAAGGTGAGCTTCGGGGTCGGGGCACCACTCTCCATCGCAATCGTGCTGGGCGTCGTGGCGTTGACGACAGCCACGGCCACGGCAGTGGCGTGGGGAGCGGTGCGAGTGCGGCCGCTGAGCATCCTGCGCTACGAATAGCGGGAGTCTGGCGGTCCGGTGCGAAGGTATTCCGACGCGGCCCGGTGGATGCTCAACGGAGCGCTGCGCTAGACTCACGGAGCGGGTACTCTCAGCCTATCCCTCTTCCAGCGGTAGAGGGAACCCGGGCCGGGGCGTCTCGAGACAGAGGGCGAGGTGTGCACCATGCGACCGAATCGTATTCGAGGGCTCTGGAGAGACGGAAAGACCGCCATCGGCGGATGGTTGAGCATTCCCAGCTCGTTCTCGGCCGAAGTGATGGCACATCAGGGCTTTGACTGGCTGTGTGTGGATATGCAGCACGGAATCATCGATTACACGGACGCTGTACCGATGCTGCAGGCGATCTCGACCAGCGAGACTGTCCCAATTGTGCGCGTGCCCTGGAACGATCCGTGGCAGATCATGAAGGCGCTCGACGCGGGCGCGTACGGGGTCATCGTGCCGCTGATCAACACGCGCGCCGATGCCGAAGCGGCCGTCGCGGCGTGCCGATACCCGCCCAACGGAATGCGGAGCTCGGGTCCAACGCGCGCGATCTACTACGGCGGCAGAGACTACCAGGAGCACGCCAACGACGAGGTGCTGTGCTTCTGCATGATTGAGACTCGACAGGGTATCGACAATCTCGAGGAGATCTGCAGCGTCCCGGGCCTGGATCTGGTCTACATTGGACCGGCGGACCTGAGTCTGGCGCTGGGGCTACCTCCACGCGCAGACGTCGAGGCTCCGCTGCACCTGGAGACGGTCCAACGCATCCGTGAGACCGCGCACCGTCACGGCATCCACGCCGGCATGCACTGCGCCGGCGCCGGTTTCGCCGCCAAGAAGGTGGTCGAGGGCTTTGACGTGGTGATGCTCACCAGCGACGTCGCCTGCCTTGCGAGAGAGGCGGGCGGCCAGCTTGCGGGCATGCGAGATGCTGTGGCCGCGGCTCCCGGCGCAAGAGCGGCAGCAGGTTAGACACCCATGAGTCCAGCCAAGCGCTCGATGGAGAAGCAGCTGACCGGGGTGCGCGTGAGCGTGACCGTCGACGAAGTGACGCATCAGGCAGACTGCAACATATTTTTGGAGAGCTACGGACCACCCGCCCGGTGGCACGGGCGCATCTGGGCGATCGCGCCCGCGACCGCGCTCAAGAAGGGGACAAAGGCGACGATCACCCTGCCACAAGGCGTGACGGGCGAGGTTGTTATCCTGCGCGCCGGGGTACGCGGGGCGTACGACTTTCAGGGCGAAGGGCTGCCGCCGGCTTTCTAGGGGCGGTCCGCCTGCCCCGTCGCAGGCGAAGCAGCGCTTCTGCCAGGATCAGGTCTTCGGGCGTGGTGACCTTAATATTCCAAACCGAGCCGGGATAGAGACGAACGCGTCCGCCGGTCCTCTCAACCAATTCCGCGTCGTCGGTCGCCTCCAGGTCCAGCTCCTCATGAGCACTGCACAGCAGGTCATAGCGAAAGACCTGCGGCGTCTGCACCGCCCACACATGCTCTCTGGGGATCGTCCAGAGGACGGTGTTATCGGACGCGACCTCCTTCAGCGTGTCCACAGCAGGCACGCCGGCGCTTGCGGCGCCAGTCTCCTGTGCCGCCGCAATCCCCTCATCGATGAGCAAAGGGGTGACGAGGGGACGCGCGCCGTCATGCACAACAACCCAGTCGCACGCTCGCATCGCTCGAAGGCCCGAGCGCACCGAGTCCTGCCGGTGCTCGCCTCCGACGCAAGTTGCGTCGACCTTCTTGAGGCGCGCGGCCTTCAAGACGGCCAGAGCCCGCTCGGCAGAATCGAGTGCAAGGACCACGGTGACGTGGTTGATCTGCGCGCAGGCTTCAAATGCCGCTAGGGTGTGAGCCAGCAACGGCTGACCGTCGAGGTCGACGAACAACTTGTCGATTCCGCCCATCCTGTCACTGCGGCCGGCGGCCATGATAAGCGCGCTCGCCTGGGGCAGAGGACCGGCCTGGGCCGTGTCCGCCTCCCTGCCGCTTGTGGTGGCGCCATCAGTTGCCACGCTGCGGTCCCCCTCGTTGCTCGCGCGTTCGTTGCACGGGAGAAGCCGGGCCAGGCAAGGGAGCGCTGCGCTCGACGAGGTGGATGTGGGGAATGAGCGCCTCATCGAACGCGGCCAGGCGTTCCGGGCCGAGACGGAGAAGGGCAGAATGGGCGCCGTCAGTATCGGCGAGCAGCCGGGCGACGTCGACGGTCATGCAGGTTGGAGCGAACGGACGCAGATAGCTCATTCCACGGTCCATCAGTGCAGTCGCACCGCGGTAGTTCCCCCGGCTCAGATGATAAAAGGCGACGCCTATCTGCAGAATGCCCTGGTAGAGATAGCGAACTGGGTCACTTTCTTCGATCCAGGCGTCCTCGAGCGTCTCATGCTGCTCGAAGAACAGCCTTCGATTGAACTCGTCGATCCCCTGTAGCAGCGGCGGCGGGGCTGCCTCCGAGCAGCGACCGCTTGGCGAGGATCTATGGGGTTGCGCCGGCTCACCGGTTGCCCGATTGGGCGCATTTTGCCTACCCGCCCGCCCGTCTTGTGGATCTTCCAGGGGGCTGCCGCCCCCCGCTCCCCCTGCGACGGTATACCGTAGCGCTCGTGCTGATTGTCTCTGTCTCAAAGCAGAACCACGCCCAAATGTGAGCTGAAAGGCAGCCGCCGGAACTGGGTCCCTCTAGACGCGCGTTGCTTCGACGTCTGGGATAACCTCGTGTGCGAGCGTCTCAAGCTGTGCATCGATCTCATCAGGGCCGCACAGCGGCCGCATCACGAACTTGCTTGCGCCGGCGTCGATGTAGCGGCGTACCATCGCGATGCAGTCGTCAGGGGTGCCAAGGGCGCAATAGTCCTCCAGCACTGCGTCACTACGCGGGCGCAAGAGACCCGGAACCAGCGTGTCGCGCGCCACGGCGCGATTCGCAGCCATCCTGAAGCTAACGATGACGCCGAAATGGTCCGGCTCGAGCGCGCGGCCCGCCTCAAGAGCGGCGGCCTTGATCGCCGCGATTCCGCTGTGGACCTCATCCGGCGTGATGTTGGAAGCCATCCAGCCATCGCCGAGGCGACCAGCACGCCGGTATGCAGGCAGGCTTCGACCTCCAAACCAAATGGGCGGGCATGCCTGGACGGGTCTGGGTGCGATGGTTACGTCAGTGAGATGGTAGTAGCGCCCCTGATGGCTGACGTGCTCCTCGGTCCAAAGACGCCGCAAGAGGCCGACTGCCTCGTCTGTCCTGCCGGCGCGCTCTGACTTCGAGATGCCAGCCGCTTCGTATTCGCGCTCGTCGTCTGTGCCGAGGCCAAACGCAGGCAGCATCCGGCCGCCGGACAGCATATCGATCGTAGCGATCTCCTTCGCGACCTCAACTGGATGCCGCGTCGGCAGAACGAGCACCGAGTTTCCGAACTTCAGCTTCTGGGTCCGCGCCGCGACGGCTCCGAGGGCCGAGAAGGACCCAAGGGTGGGCGAGGAGGAGATCACCCTGTCGCTGAACCAGAGTGAGTCGAAGTCGAGAGCCTCGAGTCGGTCGACGAATTCGAAGAAGCGACGGCCGGTCACCGGGCCGAGCGGCCAGCCCCCAAATTGCACACCGACGCGAATACTCATGGACCTAACCTCTAACGCCTCCGGTCATGCGGCCATCATGGACGGGAGCAGCCGGTGTATCCGCACACTAGTTTGGCGGACTCGCGACGGTCAAGAGACCGTCCGTCCTGACGACGGCGACGGTCCAAGTCGCAGCGGTGGACCGGGCTCCTCCGATAAACTGAGCATGGATTCGAAGCAGCGAGGAAGAGTCACTTGCGCATCAACCAGAAGCAGGGAACTCCCGGCATGGCTTCTGTGGCAGATGTCACCGGAATCTCGCTTGATCCGGACCGCGGTGTCTGGCTCAACGACCACGACGAATCGGCCTGTCGGGCCGCGCTGGCCGGGCTTGCAAACGGCGCAGGTGGACAGGCCGTCCTCGTCGGAGTGTGGGAGGAGAGCGACGTCGCGCGGCTGGCGAAGCAGGTCGATCCGCCGCTGACCGGTCTGATCTCCACACGTGTGGGTGTCTTCGTCGGAGCCGGCGAGGCAGCGATCGTTGATGTGCACCAGAGCCCCTACTGTCCGCACATCGACGCGGTCAGCGGGATTATCTACGAGCACAACGGTCGGAATATCGTGCCAGTCACCAGCAGGACGGGCCTCGATCGGCTGTACCGGAAGGGTCGCGCGGCGGACGAGCGAGCACAGCGATCGATCGATGGGATGATCGAGCGGATGCAACTCGCGAGCTTCGGCCACTTTGGGCTGGCGGTTCTCGCTTGCCTGCGACTTCCATCGGCGGAACCATATCTTTGGGCCGTGGGGCATCCCGACGAGCTGGCGACGCAGGGCGATCCGTTCACCGCAGAATGGGCCCTCTCACCAGCGATGTTGCGAGTGCGACCAGGCGACGTGGAGTTGCGGGGCGAGCGCGACGTCAGTGGCGTGGTGCGCGTTACACGCGCGGGCTGCGTTGCAGTGGGAGAAACCCGGCGAAAGCCGCAGGGCGAGGTTCTTGGTACGCCGGAGGAGCTTCGCGAACGCCTACGCATCTTGCTGGGCACAGCCTGCCGTGTTCTCGGACGCTACGAAGGTTCAGTCATTGTTCCGCGACTCCTCTGTGAAGGCCTAAGGGCAACAAGACTCAGCGCAGACGCGGAGGCTTTCAAGCCCGCGACCGTGGACACCCTCGACGCATCTGGTGAGGCCGGGCATGCGGACGATGCGGCATACCAGAAAGAGCTCGTGCAAGAGCTTACGGAGCGTCTATTGGCGCTATATGCTGTCGAGCCGGGCCCATAAGAGCAACGGTAATCTCGTGAGCCAGATCTCGTTGATTCTGCACAACGCCCGTGTTCTGACAATGGAACCCAGTGCGCCGACGGCCGGCGCCGTCGCGATCAGGGCGGACCGAATAGCCGCGGTCGGCGGCGACGATGCCGTCTGCGCGCTCGCCGGCGAGCGCACGACCATCCTCGACTGCGGCGGCCGCGTGGTGCTGCCGGGCTTCATCGACGCACACCTTCATATCCTGGCGGCAGCTGCCAGCAGCGCCGAGATTGACTGCGCTGCCGGTTCGATCGGCGAGCTCGCCGACGCGGTGGGAGCGGCCGCAGAATCGGTGCTGCAGGGGTCCTGGCTACGCGGCGGCGGATATCACGAAGCCGATCTTCGCGAGGGCCGGCATCCAAACCGCCATGACTTGGATCGCGCCGTGCCGAATCTGCCTGTGAGGGTCACGCATGTCACCGGGCATGCCTCGGCGCTCAACAGCGAAGCGTTGAAGCAGTTGGGTATCGGAATCGCTACGCAAGAGCCGGCCGGCGGCCAGCTGGAACGAGACGCAGAGACGGGTGAGCCTACCGGCGTGCTGCTCGAGATGGAAGACTGGCTGGACCGGCGGATGCCCACCCGCGATCTTCAGGAGATTGAGGCCGGCGTTCGCCAACTCAGCTCTCGCCTGCTCGCCGCCGGCGTGACATCGGTCCAGGACATGGGCCATCGGAACAACGGCGCACGCGCCCGACTTCTGGCGGAATTCGTCGAGCGCCGAGTCTTTCAGCCACGTATCACGCTCGCGACAGGGTACGAGGCTTTTACGGCCGGCGACTATGCCGTCGCTCCGGGCTTTGGCCGTGGGCCGGTCAAGATCATGCTGAATGAAACCGGCGGCAAGCTAACCCCCGACGCTCCCGAGCTGGCGCGGCGCATTCGCGAGGTTCACTGTGCGGGAGGTCAGGTAGCGATTCACGCAATCGAGCCGCGGGCTATCGAAGCAGCCCTCGACGGGATCGCAGCGGCGCAGGCAGAGGACGGCCGGCGCGCGCGCCACCGCATCGAGCATGCATCGATCACGCCGCCCGACATAGCAGGCCGGATGGCCCGCCTGGAGACGGTGGTCGTAAGCAATCCGGCGTTCGTCTACGAGCACGGCGATCGGTACCTATCGACGGTTGAACGGGATCACATCCCCTACCTCTACGATGTCGCGGGACTCCGCGAAGCGGGCGTATGCGTCGCCGCAGGATCAGACAGCCCGGTGGCGCCACCGGAACCGAATATTGGGATTATCGCGGCTCTCAGCCGCAGAACTAGGTCAGGGGCGCGGCTTGCCGGTATGACGATGGAGCTCGAGCGCGCGCTGGAGTCATTCACAAGCGCCGCCGCGTTTGCTGTCGGAGAAGCGCTGGACAAGGGCCGAATTGCGGCGGGTATGCTGGCTGACCTCGTTGTCGTCGATGGCGATGGGAAGCGACTAGAGCCGGTCATAACGGTCCTCGGCGGCGAGGTCGTGTGGCGATCAAAGGTGTGGCCGGCGCCGGGAAACCCACGGTGTCCATGACCCTATGGATAGACTCGCACGTCCACCTCCAGCCACATGGCGAGCGGCCGCCGGTGAACCGGGCGGTATTGGAGCGCTATGTGGATGCAGCGAGGTCCAACGGTGTGGAGTCGCTTGCAATCACCGAGCACCTGTTTCGCTTTCGGGAGGCGTACGACCTTCTGACCGGCTGGTGGGATACCGATCCCAATCCCCAGCTTGCAGCCCTGACGAGGTGCTATTGGGATGATCATGTCAATTTGTCGCTTCCGGCCTATGTGGAGCTTCTGGAATCGGCAAAGAGCGAGGGGTTGCCGCTGTACCTGGGCATGGAGATGGACTGGATCCCGGGCCGAGCCGATGTACTCAGGCGGCTTCTGGCGCCGTACGACTGGGACATTATCCTGGGCTCGGTTCACTGGGTCGGCGCGTTTGGGTTCGACGACCCGGAACAGCTCGACGAATGGCGACGCAGGAGTGTCGACGACGTCTTCCGCGAGTACGCGGCGCTCATAGGCGAGCTGGCCGCGAGCGGCCTTGCCGACGTTCTCGCCCACCCCGATCTACCGAAGTTGTTCGGGCACCAGCCGTCGGATATCGAGAGCTTCAACGCGACAATCGTGGCCGCGGCGGTGCGCGGCGGCTGCGCGATCGAGGTCAACACCAACGGACTGAACAAGGCAGGCGGGATCTACCCGTCTGCTGCATTGCTTCGGGCGGCGTATGACGCAGGCGTTCCGACGACTCTCGCATCGGATGCCCACGTCGCAGGGCGCGTCGGTGATGCGTTTGACGTGGCCGTTGCGCACGCGCGAGCGGCGGGGTATCGGGAATGGGTCTCGTTCGGGAAGCGGAAGCGACGGACGCACGCGCTGTAGGGACACATTCTCTACCCTCGAGGCCGTACTGCCACGCGGGCTCCATGAATAGCGCCTCCACGGAGAACGACAGCGCCAAGGCTACTTTGCTCTGTCATGCCTCAGTCGCCGGCGGCGGTTTGCTCTTCCCAGCCGGGAATGAACTTCCTCCACGCATGTTCATTGTGGAGGTACTGGTGGAAAACGTAGTAGGCACTGGCGCGCGGGTGAAAGGGCTCGCGTAGAAGGTGCATACGCGCCTCCTGCGGAGTTCGCCCCGCCTTGCGGTGGTTACAGCGCTTGCAGGCCGAGACGAGGTTCTCCCAAGTGTGACGGCCACCACGGTAACGCGGAATCACGTGATCGAGGGTAAGCTCGTGTGCCTGCTCACCGCAGTACATGCAGGTGAAATGGTCCCGCTGGAAGACTTCCCGCCGGGTGAGCCGCATCTGCGGGCGAGGGCGGCGGATTAAGTAGATCAGGCGAATGACCGAGGGACGAGGAAAGGCGAGGCTCGAGGAACGGAGCAAGCCCTCACCTTCTTCGAGCATCTCGGCCTTGCCGAGATCGAGCAGGACAAAAGCACGGCGCACATTGCAGACGTTCAGCGGCTCATAATTCTGATTGAGGACGAGAACGTGGCTATTTACCATCTGCTGCAGCAAGCCGCTGTTTTTGCGCTGGTCCCGTTAGAAATTCGCCGCCAATATAGCAAAGGCGCCGGATAGACGCCAACCATTTCATGCGCCGTCCCGCCTTGCTGCGAACGGGCGTGCTAGGCTGACCAGTGAAACGAAGCGCCCCTTGCGAGCGAATCTATGCATCGGTATCTCGTGCTCGGCTCGACGCTCTCCATTATGTCATTGGCCATCGCCTGTGGCAGTTACAACCAGGAGCCGTCGGTGACGCCATCGATCGTCACGCCATCCCCAGCGGCCGCCCAACCTGCGACGATCCAGTCGAGCCGCACGCCGCCGGCCGCAGAGGCGACCGCTTCGCCCACGCCGCCTCAGTCCACCGCAACGCAAGCCGCCGCGCCCAGTAGCTGCGCCGATGAGGCTGCGGTAATCCCGGCCTCGATCCCCGGCGTCCCGGCGGTGCCAGCGGGGGCAACTCCGGTCAAGACAGCCTCAGGGCTTCAGTACATCGATATCAAGCCTGGTAATGGAGCGGCCGCCCAGAAGGGACAGACTGCAACGGTGGACTATACCGGCTGGCTACCGGACGGGAAGATGTTCGATGCCTCCAAGAACCATCCGCCCGGGACATTCAGCTTTCCACTTGGAGGCGGGCAGGTCATTAAAGGATGGGACGAGGGTGTAGCCAATATGCAGGTCGGCGGCCAGCGGCGGCTGATCGTGCCTCCCAACCTTGCCTACGGGCCGAAGGGCGGAGGCGGTGTGATCCCGCCCTGCGCCACGCTCATCTTCGACGTCAGCCTGGTGGGGACCAAGTAGCAGATCGGGCCGCTAGTTTGCGGGGACGCGGCTGCCGGCCAGTAGCCCGCTGCAGAGACAGGGCGCACGAGAACGTGCATGCGCTTCGCTGATTCATCGCCCTCGAGTGAAGGCTCTGGCGCGCCCTCACCCGTCTAGGTCCGTCACCGGCGGACCCAGACGGCCTCTCCCCCGGGGAGAGGTGGAGTGGCGGGCCTCTACGGATCGTCTGCGGATCACGCGCGGAATGCGCCTTACAATGGGAGCCATGCGAAACGCGATTGGACTGAGGGGCATGCGCAGAGGAGAAATGATGGCACGCGAAGTACCAGCCGGCACCAGCAAGGAACTGATCGTCACCAGCACACCCGATATGGGAGTTGCGCACCTGGGACCTCGGGGCAAGGTCGTGTCGACCCCGGCCATGATCGGACTGATGGAACAGGCGTCACTGCTGGCGATCGCTCCATTTCTGGATCAAGATGAGAGCTCGGTCGGAACCAAGGTCTGCATCTCGCATACGGCTGCCGCACGCATTCCGTCTCAAGTGACCGTGCGCTCGCGGTTCACGGAATTCACGGGACGGCGCTACGTGTTTGAGGTCGAGGCATTCAACGAAGACGGTAAGAGGATGGGCGAAGGCACGCACGAGCGCGCCATTATCGATTTGAAGCGCTTTGGCGGGAGTTAGTATAGACTAGGTCTATGTACAAGGTGCACATCCTGCCTCTCGACGTAGTGATCGACGCGGCCGAGGGGAGCAGCATCATGGAAGCCGCGAATGCCACCGGTCTTTACTGGCCGACCACGTGTGGAGGTCAGGGCGAGTGCACTACCTGCGCCGGCATTATCCTCAGCGGCGGCCAAAGCCTGTCAGAGATGGGACGGTCCGAACGGCGCAGCCTGACAGAGAATCGCGGCGCCGCCGCGCTCGGTAAGCCGCTGCGTCTGTGTTGCCAGGCACGCGTGTACGGAGATGTGGAAGTGCAGAAGCCCGGCGTGCGTTAGGTATCCAAATGGAATTAGGCCAACTCGAAGCCTTCGTTCAGGTAGCCCACCTTGGCAGCTTCAGCCGAGCCGCTGAAGCGCTATACCTTACGCAGCCATCTGTAACGGCGCGAATCCAGACGCTGGAGAAAGACGTCGGCGAGGAGCTCTTCGAGCGCGGCGGCCGCACTATCAAGCTTAGCGATGCCGGCGCCGTCTTCCTGGCGTATGCGGAACGAGCGCTCAAGGAGGTCCAGGAGTCGAGGGACGCGCTGGAGTCTCTGCGTAACGCCTCGGTTGGCCACCTACGCATTGGCTCGGCGTTAACCATCAGCGCCTATGTACTACCGAGGCTGCTGAAGAGCTTCCGCTCGTGCTATCCGGGTGTGGCCGTTTCCGTCCGCACCGGGCGCTCGGACCATGTCATGGATATGGTGCTTGCCGATGAAGCGCAGGTTGGGCTGGTTCGCGGCCTCTATCATCCCGAACTGGAAACCGTGCACCTGTACGACGACCAGGTTGTCCTCGTTACGCACCCGGGCCACGAGTTCGCCACAAAAGGCTGTGCTCCAATCGAGGCGGTGGGCCATCAGCCGCTGATCTTTTTTGACAAGGGCTCCAGTTACCACGGTCTGATTCACGGGTATTTTCGCGATGCCGGCATTGTTCCGACGCACTCGATGGAGCTCGACTCAATGGAAGCGACCAAGAAGATGGTCGAGGAGGGGCTGGGCATCGCCATACTGCCGCGCCTGTCGGTCGAGCGCGAGATAGGTCTTGGTCTGCTTGTCGAGGTCGCAGTCACAGGCGCCGAGCCGCTCAAGCGCCCAATTGCACTCATCACCCGACGCAACCGGCGACATTCGCGGCCGGTGAAAGCATTCATGGAGCTGCTACAGTCCACCCTTCGGACGGATGGCCATCACGATGCGCCGGGAGCAAAGCCGACGCAGCCTCTCTTGAAGCGAGCACCAACGGCGTCGTAGCCGTCCGTAGCCTAAATTTACGGGGCCATCCTCATTCCTCTTCCCCTCGGGGGGAGGGGAATGAAATGAATGGAAGAAGGATACCGACGCCATGGTAAGTAACCTATCGACGACCTTTTACCACCGGCGTGGCTGAGCGACCTGTCAGCGCGCCCGGGTGGCGCTGGATCAGGTTGGGGCTAGGTACGAGGCTGTGGATATCTTTCGGACGCCGCTGACGGCCGGCGACCTCCGCACACTCTTGCGGAGCCGGTCTCCAGCGGACTTGTTCTCGTGGAAGAGTCCGCAGGCGAGACTCCGCGGAATCACACCGGGAAGCAAGAGTGAAGAGGAGTTGCTCGCTTTGATGGCTGAAGAACCACGTCTGATCCGGCGGCCGGTTGTCCGTATCGGCGACGACCTCGTGATCGGCGCCGATACCGCGCGGATAAACTCGTTGCTGTCAGCGTCAGGCTGAAACGATAGGACGGGACGGTTCTGGCAGCCCAGCTCGGCGCCGGATCTCACGGAGGATGTTGACGTTCTGCTGATCCGGACCGTTCTTGTCGAAACCAGGGACCTCAAGCAACATGGGGGCGCTGGCGAAGGCCTCGTGAGCGAAAATCGTCGCGAATCCCTCCTCGCCGATGAAGCCCTGACCTATGTTCTCGTGCCGGTCGACGCCACCGCTCAAGTCGACCTTGGAGTCATTGGCGTGGACAGCGACCAGCCGCTCGATGCCGACCTCGTGGTCGAAGCGGTCCATTGTTTCCGCCAAGCCAGGTTGGGTGCGAATCTCGTAACCCGCCGCCAGCGTGTGACAGGTATCGAGACAGACTTTCAGGCGGTCATTGCCGCTCTCGTTGAGGATGGTCCCCAACTCGGCGAAGTCCGAGCCGATCGAACCGCCCATGCCTGCGCTATTCTCCAGGATGAGCCAGCTATCATCGGGAGTGCTGGCGAGGACGTCGTCGACCGCGGTCAATATCTGGGTCAAGACGTCGGTGAATCCAGCGCCCTTGTGGCTGCCGACGTGGAAGATCACTCCACGGGCGCCGATGCGCGAGCTCGTTTTGAGCGCAAGTTTGAGGGATCCGACAGAACGCCCCAGCTGCTCCGGGCTCTCAGCGGCGAGGTTAATGAGATAGATGGCGTGGATGAACACGTCGTCGATTCCGCATGCTGCCGCACGCTCTCGGAAGCGCGCGACGGATTCGTCGGAATGGTTGTCGGGGCGCCAGCTCTGGGGAGCAGACGAGAAGATCTGTATGGCTTCCGCCCCGATATCACGCGCTCGATCGATGCCCTTCTCCAGTCCGCCCGAACACGAGACATGTGCCCCAATCAGCATGCTGCTGCGCCTTTCTCTGATTGCTCAAGCCCGCCTGCCGTGCTGCCCGGCAACGTGGCGATCCCCATGGTAGCAGGCACCCCCTCAACGAGAGCCCCAGCTCGAGCGTCCCGGGTCCCCGTCGCAGGAGTATGCTGAGGTGCTTCCGACGACGACGTTTCCGCTGAACGTCGCGATCGCGCTGTTCGTTTTCAGCGTACTCGGCACGCTCGGAGGAATTTGGATCGCCGCAGCCCTGCTGCGGCGAATGGGCATGCAACGTCTGACAAGGCTTCTCGTGCCGCCTCCACACTCGGCGGGGACTGAGGAGGACGACTACTTCGGCCTGCCAGGCACAGGCAACGTCGCCCGCGGCCTCCTGGAGCTCATCTGCGCACAGACGGATTGCAGCTTCGCCGAGCTGTTTCTGCCAAAGCAGGGCGACGACTGTTTGGGCGTTGTGACACTGGAGGGGCCGGTCGGAGCGTGGAAGGAGGCGGAGCTCGCCTACTTGCACCCGCTCGTACGCCGCATGGCGGGCGGTGGAGAGGCCGTCGAGGTAACCGAGGCTGATGACGATCTCTCGCTTCCGGCTGGGACAGTCTTGTTCCCAGTGCTTTCACGGGGACACGTAATTGCCGCAGTAGCGGCTGGGCCGCGGGAGAGCGGGCAGGCCATCTCCCAACGAAGCCGTCGCTTTGTATCGGAGGCCGTGGCGCAGTCGTCCGCAGCGCTCGAGAATGCACAACTCTATCGAAGTCTTCGTCGAGCCTTTACTGAAGTCGAGGACGCTCAACGTGAGCTGCTTGCGCTGCAACGCGTGAGCGTTGCCGCGCAATCGACGTTCCGTCTCGATCAGGTGCTCGCCCAGATTGCGCAGGGCGTCGCCGACGGTCTCTCCTACGACCTCGCGATCGTGTACCTAGCGGACGCCGAGAACGGCGTTATCTCGATGCCGGTCCCATCGACGGCGAACGCGCCGCGAGCCACCAGCGGCGCCCCAATCGCTCTCAACGGATCTAACCCCACGATGCGCGCGTTGCTCGCCAACGAGGTGCTCGTTACGCATGACATTGAGGAGAGCCTGCTGCCTTGGCTAATCGACCGGGGCTTCCTCAACCCCGCCGAGGTGCCGCTCAATTCAACAATCGCAAATCTGCCGCTGGCGTCGAAGGGGCGGGTTATTGGGGGCATGGCCCTAACGACGCAGCGGCCGGCGTTTTCCGATACGGAGATCGACTCGCTGCGGTCGTTCGCGGCGCAGGCAGCGGCGACGATAGCCAACGCACGACTCTACGAGGAGTTGGAGCGGGCGTACCGCGACGTAAGGACAGCGCAGGACCAACTCATCCAAGCCGAACGTCTTCGAACGCTGGGTCAGGTGGCGAGCGGGGTCGCGCACGACTTCAACAACATCCTAGCCGCTATTCTGTCCCGCACGCAGATCGCGCAGCAACAGACGCGCAGCGCCCCGCTCCGCGACACGCTAAAGGTTATCGAGCAGGCCGCCCTGGACGGAGCCGGTGCGGCACGCCGCATCCAAAGCCTGGCGCGACCGCGAGAGGAACTCGCCACGGAGACCGTCGATCTGAGCGCGGTTATCCAAGGGGCGCTCGATCTGACGCGACCGATGTGGTCAAACGACGCGCGAGCGCGCGGGGTATCGCTGACGGCGGAGACCTCACTCGCGCCCAATGCACTCGTCGATGGCCACGCGAGCGAATTGCGCGAGGTGTTGACCAATCTAATTCTCAACGCCACAGCCGCGATGCCCGCAGGCGGAAAGCTGTGCCTGCGAACTGAGCGCCGAACCGAGGAAGTCTGGTGCAGCGTCGAAGACACCGGGACTGGAATGACCGATGACGTGAAGCAACGCGTTTTCGACCCGTTCTTCACCACAAAGGGGGCGACCGGGAGCGGCCTTGGCATGAGCATCGTCGCAGCTATTCTGGAACGTCATCACGGAAGCATCGAGATCGAGAGCGAACCGGGGCGCGGCACGGCAGTGCGGTTCAGCCTGCCTGCCAGCGCCGGCGAGGACCACACGCCTCAAATCCGAAAACGTCGCGGGCGGGCGAGCCTGCGAATCCTGCTGGCAGGCGAGGACGAGCCTGCGCGCGAGGCCCTGTCGCTGATTCTCTCGCGGCACGGGCACCGCGTATGGGCCACCGGCACTGCGGAAGAGTCGATGAAGCTTCTGGTTGAGCAGGAGTTTGACATCATCGTGACGGATCTGGGCCTCGGCGAGCATTCAGGTTGGGAGGTGGCGGAGGCAGCGAAGGTCATCCGGCCCGCCGCGGCTGTGATCCTCGCAACAGCCTGGGCAGCAGAGTGGGACGCGGATGAGATTCGCAGGCGTGGCGTGGAGGCAATCCTGTCGAAGCCGTACACAGTGGACGAGGTCCTGGGCTGCCTTGAGCAGGCTCTGCTCAAGGGCGGATAGCGGGGCGAAATACGAGCGCGGGGAAGCGACCACGGAAGGAAGCACGGTGACTCAAGCGCAATCAACAGCGCCCGGACCGGCACGCATCCGCAGGCGGGTCCTGCTGGTAATCCTGGACGGGTTCGGATTCAATCCGAGGACGGAGAAGCGAATTTTGTCGCGCCTCGCGACGCGGCTGTCGCCGCAGCAGATCGACGCTATCCACCGGCTGACGGACGACGCCTGGGTTGCCCACGCAGGCGGGAGTGCCCGACCATCATCTGACGCCCTCATCCGGCTCGTACTCTCACCAGTGCTGCCAAGCGTGGCGCTGGGCAGCGACTTCGCCGGCGCAGACTACCAAGCGCTGTGGCATGTCTATCATTCGGTACGCGAGGCGCTTGGTAGGGTGCGGGAGGCGCTCGCATCCACACCGGCGGATTGCGGGCCGGCCGCACCGGACGGAGTACGCGATGGGGATGGCCCATCGCTGCTGGCGCACTGCAGCGCGCTCCTGGAGGAGGAGGCACTGGGGTCGAGATATGCCATCTGGTACGCGCGATCGCCGTTCCTCAACGGACTGCGCAACGACTTTCCCACCGTTCCAACCGAGGCGGCCGGACTCGCAGCGGGATATGAGGACGTGACGCCTGCAGTGCAGGGCAACTCTGAGACCGGCCACCAGCAGCTCGCCAACTTCATCGTCGCCGCGCAGACACCGCTGGAGATCTCGACTGAGATCGCTGACGGCCGCTTCTTCGAGAATCCGGCGCTGCTCGAGTGTCTCAAGGCTGTGAAGGAGCGCGATAGCCACTTGGACGTTTGCTTCCTGCTTTCCGGGGAGTACGGAAACGATGGGCGTGTCCACACCGCCTGGAATCACCTCGAGGCGCTGCTCGAGGCAGCATTCGTTCGCGCCGGTCTCAGACCCGAACAGGTGCGCTTGGAGGCGATCACTGACGGTCGTGACTGCCCGCCGTATTCGTCAATCCAGAAGTCCGGCGAGCAGTACGGATTCCTCTACAAGCTTCAAACTCTGCTCCGACAGTACGACGCCGAGGAGTCGCTAGCTTGGGTCATCGGGCGCGGCATCGCGATGGACCGCGACTACGAGGAGGCACGTACCGAGCAGGATTTTCGGATGCTCGTCAATGGCGAGGGAGACAGAGTTACCACCATCGCGGCGGCAATCGAAGCCGTACGGGAGCTCCATGCGTCCGGCGGGACGGACACCAGTGTTCCACCGATGCTGGTTGGGAAGACGTCCAGGACCATCAACGCGGGAGACGTGTTCCTCGACCTGAACTTCCGTGCCGACCGCCAGCGCTCGAAGATCGCGGCGCTGCTGGGAGCGCGCGATTTTCTCGAGCGCGAGGCACAGAAGAAAGGCCAGCACTGGACGATGGACTGGCTAGAGCCGCCGGCGGACCTCGCAGTGTACTGCCTAAGCGAATATCACCCCGACTTCGCCGATAAGTACGGCGCCAAGGTCCTCTATCCGATTGGTCCGCAGGCGCACAACCTGTTTGCGCTCGTTCCGGAACAAAGCGAGGCGCAGGGATTCGCGTTCCGGTACCTGCTCACAGCCGAGAGTACCAAGGCGCTACATGTGGGCTATTTCATCCGCGGCCGGCGTGAGCTACCGGTTGTGGCGTCGGACGAGGTACGAACGATCCTTCCGTCCTACGGGCCAGAATTTGGGGTCGCGACCGACGACGATTACTACAAGGCACCGCAAATGCGTGCGTTCGCGCTGGCTGACGTGCTCGTTGAGTCGCTGGCCAAGGGCGAGTTCGACCTGATTGCCGTGAACTTCGCGAACACAGATATGGTTGGGCACCTGATGCCGAAGCGCTGGAACGAGGCGCAGCGGTCGGTCGGGCTGATCGATACCGTCCTGGAGACTGTCGTGCCCGTCGCCCAGCGCGAGGGCTACGACGTCATCATCACGGCCGATCACGGCAATGTTGAGGACGATGACTCGTCCCACACCTCCAACGACGTGCTCACTACTTTCGTAAGCCCAGATAACGGGCTGGAGCTGCGTAACGACCCGCGCGAGCCGGCGCGGCTGTTCGACCTCCCCTGGAGCATCGTCGAGATGATGGGCTTGACGGACGCCATCATCCCGCATCTACCGCCGATACCGGAGAAGATCCGCGAGCAGGGCTTAGTAGGGCGGAGCCTGGTGCGGGTGCGCAAGGAAGCGTCAGAAATGGCGCAACGGTCCGACGGCCAGATGGGAGCGGAGCGCGAGGAGCATCGGAGGGACAGCAACCTATGACAGTGGATGAGGGCTCGAGTGGTGTAGATCACCGACAACTATTGGCCCGGGCGAACCAGCTGTACGAGCTATTCGGTAAGTCGCTCGAGCAACTTCACCTCGGTCAGTTCGTCGCGATAGCCCCGGACGGGCGAACGCTCGTGCGGGCAAGCGCGGGCGAGGTCGGTCGGCGGGCAGAAGAGGTAGAGCGGCTCGAGAGCGATCAGTTTCCCTACCTGCCACTTGAGAGCACGATAGGGGAACGCAAGATTGGCGCGTCAGCACTGCTCGATACCGGGTTTGATGGCGACGAGGAATAGTCAAGACCTGTGGATCGGCGTGTCACGCGACTTGCTGAACACCACCCTCTGATTCGTCGGGTCGGCCGATGAGCTTGCCGTTCTTGAATACCGCGCCGGCACGGACCAGCGCGACGAGGTGGGGTGCGTTGACGGCCCGCCACCGGGTCTGTGCTGATTCGATGAGCTTGAACGCCATCGCGACACCGGCGG
>Ga0193751_1000389_pt1 | contig 35740 bp, 39 predicted proteins | sample L1c2metaG_FD_143050 | JGI IMG/M metagenome (GOLD analysis project Ga0193751, IMG submission 143050) | Soil microbial communities from a riparian zone of the East river system, Colorado, United States - L1c2 | ecosystem: Environmental > Terrestrial > Soil > Riparian zone | place: USA: East River...
AACTCGAACAGGAACTTCAAATCGAAAAGCGGCACTAGCATCATAGGCTTGCTAGTACCCTTTGCTTTCCGAAGTTCGTTTGCGAAGATGCGGAGCCGGATCACGAACTTCGGAAAGCGGGTACTAGGGAGACAACATGGACAAGATAACGCACGACAAGGGGCTGGAGATTCGCAAGGCGGTGCTGGGCGAGGCCTATGTCGCCAACGCACTGAAAAACGCCGATGACTTCAACAGGCCGTTTCAGGAGCTTGTCACCGAATATTGCTGGGGTGCGATTTGGGGCCGCGAGGGACTGCCGCGCAAAACCCGCAGCATGCTCAATCTCGCCATGATCTCGATCCTCAACCGGCCGCACGAATTGCGCGCGCATATCAAGGGCGCGCTGACCAATGGCGTGAGCCGCGACGAGATTCGCGAAGTCTTCATGCAGGTCGCGATCTATGCCGGCATTCCCGCGGGCGTCGACAGCTTCCGGATCGCGCGCGAGGTCTTCGCCGAACTCGACAAGGGTTGAAAGCCATTCACGTAAGCGGCGGGAATTTTACCCGTCATTGCGAGCCAACGGGTCGCGCGAATGCGCGCCCCGTTGGCTCGCAATGACGAAAGGAGGGATCGATCACCATGGACATCGGATTCATCGGCCTCGGCAAAATGGGCTTCCCCATGGCCCGCCGCCTGATCGAGGCCAGGCATCAGCTCGTGGTCTTCGACCAGCGCAAGGAAGCTGTGGACCAACTGGCTGCCCTCGGCGCGGAAGCCGCCACTTCGCCGAAAGACGTTGCCGACCGCACTGAGACCGTGCTGGCAAGCCTGCCCTCGCTAAAGGCCTCGCTCGAGGTGGCGACCGGACAAGACGGCGTCATCGAAGGAGGCCGCGTCAAACGCTTTGTCGATCTCTCGACCATCGGCTCACACATGGCGGTGCGGATTCACGGCCTGTTGGCGAAGCGCAACCTGGTGCAGCTCGACAGTCCCGTCAGCGGCGGCGTCGGCGGCGCCGAGAAAGGCACGCTTGCCGTCATGGTATCGGGTCCGCGTGCCGATTTCGAAGCGGTGAAAGCCGCGCTCGAGGTCATCGGCAAGGTGTTCTTCATCGGCGAGAAGCCCGGCTCGGCGCAAACCATGAAGCTTGCCAACAACCTGTTGTCGGCGACCGCCATCGTCGCCACTTCCGAAGCCGTCGTGATGGGCGTCAAGTCGGGCCTCGATCCCGCCGTGATGATCGACGTGATCAATGCGGGCTCGGGCATGAACACCGCGAGTCGCGACAAGTTTCCCCGTTCGATCCTGCCGCGCAGCTTCGACTTCGGCTTTGCCACCGGATTGATGGTCAAGGACGTGCGGCTTTGCCTCGAAGAGGCGAAGTCGCTGGGGCTGTCGATGGAAGTGGCGGAAGCGGTCGGACGTCTCTGGGAAGTGGTGCTCCGCGACATGGGCGCGGAGTCCGATTTCACCGCCGCGATCCAGCCGATCGAAAAAGCGGCCGGCGTGGTGGTCGGCGGCAAAGGCGTTCACGCGGCAAAGTGAGCCGCCCGTCGTCCCGGCCTTGAGCCGGGACCCACGCGCTCCGATTTCATTGTCAAACAGCGCTCCCCAAGCCGTCATTGCGAGCCAACGGGTCGCGCGAATGCGCGCCCGATGACAGGCTCCGCGAAGCAATCCATTTCGCCGCACAAAGGAAGAATGGATTGCTTCGTCGCAAGTGCTCCTCGCAATGACGTCGGAATACACTTTCGCATTCTCGCGGCATGATGTGCCCGAGTTTTGCGAAATCCTTACCCTCTTTAGGGCAGAGGGCGCAGGGAAAGCCGGGTGCGCGAGCGCACCCATAGCCTCGCGTGCGAAAATAAACAAAGCACACGAGCGTCGTCACTACAGGTTCGCCGGTTTCACCCAGCCTTCCCTGCGCAATGGTTTTAACGGCTTATAGCGCGCTCTCCCCGGTGACCGGGCTTTCTTGCCACCGTCGCCCGCGAAAGTTGCCTCTCGCCGACTTGACGCCAGCGTCGGGGCGTCAGGACCACACGATTTTGCCGTCCGCAAGTCCGCGCCATCGTCGAAAGCGCAACCCGCATCCACCGCATCCCGCCTCAACGTTCGTGACGATGCGCAACGCCCCTCTTATCGAGGCGGGACGGGGTGAGATATACTCCTGATTTGCGTTTCGGAAAAACAGAAATATTTTTATCAAAAGGGCTGGACAAGAGGGCCGGATACAGCATCGCCAACGGCGCCCGACGGGCAAATCACCTGCGTGACCCCCAAATTCGGGCCTCGAGGCGTGCGACGCCGGCGAGCCCAGCGCTCGCCGGCTTCGCTGCCCACTCGGGGGATCTCATAGGTCCCGGCTCTGCGGTGCACCGCTGAAGAAGCGCTGCACCGCGTCCGGGAAACGAACCCCCGGGCTCGCCGGCTTTGCTAATCTCCGTTCCCCGGATGCTGCGCAGCGCGCCGCAATTGGCGGCGTGGTGCGCTGCTGATCCGGGGCCTAAGAGCGGAGATGGATCCCGGCTCTGCGGAGCAGCGTGAAGCGGACGATGCGGAGCCTGTCATCGGGCGCGCATTCGCGCGACCCGTTGGCATCGCCGGGAGAACGCTGCACCGCGTCCGGGACACGAAGCCCTCACAACCACGGCGCGGGCTGGTCCATTGCGATCAGCGTCTCGACCTCGACCCGCGGCCGCACCACCGCGTACCGGTCGTCCTTGACCAGGACCTCCGGCACCAGCGCGCGGGTGTTGTAGGTGCCGGCCTGCACCGCGCCGTAGGCGCCGGCGGTCATGACGGCCAGGAGATCGCCGGCCTTGGGCTCCGCCATGGTCCGCCCGAGCGCGAGATAATCGCCGCTTTCGCAGACCGGCCCGACCACGTCGGCAACGATGGTGCGCGCGCCCTGCGCAGCCAGCCGAAGCGGCAGGATGTCGTGATGGGCCTCGTACAAAGTGGGACGGATCAGGTCGTTCATGGCTGCGTCGATGATGACAAAATTCTTGGCGTCGCCGTGTTTCAGATAGATCACGCGCGTCACCAGGATTCCGGCATTGCCGACGATCATTCGGCCGGGCTCGAACACCAGCGTGCAACCGAGATTGTGCGTCACCCGCTTGACTACGGCGGCGTAGGCGGAAGGCAACGGCGGCGCTACGCGGTCGGCATGATAGGGAATGCCGAGGCCGCCGCCGAAATCGATATGCGAAATGGTGTGGCCATCGGCGCGCAGCGTCTGGACGAATTCGGCCAATAGCCTGAAGGCGGCCTCCAGCGGCACCAGATCGGTGATCTGGCTGCCGATATGCATGTCGACGCCGGTCACGCGAATGCCCGGCAGCTTTGCCGCGCGGGCGTAAACCGCACGCGCCCGATCGAGCGGCACGCCGAACTTGTTCTCCGACTTGCCGGTCGAGATTTTCGCATGCGAGCCGGAATCGACATCGGGATTGACGCGCACCGAGATCCGCGCCACCCGCCCCTGCTCGCTCGCCAAGCGCGACAGCAATTCGAGTTCGGGCTCGGATTCGACGTTGATGCAGAGGATGTCGGCCGCCAGTGCCGCGCGCAATTCGGCTTCGGTCTTGCCGACCCCGGAGAACAGGATCTTCTCAGGCGGAATGCCGGCGGCGAGCGCGCGCTTCAGCTCGCCGCCCGAAACCACGTCCGCGCCGGCGCCGAGTTTGGCCAGCGTGCGCAGCACCGATTGATTGGAATTGGCCTTCAGGGCGTAACAGACCAGCGATTGCTCGTCGGTAAAGGCCTCGCTGAACACCCGGTAATGGCGCTCGAGGGTTGCGGTCGAATAACAATAGAACGGCGTGCCGACCGCCTCCGCCAACTCGATCAGGTTCACCGCCTCGGCGTGGAGCACGCCGTTGCGATAGTCGAAGTGGTTCATGGCAGACTCGGCGGGCTCAGTTGCTGTTGAGGAGCGGATCGAGAACGAATGGTCGCTTCGGACCTTTGCCGGCAGTCGGCAGCGCATCGGCTCCATAGCTTGGATCGAACACGCTGGGCTTGCTTGCCTGAGCCGCCGCGGGATCGTTCTGGACCGCGGCGGGCGGCTGCGACGAGGCGGTCGGCGGCAAATCGAGCGGCCCCTTGCGGCCGCAGCCTCCAAGCGCAAGCGCGGTCGCGCCCAAAAGGATAAGGGCCCATCCCCGGAATTTCGGGCGGTCGTTGCTCGTCACGTCAAAATCCCCAATGCGGCGGCACCATACAAAGATTGACCTGTTCTGGCGAGAGCTATGGCTAGAGCATGATCCGGAAAAGTGGAAACCGGTTTTCCGAAAAGATCATGCTCAAACAAAGAGATGAGATCATGACGCGATTCAACTTAATCGCATCATGATCTTGCTGAATTTCCCGCGAGAATCGCGGCTCAGCCTAAATTTCGCTCTTTTTCCAGCCGCTTGAGCCAAGCCTTTTGAGCCAAGCCTTGGCCTGCGCCGCCACGTTCTTCGGGGCGGTTCCGCCAAAGCTCGTGCGGCTCTTCACGGAAGCCTCAACCGACAATACCGCCAGCGCGTCGGCGGTGATCCTCGGCTCGATCGCCCGCATCGCCTTCAGCGGCAGCTCGTGCAAGGCAACGCCATCGGCGGAGGCTTTGGCGACGATGCGGCCGGTGAGGTGATGGGCATCGCGGAACGGCATCTTCAGCGTCCGCACCAGCCAGTCCGCCAGATCGGTGGCGGTGGCGTAGCCTTCGCCGGCAGCAAGCTTCATCCGCGCTTGGTCGGGCACCATGTCGGGGACCATTCCGGTCATGGCGCGAATGGCCAGCGAAAGCGCGGCGAACGCCTCCATCGCGCCCGGCTTGTCTTCCTGCATGTCCTTTTGATAGGCGAGCGGCAGCCCCTTCATCACGATCAGCAAGGCGGTGAGCGCGCCGATCACCCGCCCCGTTTTGGCACGCACCAGCTCGGCCGCATCCGGGTTGCGCTTCTGCGGCATGATCGAGGAGCCGGTCGTGAACTTGTCGGAAAGCCGCACCAGCCCCACCAGCGGCGAGGTCCAGATCACGATTTCCTCGGCAAAGCGCGACAGATGCACCGAGGTGATCGCCGCCGCCGACAACGTCTCGAGCACGAAATCGCGATCCGAGACGGCGTCGAGCGAGTTGGCCATCGGGCGGTCGAAGCCGAGCGCCTTCGCGGTCGCCGTTCGATCGATCGGGAACGATGTGCCGGCCAGTGCGGCGGCGCCAAGCGGCGATTCGTTCAAGCGTTTGCGTGCATCGGCAAAGCGGCCACGATCGCGCGCCGCCATCTCGACATAGGCGAGTAGATGGTGCCCGAACGTCACCGGCTGCGCGTTCTGCAGATGCGTGAAGCCGGGCATCACGGTCGCGGCATGTTCCAGCGCGCGCGCTGCCAGCGCGTGCTGGAACGACGCCAGCGCGGCATCGGTCTCATCGATGATGTCGCGGACGTACAGCCGGAAATCGGTTGCGACCTGATCGTTGCGCGAACGCGCGGTGTGCAGCCGTCCCGCCGCTGGCCCGATCAACTCACCCAGCCTGCTCTCGACATTCATGTGAATGTCCTCGAGCGCGCGCTTGAAATCGAACGATCCCTCGCCGATTTCTGACAAAATCGTGTCTAGACCCCTGGCGATATTTTTCGCATCGTTTGCGGTAATAATGCCTTGCGCCGATAGCATCGCGGCGTGGGCCTTGGACGCGGCGATGTCCTGGGCGTAAAGGTGACGGTCGACGTCGATGGAGACGTTGATTTCCTCCATGATCGCATCCGGACGATCGGTGAACCGGCCGCCCCACATCTTGTTGCTCATGACCCGTTACTCATGCCTGCCGCCATCGTCGCGCCCATCAACACCGCCACCTGCGTCAGTGGCGCAACCCATGCCCTGCATAGCCGTATCTGACACTGGATGACAAACGATATGCCCGAACGACCCTCGCCCGCCGCGGCTCCGATGCGCCGGATTCCCTATGTCATCGGGGCGGTTGTGGTCGGGGCGGTGATCGGATTTACCGCGATATACGGGATTGGCGGGCTCAAGCGCAACGCGGCGGGCGATTCGACCTGTGGTGCCGCAGTCGAGCTTTCGCGCAAGCTCGCGCCTTTGGCCCATGGCGAAGTTGCCGCCCTGACCATGGCGACGGCGCCGCTGCGGCTGCCGGACCTCGTCTTCGACGACGCTGACGGCAAGCCCCGAAAGCTCTCGGACTGGCGCGGCCGCACGGTTCTGGTGAACCTGTGGGCGACCTGGTGCGTGCCCTGCCGCAAGGAAATGCCAGCGCTAGACCGCCTGCAGACCAAGCTTGGGGGCAAGGATTTCGAGGTGGTGGCGATCAATATCGATACCCGCGACCTCGAAAAGCCCAGGAATTTCCTGAAAGACGCCCGTCTGACCCAGCTCGGCTACTTTAGCGACCAGAAAGCCAAGGTTTTCCAAGATCTTAAGACGATAGGCCGGGCATTGGGCATGCCGACCTCGGTGCTGGTCGACGGCCAGGGCTGCGAGATCGCCACCATCGCCGGCCCGGCGGAATGGGATAGCGACGACGCGATCAAGCTGATCACGGCGGCGACGGCGCCATCGCGCTCCTGACGGGCCCGTTCGGGTGCCCTACGCTTCGTCGGCGATGCCGTTGCGCAAAAGCCCGATCCGGTCGATCTCGACCTCGACGACATCTCCGGGCTTCATCCACAATGGTGGGGTGCGCCTGGAGCCAACGCCGCCCGGCGTGCCGGTCACGATCACGTCGCCCGGCTCCAGCCGGGTGAACGACGAGCAATATTCGATCTGACGCGGGATATCGAAGATCATCTGGCCGATGGTCGCGTCCTGAACCACCTGACCGTTGAGGCGGGTCTGCAGCCGCAGCGGCGCCAGATCGCCGGCCTCGTCGGGCGTTACCATCCACGGGCCGAACGCGCCGGTCTCCGGAAAATTCTTGCCCGGCGTGAATTGGTGGGTGTGGCGCTGGTAGTCGCGGACGCTGCCCTCGTTGTAACAGGCGTATCCCGCGATGTGGCCCGACGCCGCGGCGCGCGAGATATAACGGCCCGGCTTGCCGATGATGACGGCGAGTTCACCCTCGAAATCGAGATCCTTCGACACACGCGGACGGATGATGTTGGCAAGATGCCCGGTCTGGCTGTTGGCGAAGCGGCCGAACACGGTGGGATTCTCGACCTCGGTGCGGCCGGTTTCCTTGCGGTGCGTCTCGTAGTTGAGGCCGATGCAGAGGATCTTGTCGGGATTGGGAATCACCGGCAGCCAAATGATGTTTTTGAGCGGATGCCGCGCGGCTTTCGCGGCCGCAGCCGCCACCTCGGTCAGGGCTTCCGCCGCGATGGCGGATTTCAGATCGGCAAACCGGTCGCGCGAGAGCGCACCAAGGTCCACCACGTCCGTGCCGTCGATCAGGCCCCAGCTGGCGGTGCCGTTGATCTTGAAACTTGTGAATTTCATTGGGTGTCCTGGGTGCTTTGAGACGAGTGGTTTTTGGGAACATCGCGCCGCAGTCTGCGACGAGCACCTCGCTATCTCAGGCAGTGTTGGGGGGCAATGCTGGCGGGGCGATTTTTCGCGGAGCTGCGCGGCGAGCAAAAGCTCGGCGGCTAGAGCCTTTTCCGTTTCGATTGAAATCGAAACGGGACTCTAGATTCTTGATTTGACGCGTTTTCTTGACGCGAACCGGTCTCCACTTCGCTTGAAAACGCTCTAGCCTGAGGGAACAGGCGCTTGCCGGAGATAGGGAGTCTTCAGGCCGTTACGTTGATATTGCCGCCGATACCCGGGCCAACATTGGCGAGCGAAGGGGTTCCAGCGTCCAAAAGGGTCAGAACCGAGGATTTCTCCGCATCGAGGTTCGATTTCAAAACCGTCGCTGCCACCTGCTGCTGGGTGTTACCCGCCTGAACCGCGAGAAGGCTGCTGACCAAACTCGTTATATCCATACGCCGCACTCCGCCGCGGGCATCCTATCCCGCAGGCGTTAACGAATGCTGGAAGTCCAAAAGGGCTTTGGGTCCCTACCGCGTCGGCACCGGCTTGTCGCCGCGATAGTCGTAAAAGCCACGCTGGGTTTTGCGGCCGAGCCAGCCGGCCTCGACGTATTTCACGAGCAGCGGACACGGCCGGTATTTGGAATCGGCCAGGCCCTCATGCAGCACCTGCATGATCGACAGGCAGGTATCTAGTCCGATGAAGTCTGCAAGCTCAAGCGGTCCCATCGGATGGTGCGCGCCGAGCTTCATCGCGGCATCGATGGCTTCGACGTTTCCTACCCCCTCATACAGCGTATAGATCGCCTCGTTGATCATCGGCAGCAGGATGCGGTTGACGATGAAGGCCGGGAAATCCTCCGATACCGCGATTTGCTTGCCGAGCCGGGTGACGAAGTCCTTGGCGGCGTCAAAGGTCATGTCGTCGGTGGCGATGCCGCGGATCAGTTCGACCAGTTCCATTAATGGAACCGGATTCATGAAGTGAATACCGATGAAACGCTCCGGCCGATCGGTGGACGCGGCAAGCCGGGTGATCGAGATCGACGAGGTATTGGAGGCGACGATGGCGCTGGGCTTCAGCACCGCGCAAACATCATGAAAAATCTTGCGCTTGACCTCTTCCTTCTCCACCGCGGTTTCGATCACCAGATCGCAGTCGGACAGTCCCTCGATGGTCTCGGCGGGAATGATCCGCTCCAGCGCCTGCTTGCGGGCGTCGTCGGTGATGATTTTCTTGGCGACCTGACGCGACAGATTACCGTTGATGGTCGCCATCCCCGACTTCAGGCGGTCGGCGGAGACATCGTTGAGCACCACGTCGAAGCCCGCTAATGCGGACACGTGGGCGATTCCATTGCCCATCTGGCCTGAACCGATTACGCCGACTTTTTTGATCATAGCCGCCATTTTTCATCTCACCGCAACGACGCGCGCCCCGCGCCGCCCGTCCTCTGCATCCGTCCCTGCACGCATTCTTATCGCAAAACCGGTCTCCGCGCTTGCGTAATACGCGCCGCCTCGATCGTCGTTACTTTCGGAGCTTGCCGATCGCCTCGGTCAGTTCGGGCACCACCTGATACAGATCCGCGACCAGGCCGTAATCGGCGACCTGGAAGATCGGCGCGTCTTCATCTTTGTTGATCGCGACGATGACCTTGGAATCCTTCATGCCGGCGAGATGCTGGATCGCCCCGGAAATACCGATCGCGACATAGAGTTCCGGCGCCACCACTTTGCCGGTCTGGCCGACTTGCCAGTCGTTCGGCGCATATCCGGCATCGACCGCGGCTCGCGACGCTCCGACGGCGGCGCCGAGCTCGTCGGCCAGCGGCTCGATATATTTGGCGAAATTCTCGCGGCTCTGCATGGCTCGGCCGCCGGAGACGATGATCTTCGCCGAGGTCAGTTCGGGGCGATCGCTCTTGGCGACTTCCTCGCCGACAAAGCTGGAAAGGCCGGGGTCGGCCGCTGCGGCCGCATTTTCGATCGTTCCGCTGCCGCCCTCTCCGGTTGCGGCGAAGGTCGAGGTCCGCACGGTGATGACCTTCTTGGCGTCCTTCGATTTCACGGTTTGGATCGCGTTGCCCGCGTAGATCGGCCGTTCGAAGGTATCGGGAGAAACCACCTTGATGATTTCCGATACCTGCATGACGTCGAGCAACGCGGCCAGGCGCGGCATGACGTTCTTGAAGCGCGAGGTCGCGGGCGCCACGAAGGCGTCGTAGGAGGGGGCCAGCGCCACGATCAGGGCCGCCAGCGGCTCGGCGAGATCGTGGGCGTAGGCGGCGTTATCGGCGAGCAAGACCTTCTTCACTCCCGCAAGCCTGGCGGCTGCCTCGGCGGCGGCCTTGGCGTTTTCGCCGGCGACCAGCACATGCACTTCTGCGCCGAGGGCCGCGGCGGCGGTCAGCGCCTTGTTGGTGGAGTCCTTGACCGATGTATTATCGTGTTCGGCGATCAACAGCGTGGTCATCTAGAGAACCCCCGCTTCGTTCTTCAGCTTCGACACCAGCTCGGCGACATCCTTGACCTTGACACCTCCCTTGCGGCCCGGTGGTTCGGAGGTCTTGAGAATCTCCAGATGCACCGTGAGATCGACGCCGTAATCGGATGCGCTCTTGTCGGCGATCGGCTTCTTCTTCGCCTTCATGATGTTGGGCAGGCTGGCATAACGCGGCTCGTTCAGCCGCAGATCGGTCGTGACGATGGCCGGTCCCTTGATTTTCACGGTTTGCAAGCCGCCATCGACTTCGCGGGTGACCTTGAAATCTGAACCCTCGACCTCGAGCTTGGAGGCAAACGTCGCCTGCGGCCATCCGAGCAGGGCCGCCAGCATCTGGCCGGTCTGGTTACTGTCGTCGTCGATCGCCTGCTTGCCGAGAATTACGAGGCCGGGCTTTTCTTCGTCGGCGATGGCTTTCAGAAGCTTGGCCACCGCCAGCGGCTCGATATTGCCCTCAGCCTTGACCAGAATACCGCGGTCGGCGCCCATCGCGAGACCGGTCCGGATGGTTTCGGCTGCCTGCGCCGGGCCAATCGATACGACCACCACTTCGGTGGCCTTGCCGGCCTCTTTCAGGCGCAGGGCCTCCTCGACGGCGATTTCGTCGAACGGATTCATCGACATCTTGACATTGGATAATTCGACGCCCGACCCGTCGCTTTTGACGCGGACCTTGACGTTGAAATCGACCACCCGTTTTACCGGTACCAGAACCTTCATCGACCCTCTTTTCGCGAGAATTCCCAGGGTTTGATCAGCTTGGGCGCGGAACCTAAAGGTCCCGCCAACCCCGGTCAACGCGCGACGGCCAAAAATCGCCTCAGGGAGATGCGGTCAGCGGTTCTGGCCGGGCACCCAGAGCACGTCCCCGGCGCCATTATGGTTGGCGGCCCGGCTGGCGACGAACAGGAAGTCCGACAGCCGGTTCATATACTGGATGGCGGCGTCGCTGACGGGTTCGTCGGGCTTGGCGGCGAGTTCCACCATGATGCGTTCCGCCCGGCGGCATATGGTTCGCGCCAAATGCAGATGAGCGGCGGCCGGCGTCCCGCCGGGCAGCACAAACGAGGTCAGGGGCTTCAGTTGCGCATTCAAGCCGTCGATGTCGCGCTCGAGGCGCTCGACCTGGCTCGACAGCATCCGCAGCCGCTCGCTCTTCCCCTCGCGCTGGGGCACCGCGAGGTCGGCGCCGAGATCGAACAGATCGTTCTGGATCAAGCCCAGCATCGCGTCGAGCTCGCGGGCCTCCGCCAGATGCAGCCGGACAACGCCGATGGCAGCGTTGGTCTCATCGACCGTTCCATAGGCGGCGATACGCAGGTCGTATTTCGGGCGGCGTTCGCCGCTGCCGAGCGCGGTGGTGCCATCATCGCCGGTGCGCGTGTAAATGCGGTTGAGAACGACCATTCATTGCTCCAGAGTTCGGGTCACTGCTCGCAATTGAGAGAGCCAGCACGCCAGCCTCGTCGAGGTACCAAAATCACATCCACTTTTCCTACCGGCCCATCGCCCAGACTGCGAGCATGGTGATGATAATCGCGACGAATTGCAGCAATACCCGCAACCGCATCAGTTTCTGCGACCAGTTCGGCGATCCGCCCCGCATCATGTTGACGAGACCTAGCAGCAGCACGAGCGCGACGGCAGCAACGGCAACGGGAAGAGCAAATGTAGTCAGGAATGAAGCCATTTAATGTAAATAACACCGCGCAAGGCGATCCGCCATTGCCCGGCTTCGAACCGAACTTGCGTGCAACGGTCTGGCTTTTAGTTCAATAATATCAGAAGGTAGGTTGTTCAGCGAATAACCCGTCGTCTCCAGGCCAAGGTTGAATGTGAGGCAGATTCGCTACATCTTTCACGTCGGTTTGGACGCGTTCTACACGTTTCTCGCCGACGACGGCTGGGCGATCGCCAGTCACATCGCGCTGTCGACCTTGATGGCGCTGTTTCCGTTCCTGATCGTGCTGACGTCGCTGGCCGGCTTTTTCGGTTCGAAAGAACTGGCCGATCAGGCCGCCGGTCTGATGCTGCAAGTCTGGCCGAAGCAGGTCGCCGATTCACTCTCGGGCGAAATCCACGATGTGCTGACCACGACCCGCGGCGACGTCCTGACCATCGGCGCGGTGCTGGCGGTATATTTTGCCTCGAACGGCGTCGAAGCGCTACGCATCGCGCTCAACCGCGCCTATTCGGTGGTCGAAACCCGGCCCTGGTACTTGCTGCGGCTCGAATCGATCGGCTACACGCTGGTTGCCGCCGTCACGGCGCTGGCGATGGCTTTCCTGATCGTGCTTGGCCCGCTTATGCTGGAGGCGGCGCGGCGGCATATTCCGCTGGTCGTCGAGAACAACGAACAGTTTCTCAACGTCTCGCGCTACAGCGTCACCATCACCGCACTGATCGTCGCACTGTTCATTCTCCATGCCTGGGTGCCGGCGGGCCGCCGGGGATTTCTGCAGATCCTGCCGGGCATCATCTTCACTTTGGTGGCTTCGCTGCTGTCGGGCATTGTGTTCGGGCAGTATCTCGCGCGCTTTGCCAACAACTACGTGACGATGTATGCCGGCCTCGCATCGGTCATCATTGCCCTGGTGTTTCTGTATTTTATCGCCGCGATCTTCGTCTATGGCGGGGAATTGAACGCGGCGATCATCAAATCGCAGCTGCCGCACGGCGTGTCGCTTCAAGCAGCGCAGTCGCTAAAGCCCTCGGAGACACGGGCTTGACCAGAAAGGCGTCCGCGCCCGCCGCGCGCGACGCCGCCTCGTCCTCGCCCCGCCCCGACACCCCGATGATCGCGATTCGGCCAAGCGGCGGGCCAAGCGCGCGAATCCGCCGGATCGCCTCGATGCCGTTGATGCCCGGCAACACCATGTCCATCAGCACCGCGTCGAAGCCGCCCTGCGCGATCCGTTCGGTGGCAGCCTCGCCCCGGCCGATGAATTCCGCCTGGTGACCGAGTTCGGTCAACACCGCATTGAGCACGACGCGACCGAACGGATTGTCCTCGACGCTGAGAACGCGCAGGCCCTGCGTACGATCGGGCGCGATATCGGTCTCTAGCCCCGAACTGGCGGCGTTCGTGACCTCGGCGCGGGTCAGCGAAACCGTCAATGTGAATGTCGTTCCGCCGCCCCGTCGTGGCGCGACCACGATGTCGCCCCCCATCGCGCGGGCGAGCTGTTTCACCGACGACAACCCGAGGCCGGCGCCGCCGAAGCGCGAGGCGATATTGACATTGGCCTGCGAAAACGGACGGAACAGGCGTTTGATCTCGTTGAGTGACAGCCCGATGCCGCTGTCCGAGACCGCAAACGCAACGCCAATCCCGCCCTTTGCGACGCGCATCGGCTTGACCGTGAGCGCGACGCCGCCCTGTTCGGTGAATTTGATCGCATTATCGATCAGGTTTTCCAAAGCCGCGCGCAGGCGGACCGGATCGCCGATCACGAAGGCCGGGAGTTTTTCCGAAATCTCGACGCGGGATTGCAGGCCCTTCGCAGTGGCGCGGCCGGCCAGCGAATCGCCGGCGTTGCGGGCGAGCGTGCGCAAATCAAAGAAGTCCTGGCGGACGCCAAGCCCGGAGCCGCCGCTCCTGGCGGCGTCAACGAACAATGTCGCCAGGCTTGCCAGATGCTCGGCGCCCGCCTTGATGGTGTCTACCCAGCGCCGCTCGCGCTCGTCGAGGTCGGACGTCGCCAAGAGATCGCTGATGGCCAGGATTCCGGTGAGCGGCGTGCGAACCTCGTGCGCAAACGTGGCCAGCGCCGTCTCAACGATGCCGGGAGCGGCCGTCTTGGCGGCGGGCTTGCGCGCCATTTGGGCGGCAGCGGTTGCAGCGCGTTTCCTCGACGGCCCCTTTTTCGACCGCCGTCTGATGCGCCGTGGGCGCGATTTCGAAGCCATGATTCCCCCGATCCTGGCTGCCCCACCATGGCATGGCCACCCTTGGGGAGTCACGCCGAAGCGCCGACAATTCAGGCTAGGCCGACGATGCGGCGAATTTCGGCAGGCCGCACGCCGGCGGCGCGGAGCTCGCGCAAGCCGGTGGCCGCGGTCGATTTTGACAGCTTTCGCTCCGAGCCATCAAGGACGAGGCGGTGGTGCCGATAGGCCGGCTGCGGCAGCCCGAGAAGCGCCTGCAGCAGCCGGTGCACGCTGGTCGACCAGAACAGATCCTGACCCCGCACCACCTCGCTCACGCCTTGCCGGGCGTCGTCGACGACCACCGCGAGGTGATAGCTGGTCGGCGTCTCCTTGCGCGCGAGGATGACGTCGCCCCACGCGCCGGGCCGGGCCGCCACCGCCCCCGTTTCACCCGCAGGGCCTTCGCCGTGCTCGGTCCAGTTGAGGTCGCCGGCGCGTGCGCACGCCGCCGCCATATCGAGCCGCAACGCGTAAGGCGCGCCCGATTGAAGTAGCCGCGCACGCTCATCCGGCGAAAGCGATCGCGCGGTGCCGGGATAGTGCGGCGCGCCGTCGGGGTCGCGCGGCCATGGCGCCTCGGCATCCTTCTGCTCGACCAGCCGCGCAATCTCGGTGCGGCTCTCGAAACTCGGATAGACCAGCCCCTGCGCCATCAGGGTTTCGAGCGCATGGCGATAATCGGCGAGATGATCGGATTGCCGGCGCACCGGGGTTTGCCAGGTGATGCCGAGCCAGGCCAGGTCCTGATAAATCGCATCCTCGAATTCTAGCTTGCACCTACTTGTATCGATGTCCTCGATGCGCAGCAGGAACCGGCCACGGGTCTCGTGCGCCAGATCGAAATTCAGCAACGCCGAGAGGGCGTGACCGAGATGCAGAAAACCGTTCGGGCTCGGTGCAAAGCGGAAGACGGGTGGCGGCATTGATCTCTTTCACAGGACATGGTGGTTTTAAGTCGCAATGACCCTCCACCTCAACACCCAGGCCGACCTCGAAAGCGCGGTCCTCGCGCTGGTGAGACAGGACCCGCGGCTCAAACCCGTATTTGAGCTCGCGGGCATGCCGGCGCTGCGCCGGCGCGAGCCCGGCTATGCGGGGCTGGCGGCGATCGTCTGCGGCCAGCAATTATCTACTGCCAGCGCCGCGGCGATCTGGGCCCGCGTCAGTTCCGCGTTCGATCCGTTTCACCACGACGCGCTGCGCCGAGCCCGCGTCGCCCGCCTGGGCCGGCTCGGCCTGTCGGCGGCGAAGATCAAGACCCTGAAGAATCTGGCGCGCGAAATCGCCGCGGAGCGTCTCAATCTCGACGTGCTGGCGAACGAGGACGCCGACGCCGCGCACCACACGCTCACCTCGCTGCACGGCATCGGCCCCTGGACCGCCGACGTCTATCTTCTGTTTTGCCTCGGCCATGGCGACGCCTGGCCGGTCGGCGATCTCGCCGTGCAAGAGGCGGTGAAAATCGGGCTTGGGCTGAAATCGCGCCCGACCGCGAAACAGATGGCGCCGCTGGCGGAGCCGTGGCGCCCGATGCGCGGCGCCGCGGCGCATCTGTGGTGGGCCTATTACCGGGCGATCAAGAAGCGCGAGGGCGTGATCGCGGGAAGGGGAAAATCGAACGCAGTTTCAAACAATGTCCCTGTTGCAAAACGGTCACCGGCCGAAGCAAGAATCGCGGCAGCCAAACTGCCGGGATCGAAAAAATGAAATCCACCGACTTCATCGTTGCACGCCATGATTTGCCGGATTGCAAATTCATTGAAACCCAATTGCCGGAGGCGGCCGCGCTTCCCGAAGAGGCGCTGCTGGTCAAGATCGATCGCTTCGCCTTCACCGCCAACAACATCACCTACGCTCTGCTCGGCGATCAATTGAAATACTGGAGCTTGTTTCCGGCACCGGAAAATTTCGGCAACATCCCGGTTTGGGGATTTAGCGAGGTGATGGCCTCGCGCCATCCCGGTGTCGACATCGGAGAACGCCTGTTCGGTTATTTTCCGATGGCGACGCATCTCGTGATCGAAGCGGCCAGCGTCAGCAAACGCGGTCTGCGCGACGCCGCCCCTCACCGTCAAGGCGTCGCACCGGTCTACAACGCTTATGCGCGCGTCAGCGGCGACGGCGCCTTTGCCGGGCGCGAGGGCGACTATCAGGCACTGCTGCGGCCGCTGTTCATGCTGTCATTCCTGGTCGACGACCATCTGGCGGAGCATGACTTTTTCGGCGCGCGCCGCGTGATGCTGTCCAGCGCCTCCAGCAAGACCGCGTTCGGCCTCGCGCACCTCTTGCATACACTGCGCGGGGGTATCCAGGTGATCGGGCTCACCTCAGCGGCAAACGCCGATTTTGTCCGATCGCTCGGCTGCTATGACGAGGTCGTCACCTATGACCGCGCCACCTCGCTGCCGCCGGATGTCCCGGTCGCCTTCGTCGACATGGCCGGGAACAGCGAGTTGCGCGCGCGCCTGCACCGGCATTTCGGCGACCAGATGAAGTACTCCGGACAGATCGGGCTCACGCACCGCCGCTCATCGCCGGATGAGCCGGAATTGCCGGGCGCAAGGCCGGCCTGGTTCTTCGCACCCGACCAGATTCGCAAACGCGCCAGGGAATGGGGACCGGGCGGCATCGATATGCGATTTGGCGCGGCGTGGTCGGGCTTTGCGCCGACGCTGCAGAAAAGGCTCACGGTGATCGAGGGCCGCGGGCCTCCGGCTGTGAAACAGGTCTATCTCGATACGCTCAACGGGCGCATTCCGCCGGAGCAGGGCCATATGCTGTCGCTGGCGGGCTGACCCGCTTTCTGCGCTATCTCAAATGGTATAGCGTTGCGACCACGGGAAACGCCGCAACGACGGCCGCTACCGAGGTCGCCCATGCTGGACAGGACAGACGACGTCTCGATATCAGCCGAAAGCTGGCTCGCGCAGTTCGAGGGCGCGCTCGCCGGCCCCGGCGACGGCTCGCTGAAGCCGCTGTTTCATCCCGACAGCTATTGGCGTGACGTGCTGGCGCTGAGCTGGAATCTCCAGACCATCAACGGCGCCGACGCCATTCTGAGAGAGCTGCATGTCCATAGCCGCCGCGCCGCGCCCTGCCATTTCAGGATCGATCCCGATCGTGCCGCGCCGCGCCGTGTCACCCGCGCCGGCACCGAGGCGATCGAAGCGATTTTCAAGTTCGAGACCGCCCAGGGCCGGGGCAGCGGCATTCTGCGGCTGATTCCCGACGCCGGCGATCGCAACAAGCTCAAAGCCTGGACGCTTCTGACCGCGCTCGAGGAATTGAAGGGATTTGAGGAGCCGCTCGGGTCGGCGCGGCCACGCGGCCAATCCTACTCGCGCGACTTTCGCGGGCCCAACTGGCTCGATCTGCGCAAGGCCGCATCCGCCTATGCCGACCGCGATCCGGTCGTGCTGGTGGTCGGCGGCGGACAGGCCGGACTTTCGATCGCGGCGCGGTGCAAGCAATTGCAGCTCGATACGCTGATCGTCGATCGGGGCCTGCGCATCGGCGACAATTGGCGCAAGCGTTACCACGCGCTGACGCTGCACAACCAGGTGCACGTCAACCACCTGCCCTATATGCCGTTCCCGCCGAATTGGCCGGTCTATATCCCCAAGGACAAGCTTGCCAACTGGTTCGAGGCCTATGTCGAAGCCATGGAGCTGAACTTCTGGACTGCGACCGCCTTCGAGAGCGGCGCTTACAGTGAGGCGGAAGGACGCTGGTCGGTGGTTTTGCGCGGCGCCGACGGCAATCAGCGCACGATGCATCCACGCCACGTGGTGATGGCGACCGGTGTCAGCGGCATTCCGAATTTGCCGGATATTCCCACACTGAAAAATTTCGCGGGCGCGGTACTGCATTCCAGCCAATACACCGACGGCGAGGAATGGAACGGGAAAGCGTCGCTCGTGATCGGCACCGGCAACAGCGGCCACGACATCGCGCAGGATCTCTATTCGAGCGGCGCCAAGGTCACGCTGGTTCAACGCAGCTCCACGCTGATCGTCGGCATCGAACCGTCAGCGCAACTGGTCTATGCGCCCTATAGCGAAGGAACGCTGGAGGATAACGATCTCATCGCGACTTCCATGCCCCTGCCGGTCGCGCGAAAAAGTCATCGGTCGGTGACGGAACTAGCGAAGGAGCTGGACAAGGACCTGCTGGACGGCTTGCAACGCAGGGGTTTCAAGCTTGACTATGGTGAAGACGATACCGGCTGGCAATTCAAATATCTCACCCGCGGCGGCGGTTATTATTTCAACGTCGGCTGCTCCGACCTGATCGTTAGTGGCGAGATCGGGCTGAGGCAGTTTTCGGAGATCGACTCGTTTGTCACCGAGGGCGCGCGGATGAAGAACGGTGAGACGATCGCCGCCGACCTGATCGTGCTGGCGACCGGCTACAAACGCCAGGAAGAGCTTGTCCGCAAACTATTCGGCGAAGCGGTTGTCGATCGCGTCGGCCCGATCTGGGGATTCGGCGAAGAGCAAGAGTTGCGCAACATGTATACCCGCACCGCGCAGCCCGGTCTCTGGTTCATCGCCGGCGGCCTGGCGCAGTGCCGCATCAATTCGAAATATCTGGCGCTGCAGATCAAGGCGGTCGAGGAGGGGTTGTTGCCGCGAGCGCGCGAAGCCTGAGCGCCGTCAAACTTACTCCACCCTGATGTTCGCCGCCTTGATGATCGGCCACCACCGTTCCGCCTCGGCCTTCTGAAAAGCCCGCAAGGCTTCCGGCGATTGCTGGTCGCGCGGCGATATTTGGATGCCGAGGTCGGCAAAACGCCGCCGCACGGGAGGATCGGCGAGGAGCTGTCTCATGGTGGCATTGAGCTTTTCGACAATATCGTTCGGCGTATCCCGGGGCACCCAAAGTCCGTACCAGAGCGAGGCAATAAATCCTGGCAGTCCCGCCTCATCCGCCGTCGGAATCTCAGGCGACGAAGACAGCCGCGTCTTGCCGGTGACGGCATAGGGCTTGACGCTGAGGGTAGCGATCAGCGATCTGAAATTCGATGCCGGCTCGATCATGAAATCGATCTGCCCCGCCAACAGGTCCTGCATCGCCGGCGCATTGCCGCGATAGGGCACGAATTGAAACCTGGTCGCGGTCTCCTTCTGAAACGAGATTCCGGCGAGGTGGCCGGTTGCGCCGACGCCGGCAATCCCGACCGACGCCTTGTCGGGATTAGCCTTGAGATAAGCAATCAAACCTCTCAGATCGTCCGGCGGCAGGCTCTTGCGACCGACGATCAGCAATGGTTCGCTGCCGATTTCGATGACCGGCTTGAGGTCCGTCAACAGATCGAACGGGAGGGCGTAGAGACCGCCCGTGAGCATATGCGTGGTCGACGTGCCGATGCTGAGCGTGTAGCCGTCGGCGGACGCACGAACGGCGCGGCCGACGCCGATGCTGCCGGCGGCGCCCGCGACGTTCTCGATGATGATGGATTGTCCGAGAATTCCCCGCATCTGTTCGGCCAGATATCGCGCCAGCGTATCGGTGGCGCCGCCGGCGGGGAACGGCACGATCATGGTGAGGTTGCGGGCCGGATAGGGCTCGCCCGCGACGATGCCGGTCGATCCGAGAACGAGCATGGCAGCGGTCACCGCCATCCGCCATTCGCGCATGGGGCTTGCCCGAGATCGGTGCAGAAGGTGATCAGCCATCACCGATCACCTCGCGCCGCCGTCGTTCGGATTCTTCCGCGTAGCGCCGCATCGCGTGGGCTTCGGTCAGGATGCCGATCGGCCGTTGCTCGCCGCCCATTTCGACCACGGCAAGCGATTCGGCTTCCGCGGCGTCGAATACGGCAATGGCTTCCTGGATGTTCATGCTGGGATGCAGCACGACCCGCTGCTGATGAAGGATGCCGCGAAGACCTTTTGTCGTATCGATCTCGGGCGCGTGGGCATCCGCCACCAGCACCAGCCCCGCATAATGGCCGGAATCATCAACCGCGACCAGTTGGGTCTTCGAGCCCAGCGGAAATTTGCCACGGAGTTCGGCAATTGACAGGTCGGCATTCACCGTCGTCACATCGCCCCGCATCAGGCGCCGTACTGTGAGATCGCGGATCCAGCCGACGTCGGCGGCGCTGCGGATGGTCTCGCCGCGCAGGTGCAGCCGCCAGGTCGCGAACGAGTAACCAAACAGTTCGCGGGTGATCTGAGTCGAGATGATGACCGCGACCAGCACGACCGTGGTCAGCCAGAGATCGCCGGTCGATTCCAGCGCGATGAACGACATCGTCAGCGGTCCGCCGATGACTGACGCCGACAGCGCGCTCATACCGATCACTGCATAGACGTTCGGATCGAGGTTGAGACCGGGCCAGATCGTGTCAAAGCCGACAGCGAACAGACGGCCGCCGATCGCGCCCAAAAACAGCGTGGCGAAAAACAGCCCGCCGCGAAACCCGCTTCCCAGCGATATCACCGAGGCGATCGCCTTCAGGACGAACACACCGGCGACAAACGCCAGCGGCATTGAAACGATTACGGCGAAGTGCAGTGCGCCGTGCCCCGACGACATCACTTCCGGCGTCTCCAATGCGAGCAGCCCTACCGCGAGCCCGCCGAGCGCCGGACGGAGTGGCGGCCAGAGTTTGGTCTTCGACAGCAGCGTCTCGCAGAGCGCAACGCCACGCATGATTCCGATGCCAAATAACGCCGCGAGAACCCCCAGCAACCCGGCGATCACCAGATCGCGGCCGAGCACCTCACCGACTTGGCCGACGCCGACGCCGAGCGACAGCCAGGTAAATTTGTGAGCGACGAAATAACCGATCACCGCGGCGACCCCGACCGGCGTCAGACTGGCCGGCGTATATCCGCCGATCACAAGCTCAAAGGCGTAGAAGGCGCCAGCCAACGGCGCGCCGAACGCGCCCGCAATCGCGGCTGCCGCGCCGCAGCCGACCATCAGGCGCTGATCGGCGCGGCGCAGATGAAATCCGCGGCCGAGCGAAGCGGCAAGGCCGCTGGAAAGCTGGGTGTAGCCCGCTTCAAGCCCGACCGAGGCGCCCACGCCGCTGGACCAGATGGTCTGCGACGCAACGATCACGCTGCCGCGAAACGACATCCGTCCGCCATGCAGCGCATTGGCCTCGATTGGATCGATTTCGCGCGCGGGCCGGAAGCGCGCGAGCTGCAGGAACGCGATCCCCAGCAAAAGCCCACCGAGGCTTGGAACCAGTAGCGCGCGCATCGGCTCAATCTCGAGCTGGCTTGAAAGTCGGTCCCCCATTTTGAGGTTGAATAGCACCACGTGGAGAATTTCGACCGCGGCGCTCATCGCCGCCACCACCAATCCGCCCGCCGTTCCGACCAACGCCGCAAGCACGACCAGGCTGGTTTCGTGGGCGCGAACGAATGCCCTCAGCCGACGCGGCGCCTCAAGGTAGCGGGACTTGGTCATCATTTCGCCGTATCCGTACGCGGCCTGAAGGCGCCGCCCGCCTCGTTTAGCGAGGTTAACACGGCCCCGGCAATCCGGCGCGCAGACCACTGCGGAGCCGGATTAGGCCCGCAACGCTCTTCACAATCCCGTCACGCTGCATGTAGTATGTCAACTCGTGCTGCTTCGCAGCTATATGGAGGCTCGCGCGTACTCCGCAAAAGTGGGTACCGGTTTTGCGAAAGAGTACGCGCAAGTTATAAATGGGAGCATTTTCTTACGGCAAACCGGTTTCCACTTTGCCGGAAAATGCTCTGGAGGCGTTACTTGAACGCACATGTCTCGCAAGGCGGTTGGCCGGTACTGGTACTGAATGCGGATTTTCGGCCGCTGAGTTATTATCCACTGTCTCTGTGGTCGTGGCAGGACGCGATCAAGGCGGTATTTCTCGATCGCGTCAACATCGTCGAGCACTACGACCGCGCGGTGCGCAGCCCCTCGTTCGAGATCCAGTTGCCGAGCGTGGTGTCGCTGAAATCCTTCGTCAGGCCGACCACGCATCCCGCCTTTACCCGGTTCAACGTCTTCCTGCGCGACCGCTTCGTCTGCCAGTACTGCTCGGCCGATGACGATCTCACCTTCGATCACATCATCCCGCGCAGCAAGGGCGGCCAGACCACGTGGGAAAACGTCGTTGCCGCATGTTCGCCATGCAATCTGCGCAAGGGAAACCTGACGCCGCAGCAGGCAAGGATGTTTCCGAGACAATTCCCGTTCGCGCCGACGGTGCATCAGCTGCATCGCAACGGCCGGCTGTTCCCGCCGAACTATCTGCACGACAGCTGGCTCGACTATTTATACTGGGATACCGAACTCGATCCGTAAGGCACTGAGGTCGGCCCGCCGTGGACCTGTCGCGCCTGGCGTCGATCGCATATCCTGCTACTTACGCACAAGCGAAGCCGCCAATGGCCCCATGGTCGTCGCCGCTGCTGGCTCGCCCGCCTGCCCTACTTCTATTCTTCGCGCCACCCTCGCGGCGATGGCGGAAATCCAGCCGTTTCACGCCGGTCAGCAGGCTGCTTGCTAGTGCGACGGCATGTGCAGCGACCTGCTTCAACGTGAACAAAATGGTCGTAGCACGGCTCATGAAGCTGAGGAGGAAGACCACCGAAAAAATATCTATGTAAGCCAAGACGTCTCCTACGAGCATCAACTCAGGAGGAAGCGGGATTCTGTGAGCGTAAGCCAGCACAAGAATCAGGACGGGGATGAACGCAATAACTTGCCTCAGCGTCAGCCGATCCAGGAAGGCGGCCAGCTGGACGACAAACACCTCCCAGAACCAATCGCCCAGAGCCGCAGGTCTATCGAGCGTCCACTTCTTCCAAAGATCCTTCCACATGGGCCTTCCTGCTTCTTTCGGCTATTTTCGTGTCGATCCGTTCGTCCTGAGGATGGATCAGCGCACGGGTTAATGCTTCCTTCGATAGAACAGTACCCTACCCGCTGGCAGAAGTTGCAGCAGGATGTCGAAGTCGACGATGTTGGCGGTCAGCACGGTGAAGCCCAGCTTTTGCGACTGCAGAAACAGGACGCAGTCCAGCAAGGCGCGGAGCTTTCGGTCATTGGAGTAGCTTTGCAGACGGCAGAGCATGCCCGAGAGTAGCGCCGAACGCCCCAGCACATCTGCATCAGGGACGAACGTCCGGTGAGCGGGCATGGAGAGGACGAGGGCACGAATCACGTCAACCACCGCAGATGAGCGGCCCTCCTCCGGATCGAGGACGCCAATCGTGTGCATCAACTCCTGGATGGCGACAGTGGAATGGTGGGCTTGGCGCGCGGCGATCAATGCCTCGACCACCTCCGGTGTTCGCCCCTGCATCTGGTCGATATAGACGCAGGTGTCGAGTAGCAGGGCCTGGCCTCCGATCCGCTCCTCGCTGACGAACGGAAGCTCATTCTCTTCCCGGCGCATCAACGTCTTGCGTGGATCAAATCGCGCCCATCGCAGAGCGGCGTCAAAATCGAAGTCGGCCACCTCAGAAGCCGAGTTTCAGGCCGGCATCGACCTTGCCGCGCGCCTCTTTGAACGATTTGGCGAAGTTGTCCTGGAGCGCTACATTTGCCAATGCAAAGGCGATCAGATCAGTGTCCGCCTCGATGCCGGTCATCCTTTTCGCCTCTTCGACGAGAGATGGACTGACCCGTCCGGCAATACGACCGCTTTTCTGCTTGAGAAGTCCGGAACGCTCTGCCGCTTTCATGATGGTTTCGACGCGCCACCGATTTGACCCGAGCTCGACGGCGAGGCGATTCCAGCCATCCCGCATGGTCTTTTTCGTCGTCCGCTTTATCAGGCGCGCGGCCTCACCGCGCTTCCGGACGTGCCGGCGAGGCGTCTTGTCGGCGAGCTTAGACATTGCGGGATCATCCTGCGTTGAACATTTCCTTATCTTGTTCAACATATCACTTCGAGCCCAACTTTCAAGGCCAGGCGAACTCTCGGGGGCCTGGTTCGTTCGGCACGTCATCAGCAAGGGCTGTAGCCGCCGGTAGGACGACTCCGGGCACCAGCAGTCACGACCTCACGTTTTCACCGATAGAGCTGATGCGCATCCACGGAAAATTGGTTAAATTAGCCGGTGGATGCCGCTTCGGGTGCCATGGATTTCGGCGCTGGAATTCGGCGACCTATCCGCAGATTTGCGCCGGTTGCAAGGGAGAGCCTCCATGCCCGCTTTGACCGAATGGAAGGTACCGCCGGCCAATCAGCCTCGCCCGGGCGATTACAGTTTCGATCTCGATCGCGCGCTTTCCGCGGTGGTCGGCCTACATTCGATCGTCCCCGCCGACGCCTTCAGCGCCGACACGCTGGGCACCGAGCGCGCCGGCAATGGCGTCGTGATCGACGACGGACTGGTGCTGACGATCGGTTACCTGATCACCGAGGCCGAAGCGGTCTGGCTGCATATCGGCGATGGCCGCGTGGTGCAAGGCCACGCGCTCGGCTTCGATTCGGTGAGCGGCTTCGGCCTGGTGCAGGCCCTTGGCCGCATCGATCTCGATCCGCTGCAACTCGGCTCTTCCGCCGCCACCGCGATCGGCGACCGGGTGGTGATGGGCGGCGCCGGCGGCCGCACGCGGTCGGTGGCAAGCCAGATCGCCACCAAGCAGGAATTTGCCGGTTACTGGGAATATCTGCTGGATGAAGCGATCTTCACTTATCCCGCCCATCCCAACTGGGGCGGCGCCGGGCTGATCTCCACCGGCGGCGAGCTGATCGGAATCGGCTCGCTCCAGCTCGAGCGCGAACGCGAGGGTAAACCCGAACACGTCAACATGGTCGTGCCGATTGATCTGCTCAAGCCGGTGTTTGAGGATCTGCGCAAGTTCGGCCGCGTCAACAGGCCGGCCCGGCCCTGGCTTGGAATGTATTCCACCGAGATCGACAACAGGGTGGTCGTGGTCGGTGTCTCCGCCAAGGGCCCGGCGGCGCTTGCGGAACTGAAGGCCGGCGACGTCATCCTGGCCGTGAATGGTGAAAAAATCACAAGCCAAACCGGATTCTACCGAAAGCTCTGGGCGCTCGGGCCTGCCGGTGTGGACGTGCCGCTCACCGTGTATCATGAGGGCGTCACCTTCGACGTCGTGCTGGCCTCGACCGACCGGGCGCGGCTGCTCAAGGCGCCACGGATGCATTAGAGCTTCTCGAGCGAAAGCCTGCCCCGCACTTGATGCCCCGGTGGGCGCCGGGCCCGCGCTAAGGAAAACGCGTCAAACAAAAGACTAACGCAATCGGCACAAACGGGGGCCGGTGTTGTCTCCGATCGCGCGCCGAACTTTTAATCCCCGCAGGAATCCAGGCAAATGAGCGAGGCCGTGGTGGACGACATCGTGGCCGTGCTGCCGCCACTGCTGCAATCGCTCGAAGCGCTTGGCTTCATTGCCCGCCATCTCAATCCGCCGGATTTCGATACGGTGATGGAAGCTGCAGGCCAGCCGGATCAGGCTTTGCGAGCCGTCCGTCCGCGGCTTGCCGATTGGCCGGAACCATTCGCTGACATCAAGACCTCGCTCGAAGCCGCAAGCGACGCGGCACTGGCCGCGTTCGAGAGCCTGCGCGCGGTACAGCTTGGCAATGGCGACCTGATCAGCGTTTTTCGCGCGCTGCGTCACGCCCCACGCGCGCAGGAGGCGCTCTACCCGCTTGCGGCGAAACTGCCGCCGGTGAGCGGTTTCTTCGTCAATCCAGACTTGCGCGAAGACGCCGCTTTGACGGCACGCCTTGCGGCGGGCGCAAACGAAAACACCGGAATTATTCACGACCACAACGAACCCGGCAGCCGCGGCGGCTTCTCGCTTTACGTCCCGGAATATTACACCCCCGACCGCAGTTGGCCGCTGGTGATGGCGCTGCATGGCGGCAGTGGCAATGGCCGCGGCTTTCTGTGGAGTTGGCTGCGGGATGCACGCAGCCTTGGCGCGATTCTGGTCGCTCCCACCGCGAGCGGGAGCACTTCAAACAAGAGCACCTGGGCCTTGATGGGGGAAGATGCCGACACGCCGAATCTTGCCCGCATTCTCGATTCCGTGCGCAGCCGCTGGAACGTGGATCCCGCAAGGCTGCTGCTGACCGGGATGAGCGACGGCGGCACGTTCTGCTACGTCACCGGGCTCGCAAGAGCGTCCCCCTTCACCCACCTTGCCCCGGTCGCCGCGACCTTCCATCCGTTGATGGCCGAGATGGCCGATGCGGAGAGATTGCGGGGCTTGCCCGTCTATATCGTGCATGGCCGGCTCGACTGGATGTTTCCGGTGCAGGTGGCGCGGCAAACCAAAGACGCCTTGGCGGCGGCCGGTGCCGACGTCACCTACCGGGAGCTTGACGATCTCAGCCATTGCTATCCGCGCGAAATGAACGCGCCGATCCTCAACTGGCTGGCGGGAAAGCGATGAGTCATTTAAGGGGCGCATGATCTTATCGCCAAACCGCTCACACTTTGGCGGATCATGCGTAAGGGGCGCATGATCTTATCGCCAAACCGCTCACACTTTGGCGGATCATGCGTAAAGGGCGCATGATCTTATCGCCAAACCGCCCACACTTTGGCGGATCATGCGCTACACCAGGCCGCCATTGGCGCGCAGCACCTGACCGTTGACCCATCCGCCGTCGGGACCGACGAGGAAGGCAACGACGGAGGCGATATCCTCTGGCGTGCCGATGCGCTCCATCGGACTCATCTTCGCCATCCGTTCGACAAGTTCCGGCGATTTGCCATCGAGGAAAAGTTCGGTCGCGACCGGACCCGGCGCGACGGCATTGACGGTAATGTTGCGACCCCGCAGTTCCTTCGAGAGAATCGCGGTCATGGTTTCCACCGCGGCCTTGGTTGCCGCGTAGACACCGTAGGTCTCAAGTTTCGTTCCGACAACACTGGTCGAGAAATTGACGATGCGACCTCCATCGTGCAGCCGCTTCGCTGCCTCCCGCATTGCATTGAAGCTGCCTTTAAGATTGACCGCGATCTGCTGATCGAACAGCGCATCATCGCTGTCGGCAATTTTTGAGAGCTTCATGATTCCGGCGTTGTTGACGAGCACATCGACGCCGCCGAATGCTCGTTCGGCGGTGTCGAACATGCCGTGCACCGCGCTCGCGTCGCTCACGTCAGCCTTGGCGGCGAGCGCCCGTCCGCCTCTGGCTTCGATCTCGCGAGCCAGCGCCTCGGCGGGCCCGGCGCTGGCCGAATAGTTGATGACGACGGTAAAGCCGTCGCCCGCAAGCCGCTCCGCGATCGCCGCACCGATGCCGCGCGAGGCCCCGGTCACGATCGCGACCTTGCTGGTCTTGTCGGTCATTTTTTTCTCCAATTCACGATGACGTGCATTCACTCACATTGATGCGCTCGGGATCGTTGTTCAAGGTTTCGCTATGACCGGCGGCTGATGATTTCCTCGGCAATGGAACCATCCAGGCCGGACGACGTTGTCGGCCATCACTGGAGGAGATATAAGATGCGCGTTTTCCTGGGAATGATATTGGGGGCGTTGCTTCTGGTCGTGGGCGTCTATCTCTATGATTCGCAGAATACTTCGACCGTCGCCAGCGGTCAGAATGCATCCGCCAGCCGAACCATCGTCAACTGGGATGTCGCGGCCGCCGACTGGCATGCGCTGAAGACACGCGCCCATGAGGACTGGATCAAACTGTCGTCGAGATAAAACTGTCGCCGAGATAGTTGCGTCGTGTTGCCGCGCAAACCTGACGCTCACTTCTTCGCCGCGGCATTTCGCGCATCGGCGATAGCTTGGCCAAACTGGGCCATGGTCAACACGCCCGGCACACGAAATTTGCCGACGATGAAGGACGGCGTGCCCCTGAAGTCGAACGCGGTGGCCTGATCGTTGTTACGGGCGAGAATGGCGTCAATCGCCGTCGCATGGCCGGCGAGATCATGGTCGAGGCGATCGATATCGACCCCCGCGCCCGCCAGCACCTCGCGAATCCGTGCCTCCGTCAACTTCGAGTTGACTCCGATCAGCGCATCGTGAGCCTGAATGAATTTATCCTGGTACTTGCTCGCCAGCGCCATCCGCGCCGCTGTCACCGACACCGGGCCGAGGATCGGCCAATCCTTCAGCACCAGCCTGACCTTGCCGTCGTCGTGCACCACCTGCCGCAATTCGGGTTCGAGCTTGCGGCAATAGGGGCATTGATAGTCGAAATATTCAACGATCGTGATGTCACCGGCGGCATTCCCGGCGACCGGGATCTCCGGATCGCGCAGGACTAGCGCCTCCTTCAGCACGTCGTCGCGCTGCCCGAGCGCCGGGCCTGAAGCGATCTCCATGCCAAGCATCGCCGCGCCTGCGCCAAGAAAGCCCAACATATCGCGCCGGGAGCGTCGCGGTTGCAGCGGGGCCGAGTCGAGTGATCTAGTCATGTCGGGTCTCCAGCTGCCCCAGGCCGCAGGCTATTTGCGAGTTACGATCACAATAAGGATAAGTTACGCACCAGCATATAGAGCGCCACCGCGATAATGACAGCGGCAAACACGATGTTAAGTGCGCCTCGCCGCGCCGACAGAAGTTGCGCCGAGCGGGTGCCGATCAATCCGCCGACCAGACCACCTGCGACGAACAAGCCCGCAAGCTCCCAGGAGATCAATCCGGACCAGGCATAACTGGCCGCCGTGGTCAGGCCGAAGGCCGTCACCGCGACCAGCGACGAGGAGACCGCGTTGATCATCGACATTCCCGTCGCCAGCATCAACGCCGGCACGATCAGGAATCCGCCGCCAATGCCGAAGAATCCCGACAGCGTTCCGGTCGCAAGGCCAAGCCCCACGATAGCTGGCATATTGTCCCAGTTCATCCGCGCGTCAGGAAGGCCGGCGCGCGACCGCGTCTTGAGCATCAAAACGGCGATCACCAGCATCAAGAGTGCAAACAGCGTGAGCAGACTCTCGCCGTCAAGCAGTTTGCCGAAAACCGTACCAATGAGCGCGCCGATAATTCCCGCCGCCGCGAAGGGGAGCGCGCAGGACCACCGCACCGTGCCGCCGCGCGCGTGATTCGACAGATTGATCGCGGCGTTGGCGGCCACCGCGATCGCGCTGGTTCCGATCGCTACGTGGGCGTCGGAGACGCCGACCACATAGACCATCAACGGCACCGCCAGGATCGATCCGCCGCCTCCGATCAGGCCCAGCGAAAATCCAACCAGTGCTCCCGATGCCAATCCGAGCACGCCTTGCACCGCAGAGATTATCAAGAAAGCCACCTCGCCCTTGCCGCGAGACCGTAGAGGGAATTTTGGCGAATCTCCATGGCATTCGCCTCACAAATCGCGACGAAGATCAGTGCAGCAACAGCGTCACGGCCAGCGGCACCAGCAGCGACGTCACGAGCGCGTTGAGGCTCATGGCGATGCCGGCGAACACGCCCGCGACCGCGTCGACCTGAAACGCGCGTGCGGTGCCGATGCCGTGCGCCGCGATGCCGACCGCGAACCCTCGCGCGCGGAAATCCGTGATGCCCATCCGATTCATCAATGGCGTGACCGTGATCGCGCCCATGATGCCGGTCAGAATGACCGCAACCGCCGTCAGCGACGGGTCGGCGTGCAGGGATTCGCTAATACCCATCGCGACCCCCGCCGTGACTGATTTCGGCGCCAGCGACAAGACCACCGTGCGCGGCAGGCCCACGGCTTCGGCCAGCAGCACCACTGAAGCGACCGCGGTGACGGAGCCCGCGGCGAGCGCCACCAGCATCGGCAGGATTGCAGAGGTCACCACCTTGCGGTTCTCGTAGAGCGGCACCGCCAGCGCCACGGTCGCCGGCCCGAGCAGGAAATGCACGAATTGCGCGCCTTCGAAATAGCTGGTGTAGGATGTGCCGGTGAGCAGCAGAAAAGCCCCGATGGTCCACATCGAATGCAGCACCGGATTGGCGAGGGGATGCCGGTGGGTCCTGAGCGATACGGCGTCCGCGACGGCATAAGTCAGCAACGTCACCGTCAGCCAGAGCAGTGGCGACTGTGAAAGATAAACCCACATCGAGAACGGATTGTCGCTCATGGCGGCGGCCGTCCGCGCGCCATCAGGCGGCTCGCGGCTAGAAACGTCGCCACCGTCACCAGCAGGGTCACCAGCACCGATATCGCCAGCACGCCGAGGAAGGCGAAGCCATGCTCGGCAACAAGATCGAGCTTCTGCACCACGCCGACACCGGCCGGGACAAATAACAGCGACAGATTGGCAAGCAGTCCCCGGCTGGCATTTTCCACACCATCGCCCCGCAATGGACCGCGCGCGAGCAAAGTGAAGCGATCCCGCGCCATAAGCAGAATCAGCAGAAGCATCAGGCCGATCACGGGGCCCGGCACTGGCAGGCCTAGGCCACGCACGAAAACCTCACCGGCCAGTTGGCACAGCAAGATCAAACTGAGGCTCGCTATCATGCGATGGTCCGCGGGCGACTGATCGGCTGCATCGAGCGGTTCCGGCGGGCCTCCATCAACGTTTTGCGGCCAATTGACCGCGCGATCGGCGAACTCGGACGCCGTTCTCGGAATCCGTTTTTTCCCGTGCTTGCCCCGGGCTTGGGCAGGTCGGCCCAAGCGATTTCATTCCATGGTGGTCGCTCTCAACCCTTCAAACGACTGACGCACTCGCTGTAATAGCCGCCACCCTTTTCGATCCATTTCATGCCGTCATTGGCATTGGCCGCCTTGTTGGCCTTGAATTGGTCGGCGCAAGTCAGCGTCCGCGCTTTGTCCGGGCTCTCCCCCGAATATTTCGGCGAGATCACCGAAGGAAACACCGCCTGCGTCGCGGTTGCTCCGCACTCCTCTTGGCGAAACTCCTTCCACTTGCGGCCCTTCAGCTTGCCGGCAAGTTCGGCGGCCAGATATTTCAGGCCGCATCCCCTAGCCGTTGGGCCAGCTTTTTCGACGACCGCCGTCGACGTGGGCGGCGGCGAAGAGCCTGCCGGCGGCGATTGCTCGGGCGGACCTTTCGGGTCCGGCGCGGCGACCGTTGTGGATGCCGCAGGCGCCTGAGCCTGGGCAAGCGGGCCGAGGCTTGGCTGGTCCAAACCGGACTGGACCCCGCCATGGTTCAGGCGAGATCCGGAATCCCGCACGACAGCCGCGATCGATCTCGCGCCAATTTCCTGAAGCGACACATTTCGATGGGCTGAATAGTCGCCGCTCATCGACACGGGCTCGTTCAGCCCAGCTGAAGCCGTTTGGGAGAATACGATAAGACCGATCAAGGCCGCTATCTTCCAGCAAATTCTTCCCATGTTGCTCCTCGTGAATTCAACGACCCGCACTTGGCAATTATCATTTCCTCGGTCCAGCAGCGGCACCAACCAGCAGGCCCGGGCCAAGTCTTGCGCGGGCCTGCTCCAATATCAAAGAACGCTTAGCCCTTCAGCTTCTTGTTACACTCGCTGTAATAGCCGCCGCCCTTCTCGATCCATTTCACGCCGCCATTGGCATTGGTTGCCTTGTTGGCGTTATACTGATCGAGACAGGTATGCATGCGGGCCTTGCCGGCGGTTTCCTTGGAATATTTCGGGTCGACCGCGATCGGGAAAATCGCGGGGCCGCTTGGCGCCGGCGCGGCGGCCGGGGCAGCGGCCGGCTTTTTCGGCTTGGCTTCAGCCTCCTTGGGCGCGGCCGGAGCGGCGGGCGCGGCCGCTGGTGCAGCGGCGGCGTCAGCTCCGCATTGGGCCTTGCGGAAGTCATTCCATTTCTGGCCGTTGAGCGTGCCGGCAGTCTTGGCGGCCTGGTATTTCGCACTGCATTCCTGCGTGGTCAGGGCCTGCGCCGGCGCGGTAACCGCGAATGCCGCAAAACCCGACACCGCGACTGCACACAATAACTTGGCTTTAGTTTTCATCGTTGGTCTCCTTGGGGGTGGCTGAATCCAGGGTCGCTATCCTAACGTAGCGTCGGCGTGTGACAACGACCATCCATTGTCGCACGAAAATATCGCGCCGCGAAATAGCGAAGCGTCAAGCCCATTCATCCGCGGTTCAGCATCATTCCGCGACGGTGCGGCCCTTTCCAACCCGAGGTGCTCCCATGATGACGATGTCTTCCCGCGCAACCGCGACCGCCTTTGCGTCCCTGCTGATGATGAGCACGGCGTTTGCACAAACCCCCGCGCCGGCCGCAAAAACAGAATCGAAGGCCCCCGTGGTTCACACCGCAGCCTCGATCGAATGTTCCAAGGAGGCGGACGCCAAGGGGCTTCACGGCAAGGAGCGCAAGAAATTCCGTTCCGAATGCAAGAAGAACGCGGCGGCGAAAAAGTGATCCAGCCCGGCCCATTCCTGAGCCCACCCTCCTCGCAAGGGAGGGTGGCGCGCTACCACTGATTTGGTCCTCCCTGCTCTCGCTTGCAATTGTCCACGCGTGAGGGCGAATAGATCCCGCCTTCCACAGCGCATTGCTGCAATCGCGTCGGCGCATTTGTCCCCGTCATCCGGATTTGCCATAACGCGGTGTGAGTCAGATCCTTGCATCGATGGCCGGCGCCATCCCCAGCCGCACCAAGGCCCTCAACGTCGTCGAAACGCTGGCGATCGGCATCATCGGCGGCACGCTGTTTCTCATGGCGGGCCTGCCCGGCGGGTTGATCTCGGGCGCCATGATGGCGGTCGGCATCGCCGCGATGATGGGGCGGCCACTCGCCATGCCGCCGATCCTGACCCAGACGGTACTGGTGCTGCTTGGGATTTCGCTTGGTTCGCTGATGTCGCGGCAACTGCTGCAGCATATCAGCGCCTATCCACTGACGATCGCGCTGTTGGCGCTCGCCACATTCTGCACGACGTTCGCCAGCAGCTTCTACCTGCAACGCGTCCATGGCTGGGACCGGACCTCGGCGTTCCTGGCGGGCAGTCCGGGCGCGTTGTCGCAAATCACGATGCTCGCCATCGAGAAGGGCGCGGACGTCTCGGCGATCGCGGTGGTGCAGACCATGCGGGTGATCCTGCTCACGGCCGCGCTGCCGCTGCTGCTGGCGCTGACCGGGATGACGCCGTCGCCGTCGCCGACCTTGGCGATCGCAGTCGCCTCTCCGCTCGGACTGGTCGGCCTGATCGCGGCGTCGGTCGCGGTGGCGCTGCTGCTGCGGCTGGCAAAATTCCCGGCGAGCTGGATGTTCGGCGCCATGATCGGGTCGAGCGTGCTGCACGGCAGCGGATTGATCGAGGGCGGCCTGCCGCCCTGGATGCGAGCGGTCGCGCTGGTCGGGATCGGCACGCTGATCGGGTCGCGCTTCGCGCGCATGAAGTTGAAGACCCTGTTCAGCCATGTCCATGCGGCGCTCGGCTCCTTTGCCATCGCCATCGTCATATCCGCGATCTTTGTCGCGGTGACCGTGCTCGCCACCGAGGTGCGGTTCGCCGACGTCCTCGTCGCCTTTGCGCCGGGAGCGATGGATGCCATGCTGGCGCTGGCGCTGACCTTGCATATCGACCCGATCTTCGTCGGCGCCCACCATTTGTCGCGCTTCGTGTTCGTCACCATCGCAACGCCCGGCATCGTGCATCTGTTCGGACGCCCGCAGGAGGATGTGGACGATTAGCTTTGCCCTGGCCTCATCCTGAGAGAGTGTGAAGCAATGCCTTGCGTGTCCCGGACGCGGTGCAGCGTTCTTCACGGTGCACCGCAGAGCCGGGACCCAAGGCGACGCGGAGTACACAATGGGCCCGGGATCAGCAGCGCACCGCCATAGCGCGTCGAAGACGCGCGTAAACGCGCTGAAGGCGTTGCGCAGCATCCGGGGCACGAATCCTCATCCTGAGCAGCGCGCGCAGCGCGCGTCTCGAAGGATGGCTCAACTCAATCATGGTTCGAGACGGCGCTAACGCGCCTCCTCACCATGAGGGGCTAGCTGCGGTGCAGCTTCACCATCCCCCACGCCGCGATCGCCACCATCGACATCGAAATCAACACATTGTAGCCGGCCAGCGACAGGCCGAGGAAGCGCCACTGCACCTCGTCGCACCGGATCACCTTGACGGTGTCGAGACGCTCCAACAGGCTGCCGGCGCTACCGAGATTGCCAATCGGGCCGGTGCAATCGGTCGGCCCTTGCCAAAAGCCCCACTCGACGCCTGAGTGATAGATGCCGAGCACGGCATTGCCGAGTGCGGCGAGCGCGAGTACGGCGAGCCCGGCCACCAGAACGCCGCGCGGCGCATCCCGGCCCGCGGCCAGCGCGGTCAACGCGCCAAGCGGGATCGCCAGATAATAGGCATAGCGCTGCTCCAGGCACAGCGGACAGGGACGGATATCCAGCACCAGCTGGAAAAACCAGGCTCCCGCCAGCGTCGCCACCGCGACGGCCGTGATTGCCAGTGCTGCGATCAGCGCGGGACCGGCGCCGGCGCGCTCGGTAGCGGTGCTTGCGGTATCAAACGTCACGTACCTCTCCAGTATCAAGCCCTCCTAGCCCGCGCCGGTGACGCTGTCGAGGCATGCCGGTTCACAAGCCGCGGTGTTTTGTCAGCTCCGCTGGCCCACGGGTTGACCGGCACAAGCCGCCCGCTATATTCCGCCGGTTTCGCGACGTTGGCCGGTTGGCCAGTCATCGCGAGAAGCCCCTGTGGCGGAATTGGTAGACGCGCTCGACTCAAAATCGAGTTCCGCAAGGAGTGCTGGTTCGATTCCGGCCAGGGGCACCACGCTTCGCCCTTCGGGCTACGCGTGGCGCAGCCACGCAAGACCGAAAGGGTGAAGCGTGCGTTCGGATTCGAATTTCAAACAGCTCATTCCGTCATCGTCGCCCGGCTTGACCGGGCGATCCAGTATTCCAGAGACGGCTCGTTGCTTGCACGAGATATCACGGTGTCTTTTGTCACTGCGAGCGCTAGCGAAGCAATCCATCTAGCCGCGAAGGAAGATTGGATTGCTTCCGCCTTCGCTCGTTGAGCTTCGGCGGACGCGGTCGTCGCCTTTGCTCCCTTGCGCAAACGCTTCGCGTTTGTCGCAGGCAATGACATCGGGACACAGCTTCGCGATCTCGCCGCGTATTTTCGCGCGAGTCTTGTTCTGAACATCCCACCCTCAGCCAACAGAGGGCACGGGGAATGCCGGGCGCTCGGATAGCGCCCGCAGCCTCGCATGCAAAATAAAATTGAGCATACGAGTGTAGTCACCACGGTCACACCGGGATCACCCGGCATTCCCCGCGCAATGGTTTTACGGCTTATACCGCGCTCTCCCCGGTGACCGGGCTTTCTTGCCACCGTCGCCTCGCGGAAGCGCTCCGCAAGGCTTGATATCAGCGTCGGGATATCAGGACCACACGCCTTCGCCGTATGCGGCAGCGCTCTCGTCCGGCTTGATATCAATCGAGCCTGACGCCGCCGCATCCATCGCATCCCGCGCCCAACGTTTCGTGACGATCGCGATACGCCCCTCTCTGTGGGGCGCGAGACGGCGAGAGTTGTAAATTTGATTTGCCCGACGGCGAAAGCGGAAAATTTTTGCGAGAAGGGCTGGACTCTCTTGGAGGTGCATCAGAACGCGAAAGTGATTTGCCCGTCGGGCCAAATTTGGCGCGCGTAGCCCGCATATTGTCCATCCCGCGCTTTCCGCCTCCTCAACGAAGCGCTTCATCTATTCCCCCGCAGAATCACGAGAGAATCATAGCAGCAGCAACGTTTTCACACAGCCAGGGTCAAAACCGGAAATGCTCAATCCGAGCATATGTTTTCCGCTTTGCTCCCGAAAGCAGACTCAAGTCGGACATCGCGTGAGGCCCGAAAAGTGCCATATGAGTCGCAAAAAGGCGGGTTGTGCGACATATCAAGAGCGGCTCTGTTGAGCCATATTCCCCACTTCGTTCCTTCGTTGGATCGCAAATGGCCACGCAGCACCCCTTTGTTC
>Ga0193751_1000390_pt1 | contig 35699 bp, 34 predicted proteins | sample L1c2metaG_FD_143050 | JGI IMG/M metagenome (GOLD analysis project Ga0193751, IMG submission 143050) | Soil microbial communities from a riparian zone of the East river system, Colorado, United States - L1c2 | ecosystem: Environmental > Terrestrial > Soil > Riparian zone | place: USA: East River...
CGGCTCGGAGGATGGACCGCCTACTACGGCAAGCCCGGCCCAAAAGTGATGCGCATAGGCCTCGAAGCCTTCCGCCGCATCAAATACGGCACCACTCTGAGGCTCGAAAATGTGTGAATCGAATAGCGGTCACCGGGGAGAGCGCGTTATAAGCTGTTAAAACCATTGCGCAGGGAAGGCCGGGATGAATCCGGCGAACCTGTGGTGACTACGCTCGTGTGCTTGTTTTATTTCGCACGCGAGGCTGCGGGTGCGGCGGGCACCTGGCTTTCCCTGCGCCCTCTGTTTTCGGGAGGGTAAGGATTTCGCAAAGCTCGGGCACATCATGCCGCGAGAATGCGGCGCTGTGTGTTGACGTCATTGCTGTGTGTTGATGTCATTGCGACGACGGCGTCCGTCGAAGCTCAGCGAGCGAAGGCGGAAGCAATCCATTCTTCCTTTACGCGGCACGATGGATTGCTTCGCTGGCGCTCGCAATGACGGCTTGGAAGGGCGTCGCGTACTGGCTGTTTGAAAATTTGAATCGAAGCATCCATCGGGTTCGAATGCGCCGGAACTCCACGTGGCCGTCGCCCGCCAAACGATGCGCCACTGCGCGCACGCCCTTCGAAAGACCACGCGCTTTGATTACTTCAGCACAATCCATGCCGGCGCGTGATCGCTGGCGCCTTCTTCGCCGCGCGGCGCGCGGTCGACGCCCGCTTGCTTCAGCCGTGGCGCGAGCAGGGGGCTGACAAGCAGATGGTCAAGCCGAAGCCCGGCGTCGCGCGGCCAGCGGTTGCGCTTGTAATCCCAGAAGGTGAACATCGGCTTTTCCGGATGAAGGCTGCGGATCGCGTCCGTCCAGCCCTGCGCCACCAGGGACTTGAACGCGGCGCGGCTGTTCGGCTGGATCAGCGCGTCCTTGTCCCAGGATTTCGTCGGATAGATGTCGAGCGAGGTCGGCGCGACGTTGTAGTCTCCGGCCAGCACCACGGGGATGTCCTGCCTTATGAATTTCGCGGCGTGCGACGCGAGACGCCTGAACCATTCGAGCTTGTAGTCGAATTTCGGCCCGGGTTGCGGATTGCCGTTCGGCAGATAAAGGCTGGTCACGATGATGCCCTTGACGGCGGCCTCGATGTAGCGCGCCTCCCGGTCGGCTGCATCGCCGGGCAGCTCGGTTCGGATCAACACCGGATCGGCGTTCCGCGCCAGGATCGCGACGCCGTTCCAGGTTTTTTGCCCGCGCCATACCGCGCCGTAGCCGGCCTTGCCGATCGCGGAAATTGGAAAATCATTGTCGGTTGATTTCAGCTCCTGCAGCGCGACGATGTCGGGTTTGGTCTGGTGCAGCCATCGCAGCAGGTTCGGCAGGCGGCGGTTGATGTTGTTGGTGTTGAAGGTCGCGATTCTCATGCCTGACTAGCGAATGATGTCAGGCCGGCGTCGCGGCGGCGGGTTCAACCGAAGTCGTGCCGCCGCCTTTATAAACCCGCGTGTAACGTGGACCGAGGCTTGTCAGAACCTCATAACCGATGGTGCCGAAATGATGCGCGAGTTCGTCGACGGTGATGCCATCGCCGATCAGCGTCACCATGTGGCCGCGGCGCACGGCGTTCTTGTCGAGATCGGTGACGTCGACCGCCATCAAATCCATCGAGATGCGGCCGGCGACCGGGCAGCGCTTGCCGACGACCATCACGTCGGCGCCGCGCGTGCCGTCGTTGCTGCTGCCGGCGCGGAGATAGCCGTCGGCATAGCCGGCCGAAACAATCGCGAGCCTGGTCGGCCGCCGCGCGGTCCAGGTTGCGCCATATCCGACGCTTTCGCCACGCTCGATGTCGCGGATCTGCATCACGCGCGCTTTCAGTTCGACGACGCCCTGCATCGGATTGTCGGCCTCCGGCGTCGGATTGACACCGTAAAGCGCAGCACCCGGGCGCACCAGATCGAATTGGAATGGGGAGCCCAAGAAAATGCCGGACGAATTCGACAGCGACGCCGGCACGCCGGAAAACAAACTGGCGATCTCGCGGAAAGTCGCAAGCTGCCTGGCGTTGAGCGGATGATTGAGGCTTTCGGCGCAGGCGAGGTGGCTCATGACGAGCGTGATGCCGTGATCGCCGGCGTTGATCCGGGGGATCAGACCTTGCGCTTCCGAAACCGTGAGGCCGAGCCGGTTCATGCCGGTGTCGATATGAATGGCGACGCCTCCTGCCCAGCCGGAGCGGCGGCAAAACACGTCCCATTCGGCGAGCTCGTTGAGATCGCCGATCACGGGCCTGGCGTCGATTTTGGCGTAGGCCTCGCCGGTGTTCTGGACGAAGCCGTCGAGCACATAAAGGCTGGCCGACGGCAGAGCGACGCGCGCGCTGCGCGCTTCATCGAGGGTAGCGACGAAGAACGTCTTGCAGCCGGCATGCGCCAGCGCGCGCGCGACCGGACCAAGACCGCAGCCATAGGCGTCGGCTTTGATGACGGCGGCGCATTCGGCCGGAACGGCGGTCTTCTCGAGCTTGCACCAGTTGGCGCAGATGGCATCGAGGTCGACCGTCAGCACACCGGTGGCGACCGCCAGCGCCGCCCCTTCCGGCGAGAGCGCGGACAGGGCCGGGATCGATTTCGGATCGGAGACGATGTTCATGCCGCACTTTACGCGCTGGCCAGCGGCGGTTCAACCGTGCAAGGCTGCTCAGTACGTTCGCTCGGGCAGGTGGTTGTCCGGCATCAGGTCGCCGAACCGTGTGAGACTGGCCTCGAACTGCAGCTCGACCGTGCCGGTGGGGCCGTGGCGCTGCTTGCCGATGATCACTTCGGCCTTGCCGTGCACCAGCGACATGTCCAGTTGCCATTTCTCGTATTCCGGCGTGCCGGCGCGGGGTTCCTTGTTCGCCAGATAATATTCCTCGCGGAACACGAACAACACCACGTCGGCGTCCTGTTCGATCGAGCCGGATTCACGCAAGTCGGACAATTGCGGGCGCTTGTCGTCGCGGCTCTCGACCTGGCGGGAAAGCTGCGACAGCGCGATGACGGGAACGTTCAGTTCCTTGGCAAGCGCCTTCAGGCTGGTCGTGATCTCGGTCACTTCCTGCACGCGATTGTCGTTGCCGCGCTTGCCGCTTCCCTGAAGCAACTGAATATAATCGACCACCAGGAGGTCGAGCCCCTTCTGCCGCTTCAGCCTCCTCGCGCGCGCGGTGAGCTGCGCGATCGAGAGTCCGCCGGTCTCGTCGACATAAAACGGCAGCGACTGCAGCTCGATCGAGTAATCGCGGATCTTTTCGAAGTCGGTCTCGGTGATGCCGCCACGGCGGATCGTGCTCGACGGAATCCCCGTGCGTTCGGCGATGATACGGGTGGCGAGCTGTTCGGCCGACATTTCGCAGGAGAAAAACCCGACGATGCCGCCATTGATCGACTTCATCGTGCCGTCGGCCTGGACTTCCGCGCGATGCGCCTTCGCCACATTGTAGGCGATGTTGGTGGCGAGCGCAGTCTTGCCCATGCCGGGACGGCCCGCCACGATGACCAGGTCGGATGGCTGCAGGCCGCCCATCTTGATATCGAGATCGCGCAGGCCCGTTGCGATGCCCGACAATTTGCCGTCGCGCTGGAACGCCTTGGCCGCCATGTCGACGGCGACCGTCAGTGCCTGGGCAAAACGCTGGAAGCCGCCGTCGTAGCGGCCGGATTCCGCCAACTCATACAACTGCCGTTCGGCATCCTCGATCTGGGCGCGCGGCGCAAAGTCGACCGGGGCGTCAAAGGCGACATTGACCATGTCCTCGCCGATCCGGATCAGATCGCGGCGAAGCGAGAGTTCGTAGATCGTTCGCCCGTAATCCTGGGCGTTGATGATGGTGGTGGCTTCGGCGGCGAGGCGGGCGAGGTATTGGCCAACCGTCATGCCGCCGATGTCGGTTTCGGCCGGAAGGAAGGTCTTCAGCGTGATTGGAGTTGCGACCTTGCCCATCCGGATCAGGCTTGCCGACGTCTCATAGATGGTCTGGTGGATCGGTTCGAAGAAATGTTTGGGCTCAAGAAAATCCGACACCCGGTAAAACGCGTCATTGTTGACCAGGATCGCGCCCAACAGGCTTTGTTCCGCCTCGATATTGTGCGGTGCGCTCCGATAGGCGGGAGTTCCCGCGTCGGGGGCGAGCTTGCGAACATTCGAATCGGGCAGGGCCATGGGTTGAGTGTTCTTGGAACTTGGGCGGATGAGGGGCAGCGATAAAGCGCCTGTCCGGCGCAAAGCGGAAGCGAGAGCTCGCGGCTTATGCACCGTTCATTAAACAAGTGGATGATTCTGCGCCTCAGCGCGACGGGCGCTTGACGGGTTTTCGAAAGAGGTTCGGCAATTTTCGAGCTTGTCCAGGAGAGCAAAATTCCGCACCGCGCTGAACCATTTCCGCGCGTGGGCATACTCACCCAAGGAGAGCAGGCGGGGGCGCGCGCATTTCGGTCAGATCATGATGAGATAGATCAGCGCCAAAAGCGCCGCTCCGACGGCGATGGCGATCAGGACGTAATCGGTCTGGATGTCCGTCTTCGGATCGAACGGGGATCGATGGGTTTTCTGGACCATGTTGGAAAATTAGGACAACCCGGCTGGCGCTTTTGTGAAACAGCTCACAACTGGCCGATTTCTTTGGATCAGGGTGGTCAGGAACCAGTTGGCGGTAGCGGGGTTGATAGCCGGCGGGTTCGGGGCGCACGAAGGGGCAACGGCACGCGATGGGCCAGCAATTCCAGCCAGGGCGAACCGGATGCGGCCAGACTTTGTGGCTGTCGAGACTTGTCGACACCATGGAGAAGTTTTCACGCCCGGAATGGCGCGCCACTCCCTGTGATCGGCTGGAGTTGGCCGCGCTGCGCGCTCGTCTCGCCCGACCGGCAGCGGCCTACCCGGCCCACGCTTCTCATGCCGGCCTGCGAAAGGCGAGCCGAAACCAGAACTCACGCCAGCTTCGCTGATCTACTCGCCCGCAATCTGCAGCCGCGGCCGTCTTCCCCGTTCCAGTCCGCGCAGTTTGGTTTCCTCACGCACGACGTAATCGCGGGTCATCGGCACCACGCCCTGGCGCTTTGTTAGCTGGATCTGGAAATTCATCAGGTTCTGCTTCCGGAACGACATTTCGGAGCAGGCCAGGTAGAACTCCCACATCATTGCAAAGCGCTCGTCATAGAGCCGCACGGCTTCTTCCCGCCGGGCCATGAAGCGCTCACGCCACGCCTTCAGCGTCTCCGCATAATGCAGCCGCAAAATCTCGATATCGCAGACCAAGAGGCCAGCGCGCTCGATCGCGGGCATCACTTCAGAAAGCGCGGGGATATAGCCGCCGGGAAAAATGTACTTCGCGATCCAGGGGTTGGTGACGTCAGGGCCGTCGGAGCGGCCGATCGAATGCAGCAGCATCATGCCGTCATCGGTAAGCAGTTCGGCGCATCGCTTGAAATAGGTGTCGTAGAAGTCGACCCCGACATGCTCGAACATACCCACCGACACGATGCGGTCGAACGGGCCAGCAATGTCGCGATAGTCCTCGAGGTAAAACTTCGCCGATTGCGTCAGGTTTTTTTCGGCGGCACAGGCATTGGACGCCTGCAATTGTTCGGTGGACAGTGTGACACCTGAAACATTGGCGCCGGTCATTTCGGCCAGATAAAGACCGAGGCCGCCCCAACCCGAACCGATGTCGAGCACCTTGTCGCCGGGCCGGATCAGGAGCTTGGCGGCGATATGCCGCTTCTTGGCGAGCTGGGCATCATCCAGCGTCGCATCCGGCTTTTCAAAGTAGCCGCAACTATACTGCTTGTCGGCGTCGAGAAAGAGCGAATAGAGCCGCCCGTCGAGATCGTAATGGTGGGCGACATTGTTTTTCGACCGACCGCGCGGATTGAACTGTCTGACATGCCTGACGAGATAGCGCAGCCACCATTGCAGTCTGGCCCATCGCGGCAATATTTCCGGCTGATCCATCAGGATCGCCAGTGCGTCGGCAATCGAGCCCTTCTCGACGACGAAGGTGCCCTCCATGTAAACTTCGCCGAGCGCAAGTTCGGGGTTGATCAGCACCCTGCGTTCGGCATCAGTGGTCAGGAATCGCACGGAAACCGGTTCACCGGTCCCATCGCCGCAGCTAAAGCTTGCCCCGCTCGCGGTGGTAAATGTCATCGCGCCGCGGCGAATGAACTGCTGCAGGAAATAACGCAACAAACGGTCCATCGAAACCACCGAATTGAGCGATCCCGTAGAAGCTTGGGTCCCGGCCGTCACGACGCACGGGGAACAGAATGGTTCCCTCGCGTCAAAACAGATCATAGTGCCGATGGAACCCGCGGGCTAGTGCATTGTACACAAAGCGGATATTCCTGAACGCCGCGTTCACGCAGTTGCGTCATAAGCGCGCTTCCATTCGCGGCATAATCGGCTAAAAGGTGACCGCCGCCGGTGCCCGATTGATGGGCGCTGGAAGCGATTTCCACATCTGGAGAATAGGAATGTTGAGCCGAGCGCTCAGTTTAGCGGCGGTGACGCTTCTGATCGGTTATTTTGCGGCGCCCCCTTCCGGGGTGCGGGCGCAAAATCTCGATGCCGGCAAGAGTCCTTCCCAGATTTTCGCGGGCACCTGCAACGCGTGCCACAAGAGCCCGCGCGGCCTCCTCAAGACCGTTTCGGCCGGCTCGCTGCCGGGCTTCCTTCGGCAGCATTACACGACCAGCGGCGACATGGCCTCGCTGCTCAGCACCTTCCTGATCTCCAACGGCGCCAGCGATCCCCGCTCCCAGGCGAAGCAGGGGGCCGATTCGAAATCATCCGGCGGAGCCGAGCAACTCGACCGGCAGGGCCGCAGATTGCGGCCTGTGCCCGCCCAGGAGGCCGCCAGACCCGATGCCGATGGCGCCCCGGCGCAGGGCGAGACCGGACGTCGCAACGCCAAGCGGCTGGCACGGCCAAGTGAGACGCCCGATGGGGCAAAACCGGCCGCGGATGGGGCAGCACCGACCCAGGCGGCCAGCGAGCGCAGCCCCGACGGCCGCAGGTTGACGGCCAAGCAGCGGCTGAGCAAGCGCGGTAGGCCGGGTGGCGAGGAGTCGCCCAAGACTGAAGAGCGGCCAACGCCCGAACCCGGAATGGACGACAAACCCAAGGCTGACGCCGCCAAGGACGATAGCGGCAAGCCCGAGGGAACCAAGCCAGCCGGCGAGGGCAAGTCTGAGGCCGCTAGAATCGAAATGCCGAAGGAAGGTAGCGGCGGCGAGACAGTTGTGCTGCGGCCCGATCCGGTGCCTCCGGTGACGCCTGCCCCGCCAGCAGCTTCAACGGCCACCTCCGCAGCTGCTTCCAGCCAAGCGCCCGAGCCGGCGGTTACCGCACGGCCCTCGGCGCCGCCTGAAACGACCGCGGGTTCCGCTTCCGCGCCGCCACCGGCACCCCCGGTTGCCGCCGCAGGCCCGCCCGCACCGCCAATCTCACAATAGCGGTGACGGAAAAAGCGACGGCCGGAATCCAGAGCCCGGCCAGTTCGGGCCGGGTTTTGGCGCCGACTTGATTTAGAGCAGCGTCACTTTTCCGGAGCGGCGTTTTCCTGCGGCTCCGCGTCGTCACGACGAGCCTCCGGATCGAAGAATTCGCCGGCGGCCGCGATGGCTTCGGCGGCCGCATCCTGATCTTCCTGACGCGTGGAGATCTCCTCGCCGCGGTTGATGCGTTCGGCCTCGTCCGCACTTCGCGCGACGGTGACGGTGACGCCGACTTCGACTTCCGGATGCACGGCAATCGCGATCACGTGCTTGCCGATGGCCTTGATCGGCGCGTCCAGCATGACCTGGCTGCGGTTAATGGTGACGCCATCGCTCTGGAATGATGCGATGATGTCGCGGACGCTCACCGATCCGAACAGCTGACCGGTCTCGGAGGCCTGACGAAGGATGATGACGTTGCGGCCGTTGATCTTCTCAGCGACCTTGGTCGCCTCGCCCTTGGCCTGCAGGTTACGGGCTTCGAGTTCAACCTTCATGCCGTCGAACTTGGCGCGATTGTCCGCGGTGGCGCGCAATGCCTTGCCGCGCTTGAGCAAGAAGTTGCGGGCAAACCCGTCCCTGACGCGGACGACCTCGCCCATGTGGCCGAGCTTGGCAACGCGTTCCAGCAAGATGACTTCCATATTCGTTCTCCTTTGAGGTGATCAGATCTAAGGGGTTGAATTGAGGGTTCAGGACGCAGGTAGCGGCGGCGGTCTCCCGCGGAGGTAGCGCAGGCGCAGCCCGAAAACGGTGTCGGCTACCCCGAGAATGGCGATTGCCAGAATGGGCCAGCTGAACACCACGACGATGATGTAGGCGCAGCCGAGCCAGAGCGCGCGGCTCTTCAGCGCCAGCGTCAGGGTGTGCAGCACCGCAAAACCGACCAGCGCGTAAGCGATCATCAAGGCTATGGTGATGATCTGCGCCACGATCGCAAGCAGTCCGCCGGCGAAGCAAAATGCGATTGCCGCACACAATGCCACGAGCGTCAGCGGCGGCAGCGCCGTGCTTTTCAGGTCGGGCCAGGGGCGATGCAATCGTCCCGATGTCGCAGCGATTTTTGCGGCGAGCCAGAGGTTGAGCGTCAGCGCTATCATCATGACAAGGGTAACCGCAGCGGGCGCGAGGATTACCAGCGCATCCAGCCTGCGATCGGTGAGCGTGACACCCGCCAGTTCCAGAAGATGCGCCCACGCGGATCGCATCGTGTTGTGTATGGTAGGACCGTCAGATCCCATCGTGAGCATGATGGCGGTTGTGGTTATCGTTACAAAACTCACAACCCACAGCAGAATTCGGCCGACGGGATACCATTCCATCGCCGCATCGTCGCTATTAGGCGCGGTGCCCGCGGCGAGCGGCCGACCGAGCAGCGCAAGATGTCCAAGCCACCAGGCCGGCAGCGCGATGGCGACAGCGAAGCCAATGCAAAAGGGAAGGCCGAAGATCAGGCCCAGAACGGTAGCTGCCGTGATGCCGCCGATCGTGGCGCAGAGCGGACCCCAGCCAATCCCAGCCACCATCAGCGGCAGTGGCGCGAGGTAAAGCAGCAACACCGAGATTAGCGTGCCCGAAATGATCGAGGCAAACATCAACGCTGCGGCGCATCCGGCTGCTAATGCTATGAAAACGGTCGTAATCATCAGCTGTCCCGCTCCTTTCGAGCGGTTAGAGGTCTTTAATGACCCCAACCATCGGCAACCGGACGACCCGGAAGCCTTATGAAGATTTGCGATCCGCGGCGGTCAGGCCGCGGACCGCGGATTGGTCTTAACGAATGACGTAAGGCAATAGACCGAGAAAACGCGAGCGCTTGATGGCGCGCGCGAGTTCACGCTGCTTCTTGGCGGATACAGCCGTGATGCGGCTCGGCACAATCTTGCCGCGCTCGGATACGTAACGCATCAACAGCTTGGAATCCTTGTAATCGATCTTCGGCGCGTTCGGGCCCGTGAACGGGCAGGTCTTGCGACGGCGGAAAAACGGACGGCGGGCACCAGCTTCGGCCATGATTCTTACTCCTCGATCACTGCGTCGGCATCGTCACGCCCGCGGCGTGGACGGTCGCCGCGATAGCCACCGCCGTCGCGGTCGCCACGGAAGCCACCGTCGCGGTCGCCGCGGAAACCACCGCCACGGTCGTCGCGGTCACGGTCGCGGTCAGCCTTGCGCATCATCGCCGAGGGACCTTCCTCGTGTTCTTCGACGCGAACCGTGAGATAGCGAATCACGTCTTCGCTGATCCGCTCCTGCCGCTCGATCTCGGCGACAGCCGCCGAGGGCGCGTCGATATTCAGCAGCACGAAATGCGCCTTGCGATTCTTGTTCATGCGATAGGTCAGCGAACGCACGCCCCAGTTCTCGGTCTTGCTGACCTTGCCGCCCGCCTGTTCGACGATGCCGGTCATCTGGGTGGTCAGCTCTTCGACCTGCTGGGTGCTCGCATCCTGACGCGCGAGAAAAACATGCTCATAAAGAGGCATGGGTGTCCTTTCCATGTGTTGGCGCGGTTCCCGGCGGCAAGCCCTTCGAACCCTTCGGAAAGGACTCGATATGCTCAGAAGGCGGAAGCACGGGACGACGGGCCGACTGGCCCTGCCACATCAATATCGCCGATACGGTGAGATTGCTGAGACCGTCCGTTCAGCTCCCGGCCGGGATCCACGGATGGCGCGGTTTATACGGATTTTGAGCCTGGTGGCAAGGGAAAGCCGCCGAGCCACCGAGTTGGACCGAAGCCGGGAACCGGTGGCGCTTGACACAAACGGCTCCAGCGGTGTCTTTCGGCCCCGACTTTGGAGCGCGATCGGCAAGGGGAATCCGAGTTTCCTCCAGATTTCGATCCAAGACATTGAAAGAGATAGGGATTTCTTGCCGCCCCGCAATTGGCGTATTGTCGGCGAGATCTAAATATCCAGGGGCGTTGATGACGGCTGCATTCACATTTCCGGGGCAGGGCTCGCAGGCGGTCGGCATGGGCAAGGCGCTGGCGGAGGCGTTTCCGGCCGCCCGCGCAGTGTTCGCCGAGGTCGATGCGGCGCTCGGCGAAAGGCTGACGGCCATCATTTGGGGCGGGCCGGCTGAGACCTTGCAGCTGACCGAAAACGCCCAACCCGCCTTGATGGCGGTCTCGCTCGCCACCTTGCGCGTGCTGGAGGGCGAAGCCGGCTTTTCGGTCGCCTCGGACGCCGCCTTCGTCGCCGGACATTCGCTGGGCGAATATTCTGCGCTCGCCGCGGCCGGCAGCCTGAGCATCAGTGACACCGCGCGGCTGCTGCGCATCCGGGGCCTTGCGATGCAGAAGGCGGTGCCGGTTGGTGTTGGCGCCATGGCGGCTTTGCTCGGTCTGGATTATGAGGCGGCGGTCGCGGTGGCGAACGAGGCCGCGCAGGGGCAGGTTTGTCAGGCCGCCAACGACAATGGCGGCGGGCAGGTGGTGGTTTCCGGCGACAAGGCGGCGGTCGAGCGCGCCCTTGAGATTGCCAAGTCCAAGGGCGCCAAGCGCGCGATGCTGCTTCCGGTGTCGGCGCCGTTTCACTGTCGACTGATGCAGCCCGCCGCCGACGCGATGGCGGAGGCGCTTGCCGGTGTCAGCATCAAGCGACCGGTTTCGCCGCTGGTGTCGAATGTATTGGCCGCTCCGATCACGGAGCCGGACGAAATCCGGCGGCGCCTGATCGAACAAGTCACCGGAACGGTGCGCTGGCGCGAGTCGGTCGCTTACATGGCAAGCCACGGGGTCACGCGATTTTTCGAAATCGGCGCGGGCAAGGTACTGAGCGGGCTGGTCAAACGCATCGCCGACGGCGCCGTTGGCATTTCAGTCGGCGGGCCCGGTGACATCGCCTCGGCAAAAGACGCGCTTGTTGCCGCGCAGACCGCCTGAGCGGGGGGAGGCATGATGTTCGATCTCACTGGCAGGACAGCGCTCATCACCGGCGCGACCGGGGGCATCGGTGGCGCGATCGCGCAGGCGCTGCACGCCCAGGGCGCAACGGTGGCCATTTCCGGGACGCGGCGTGAGGCGCTCGACACGTTGGCCGCGAAGCTCGGCGAGAGAGTTCATGTGCTGCCCTGCAATCTTTCCGATGCCGCGGAGGTCGAGGCGTTGGTTCCGTCCGCCGAACGGGCAATGGGCCAGCTCGATATTCTGGTCGCCAATGCCGGCATCACGCGCGACAATCTTTTTGTGCAGTTGCGTGACGAAGACTGGGACGAGGTCATCAAGGTCAATCTGACGGCTACCTTCCGTCTGGCCCGCGCCGCAACCAAGCTGATGATGCGCAAGCGTTTCGGCCGCATCATCGCGATCACCTCTGTCGTCGGCATCACCGGCAATCCGGGCCAGGGCAATTACACCGCGTCGAAGGCAGGCCTGATCGGCATGATCAAGACGCTGGGCGCGGAATACGCCAGGCGCAACGTGACCGCCAATTGCATCGCCCCGGGGTTTATCGCGACCCCAATGACGGATGCGCTCAACGACAAACAGCGCGAAACGATCCTTTCCAAGGTTCCGGCAGCGCGCCTCGGAACGCCGGAGGAAATCGCGGCGGCGGCGGTCTATCTCAGTTCGAACGAAGCGGCGTATGTGACCGGGCAGACTATTCACGTCAACGGCGGAATGGCCATGATCTGAGGCGGCTGCCAGTCCCCTGAAGGAGACGAAACGCCGCTGGTGGCAGCTAATCAAGGCTTGTAGTCAAGGCTTTGGAAGTATGATAACCGAACCACCGACGGATGGGCAAAGAACACCATTGCAGGGGATTGAAACCCTGTATATTGGCGGTGCGGAGCCTGCCGTCGTTCGCCGGGTCCGTGTCGGCCATGACCGGGCCAATCAAGACTATGCGCGATTGCGAAGGTAACTAACGATCACGATGGCTCGTACGTCTTGGGTCGGGTCCAATGGAACAAGCACGAGGTTGAACGATGAGTGAGATTGGCGCGCGGGTTAAGAAGATCGTGGTCGAACACCTTGGTGTTGAACCCGAAAAAGTGGTCGACAACGCGAGCTTCATTGACGACCTCGGCGCCGACAGCCTCGATACGGTCGAGCTTGTGATGGCGTTTGAAGAAGAATTCGGCTGCGAAATTCCCGACGATGCCGCGGAGACAATTCTGACCGTCGGCGACGCGACAAAATTCCTCGAAAAGAACGCGAAGAGCTGACGCCCCCGCGCGGTGCTGACGAAGTTGGACGGACCGTGGTAACGCGGTCCAACGGCTTGTTGTCTGGGGCCGCGAATCGTGCGCTGGAGTGGTCGATATGAGGCGGGTTGTCGTCACGGGCCTCGGCATGGTGTCGCCACTTGGCTGTGGCATTGAGCCGACCTGGAGGCGTATCCTCAACAGCGAAAGCGGCGCCAGGAAGATTGATACATTCGACGTCTCCGATCTGACCAGCCGGATCGCTTGCCTGATCCCGCGCGGCGACGGTACCAACGGCACATTCAACCCCAATCAGTGGATGGAGCCGAAAGATCAGCGCAAGGTCGACGACTTCATCATATTTGCGATGTGTGCGGCGCAGCAGGCGCTCGATGATGCCAATTGGCATCCCGTCACCGAAGAGGACCGGTGCGCCACCGGCACCATGATCGGCTCCGGGATCGGCGGCTTGTCGGGCATTGCCGATACGGCGCTGCTTCTGAACGAGCGCGGTCCGCGCAAGGTATCGCCATTTTTCATTCCCGGGCGCCTGATCAATCTCGCTTCGGGGTATGTGTCGATCAAGCACGGTCTCAAAGGCCCCAACCATGCCGTGGTGACCGCTTGTTCGACCGGCGCGCACGCGATCGGCGATGCGAGCCGGCTGATTGCACTTGGGGATGCGGACGTGATGGTGGCCGGCGGCACCGAATCTCCGATTTGCCGGTTGTCGATGGCCGGCTTTTGCGCGTCTCGGGCGTTGTCAACCGCTTTCAACGAGACACCGGAAAAGGCCTCGCGCCCCTATGACAGGGATCGCGATGGCTTTGTGATGGGAGAGGGCGCCGGCATCGTGGTGCTCGAAGAATACGAGCACGCAAAGAATCGCGGAGCACGAATCTATGCGGAGGTGATCGGCTACGGGTTATCCGGCGACGCCTATCATATCACCTCGCCATCGCCGGATGGCGACGGTGCGTTCCGCAGCATGCGCGCCGCGCTGAAGCGGGCCGGAATAAGCGCTTCCGATATCGACTATATCAACGCGCACGGAACATCCACCCAGGTCGGGGACGAAATCGAACTAGGGGCTGTGGAGCGGCTATTGGGCAATGCCGCTTCAACAGTGTCGATGTCGTCGACCAAATCGTCCACAGGGCATTTACTGGGTGCGGCGGGGGCAATCGAGACGATCTTCAGTATCCTGGCGATTCGCGATAACATCGCACCGCCGACGATCAACCTTGACAACCCGTCGGTACAAACGGCGATCGATCTCGTCCCACAAACGGCGCGCAAACGCGAAATCAATGTCGCACTGTCGAATTCGTTCGGATTCGGGGGCACCAACGCGTCTGTGATCTTGCAGCGCGTGGCCAACTGACGCGCGTCTCATCGAATAGAAGTTCACCGTTTCGCCGCATTCGATGATAATTCCTAGATGCGGGCGAGACTACCGGCCGATGCAGTTTTTTGCGAGGCCACGATTGAACCGACAGGATTCAGGTTGCATCGATGAGTGAGAGGCCGCCCATTTCGCCACGCAGCCCGCGCGCCGCGCTGGAGCCCGAGCAGGTTCCGCCGCCGCCAAGGCGATCCGAGCGCGCCCGCAATCCATTGGTCGTGATAGGCAATGCCATTATCACCATCGTGTTGGTTTTGATGATCGGCGCCGGCGGCGCATACATTTACGGCAGGCAGAAAATCGAAGCTCCAGGCCCGTTGCAGGAGGACAAGGTCGTTAACATTCCGGTACGGGCTGGAATGACCGACATTGCCGACATTCTGCAGCGCGAAGGCGTGATCGACAATAATCGTTGGGCATTCGTCGGCAGCGTGTTTGCGCTGAAGGCGCGTTCCGAACTCAAGCCCGGGGAATATTTGTTCCAGAAAAACGCCAGTCTGCGTGATGTCATCGGCACCATCGTTGAAGGCAAGGTGGTTCAACACGCCGTCACCATTCCGGAAGGCTTGACTTCCGAACAGATCGTGGCGCGGCTTTCCGAAAACGATATCTTCTCTGGCTCCGTGCGCGAACTGCCGCGCGAAGGCACGCTGCTGCCGGAAACCTACAAATTCCCGCGCGGCACCCCGCGCGACCAGGTGATTGCGCGCATGCAGCAGGCTCAGAAACGCGTGCTGGCGGAGATTTGGGAGCGTCGCAATTCGGACATTCCGATCAGGACGCCGGAGCAACTGGTAACCCTGGCCTCGATCGTCGAAAAAGAAACCGGCAAGGCCGATGAGCGCAGCCGGGTAGCCGCGGTTTTCGTCAATCGGCTACGGCAGAAAATAAAGCTGCAGTCGGATCCGACCATCATCTATGGCCTGGTCGGCGGCAAGGGAACGCTGGGCCGACCGATCAAGCGCAGCGAAATCCAGCAGCCGTCGCCGTACAATACTTATGTGGTTGACGGCCTGCCGCCCGGCCCTATCGCCAATCCCGGACGGGCCTCGCTGGAAGCGGCCGCCAATCCCGCGCGAACGCGCGATCTGTTCTTTGTCGCCGACGGTACCGGAGGCCATGCCTTCAGCGACACTTACGACCAGCATCAGAAGAACGTCGCCAAACTTCGGGCGATGGAGAAGCAGATACAGAACGATACGGTCGAGCCGGCCGACGAACCCGCGCCGGCCACAGCCGGTGCGCCGGCCGACGCCAACCCGACCGCCACGACGATCAAGCCGGCCCCGGCAAAAAAACCGGCACGCGGTGCCGCTCCGGCCCGGCAGGGGGCAGCACAATCGACGGAGTCGCCCCCGGTTGTTCAGCGCTAGCGCTGGCAGACCAAAAACCGGTGCCAAATTCCACTTTTGCGTAATACGCGCTAAGCTCGCGCAATTGTTGGCTTTGCGAATCTCAAGCCCGTAGCTTTCCGGAGAATTTCACGCGATGGCCCTGTCGAGCATGACCGGCTTTGCCCGAAGCCACGGCGCCAGCGGACCGTACGCGTTCGAATGGGAATTGAAGTCGGTGAATGCCAAGGGCTTCGACCTTCGCATGCGGCTGCCGCCGGGATGGGACGATCTGGAAGCCTTCGCAAAGAAGCGCGCCGGTGAAGTGCTGTCGCGCGGCACGGTGTATGCCAATTTGAACGTCAAGCGCACCAATGCGGCGTCAACCGTTCGCATCAATGAAGAGGTTCTGGCGTCGATCGTGAGGGTGGCCGGCGTGCTCGCCGGCAAGATCGACGCGGTGGCTCCCAGTATCGATGGGCTCCTGGCGATCAAAGGCGTCATCGAAATTGTCGAACCGGAGAGCGACGAGGCGGAAGATAAAGCTGCGAAAGCCGCCGCTGCGTCGTCGTTCGAGCAGGCGCTCGCCGATCTCGTCGAAATGCGCCGTCGCGAGGGCGTCATGCTCGGGCAGATCCTGTCGCAACGAATGGATGAGATCGAGCGGCTGGCGGAGAAGGCCGAGGCCGCGCCGGGCCGCAAACCCGATGCGGTCAAAGCCCGGCTAGCCGAGCAGATTGCCGCGCTGCTCGATGCATCCGACCGATTCGACCCCGACCGGCTCAATCAGGAAGCGCTGCTGATCGCCGCCAAGGCCGACATTCGCGAAGAGCTGGATCGAATTGCCTCGCACGTCGCGCAGGCTCGCGAGATGATTGCCAAGGGTGGCCCGGTCGGCCGGCGGCTCGACTTCCTGTCGCAGGAATTCAATCGCGAGGTCAATACCTGCTGTTCAAAGTCCAACGATCTGGAATTGACCAACACCGGCCTCGAAATGAAGAACGTGGTGGAGCAATTCCGCGAACAGGTTCAGAATCTGGAGTGAAGCATGACGGCTGAGGGTCACGGCTTTGACGGGGTTGAGCGGCGTGGATTGATGTTCGTGCTGTCATCGCCGTCGGGTGCGGGAAAGACCACGCTGTCGCGCCTGCTGATCGAGCGGATGCCCGGCCTGAAGATGTCGGTGTCGGCGACAACGCGGCTAAAGCGGCCCGGTGAAGTCGAGGGCCGCGACTACTTGTTTGTCGACAAATCCCGATTCGAACAGATGACCAAACGGCACGAATTGCTGGAATGGGCCACCGTGTTCGACAATCGCTACGGCACGCCGCGCGCACCGGTCGAAGCGGCGCTGTCGGCGGGGCAGGATGTGCTGTTCGATATCGACTGGCAGGGCACCCAGCAGCTACGGGAGAAGGCGCGGGCGGACGTCGTCAGCGTGTTTATCCTGCCGCCGTCGGCGGCCGACCTGGAACGGCGGCTCCATAGCCGCGCTCAAGATAGTGATGCGGTGATCCGCGGGCGAATGAGCCGCGCGACGCATGAATTGAGCCATTGGGCGGAGTACGACTATATCGTTATCAATCATAATATCGACGAGGCGTTTGCCGAGGTGCAGTCGATCCTGAAGGCCGAAAGGCTCAAGCGCGAACGTCGTACCGGCTTGACGACGTTCGTTCGGGAGCTACAGCGGCAACTGGAGCGATAGCCCGACGTCACGTCGGTGATCGTCCCGTCATTTTCGAGAGAAACTCCGCCATCCGGTTGTCGGGCTCGCCGGCTTCACCCATATTTCGGGCAAACCGAGGCCTGCGGGGGAGAACGTCGGCGTCCGGATAATCGGACAGCACGATGCGGTTGTCATCGGTCTGCTCCCAGACCGGGCGCCGGCGCGCATGGATTGAACTTCGTCGCGGACGTCGCGAGCGGCCAAACTTGAAGAAGAGACTTGCCACGAGGCTACCGAAAGCGAGAGGCACGACAACGGCGACGAACCACCTTGGGATCGGGCCGGGCTGAGCTTGCGAAGAAGCATCCGCCGCAACGAGCGTACCTGCGGCGACGTCGGGCGCCGGCGCGGCCGTAGAAGTTGGCGGCACGTTGGCTGCCAACTTGCTGATCGTCGGCTGCGCACCGGATGTGGAGTTCACGCCCGACGGCTCAGGCCAGCGCGAAGCCACGACAGGTAACGCCGCGTTTGTGTCCGAAACATCCGCTGGCGGGCTATCGTTCAACGCCGGCGCAATCGCGGGCCAAGGGGCATTTTGTTCTTCGCTGCGATTCGTTTGTGCCGGCAGCTCGGCGCGGGCATTGGCGACGGAATGTTGCGCGGCGGAAGCGGCTTGCTGCGCAGGCGGCCTTGCCGGCGGCAAAATGTTTTGCGGGGCCGCTTGCGAGAGCTGTTCCCCCTCGCCACGGAGATACCAGCAATGGCGCTTGGTAGCGTGTTCGATGCGATAGTACCAATGGCTGCCCGGGGGCGACTCACCTTTCGGACCGGAAAGGCAATCAACGGCCGTGACGGTCTCGCCGTGCGAAATGGCTGTGAGCGGGGCGCCTGCGAGAATGCTGGCGCAAACGGCTGACACAAATCTCGCGGTTCGGTTCGGCACGATCATCTCCTACGCAATACTCGGCAGGCCAATCTCCTCAAAAACTTGGGTCGCAATGCGCCGCAAATTCGGACAGCATGGGGCTTAATTCGGGCTTGCCTTCGTTGCCGGGGGGCAGGCGGTGCTCGAAAGAAGGGAATCTCCCGGCTACCTCGCAGCGACGTCAATCGCTCGCGAGCACGTCGCTGAACAGCACGTAACGCTCGCCGTCGAAGCGCACCAGCCGCATCTGTTTGATCGGACGCAGATCGGTGGGGCTGGTCTTCAGGCGGATCCCCGGCAATAGCAGCGGCAGCGCCATGTCCAAATTGGAGGCCTGCTTCATGACATTCTCGCGCGTCAGATCGTCGCCGCACTGCTTGAGGAGTTGCACCACCGCAAAACCGATATTGTAGCCATAGGGTGCGTAATAGTCGCTCTTGTCGATCCGCGGGTTGTACTTGTCCATCCACGCGTTCCAGGCCTGCATGGCCGGGTCGTCTTTCCACTGCGGGTCGGCCGGATCTTTTTGATAGGCCGCCGAGATCACGCCTCTTGAGGCCTCAAACCCGGCCGGCCGGATCGCACCCGCAATAGAGGAACCGACGCCAACGACGAATTTCAGCGGATGCCAACCGATATCATAGGCTTTGCGGATGGCCTGCGCCGCAAATCGGGGTACTGCGGCAATCAGCAACGCGTCCGCGCCCGAAGCCTTCAGCGAAACGATCTGCGAATCGATCGTCGGGTCGCTGGTGTTGTAGGTCAACGCCGACACGATCATGGTCGAGGCCTTCGCGCCGAGCCCGCGCCTGAATCCCAAGAGGTAATCGCGGCCGAGATCGTCGTTCTGGGAAATGATCCCGACCTTGGCGTCGGGTTTTACGGAGAGAAGGTATTTGGCGTAGATTTCGCCTTCCGACGCATAGTGCGGTGTCCAGCTCATCGTCCACGGAGAGTGCTCGGGATCGTTAAAGATCGTCGCGCCTGAACCGACAAAGAGGTGCGGCACCTTTTTCTGATTGATATATTTGAGAACCGCCAGGTTGGTGGCGGTACCGACTGGGTTGACAAGGAACAGCACCTCGTCGCTTTCGATCAGGCGTCTGATCTGTTCCACCGTCTTGGGCGGGCTATAGGCGTCATCGAGGCTGATGAAATTGATCCTGCGGCCGTTCACGCCGCCCTGATCGTTCACCATCGCGAAATAGGCCGCGATGGAAACCGCGCCGGCCGAATAGGCCGATGCGGGGCCGCTATAGGGCGTGGTGGTCCCGATTTTGATTTCGCTGTCGCTGGCGCCGGGACCGTAGTGCTTTTGCGCGAGCGCCGGCGCCGCGACAATTACAAGTGCCGCTAAAACGCCCAGTGTCGAATAAATTCGGGAGGCCATGAAAGTTTCCTTCCTCGCGAACGGTCGAGGCGACCAAACGCTCGCCCTGCTAGTTCTTCAGCACAATGCGCCCGACGACCTTTCCAGCCCGCAAGGCGTCGATCCACTTCTGGACATCGGCCATCGGCTCTTCCTTCATTGGCGTCGGCTTGATCTTCCCGCCGCGCGCCAGCGCCATCAGTTCCTGCGCCTCGGCCAAGGTCCCCACCATGAAGCCTTCGATAGTCATGCGCTTGTAAACCCACTGCACCATCGGCAGGCTGAAATTGCCGCCCATCAGGCCGGAAACCACGATCTTGCCGCCGCGCGCCAGTACGGAAACCGCAAAGGCCATCGATTTCTCGTTGCCGGCGAAATCGACGACTTCGTCGAAGCCGCCCTCGGTTTCCCTGATGATGCGTTTGACCACCTCTGCTTCGGAAGGATCGTAGGCGACACTGGCGCCGTTCTGCAGCGCCGTCTCGCGCGCGGCCGCGCTCAAATCCGCCACCGAGACCCCTTGCTTGAACATCGCTTGGGCAAAGGCCAACCCCATCATGCCGACGCCGCCGAGGCCGATCAGAAGCAGGTTGCGCTGACGCGGCCGGTCGACCAAGCGCTTCAGCGCGCCATAAGCGGTCACACCGGAGCACATCAAGGTCGCCGCCTGATTAACCGGAAGCGGGTCATAATCCAGGAGATATTTCGCGTCCGGCACCAAGACATGGCTTGCAAAGCCGCCGTCGATCGTGACGCCGAGAAACCGTTGCTTGGGGCAAAGATTTTCGTTGCCCTGGAGACAGTCGCGGCACTGGCCGCAGCCGATCCACGGAAAGACCGCTTTCCTTGTGCCGATCAGGTTCCTTGAGACGTCGGAGCCGACCTCCTCGACGATCCCGGCGATCTCGTGCCCGAGCGTGAACGGCAACGTCATGCCGCGCGTGGTGTCGAGCCTTTTGCCGCCGCCGAGATCAGCGTAGCCATCCTGAATGTGAAGATCGGAATGGCACAATCCGCAACGCTCGATACGGACCAGAACTTCGCTCGCCATCGGCTTTGGGGTCTCGACGATGGTCTCACACAGCGGCGCGTCGAACTTGACCAATGATTGGCGTCGCATGAGCGACATGAATTTCCTCCTCAGGGGACGTTCAATTTGTGCTGCGTATATCCGTCAATTCCCGGGCCATGGCAACAAAGCCGCGGATCGGAATGGTCTCGGCGCGCCGGGTCAAATCGACGTGGGCTGCCGCGGCCAGCCGGGCAGGGTCGACCGCCAATGATTTGAGGCTTTGCCGCAACATTTTCCGCCGCTGGCCAAATGCCGCCGCCGCCACCTGCTCCAGCGCACGGCGGTCGCAGGCCTCGGGGGCCGAGCGAGGCACCAGACGCACCACTGATGAGGTGACCTTGGGCTGCGGCACGAAGGCGGCGGGAGAAATATCAAACAGGATTTTCGTCTCGCTGCGCCAGTTCGCGAGCACGCCCAGGCGCCCATAGGCTTCGTCGTTGTCGCGCGCGACGATCCGTTCGGCTACCTCGCGCTGAAACATCAAGACCATCATGTCGTACCAGGGCGGCCACGGTTCGATCGACAGCCAGTCGATCAACAGCGCGGTCGCGATATTGTAGGGCAGGTTGGCGACGATTTTCGCGCGGGTGGTCCCGAGCAGTGGCCGCGGATCGAAATGCTGCGCGTCGGCGCAGACGATTTCCAGGCGTCCCGGATACCGTCTTGAAATCTCCTCGAGCGCCGGGAGGGCGCGTTGGTCGCGCTCCACCGCAATCACGCGCCGTACGCCCAGCGCCAGCAGTGCGCGCGTCAACCCGCCGGGGCCGGGACCGATCTCGACGACGGTCGCTTCTTCAAGGGGACCCGCGGCGCGGGCGATCCGGGCGGTCAGGTTGAGGTCCAGCAGAAAATTCTGGCCGAGTGACTTGCGCGCTGACAGGGCATGCTGGCGAATGACCTCGCGAAGCGGCGGAAGGTCGTCGATCGCGCTCATGGCGGCTGCGCCATCGCCATGCGGGCGGCCAGCCGCAGCGCCGCGATCAGGCTCGACGGACTAGCCTTCCCGGTCCCGGCGATGTCAAAGGCCGTGCCATGATCGGGCGACGTCCGAATGAACGGCAATCCAAGCGTCACGTTGACGGCATCCTCGAAGGCCAGTGTCTTGACCGGGATCAGCGCCTGATCGTGATACATGCAGATCGCGCAATCATAGGTCCGGCGCGCGGCCTCATGGAACAGGGTGTCCGCCGGCAACGGCCCCCTGATCTCGATACCCTCGCTGCGCAGGATTTCGACGGCGGGCGCCACGATGGTCTTTTCTTCGGTGCCGAGTGAGCCGTCTTCGCCGGCGTGCGGATTGAGACCAGACACCGCAAGGCGGGGATTGACGAGGCCGAAGCGGGCCTTCAAAGCCGCCACCACAATGCGGGCCGTCGTCACGATCAAATCAGTCGAAAGCTGTGCAAGTGCCTCACGCAGCGGAACATGGATCGTTACGGGCACCACGACCAGGGCAGGGGACCACAGCATCATGACGGGTTGCGGCGTATGATTTGGCGTTGCGGCGAGCTCGGCGAGATACTCGGTATGTCCGGGATGCCGAAATCCGGCGCGGTAGAGCACGCTCTTGGCAATCGGATTGGTGACGACGGCACTGGCCCGTCCGGCGATGACCTCGTCAACCGCCTGGCGAATCGAGGCCATCGCCGCCTCCGCACTGGTGCCGTCCGGCGTGCCCGGCTGTGCCGTCGCCGGACGGCCGGTAGCAACTATCGGCAGAGCGTCCGCGAATGCAACCTGTGCCTCCTCCGCGCGAACCTCGGCAAGCCTGACACTAAGTCCAAGCGTCTTTGCCCGGCGACCGAGGAAGTCCGGATCGCCAAGCAAATAGAATGCCGGAAGCTGCAGCTCGTTGCGGCGAAGCCACGCCTTGATGGTGATGTCGGGTCCGATACCCGCAGGTTCGCCTGATGTCAGCGCGATCGGCTTGGCCATACGTCAACGATATTCGATCATCGCCGCCTTGCGGACGTCCTGCAGGTACAATTTCGACCTTGCCTCGTATTTTTCGGCGAACATCTTGTCCCGGATCTCTCTCTTTTTCGGCGTATCGACGGTGGTCGGGTCCCGTCCGCACAGCGCAACCATCTCCACGCCCTGCTTTGTCACCTCGGGCGGGGTCAAGTGGCCGATCGGAGTGCCGTCGAGCAGTTGACGCAGCGAGGCCGGTATGTCGGCCGAAGTCTTGACCACCTGCTGGAGGATGGACGCGTTTTGCATCGACTTGAAGAATGCATTGGCCTCGGCGCAGGTCTGGATACGTCCGCGCAGAGCCTCGGCCTCCTTTTTTCTCGTTTCGATGGCATCGGGCGCAGACCCGCGCGGGACGATCAGCACGATCGGCTGCATTTTGTACTCGAAGGCCTGGGTATCCGGCTTTTCTTCGCCGCCTTTTTCCTGAATCGCGGCGGCGACGTCCTTTTCGCCGACCTGAAGGCTTTCCTTGTATCGGCCGCGGACCAGGTTGGTCCAAACCATGTCGGCCTTTACCCGCGCCTTCAGCGTGTCGGGGCGAATGCCCTGGCTTTCCAGTGATTTTGTCAGTTGATCCGCCGTGATTCGCATCCGCGAACTCATCGCGGCGTAAGACTGATCGATATCGGTCGCCGAAGGGTCTATGCCAAATTTCTTTCCCTCCCTGATCTTCACTTTTTCGTCGATCAATTCGTCGATCACCTGTTGCCGTTCCGGCGTCTTTTTGGTGCTCAGGAAAATCAGCTTGGTGCGTTGTTCGATATCGTAATGGGTGATGGGCTCGCCGTTGACCATAACGGCGACCTGCGCCTGCGCCGGTGCGACCCATCCCATCAAGGCCAGTGCCGCGGCGCAACCCAGGATGAGCGCTGAGAGCCGACGGAAGAGGGGTGTGGTCATCGTCATATTCGCTACGTTGGCCGATCCTGGTTGTGGCAACGCCGCGCCGGAATTTCGTCCTCCGGGCGCGCGCCCGGTGCCGGTCTTATTGCGACGAGGAGTTGGTATTGGCAAGGGTCCGCAAGCCGAGCTGCAGCATAAAAGCGTGTCCAAGTATTGGCGGCGAAGTAGTCGTCGCATAGGAGAAGGAGGTGACGTAGTTGGCTGCCAGCACGAAGCAGTCGTCCACATAGCCGGCGCCCACGACATATTGGTTGATCTGGTTCGCGACAAGATCCCAACGCGCAGCGCCCGTCGCCACCCAGTTCGAGGCTACCTTGACCGATCCGCTGACGAGAATGCCTTCGCGACGGGTCAGATATCCGAGGTCCGGCTGAGCGCCGTAGTCGCCGTACAATAGGCTGACCGACCAGCGGTCAAAATTGGCACGGCCCTCGGCCTCGAAGCGCTGGACGGCCCCGCTCGCCTGATCGAATCGCGCGCGTGTGCTGAACGTATAAGTCCTGTTCGGCGAATAGCTGAGGCTCGCGACGTAATCGGATTTCGGGGTCTGCAATCCGGAATCAACCGCGGTATTGGTCACGTCCCTCACCGCGAAGGAGTTCAGGCCGAACAGCTGGTAGGATTGCCCGAACACCGCGGTGACCGAGCCGCCGCGGTCGAACTGGGTGGTCGCCTGCACGCCGGCATTGGCGCGGCCACCGCCTTCGACGCGGTCATAACCTGAGAATTTGTCGACGCTGAACAGGTTGCTGGTGTCGAAGGCCATGCTTTGCGCGTCCTCGTTGGGCAGCTTGCCCGCATAGGTTTCGTTGGGACGGATGATAACCTGTGCGATCGGTTCGACGGTCGTGGTACCCCACGGCTGAACGTTGATGAAGGGGTAGCGATATTCGAGGCCGACCGTGGGCATCACGCGCAGGGCCTGGGTATCGCCGACCGGCAGGAAGTTCGAAACGCCCGGCTGGTTCGAAATCGAGGCGTTGACCGCGTCGGCGCGAACGCTTGCAAATGGCGTCCAGATCTCGCCCGCCGAATCGGTGAACGATCGCCGCCAATCGACTTCGCCCGTCAATCGCGTGTAGGTGCCCGGCATGCCGCGAAGCAGGCAGTTCGCTGGCACGATACTCTTGGCCGGATCGGCTGAAATCGCACCCAGGCACGAACCATTGGCGAGGGCCGCATTGTTGATTGGATCAAAGACCGCGTTGTTACGGGTGAGGTTGGTGAAATTCGTTTTGTAGCTGACCTCGCCGCCCAGCACCGGGCGGTTGATCACGTTGGAATAATCGATGACGGGCGCAACGATGGGCACCTGAGACTGGTTGCCGGACAGACTGAGATAATAGATCGCCCGCGCGTCAAAGAAACTGCGATTGCCGACGCCCGTCAAATAAAGCTGTGAGACGGCTTCCGTCGGCAGGGTCAGGAACGATTGAAACGGATCCTTGTAAATCGACAGTCTGTAGTCCGACAACAACATGAAGTCGGTCAGCGCGACGCCTTCCCAACCCCAAGCCCATTTGTCGTTCAGCGCGAACTCGCCCTTGGTCTCGATGCCGCCGCGGAACTGACGGTCTCCGGGCTGACCAGCGAAAGCGCCGGGGTCAAGCTGGTCGATGCCATAGGCGCGAATTTGATAGGAGCCGTCCATCAGGCGCTGACGGAATTCGGCCTGCATCAGCACGCCCTGCTGGGTCATGAAGCGTGGGTTGAAGGTCACGTCATAGTCGGGAGCGATCGCCCAGAAGAACGGCACTTCAACACCGAATCCGTAGGTCGAATTCGAGCTGTAGGCGGGCATCAGGAAGCCGGTCTTGCGCTTTACGGTCGGGTCGGGCGCCGAGAAATACGGGATATAGGCCAGGGGAACGCCGAAGAATTCCAACTGGGCGTTCTCGAAGTAGAGCATCTTGTCGATCTGGTCGTGAATGATGCGCATACCCTTGACCTGCCACAGCGGCGGCTTCTTCGGATCGTCCTTGCAGGGGGCGCAGGCCGTGTAGACGCCGTTTTCGAACACGGTGTAATTGCCGCTGCTGCGATCCGCGCGGGTCGCGGCCATCCGGGTCGCATCGGCCGTGTCGACGTGCAGCGAATCGACGAAACCGTCGCGGTAGTCGTCGCTCAGATCCAAAATGTTGGCGTAGGTAATCTTGCCATCCACGTCGGTCATGCGGATGTTGCCTTCGGCATGCAGCCGCTTGGTCTTTTGATCGTAGATGACCTTGTCCGCCTCGACGCTTGTCCCGTTGTAGAACATCTGGACGTTGCCGACCGCCGACACCCGCGAATTGTTGTAGTCGTAGTCGACCTCGTTCGCCTGAACGAGCATCTGTCCATCGTTGGCGGGTCGGGATGTAACGGGCCGAGGCGGCCTTGGATTGTAGGTAAAGCTTTGGGCCGAGGCGGTGCTCGCTGTCGCCAATCCCAATGCGCCGGCCAGCACGAAGCCAGGAAGAACAGCGAAAAGCGGTGCGCTAACGATGGTCAAATAGATGCAATAGCGGCGCAGAACAGCTCGCCGCACCAACGCGGGCAACCCTTCTTGGCGGGCGGCGACAACGGCCACTACCCGTCCTCCTGGTACAACAAGGCCAGAAAGCCGGTGAGGCCGCCCACGCAAACGGGCAGCCACGCCGAAGCGATCGGATGCATCAACTCAGCCTTGCTCAAATCCTCAGTTACTTTCGACAGAACGTAGAGCAGAAAGCCTGCGCCCACGCCACTCAAAACCATCTTTTGCACGCCCCCGAAGCGGAAGAACCGCAAGCTGACGGCGGCGGCCAGCATGACCATCGCCGCCAGCAAGAACGGCTGCGCGAGCAGCTTGTGGTATTGCAATCGGTAGCCGGCGGTCGCGAATCCCGAGCTCTCAGACGAGCGGATGTAGCTCGGTAGTTGCCAAAAAGACACAGTTTCGGGAGTGGAGAAGCTATTGCGAACCTGCGTCGGCGTAAGGCTCGTGCTGAGGGAGAACCTGTCCTGGTCGACCGGGGGCCCGTCGAGAGTGTACCGCCGCACGGATTTGAACAGCCATTGCCCCTCTTCAAGCGTGGCCGCTTGCGCCTCGATCCGCTCCTTGAATTGGTAGTCGTTATCGAATCGGAACACCGTCAGTCCGGTCAGCCGCACGCCTTGCTGCTCGCTGCGGGCCGCATTGATGATGGCTTGGCCGTCACTGTTGACCTGATTGATCCAGAAGCCGGACGCATCCTGAACGCCGCCGCCGGGTGCGGAGCCGAACAACTCGGCCTCCATCCGTTTGGAGAGTTCGCGCAGAGTTGCCGACATCGGGTTATAGGCTGTCGTAGCCAGGACCCCGAGCATGATCGCGCTCGCCAGCGCCGGCGCGATGAATTGCCAGGCGGATACTCCGGCTGCCCGGGCGACGACGAGTTCCAATCGCCGCGAAAGCGCCAGATAGCAGGTCATCGCCCCGATCAGGATGCAGAACGGCATCATCTTTTCGAGCAGTTGCGGAACGCGGAACAGGGAGGTTTCCGCAACCGTGATTGCGGAAACCTCGACCAGCCCCGACGTCTTCCTGACCATTTCGATGTAATCGACCAGCACCAGCAGCACAAAGATGCTGGCAAAGACGCTGAGCGCTGAAACCACAAAGCGGCCGGCAAAATAGCGCCCGAGCGTGTTGGTGATCATGCTCATGCTGCGGCTGGCCGCCCGAATAGCCGAACCAGGCGCGCGTTCGATTTGTTGATGGCCTCCATCAATCCGGCCGGCGGCTCTATAACGATACTCCCGATGATGATCCAAAAGCTTGCGCAGATCGCTGCGACCAGCATCAGGTACTGAACGATCGGCGCGAGTGGCGACTTCACCGCCATGACCGAACAGGCGAATCCCGCCATGCGCAACCCGAACACGGCGAGGATTGCTCCCCCGATAGAGAAGTTTCGGCTCTGACGAGTCGTGCGCGGCGCGCCGAGAAACGCAAAGGTGAGGGCCGCAAATGCAAACGGATAGATTGGCGCCATGAAGCGGTCATGCAACTCGGCGCGAAATTGTCCGGGCAGTTGCTCGTAGATGGGATCGGAGGCCGACGGCGAGAGCAATTCCCAGAGATAGCGCTCGCGAATGCCCAACGTGACGTCGTGGCCCTGATTGGAGAACTTCGACATGTCGAAGCCGTAGCGGCCGAAGGCGACGAGGGCCGGATCGCGTTTGCCGGCCTCGAAGCGTTCGAGATTTCCGTCCTCGAGAATCAGGAACGAGCCGCCCTCGTTCTTCAGGACGGTGCCATGGTCGGCGACAATGCTGATGCGTTCCTTTGGATCACGGTGGTCATCGATAAAGATGCCGACAAGCAGGCCGCCGGGTTGCCGCTCTCGAATCCGGATGGTCAGGTTCTGATCGAGTTGGGCGAAGCGGCCGGGTTGCAGAATGTTGGCCAGCACATCTGCGGTGATTTCGGCATCCCATAGCTTGAGACGTCGCATGCCGTCGGGGGCAAGATAGGAGGCGATAAAACCAACCAGGAGCGCCACCACCAGGGTGGCATAAAGAAACGGGCGGAACAGCCGGAGCGGCGAGAGGCCGGCCGCATTCATCACGATGATTTCCGAATCGGTCGCGAGCTTGTTCAGCGTGTGCGAGATCGCGATCATCAAAGCGATCGGCGAGATGATCAGGACCAGCGCCGGAATCACCAGGCTGGTGACGCCGAGGAAGGTGAGGATCGTCTGGCCTTGGCTGGTCATCAGGTCGATGCCGCGCAACGCCTGGGTAATCCAGATCACGCCGGTCAGGCTGACCAGGACCAGCGCAAACGACGCCAGCGTCGTGCGAAAAATATACTTGTCGATCGACCCCATCGTTACCGCACGATCCCGCCTTGCGTGCTGGAACAGCGGCTTACGACCAATCCCGAAATCGGGATCCCCATCGGTCGGGCCGCCATGGCTCCGGCTGGCTTACTCTCTCACTACCATCCCTTTGATCCGTCAACAAAATGGCTGGGCCAAGGCACCCTTGGGAAATGGTTAATAAATCGGGCTATGTGGCGCTCCGGCCACGCGGACGCTTGGCAGTGCGGCGGTGGGCGGGCCATAGTGCGCCGGAGCACGCTCTTGACGGTGTCTAACGCAGCCGGGAAGAGAACATTCGCAAATAGCCGGGCGGGTCCACGACCCAGCGACAGCCTGATTTTGGAGGATTTGCTTATGACCGACGCCGTCAAGGTCGGCTTCGTCCCGTTTTCTGCCGTCCCACGCGGAACTCTCGTGGTTTTTTGCGACGATACGTTGCAATTCGGCCCTGCTACCCGCAAGGCGCTAGGTGCCGCAATCACGATGGTCAGACGGGCCGCCGAAACCAACCAATTCAAAGGCAAAAGCGCCGCCGCGCTCGACATTCTGGCGCCGGAGGGTCTCAAAGCCAAACGACTGATCGTGATGGGCGTCGGCAAGCTCACCGAGATCAAGGACAACGAATTTCTCAAATTGGGCGGTTCGGCGGCCGGCAAGCTTGGGGCCGGGAAGGAGGCGGTGACGATCATCGCCGAGTTGCCGACCGGCGCAATGAAGCCCGATCAGGCCGCCGCGGTTGTATCCGGCCTGCGGCTGCGCGCCTATAAATTCGACCGCTACAAGACCAAGAAGAAGGAAGGCGAGGAGGACGCATTGCGCGCCGACGTTTCGATCGCCGTCAGCGATGTGGCTGCGGCGCGAAAGGCCTTCGCTCCAGGCGCACATATCGTCGATGGCGTGCTCGCTGCGCGCGACCTTGTCAATGAGCCGCCCAACGTCTTGTTCCCGGTCGAGTTCGCTCGCCGCGCCGGCCAATTGCGCAAGCTCGGCGTCGGCGTCGAAGTGCTCGACGTCAACGCCATGAAAAGACTTGGTATGGGCGCGCTGCTTGGGGTAGCCCAGGGCTCCACGCGGCCCGGCCGGACCGTGATCATGCGCTGGAACGGCGGCAAGCGCGGCGACCAGCCGCTCGCCTTCGTCGGAAAGGGCGTTTGCTTCGACACCGGCGGCATTTCGATCAAGCCGGCGGGAAACATGGAGGACATGAAGGGCGACATGGGTGGTGCGGCTTGCGTCGTTGGATTGATGCAGGCGCTGGCCGCGCGGAAGGCGAAGGTCAACGTGATCGGCGCCATTGGTCTTGTCGAGAACATGCCCGACGGCAACGCGCAGCGTCCCGGCGATATCGTAACCTCGATGTCCGGGCAGACCATCGAGATCATCAACACCGACGCCGAGGGCCGGCTGGTGCTGGCGGATGTGCTCTGGTACGTCGCCAAAAAGTTCAAACCGAGATTCATGGTCGATCTGGCAACACTCACTGGCGCCATCATGGTCGCGCTCGGCACCGAATATGCGGGATTGTTCTCCAACAACGATGAATTGGCGGAGCGGTTGACCAAGGCCGGGCTTGCGACGGGGGAGCGGGTCTGGCGCATGCCGCTTGGCGTGGAGTATGACAAGCTGATCGATTCGCAATTCGCCGACGTGAAAAACGCCGGCAGCCGCAACGGCGGCTCGATAACGGCGGCGCAGTTCCTGCAGCGCTTCGTTGACGGCACGCCATGGGCTCATCTTGATATCGCGGGAACGGCGATGGGCGCGCCGAAGACCGAAATCAATCAGAGCTGGGGTTCGGGCTACGGCGTTCGCTTATTGGAACGGCTGGTCGCGGACTACTACGAAGCCAAGAGATAGCTCAAATCCGATGACGGAAGTTCTGTTCTACCATCTGCAGGACATGACGCTGGAAAGCGTCCTGCCGCCGCTGCTCGAGAAGTCGCTGGAGCGCGGCTGGCGGGTGGTGGTGCAGTCGACATCGCACGAGCGTGCCGACGCCCTCGATGCTCATCTGTGGACCTATCGCGATGATTCGTTCCTGCCGCATGCCACCTGGCGGGCGGGTGACGCGCAGGATCAGCCGATTATACTGGCGGTGGAGGAAACCAACCCGAATCGGGCCAATGTCAGGTTTTTGGTCGACAGCGCCCCGTTGCCGGCTGACTCCGCCGCTTATGACCGGGTCGTGCTGGTTTTTAACGGCGATGATGGCGACGCGCTCGCCGCCGCGCGCAGCGCCTGGACCGACTGCAAGGCGCGAGGTTTCGAGGTCACCTATTGGCAGGCCGACGAGCGGGGCCGCTGGCAGCGACGCGAATTGGCAGGTTCTGCCGATTAATGATATTCTGTGGTTTCGGCCTGGGACCTTGTGTTAAGCCATGGTCGTGCCGCAAAGTGATGGTGGGACAATCGCTTAAGGCGGGGATGGGATCCAGTTGATCGTGCGAGAAAAATACCGTCACCGGAAGTCGGTGCTGACGCTGCTGCTGTTCGCCCCCTTGATCGCGGGCTGTGCAGCCACGTCCGATTTCTTTTCGTCCGATCTTTTGTCGAAGGATGCCGAATGGTTTTCGCGCAGCGGCAGACTTTTCATCAAGAACGTTTCGATTGAAACGCCACCCCTGACCCCGGACAAGCCTGTCACATCAGAAGATTTGGTCAGCGCCGACGGCGCTTGCCCGGGAATGACATCCGCCGGCGTGCCGGCAAATGCCAACGCCTCGTCCGACGGCGCGGCAGCCGCGCCAACGACCACCGGAACGGTAGCGCTCGGTCACACTGAATGTGACGTCGTGCGCGGAATCGGTGCTCCCGACAGTGTCAACCTCTCCAACAATGCCCGCGGCGACCGGGTGGCGGTTGTCAATTTTTCGCGCGGGCAACGCGCCGGAATCTACACTTTCACGGCGGGAAGGCTAACGTCGATCGAGCGTGGGTCCGATCCGGTGGCGGAGCCGCAGACCCCCAAGCCGAAGGCGAAGAAGAAGCCGGCCCCGGCCTGATCGCCTTCCATCAACCGGCTCAGCCGGTCGCCTCGTCATATTGCGAACTCGCCGTCAGCCATGCTTCCTCGGCCCGCTGCAAGGCGCTCGCCGCACCGGCGCGCGCCTTGCTGAGCTGGGCTGCCTGTTTCGGGTCACGCGTGAACAGGTCGGGCAGCGCGAGCGCGGTATCGATCTTGGCGATGATGCCGCTGATGCGCTCGATCTCGGCTTCGGCCTCGGCCATCTGCTGTTTCAGCGGTTTCTGCTTCTCGGCCTTGGCCCGTTCCGGCCGGGCGCGGCCATTGTCGCGCTCTGAGCCATTGCGATCGCGCGAAGCCGTGCGCTGGCCACGCGCTGACAACACCATCCGGCGATAATCGTCGAGATCGCCTTCGTAGGGGGTCACGGTTTGGTCGGCAACGACCCACAATTGATCGGCACAAGCCTCGATCAGATAACGATCGTGGGAGACCATGATAACCGCGCCGGGGAAGTCGTTGATCGCCTCTGCGAGTGCGGCGCGGCTGTCGATATCCAGATGGTTGGTGGGCTCGTCCAGAATGATCATGTGGGGACCGAAGAAGGTCGCAAGTCCGAGCAGCAGACGTGTTTTTTCGCCCCCGGACAGGCTCTTGACGAGGGTGTCGCCAGCCTTGCCCGAAAAGCCGATCGCGCCGGTGCGGCCGCGCACCTTGGTTTCGGGGGCGTCGGGCATCAGTTTGCGAACATGATCGTAGGGAGAACCGTCGAGATTGAGCTCGTCGACCTGATGCTGCGCGAAATACCCGACCGAGAGTTTCTCGGCGCGGGTGACGCGACCGGAGAATGGCGACAGTTTGTTGGCGAGCAGCTTCACCAGCGTCGATTTGCCGTTGCCGTTGGAGCCGAGCAAGGCGATGCGGTCGTCGGTGTCGATGCGCAATGTCACGCGATTGAGGACAGGCCGCTTCGGATCGTAGCCGACCGAGACGTCATCGACCGCAATGATCGGTGGCGACGACATCCTCTCGGGATTAGGAAACGAAATGTCGCGCACGTCTTGCGTCACCAGCGCCGTCACCGGCTTCATTCGTTCCAGCATCTTGACGCGGGACTGGGCCTGGCGAGCCTTGGAGGCCTTGGCCTTGAAGCGATCAACGAAGGCCTGCAGCCGTTTGCGCTCGTCGGCCTGCCGCTTTGCGTGCTTGGCGTCGAGCATTTCGCGCGTGGCACGTTGTTCTTCAAACGATGAGTAGGTTCCCTTGTAGAGCGTCAGCTTGCCGCGATCCAGATGCAGGATCTGATCGACCGAGGTATCAAGCAGGTCGCGGTCGTGGCTGATGACGATGACGGTGCGTGGATAATTGGCCAGGTGATCTTCCAGCCAAAGCGTGCCTTCGAGATCGAGATAGTTGGTGGGCTCGTCAAGCAGCAGCAGGTCGGGTGCGGAAAACAGCGTCGCAGCGAGCGCCACGCGCATGCGCCAGCCGCCGGAAAATTCCGAACATGGCCTACTCTGATCGGCAGTGGAGAATCCGAGACCCGAGAGGATCGCGGCGGCGCGGGCGGGGGCGGAATGCGCCTCGATGTCCACCAGCCGGGTTTGAATATCGGCGATGCGAATGGGGTCGCGCGCGGTCTCTGCTTCGCGGATCAGGGCCTCGCGCTCGAGGTCGGCCTTCAACACGACCTCGATGAGGCTCTCCGGCCCGTCGGGAGCTTCCTGCGCCAGACTGCCGACCCGCCAGCGTGGGGGAATAGCGATCGTGCCGGTTTCGGTGGGCAATTCGCCGCGGATCGCGTGAAACAGCGTTGACTTTCCGACCCCGTTGCGGCCGACCAAGCCCACGCGCGCGCCGGGGACGATCTGAGCGGAGCCATGATCGATCAGAAGCCGCCCGGCAATCCGGACCGAGATGTCGGTAATTGAAAGCATCCGGGCTTTTCGCCGCAGCCGTCAAAAAACGCAACCCGGATATTGAGCGTCAGGCCCAACGGCGTCGGTGAAGCGGGCTCGCGCCTAGTGCGAGATTGTGCGGCCGCCGCCTTCGTCACGCCTGCGCAATTCGTCAAGCAGGTGGTCGAGATAGGACGACAGGCGCGAAGGCTCCGGGCGAAGGCTCTCTCGCAGCCGCTCGCCCACGGCATCGCAGATCGATCGGCAGGTCTTGTGATCGAGCGGTTCGACGTCGTCGGTGATTCGGCTGTTCATGACGAGTTCCGTTCCCGGTCATTTCATTTAATGAGACGACACGGGATCAAGTCACTGAGCAGGAATTGGTTTCCGGTCGCGGATCGATTGCGCGTATTTTTGGTAAAATTCGAATGAACGCTGGAACGGTTCCGGATCGCAAAAATGCAAAAGGCCCCGGCCGCAACAGGACCGGGGCCTTTTGACCTCCAAATCGCGCGATTGGGATCAATAGCAGCGATTGATCAAGCGCCAGCGGGGTCCCCACGGCGTTGGAACCAACCGCCGTACATAGCAGCCGCCGTAACCGTAACCATAAAGGGCCGGACCGCCGACAAAGACACGCGGGCCGCCCCAGCCGTGATGCCAGCCGCCATGCCAGCCACCCCAAGCGGAGGCGGAGGTCGGCGCCAGCGCGGCCGCTGCCAGCGAAGCCGCGGCAACTGCAACAAGCGAGAGTTTACGTAACATGGTCGTCTCCTCGAGTTCGGCGCCGTGGCGCCATCGGTGACACCTGCCTCGCAAGTTTCAAAGCGCGAGGCGTTCGGTGGATTGAAGCCTACGCCCTCGAGGCTGAACGAAAGCGGGACGACCGTTTCAGAAAGGGTTCATCTCGATGAAATTGTTGTAATTCCGGGGAGCCGCGCCGCTCGTGGCGATCTGCCGCATGTCACCTGATCGCTTGCCGTGCACCAGCAGCGCCGATATAAGCCCGCAACTTCCATCAGCGCTTCCAGGGACCAAATCATGGCGATCGAACGCACCTTTTCCATCATCAAGCCGGACGCGACCGCGCGCAACCTGACCGGCGCCATCAATGCGCTGATCGAGAAGGCCGGGCTTCGCATCGTCGCCCAGAAGCGTATTCGCATGACCCAAGAACAGGCCGAAACCTTCTATGCCGTGCACAAAGCGCGTCCGTTCTTCGGCGAACTGGTGGACTTTATGACGTCGGGTCCCGTGGTCGTTCAGGTTCTCGAAGGCGAAAACGCGGTTCTCAGACATCGCGACGTCATGGGTGCGACCGATCCTGCCAAGGCGGCGGAGGGCACGATCCGCAAGCTGCACGCAAAGTCGATCGGCGAAAATTCGGTGCATGGTTCCGATGCGCCCGAGACGGCGGCTATCGAGATCGCCCAGTTCTTCGCGGGCAACGAAATCGTCGGCTGATTGACAGCGGCGCTGGCGGGCAATCTAGTCTACGGTAGCCGCGATGAGCGGCGGCTTGCGGCCCAAGGGGGTAGGCTGTGAACTGGCTGTTGCAGGTCGTCGATCCCGCAAATATCGGCGGCTTTTTTACGCAAATTCATGCAGACATGCAAACGCCGGCGTTCTGGCTGGCGGTCGGCAAGATCATCTGGATCAACGTGCTGCTGTCCGGCGACAACGCACTGGTGATCGCGATGGCCTGCCGCGGCCTGCACGGGCGGCACCGCCTGTGGGGCATGATCATCGGTGCCGGCGTCGCCGTGGTGCTGCTGATCGCTTTCACCGGCATCGTGGCGACGCTGATGGCATTGCCTTACCTGAAACTCGTTGGCGGCATCGCGCTGCTCGTCATCGCCGCGAAACTTCTGGTGCCTGAAGACGAAGGCGATGAAATCGCCGCCGGCACCACGCTCTGGCATGCGATCCGCATCGTCGTCATCGCCGACATCATCATGAGCCTGGACAATGTGATCGCGGTCGCGGCTGCCGCGAACGGTCACCTCCCGTTGTTGGTCCTCGGCCTTGCCATCAGCATTCCCATGATTATCGCCGGTGCTGCGCTGATCATGATGGTGCTCGACCGGTTTCCCATCCTGGTCTGGCTCGGTGCAACCCTGCTCGGCTGGATCGCTGGTGAGGTGATCGAGACCGATCCGGCCATCCAACCCTTGCTGCATCACCTTCTCGACGGCACTATCGCGTTCAATCTCGATGCAAAATCGGCGGTTTTGGGGATTTCGCCGCATTTCAGCCTCGAGGGAGAGCTCGACGAATATATCGCCTCTGTTCTCGGTGCCGTCACCGTGTTGGTCGCGGGCTCGATTTGGCGAAAGCGAAGGTTGCAGCAGCTTGAGAATCTTGCGCTGCCAGAGAGCGGCGAGGTGGTTCAGTCCGTCGATCGGCCGTAGCCACGATCTCGCGAACTGTCGGGAGGTTTCAGCGCCGCACGATCGAGCCGGAGCGGCCGACCAGGCGCGCCAGCTGCTTGAAGCGACTGCCGACGCGGTCGGCGACCAGATCGACCAGCCTGTGCTCGAACACCAGCATCAGCTTGCGTCCGTTGCTGCGAAAATGCGTGGCCGGCAACACGCCTGTCCGCGCCGCCGATATCAGATGGGCGACACGAAATGCGGCGCCCAGCACACGGGCGCGCTCCAGCATCGACGGCGATACCAGCTCCCGCATGATCGCCGGTG